>Ga0126342_10011385_pt1 | contig 15890 bp, 15 predicted proteins | sample Cyp1metagenome_FD_92528 | JGI IMG/M metagenome (GOLD analysis project Ga0126342, IMG submission 92528) | Coral microbial communities from Lord Howe Island, Old Settlement Bay, Australia - Cyphastrea 1 metagenome | ecosystem: Host-associated > Invertebrates > Cnidaria > Coral ... | reverse complement strand
CCCTATGAGCAATATGTTGATTGGGGTAATGGCATCAACTACATCTCCATGAGGGATCAAAATTTGCCACCCCCTATGAGCAATATGTTGATTGGGGTAATAACATCATCTTTGTCTTCATAAGGGATCAAAATTTGCCACCCCCTATGAGCAATATGTTGATTGGGGTAATAACATCATCTTTATCTTCATAAGGGGTCAAAATTCGCCACCCCCTTATGAGCAATATGTTGATTGGGGTAATAACATCATCATCTTCATAAGGGATCAAAATTTGCCACCCCTTATGAACAATATGTTGACTCGGGTAATAACATCAACTTTATCTTCATAGCCACCTGAAGTCAGACGCGGAGCAACGTCAGGGTTGAAGCGTACATGTTTTTACTGGTAATCTTAAGTGAATTTTCCCATCATCCAAACAACTGGGTATCTGAAGGAGTAGCCTGTGGGTGCTGTTCAAGATCACCTTGGGATGCTGAAAAGAAGCTAGCGACTGTCACTAAAAAACATTTACCGGAAAAGGCTTGGAAAGTGATACCCCATTCCCGATACATCCATATAGGGCTAATATTCTGAGTAATTAGATCTGATTAGCATATATTCGCAATCTCTGCCAAAAATCACGTTGAAGACGCAAAAAAAAACTTGAAGGAGTTTGACCAACATGGGCTTGCCTGAAAACGGAGTATACCCTCATATTTTAATCATTTGAATAATCAATTCAAGTAAATCATAGGTAAACCCTGGGGTTTGGGTCCAGTATATTGTGACCTGTAAAAACCAGCGTCAGTGGCTCGACCCCCCGACCTCCAGAGCTGAAGTGTTCATGGCATGCTGCTTGGCAGGATGCACAGGATCACGACGTTAAACTGCTGGCGATCTGTGATAATCAAGGCACATGGATGATGGATGGATGATGGAACTCAATTTTCCTTCATCCAAACCTCAAGGAATTTGTGTACTGTGATGTTATCTAATGTTATCTGCATACATTTTGTTGCTGTTATTTGCTTACAATCTTACTCTTGCTATTTCATTTGCAAGGCAGGTAATGTCACCATGACGTGACCTAAGACCGAAATAGACCCTTAAATGCTACGGGATACTGATGAGATCTGGCCAACATGTTGTGAATGTTGTGAAACCATTGGCCAATGGCATGAAAAATATTCATTCATATATAATTATTCATTATTCAAAGACTTTCTTTAGAAACTAAATGAGATAAAGATGACATCCATGACTTACTCTTTGGCTTGCCCCATTATATCACATTATCACCGGCCACGAGTAAGCCACGATTCCCACTGCACCACTGCGGCTGTCTTTTGATCATGGCAGCGCCCCTGTGCTTCGACGCGACCGTCACGGATGGATCGGTGGTTCCGTCTCTAACTCCTCTGGGTCCTCCTGACACGAGTGGGTTGGTGTCATGAGTACTCAACAGGTTTGCAAACCAAGTTGTGCATGCTGGGAACAAGGAAACCGAATGCAAAAATAAACCCCTGCAGTCCTGCAGTCATTCATAAAACCAGATCAAAGCCAGAGCCTTTCACATTTTTTTTATACATCGTTTCCAAAATATGCTCCCTGGTGCTGGAATATTTACCAACATTTGCCCAACATGAATCACCCAGTTTTGTAGCTAAATATACCAGCACCATGGGTTGCATAGTTTATATAGCCTGCCACCCTTCAAACATCTGTCCAATCCCAGTTATCCAGCGTCCTCCGGGTCCTCCCCAAAGATGAGCTGCTGAATTTCACGCCGCAGCGCCGCGAAGTAACGGCTCCAGAAGGTCTTCTCACTAAAGCGGCGGGGCACCAACCTCGGCCGTGCTGACTGATGGAGAAATCCCTTGGGAAACACATGGGAAAAAGTCATGGGAAAAATGATGGAACACCGTCATCTATCAATGCTTTATTGATGGGTATAACTGGAATGACAAACAGTTTGGGCAATAAAAATTACCCATGGTGAACGGAGAATTTTTCTGTATGAAGCGACAACTGGCTGGTGGATGCCATCCCGAAAGGCATGAAAAATTACCTGGATTTTTATAGCAACTCCTATGATATAGTCATACTATATTATATTCAATTATTATTATATATATGACATAAAATGTTCAATATAATGTAAAATAAAATAACATGATATGATACAATACAATTTAGCATAATATAATATGATATGACATATGTTAATCGAACATAATATAATAGAATGTAACATGACATAATGTAATATAATTAATATAATACAATAAGATCTAAAAATGATATTAAATGATACTTTAGGGAAAATTGGGATGAACCATGTTTCATGTGCTTCCCATTTTGAACATCTCCTTCCCATGTTCCTCGTCATTCCCCAAGGAACTGGAAGCGCACCATACGTAGCTCGGAGTTCCATTCCAGCAGTGCTCCAGCCCATTCCGCGAAGTTGGTGTCGTCCTCCATGCTGAAGCCGGAATCCTGCGCCACCGATGGTTGAAATATATGTGGTTAATATATGGTTATTACATGGTTATTGTATGGTTAATGATGGTTAATAATCTGGTTGGTGGTTGAGCCCTACCCCTCTGAAAAATGATGGACTTCGTCAGTTGGGAAGTCATAAAATTCATGTTCCAAACCACCAACCAGCTATAAATAATGCGATGTTTACCACCTATCAACCGGTGCAGGATTTCGCAACCATCCACAGTATTAAGGGAATCCCATCTCCCGCAATCTCCCGTTCATTTCTTTTAAACATATCCAGAAAACATGGAACCAATGGCAATGGGGTTTAATTAACATTGGGGATTCATGTAATTACACTGTTAGACATATCTGAAACCACTTAAGCAGTGTTTCATGTCAGGGGGATGGGATTATGATTGGTATATATATATATATATTGGTATGATGTTAAGGGCCATCAATAACAGGATTGTGTCACCAAAAAAACTGCAACTTCAATTTGCCTATGTGCACGTCACCCGCATAACTTTGCTCACAGCTGGCAGTTTTGTTTGTGCATCATAGAGGTCACATGACCTGAAAGTGCAGGGACCCGGATGCTTTATAAGTTTCTAACAAAACAGTTTCACGTTGGTTCAAGCCAAAAAAAAAAGACAATTCGCTTGGCAAGCATCGCACATCTTGATCATCCAACTCACAAGTCGACTCTGCTCCTCTACTTTTGTATAGCCCATTTTTCAAGCTGTGATTTTGGATAGTCAAAACCACCAATGTTCACGAATGAGTTACTGCTGCATCTTTTAGTATTGCATCTATATATCTATATATATATATGTGTTTTCCCCCAAATGTTCCAGATCTTGTTCAGTTCGACATTTTTTTATGTTTTCAGCATCATGTTCTCCTTTTTCTTCACCTAAAACCACCTGTCACATGTTGGATGTTGAGCCCTGCCTGTGGCAGGCCGCAGGGGCAAAGGCGCAGAAAGCTGTCCACATCTTTGGTGAGCGCCTTGGCCTTCTCCTTGCGGCGAAAGGGGATGACCCAACATCTTTGGCCATACATACTGTGGATGCTTCAGCTATTTATACATATATTTATGGTATTCTATGGTGATTATATGGATATTTATATTTATATATATATATATATATGGTATCATGCTATGTCCAGTATATGGATATATATATATATTTATCTGGTTGGTGGTTGAGCCCTACCGCTCTGAAAAATGATGGACTGAAAGTCAGTTGCGATGATGAAATTCCCAACTGAATGGAAAGTCATAAAATTCATGTTCCAAACCACCAACCGGCTATAAATAATGCGATGTTTACCACCTATCAACCGGCGCAGGATTTCGCAACCATCCACAGTATTAAGGGAATGTTTAGGACCTTAGGAGTCAAGAGGCTAGGGGGATGGGTGATCTACACATGTGTATACGTTAATGTACCATGATATTATTATTAAGTAATTACCCATAATGCAACCGTATTTAGAAGACAAATCATTCACTGAATTCATGGCTCCCAACTTTTCAACCTTTTGACTTAACAACCATCTATAGCGACCGAGTTACAGTTAGAAACAATTTTGGATAAAATGAAAAAATATCGGCAAATCAATATTGACCAGTTTCTAAGTGTACACTTAGAAAACAAACAATTCAACACTTAGAAACAAATCATCATAATTTTCACTGACGACATCAAGAAGCGTGATGCCACATCCCCATCAGCACCAAGTGAAACGAGCACAAACGTCCCAAGTGATGATGATGGACAAGAGTTCTTGAATGAATGGGACGAATGGTCTGAACATGAAGTTGGAAATGGACCAAGAGCTCACTGGGAAGATGTTCACTATGACTTCAATACTGGGAAAGTCACAGCACCTGCTTAATGCTGCACCAGCAACTCCTACCTCAACAGACTCCAATGGCAAGTCCGAGGTCAACCACTTCGTGAGTTCAGTTCCTTGTATGCCTTGTGTCCACATACATACACATTTATTGATAGATTGTTTTTTCAAAAGATATGTAAATATACAACATGTGTATATATATATATGTATACATATATACATACATGTGCGGTGCCTGTGTGTCGTGTATATATGTATTAATTATATGTGTTTGTTCAGATATAGTAACCGACCCACATTTTGGAGCAAACATAACCCCAAAGAAGGTGCCTAAGTGTTGAGGGCATGTCTAATTGTTGGGTTTCTGTTATTCTACACAAATCAACACTTAGAAACTGAAAAACTGAAAGTTGGGAGTTTTGCAGTGTTTGGTCCAAAATTTTGGAAAATGGTTTCTAAGTGTAAGTCGGTCGCTATATAGATTTATAAATGTTATTATGTTTTTCTAATGGTAAAGGGGATATCGTCACTAATGCATTCTAATGCCGTATCGCAGGGTACCCCAATTGGGTTATCATCCCAATGAGGATGGCACATGATAAAAACATCATTGAAGCCACCAACGAGTTCCAAGAAGTGTCCCAAAATCGCAGTGGAAGGAAACTTCTCCCAACCTATACATATATATTTTATATATTATATATTTATTATATATATATATATATTGAACTAGTTGGGAAGATTCAACCACTTGGGAAACGTTTCATCTCCCAACCCCAGCGACTCCCAACAATCTACGGGTCTCCTGTGCTCCGCTCAAATCGTAACGAAAGATGCAGTTGTTCTTGGCATCTTCCGCGCTCCACTGGATCAAGTGAAACCAGGGGAAGACGTCCTCGGAAGCTGAAACCCTTGGGATGAGTTCAATCAACTATGAACCATTATGGGGGTGTCCTATTAAAATGGGTGGTGCACCAAAATGATAAAAATGGATGGCTTATAACATATATAAGGGAAAATCAGCTTAACATAGATGATTTGGGATACTCCTCTTTTAGGAAACCTCCATGTATAAATGAACAAACATGTAGATTCTTCTGGGGTCCCCGTCCCACACCCAAACATAGGACAAACATCCAGTGGCAACCACATTCGATTCGATTCAAAACGACGTAATTTCACATACAGATTCACAAGCCACAAGCTGAATGCACAACATCATATACCTTCTACTGTACACCGTGCAGAAAAGAAAAATTGAAACATGACCAGGACATTCGCAATATTGTGACCTGGACATGTTGGTATGTGTGATCTTCTATTTATTTGCGGCATTTGATGGCTACCATTTAATAAAGCCTACAAAATAGAGGTGGAGAAGAAACAAAATAAACAAAAACATGACCCATGTTTAAAGACACTGTAATTAAGCATCATCCTGAAACTCTTCTGCTTCTTCGCGTGTCTGTGATCCGCCCATGGCATCATGAGCTGGCGAGATAGTTTGGCCCCAAGAACTGGGAAGTTTTGGACACTCGACTCAGCTCATAGAAGTTGTTGAAGGACTCTTGGGGTACATAAAAAATAGGATCCATGGTGCTGCTATATATGGTACCATGGATGCCATCAATATACCCCAATGTTAGCATATAAATAGTTTGGAGCACAAAAAACGGTACCCATGTGGTCACATCACAACTGGGTGGCACCTCAAGAGCATAAAAGCAACACATGTTTCCCGACTTTATGTTTTTAAAACAGGAAAACATCCACCAGCATTGAATTCTATGAAAACTCTGCTGTAGTTTGGGTCTTCCAAATCCTTTCTGTCATCTTCATTCATCTTCATGCTGCGTTTCTCCTGTGATAATACCAAAGCAGAAGCGAAGCGTATAGGAGGCATGTTTGACCACTGAATTTGGAAGTGGTGTCAAAGAAACCCTGCCACACATTGGTCATCTGTCCCATTTCTGTAGTAAAGGCCACCAAGAAAGCTCGAAGCGCGGGGTACGATTTCAGTGCTACCATGTTCTACCCTGAGCATTGCAGTCTTTAGCGTGCAGCAAACATATAAACATCAACAAATAACATTCAAGGGTGTATCCCCATTATTCCCCATTGTTTTTCCCAGGTTTGTTGTTCCTGATTGCACCATTCTTGCTCCTGATTGCGCTTTACTCCGCTAAGTCACCACATGGGGTGACTCTGTTGTTGAATCCCCCGGAAATCATATTAATGGACAGTGTTCGGTGTACTCTGCGTAGATCTACCATCTGGTTATGACTAACAGTTCGCCATGGAAAATCACCATTTTATAGCTAGGTCAGCTAGGTAAACCATCTATTTCTATGGCCATTTTCAATAGCTATGTTAGTTTACCAGAGGGTACAATCACGATTCATGTCCAACTCCTTGACCAAAACAAAAAACTGGCGATAATTCAGCGAACACGACCATTTCTAAGACCATTTTTGGCACCAGAAGTTTCGACCCTTCGGCACATTGCAGCAGCTTTTCACCGCGCCGGTTTCAACGTGGCCACAGTGAGTCCTTGTGCCAGCGACAGCAAGGACATCACATGACGAAGCCGTACAGCAGTTCCTCGCTCACATGCCTGCAGCGGCATGATTTAAGCAACAAATGCAACAAATTCCATGAATGAACCGAACATTGAAGTCGTTGAGTCGTTATATTATGTAAATGACGATTGAAGTCATTCCGTACAACTTAAACTGACACAAAAATCGGAATTGAGCAAGAACAATGCCAGGCTAGTACTATACCCACCTGCCCACTGCTGGTCACCAAACTAAAATTCTCCGAACATCTCCGAATTCCGAACCCACAGTAGAACGACCGCAAATTCCTTGGCTATTTGACTGAACAAATGCTAGGAACATACTTGTTCTTTTAATTGGGATAATCTATCAGCATCTATCAGCATTGTATGTTATGATCTATATACTATATCCCAACATATACTATAACCATAACATATCATGTTAGTATAATTCCAACATACACTATGACCATGTAGTAAATTCCAACATATACTATGTTAGTATAATCATCCCAACATATCCCAACCATGACAACTGATCTAACTGTGTTGGGATGATCAGCATCAGCCTCATCTCCAAGTGGCAATGGCAGCACTGATGCCAATGATATCCATGCAGCCGTTGCAGAGCTCCACCAAACCTGCGATACTCGCGGATCTTCTCATGGATTGAAGATCTTTAAAGTATTCCAACTACTGTGAGAAAGATAGCTGCTGAAAAAATACTTTAAAATGCTGCATCACTGCATCAGCAACCAGCCCTTGTCTTACAAATGCCAATCTCTTCCTGGAGCCTTATGTCAAGCTTGAATCAAACTGCTATTCGCCGAAGGAAACAAAGACATTGACCAACAATCCTTGGAATATCCAACCGACATCAACCACAAAAATAGGTGATTCAACCCACGAGTCATGGATCTTTCAAGGATCTTTAAGGGCCCAAATGGTGAGTTTTTGCCATGTTTTGCCATGTTTTGCCCATATTTCACCCACAAAAAAAGGGCACCCATTCTGCAGCCACTTGGAGCACCGAGACGGAGCACCGAGACCGAGACACCCAAGGCTTCTTGCCACTGACCCCCGGCTGCACACGCCATCATGGCCGCGTTGCAGCTGGCGCAGCTGAAGACTTCCTCCGGAGATCTTGGATGAATATTTGTTTGATTTTTAACATGTACATATATAATCACACACACACACATATATATATATTATACCTATATTTATTTGCTGATTTATTGATGCAACAAATGATGTATATTGAGATCCTTGATCTATATTAATGATGTGTTCTCTCATCACTGAAGTGGATAGAATGTCATTCTTTGTTTAAAAAATAAAAAAACATCACTAACATGGTAATGTTTTCGAACATCCCATATTCTATCTACTTCAGGATTATTACATATTGCTCTGGATAAAGAAGAACAAGTCACTGCGCCAAAATAGGCGGCCATTTGGGTATATACTGATGATCATTCCAGTGATGTCGCAGTGAGTTCGTTATAATAATCTATCTAGATGTGCGTGTGTATAAAACTGTATATATATAATATGTGTATTAAGTGGAATCAACAGGCTTGTCTGGAACACACCCTGTTGATGTCCATTGATGTTTGATTCCACGATATCCCATTGGTTCGTTGATGTGATTGGTATGCTGGGAGCCCACATGCATCTCAGAATGCACAAAAGCTATGGGGGACCAAACCTACTGCAAGGTCCAACACCTTCACACTTACAGCCTCTGAAAACCACCAGGATCGAGTGTGAGAAAATAGGTTGGAGGACTACTCCTGGGAGGAGGGAAACGAAGTCATTGCGCCAAATCTAAGTCCCAGCATCTGCAAAGACCAAAATCGCTTGGGACCACCTCTGTCCCTTCTCACATGCATTCACCACCTGGTGTGATCTGAAGCCATCATGGTGATATCATTAAGGTCTGGGGTGGAGAGATTTTATCAACACCTGCGCTTTATGTGGAAACGCGAGTCATGTGCTTTTCACATGGAATAGCTGAGAAACATCCAAAAAAAGACAGGCCAAGCTCAAAATCCGAGCAAAAGCTAAAATCACGACTTTTGACTATTAAAAAAATACCACAGTGGTAACCAGGAAACAACAACAATACATTGTTGATCAGTTCCGTCAATATACATACATATATATATAGCCAACAAACAGCGCGGCATGGAAACCGACCCCCAGAGAAAAACAACAAATATACAGATATACATGCTAAATAAACCCACCTACAAACACACACACACACACGCTCTCTCTCTCTCTATATATATATATACGTATAAATATACACATAACATTGTCAGCACAAGCAAGTTCTACCCTCCCTTCTCCGTTCTCCCGTTGCGTTGTTCGCCCAGGGCACGCAGCCGTAGGACGTCTCCGAAGGCCGCAGGGCTTCGTCCACGAGTTGCACGAAGGACGCCAGAGCCCAGGACCAGCTGCCCGAGGAGGCTGATGCCATGCAGCCGTTCTTCCTGGGGGACTATGGATTGGAGGTGATAATAATGATAATGATGGGCATTAATATAGATAGATGGGATAGAATACAGTAGAATAGAATCGATAGATAGACAGACAGACAGACAGAGAGAGAGAGAGAGAAAAATATATGGATAGGATAGGATGCGATGGGATGGGATGGGATATATAATTATTATAGTGAGCAGTGTCTGAAAGTTTTTTGCATCATGATATATCATTCTATATCATTCTATAGCATTCTATATCCTGAATCTATGCGTACAGCGCGGTGAAACTGACGGCACTGACAGAGAACGAGTCAGTGTTCAACATCCCCAAGTTGGGTATCCTTTGGACATGACGTTTACACTTTGCGAACTGGAAAATCTACCATGTTCAATGGGTAAAAATCGTCCAACTAAATGGACAATGGCTTCCATTGGTCCATGGCTAACAAATTACCAGAGGGTATCCCATTGTTCTCCTTACTCATCTGGATCATGAGATGACAATTTTATGAGCACGGGCAGCACGGGTGCCTTTGTTGTCGAAGAAACGGCAGTTTTATGATCCCCGAATATCCCCAACTTGCTGGTCAAATCCCAGGTGATTCAATCATCAATTCCCATCCCACCATGTCTTTTTGGCCTTTCTGGTTGCACATAAAAATATCATCAATCCCAGGAGTTCAACCCCAATTTTGCCTCCATCTCTAGCCCATTTCAGGCCATGTTTCAGCACCAGCCGGCTGCCATCGTCACCACAACCACAACCGCCACGGGTCATTTCTAGCACCTGCCGCCAGCGTCCGGTCCTCCCCAGGGCTGACATCAAGGTGCTGCTGGTCACGGCGTCGGAGCGCAAGGTCCTGCCATGGAGACGGGTGAAAGCAATGGCGAAAAATGATGCGCCAGGTGTCCAAAAAGAACTGGTGGTCCCTGTGGTCAAAACGGTGTAAACTGCGGGTAAACCTCCACTTCATAAACCATCCTCAAGTCATCACTAAAAATGATGATGGGTTGGATTGTATAAACTATCACCAAATGGGAGTTGAAAGGTTTCCAACCCATTAAACAACCGGTGAAAATATTAAATATTATTAAATATGGTGAGTGAAACCAATAACCCCCCATAAACCATCCTCAAGTCACCATTGTTGATCCCTCAAATTAGTTTGCGCGTTGTTGTTTTTGCCAAGGGATGCCAAAAGCGTCTGGCATTTTGGCAAGGGTGGGGCCAATGCCCCAAACCCTCAAAATTAGGTTGAGTCGGGTCCAATCCCGTCAAATGAGGTTTCGCCAGGAATTTTAGTCAAGGAATGCGGGTGCTATCCCCAACACTCTTGAAATTAGGGTTGGGTCCAGAATTTTGCAATGAGTTGGTGCAATCCCCTAAACTCCTAAAGTTGGGTTGCGCCCAGAATTTACATGCAAAAAGGGCCCAATCCACCAGCTAGGATTTTTCTGGAGTTGTGGCAAAAGGGGTGGTCCAATCCCCCAGAATCCCCCAGACTATTTGTACACTGGGTAATTAATTTGGAATGTGTTTTTTTTATATGCGTGCTGATGACGCGTCAAGGCATTATCAGATGGCATGTTTCTTGATTTTGGAATTCCGACCCAATGTCCGTCAAACACTGCATAGCCAACAGAATCCCGGCTGGCTAGGTCATCTCGTGCCATGGCGCTTTGCTGTTCAATTCCTACTAATTCCTTCTTGATCAAATCCTCATTAATCATACCTTATTTTTTTTCCCGTTTCTGGGCTGCACTTAAGAGGGGGGAGGGTGGTATCTTGAGGGGGGTACTGGAGACCCCCATGAACAATGGTGAACCGATTTTGGGGAACACGATAATCTGGATGAAGTTTTTGAGTCTGTGGTGGTACGTCTCTGGGTATGGAAACTGTCAGGTAAAACATTGTAGAACCGTGACCTGGGGTGGTCATCATGAATCCCATCTTCAATATGTAAAGCCACTTGTGGATATGCTCGGATTTAGTAAGGTTGATATGATCATCCTTTGGGAGTTCTGATTGGGTCATCCCACATTCTTCAAAAAACTGCTCCACACATGGGACGGCAAAATATGGCAAAATGAATTGAAGAAATTGAACAACTAAGGCTGCTGGAACCTGCACTCTGCCAAACCATGCCAAACCAAGTCTATGGATCACAGGGGGCATCATCTACCATGGGAAACTCAGTAGCTGGGCTTTCCATGGTCGTTACCTCTTCCCCCCCCGGCTGAGCCCGTGGCCTGCAGTTGGCCTCCTCCACCCAAGAAACACCGGCTTGCCACAAGACACAACCAGTGTTGGCGTGCAGGACCTTAGCGCGATGATCATCAATTGTTGCTCCAAAATGACTAGATGCCGACTAGATGCCCTGAAAAAACAGTTTCGTTTTGTGTTTGGGTGGTACTTTAATTTTGGGGAAGGGATTACAAAATCTAGACACCAATACGGGTTTGCTTTGGAAGATGGCCATGTAGAGAGGCTATGACCCCGAAATCATGGTGAGCAGGTGAGTTTGAACCCTAGAAGCGACATCGGGAATTGGCCCGCAGCACTCACATACAGGGCTCCAAACATCCCCTAACCGGGGACAGTACCATTGAAGACATTCAACACTAGAAATATAAGGAGACATATACCGATGTTGTTTGGTTCAAGTCCCAATTTGGCCACTTAATCCCCGTGTCCAACTTGATCAATCGAATCAATCCCCCATTTGCGGTTTGCCCCAGATCCGTGTCTTGACATCCCAGGAATCCATAGGAATCCCAGTGGCTGAGTTATAGGACACTAGATCCATGCGCAAAGACTGCTCTTCGAATTCGCGTAAAGAAGCCAACGCTTCTTCCCAACTTTCACAGCCTGGGCTCCGGGTGGTGACCGGCCTGGCACCAAATATATGTATTCTGCCGTGTCTTCTCAGTTAAAGGGCCATTCACCCGGTCACGTTTAATATTTAACATGCATATCCAAAATACAGAATACCCTCCGGTAAAGTAGCATTGCTTAAATCGGTAAATCACCTATAAATGGCAATTTATAATAGGTTGTTGGACTTCAATACACATAATCTACCGACACAGTTTCCACAATCTCCAAAGCTCCGCCAAGTTTCTCAAAAAAAATAACCATGTTTGCCAGTAACTGAATCCCTAGTATATAATATCCACTATATATCCACTATATATCCACTATATAATGTAAATAACCCGAGATCGGCCAAGTGTTGTTTAAGTAATAACTCAAGATCGCCACCAAGTGGCTGATGGCTCAAGTACTGAAATGGCCATGGTTTTGGGGATCATCAATTATCGACAAATTTAAACCACCAACCACACTTAACGCGGTCAAAGTCCTGAAATTCCTATACTTCAGCTGGTTGTTGGCAGTTATCCTCATACTCATCTCCATCAAATAACTCCAGCAATACAAAATTTCATTTCGCCAGAAATGATCCCCAGGGTGCCCAAGGTCACCTAAATTCATGGCAAGTCTCTGTTGATCACCGCATTTCCCAGCACCAAATTCATCTCCAAGCGTTGCCGCCCCATGCGCTGCAGCAGCTGCTCTGCTCGAGAGGCTCCGCAGGCGCTGAAAAGCGAGGAGAAGATCACCAGGTCCGGCTCCAGCAAGTCCTGGAGCATCTGTGGCGATGAAATGTGTCTTTTAAAATTAGGATAAATAATACCAAGTGCCCATGAGAATTGGGGGTTTTACCCTATAGTGATGACATACATCTTCAAAAATATCTCTCTCTCTCTCTATATCTTATAATCTTATACATATAATACTACATTGACAGTATATATAATTGAACATTAAATATACAATTTAAATAGCCAGGCTACAGAACTGGAATTTGGGTCAACTCTTCAACTCGAGGCTCCTCTTCCAACCTTTCCAACAAGCTCCATGCGGCATCAGGTTGCCTCAACGATGGAACATCATCGGAACAGCTAAACCGATTGATATGAAGGGAGGATGATAAACAAACCGGAAAAAACTGGACAACATTGGCAAAAAGTGTGTTCATATACACTGAAGATTAACATAGATATGGAAAATGGCCCATTGATCTGGGTAAATTATAAGATTTCACTATACTTCACACTAATCTGCATCAAGGTTGGGATGATTCCAGGCTTCGACTGCCAGGCCTCCCGTGATGGCATGCAGCAATTGCCCCAGCATAGGCGACCAGATCTGGGGCCAGACTGTCGGCCTGGGCTCCACCAGGTCAACCGACATGTTCGTGATCAGGTTGACCAAATGAGAGCCGGCAATTTTCAACTGATGATTTAGTGATACAGAAACCCAAATCAATATAATTTGTCTAAACATGAGATGCATATGCAAAAGAGAACAAATTTGATCCTCATGGAGAACAACTGACACAAACAACCTCGAATCTTCGATCTCGAAGCCACCATCTCGAAAAGAACTAGTGCACACTGCCAAGCGCTGCCGTCCACGCAGCAGGAAATGGCGGCGTTCAGCGATGGCAGCGATGTCATCGTTGGAAGCTCCAACAATGACAACCTCGGGTCAATCGGAATTCTAGGATCCTAAAATGAAGGTACGTTAGTACCATTTTTCAGGCCATAATTTCTGGGGATATTCCCTTAATTTCCCTTACATAAGCCTAAAAAATAGGCCTTATATATGGAATCGGTACCTCCATTATTTTCGGTTCCTGTTGCATGGCCATTGATCGGGGATCATCCCACATCTGTGGTCCAGCTTTGGGAAACAGCTACGATTTGCTCAAAAAAAATGTTCGGATGTGGATGGTAAAAAAATGGCATGAAAAGACGATTCAATTCTTGGATTCCTGCAAAACTCACCAATGAAATGATATAAGTCAGTGAATCACCACCAAACACAGGTCGGAGAAATTGCATGTCTTTATCACACTTTGTACCCTAAACATCATTTGTTTAAGGTGGAGAATCTCTCATCTTCAGACATGCCTTCGTAAGTACTCGTCTTCACCTTGCGGGCAATCATCAAAATTGACCGCTTGACAGTCTCCCAAGTGTCGATAGCTATTCTTTCCCAGCTGCATTGCCATCTTTGATGTTTGGATGACAATTATACTCCCAATTCAAACTCAAATACTCACAGTGTTGAGGCTTTTGAATCCACAAACAATGTCATTTTTATCACCCATGACTGGGAATGGTAATCATACCACCTATAAAAATGGTGATTTTCCTGGATGGTAAACATGGCCTTGTTTTAAGCATATTTTCATGGTTTTTTTTTCTTCCACCATTGGAACGATTTCCCAAAGCCAAACACCTGCCCAAGGTACGCGCGCTGCCACCCGCCCTCCTGTCCGCTGCCGCCGCTCATCAGGGCAGTCAGGGTGAAGGCATCCGCACGGAGCGACTGTGCAGGGTTTGTTGGAAAGAAAACTGGATTTGGGGGGGAAAACCATGGGAAAACCCATCCATTTACTCAAATGACTTTACCCATATGCAACCCATGGTGGAGCAAAATATTTACAATATTTACCCACAAAACTGGCTGATTTTTAAGGCAAATGTTGGTCAATATACCAGCACCATGGGGCTATTTTGACTTTATGATCCAAGGGGCGATCGGAAAACATGATTGGAAATGGAGGTAAACACTGATGTCATGACTTCGTAACTTATAACAAAAAAACATGGAGGATAAAGGATGCATAAGTATGTACAAACCAATGATATGTGGATATTTCATGGGATACAATTGGATATTTAACTAGCAAGATTATAGGATCGTCTTCAGATTTACGTCCAGTTTATGGCTATGTTGGTCAGGAAAATGCTTACCAAACCTTTGGATTATCCCCAATTTTTGGACAGACCACCTTGGGCCCATCTGGGTGCATGTGCATATGAACCCCTTGGTCCTTGGTTATCAAACGTGGCAATGGAAAACAGGTTCTTGAAAGTAAAATCATGTTTGATCAAATGAACAAGTAAAAGTTGTGAATGTTCTGTCGAATCACAGGTAGTAAGAGGTTCATGACCACGTTGGAATCCGGTTGCCAAAAATACGAGGTGATGCCAGATGTCAATTCTGGGTTGGAAACCGCTTGCTCCCACGCACATCTAAATTATGTTCCTTCTTCGGGATCTCTTCAAGCATATATCAGGAGAAACCTCAGTACCCAAAACCTAAACACATGAAATTTGGAGTAATAAAAGCCTTGTCTTCCGTATCTATGTCATAGTGCCACGCATCTTCGTTGTATCTTCATCGTATCTTCATAAATGTAGCCCCGATTTGATAAACCATCCCATTCACCAACCGTCTGGGAGATGGTGTTATTTACTTGTCTATTCCACTATAGATTCCAGTATCATCCCATGATTCTCCCATTATTACGGGTGTGCCACATATTCAACATTTCACAATCATATATTACATATATATAAATATTTATCTATCCATCTATCTATCTATATGTAAATATATATATACTTATTTACTATCATTT
>Ga0126342_10011384_pt1 | contig 15894 bp, 15 predicted proteins | sample Cyp1metagenome_FD_92528 | JGI IMG/M metagenome (GOLD analysis project Ga0126342, IMG submission 92528) | Coral microbial communities from Lord Howe Island, Old Settlement Bay, Australia - Cyphastrea 1 metagenome | ecosystem: Host-associated > Invertebrates > Cnidaria > Coral ... | reverse complement strand
TTCTGACTCTTTCTCTTCTGATCTTCTCTCTTCTAATCTTTCTCTTCTCTCTGCCTCTGCCCTGCGCTGCTTTTCATCTGTCCATATTGTCGGAAGTTTGACTTCTAAACTTCCTTCGATAATGTCAAGGTAGGATAAATTAATCCTTCCTTCCCGATTAATCAACCACCACTGCCCCCCAAAAAGATTGTAATTTAAAAACAGGTGGTCCCCCTGGATTAATAAACTGTTCTGCATGGGATGATTAATCAACCACCAGTGCTTAAATCCCATTTTGTTTTATTTTCCAATTCTCTTTATTTTCAAATGGTTTCCTTATTCTATACTTAAGTTGAAACCTCATGAACACCAAAATCCATCACTGCTGATCATTGAAAATTTGGGAAAAAAAAAACTATTCCCCAAATGATTGATTTCTAATTAATTTCTTTATAAAAATCATCAGTTTCGATAGCTCCCAAAGGGTACCCCCCATGAGCCCATGTGCCCCATTAATAATAATCAGAGGGTTCCCCTTATTAATCAAACTCTTCCAAGGGGGCGTTTATTTAGGGGGGAGGGGGGATACTGGGAAAGACCTTACAAGGTCCATCTGACCTTGTGGGGGGGTTATTAATCCTACGTTGACATTATATGGTATCAATACATTATATATCAATATATATCAATATATATATATATATATGTAATATATAGGTATATATGTATATGATATAACACCAAAGAAAACAAACCACTGGGTTTCCCCAACTGCTTCCAATCTCACGAAGCGCGGCCAGTGCGGCACGCAAGGTGCGATTCTCCTGGGAAAACCTACGGGAAACCACGTTTTTTTTTTCCACCATAATATCGTAGCACTATGAATCGCTATGAATATACCATAAAATGGCCGGAAAAGCCCATCGACATTTGGGAGATTTTGGCCCCCTGTGCATGGTCTTGTCGCACCTCATCAAACCCAAGACAGCCATAGAATCCGACAATCCACCTTTTATCTACTGTCCATCTCTTTCAAAGGCAAACGAAGTCGGGAGTATCATTTGAAAACCACCATTCACCACTGGGTTTGTCCAGAATTATCCCAAGTTTGCTGTTGGAAATCTCAACTTCAAATATAGTTGGACCATGTTGGACCCCCATTCTGGTGCACCATTTGTGCTGATGAAATTCCCATGTTAGGGCTGAAACCATCAGCCTTTCGCAAGAAGTTCTGGACCCGGACCTCCTCAAGCACGGCGACGCGTCTCTCCAGCATAGAGACCTGCCGGCGTATCTGACGCCTTCTGAAGCTGGCCACATGCGTTGGATTCATCGAACATGTCGCTGCCTCACGACCAAAAGGAGTTTTGATGATGGTTTATTCTTGTTTATCCCCTTTATATCCAATGGTTTTATGATGTTTTATGTGCCTTAATCATCCTTAATCAACATAGTAAAGTAGTGAGTTGATCTGGTTCAATTTTGTTGCTGTTGGAATCCTGTGTCCATTTGCCACCTTGTCATCCTCGCTGCCAGTCTTTTTGGCCTGGCAGTGCTCGCATCGTCAAAGATCATCCAAGAGATCAGAAGGCAAAACAACTCCTAGGAGCACTTGAAAACATTTGAAATCTCAGCATCTTTAGGTGTTCTTCTGATTCTATAAGTTGTTTTTTCCTCCCTTGGTGCTCTTGTGCTTGTTCTCCATTCTTGGCCGTGATCACCATGGAACTCTGCTCACCGCTGAGCTCCAAACGGATGGACCAATGGGGCTCAGAACTCCCTCGAGGCTGTGACTGTTGTGACAATCTGGTACCCCCAGCCATGGAAAAAGGTCGAGTTGGGCCGTGCAAATGGAAGTGCAGCCACAAATAGCAACTGAGTAGGCGCAAATAAGCCATTCCTTGGGGTTTTCACGAAAAGGTATACGAAGCAATTGAGGAGAAAAAACTATCTTGTTACGGGCTCACAGCTGGCCCGAGCCAACCCCTGGAGGTTTTAGGTGACTCTGGATCAATATGTTGTACTCCGAAAAATGGAGCTTTGCACATCTTTGCACAAAATTCAGAAGCAGGCAAAAAATCAATGGTTTTACTAGTTTCAGAATTAATTCTCGGACCATCATCCCGCACTGGGCCATCCGGACCTCTCCTCTTCTGGAGTCACCTGCCATGGTCACAGAAGGACGCCAAATAATCTGGTCTAAAAAACCCTTGCCTGCTGCCCTTAGTGCTGTATTCGTGCTGTATTCGCCAATCTACTGAGACTGCCAATGCCAAACCAGGTTACGTCATATTTATATATTATATATATATATATTTATAGCATCTTAGCTTCAATTTCTGAGAAAGACCAACAGGGACAATCAAGCAATTCTGGGAGATTTCCAGGACAAGTCTTAGATACCCTCCAACAGTCTCAAGAACAAAATATCTTTTGAGTTTGGTATAATATTTTTGCATCAAACTTGCAAACAACCAACTGCCCATTTACCATTTACCGACCGTCATACACCAAGGTTTCTTCGCCAGCATTGGACCAATATCCTGGTATATCCTGGTGGTTACCCCTCCCCAGTTTTCATAATCAGCATAGCATCCCCCAAAACGACGGAAAGGTCATGTTCTTTCATCTTAGTAGGATGTTCATTACTTGTCCTTTGGGGATTTCCTTTGGCAGGAACAGTAAAAACACATTACATTGAAAGAACTGAAGCGTTTTCGATGCGTCAGCCAATTTGTATAATATGTTGCCCATCTAATTGCATATTATCTTTATTCAGAAATATCTAAAACGTCGAAAATCCCCAAAATGATGCCATTCACATTGGTAGCTCCGAAAAAAAAATGGTCCCCAACTGGGGATTCCGCAAGGAGATTCCCTTTTTCCACAGGCACCTTCCACGGTCACCTTCAGCGGCTCCGACCAAAGAAGCCCGAGACCATCACCTCACGAAAGGACCCTCTAAGTGGCCATGAAAATTTGTGTTTTACCCCAGAATGTCATTGTTTTTCATGGTTTTCAATGTGTTTTAATGGACCAACATTTCATATACACTTATCAATGTTGATGGGGTGAATGAGGGCCGAACAAAATCACAACCATTTCCCATCCAAGAATCCAAGATCATCCAAGTTGCCGTTCAAAGCCATCGCCAGCTGACACCAGGACCTGTATAAAAATTGGTACTAAGAGCCCGTGCTGCGGAGGTGTCTTAGACCGAGACTAAGTTCAACCCAGATCCAAACACGGCAGGCCCAACACAAGCCTCGGATGGGCTGAAGGTACAGTGCAAACCATTCTGATGCGCCATTTTTGGGTTGGAAATGTTCAAATGGTGGGGACACTATCTGACAGTAGCAAAACAATACGGTTTGCACAGTTCGCGGGCCTTGGGAATGATCGACCAATGGACTTTTGCGGTATACAGTATACCAAAACAGCTGGGAATAACTCCGCATCTGATCATCTGCACGCAGTGCCCAGCAGGGCTTCTAAGTGCCATATTTGCTTATGTTTCCAGGGATGATGGGCCTCTTTGGCACGCAATTTGTCATCACATGCCTCTTGCTCAATGCCAGGTTATCCCTCTACTAAATCTATTAAGTAACCAGTGGGAAACGCGAACCGGACCTCGCTGGAACCATGCTGGAACCCTCTACCACTAGACATGGTCACGCTCTTCATCATTATGATTCGGTTCCGATTTGTTTCATGGGTTTGTCTGATAAATAGGGTGCCTCAAACATTTTTGTGGTTATATAATCATTGCCCCCATGAAAACAGCAATTTTGAGGTATCCCTCATTTTAAGACTCACCTACATAACTAGGATACAACTAGTTGTTTGGGGTTACAAGATAACTGGAGCTCCCCAAGTCGCGCAGCGAATTCTTTTCACAAAGGCGCGCCTCTGTTGGCGCAGAGCCCATTCCTCGAAGCCCAGGCTCGGATGGAGCATTGGCAGCCGAAATGATACTGGTACATGGTTGATCACCCATTTATTAAACACAATGCCACAAACAATCCATTAAACCATCATAAACCACCAATTGGGGCTTGTTTTCTGATATATATATATATATATAACTATATATATAACTATATATATATTATTACATACTATATACATAAAAGGTCATTGGAGCTGGGAACCCAATTATTCTGCATAAAGCATTTCTTCCTGCCCGATTATATATGTTTCTGACATCACTGTAATTGCTCACAAAAATAAAAGTGACATCAGTGACATCACTAAAATATGTTGTGTTTTGGACTCACCGAAATCGTTCAGAAATGTCCAAAACGCCGGCCCCCTCGGCACAAGCTTCTCAACAACTTGCCATTGTCACCATGGCCAAAGCCATCCATCTCGCAGCCGGCGCGAGAAGCTGAGATCCACTCCGGAAAGGCCTTGGTTGAAAAGCCCCTGGAAGCAATTCCACGCCCCTGGAAGTAATATCAATAAGGTTGTAGCGAAGAAAATAGAGGTTTGACACAATTCAACCATCCTGAAACAAGGATATATATATATATATGTGTGTGTGTATCTGTATATATATATATATATATACATTGAATTACATTGATATGTATTGATATATAGTCAATGCAATAGTAAATGCACGCTATTTGGTTACGTTTGACTGGTAATAGGGATTAGCCAGCTTATCTTAATCCATATCAAAGTGGATAAATCAACATAAAACATCTTGCAAAACATGATAAATCCCCTGGACACTTATTTCATCTTATTATGTCTGATTGCAACCTTTTGTGGTACTAGGATAATCATATTATTAACACCGTGTATATATATATATATATCACATGCATGTATAGTAAGTAACCCCCAATAATCACCGTCATTGTAATATAGTTTCTTAGCCACACATCCTGGCCAGTTTTTGCGAGGAATAAGCGTAGTAACGTAGCCACATATCCTTCCAAAATATGGCCTTCCATGAAGCCGCGCGATGTGCCATGCCAGGGTCCCAGGATCCCTCAGGCAAGGCTGCCAAGGCTCATGCGCTTTTGAATTCTTGGAATGACACGCGGCCATCACCATCCTCAGCTCGCCAGATTGGAAGACTCCCCAAACACCTTGGTTTACACAATGAAATGACCAGATCAAGATGAAATAAGGGGGTTCTCCATGTCAATCAACTCCCAACTCATCGTCCAGCTTCAGCTGCATGGCATTATTGAGTTCTTGCTGGACATGGATGACATGATTCCAGATTGAACGCTTTATACGACTATATAATATATATATACAACCATCACGCTAGGTTTCGGGCCTCCGTTTGATGTCTGGTTTTGATTGAAAAAACCGTCTCTGCAATTCGACAGAACCGTCTTGCAACAAGCAAAGCTATACAAAACTGGCAAATGAAAACTTCCCACTTTCCCCTTTGTAGATGGTTAACATCTCAAAAGTGGACAAACTGTCATGGAATTTCCATGATTGTGGCCGGTTGAAACCATCTTAACTCAACACAAACAAACCATATCAACCCAATTTTGAGGTTTCCTAAAATAGTGGTTTCCTTAAACCATCCATTTTCATAGGATTTTCCCTAAACCATCCAGCTATTGGGGTACCCATGGTACCCCCATTTATGGGAACCCTCATTTGTCCGAATCCAGTGCCCAGTGTCCGAATCCAGCTCCAGCAGCAATCGCTCAGCCTCGCCTGGGTTGAATTTGCAGGCAGCCACCAAGCCAGGCAACTCCTGGCACGGATAAACACAAGAAAACCTACAGGGTGGTGCCCCCCAGTTCTAAGTCGGTTTATAAACCCTATTGACTATAGTTATCTATAGTTACATATAGTTACATCTCATCTACCATAAACCATGGCTGGGAAGAAGCACCAGCAATTGAAACCGTCAGAAAAAAAAGTTGAAGCCGCCAAATGTTGCCATGAACATCCATGAACATCCGTCTATGAACAGGTGATGGTTTCTCAAAGCAGCTCTTCAAGCAGTCCCGTCACCGCCCGCCGCCCGCCGGAAATTCATGGAAATGAAATGATTAAGAAATTCCCAAAGATAGTAAATCCCAAGCAATTAACCAATGGGAAAGTATTTGCAAGTTATCAAAGTTACAAGTGGCTTACAACGAAATATGTTTAATGTCAATAAAAATATTAAAACATAATATCATGTTACCACATGCATGATCCATATTGAAATCCTCCATGTGGTATGGTAAATATTTCATTCCCCTAATACTAAAGACCCACCTAGTCCAAGCGAAACAATCGCGGGAAGGGAGTCACTTTAAATGTGATGAAATCTTATGATATAAATCCCATATCCCCAGTTTTATCACATTCGTTATCATCTACAAATGGGCCATCCCGCTATAATCCCCATTATAACCCCATGTTTTACCATTATAAATTATAATTTAATTATAATTATAGTTCCATTTTAATATACTGTAATGTGGCAAATCAAATGCCATAAACCATCCCTAACATTGCCATGAATGGCTGGTAAACATCATTTCCTAATGGTAGCATTATTAGTTTTTGGCTTTACCAAACTGGTTATATATACAATGTTTATCCAATTGTTATTCCATTCTTATTTTTGTCCCATTCTTCTCCCATTCTTCGGTTTTTATTCTCTTCTTATTCCATTTTTTCCAGTCTTATTTTATTCTTATTCCATTCTTACTGGTTATACAGATATGGGCAGCGCCAAAATTATAGAACGGAAGTTGAGGAGTACGAAGGTACGGTTGTTTCCCGTACCCTCTTGTTCCAGAATTACTGATTCCTCAGAAAACTGGGGAAAATAAAAAACTCAACTTACTCCATCTTACTCCTAACTGTTTTGTCGTTCTATACATGGTTAAAGCATGTTAAATCCCCATGGCTGTCATGAAAAAAACACCCGACGCTCCTCACGCGTCAAATAGCCATCTCCATCCAGGTCCAACTCACAGAAGAGGTCCCATAGACCTCGGAGATCGAACAAGCCAGGTTTAAAAATGTGGCTAAACTCATTCAAGGCGAAACTCATGGGCAGTAATTAGTCATGTTTATTAGTCTTTAATCATGGTTAATCATGGTAAATAATTGTTTATAGATGTTTATAGCTGCTAATAGTGATAATGGTGAATCATTATCAATAATGGTTGATAATGGTTTATAGTTATTAATAATGATGATGGTCATTCCAATGGTTGAATCATAATGGCTAATCATGATGGAATAATGAATATCATTGTTAGTTATTAATAATGGTTAATAATTAATAACACAATTCCAATGGTTGAGTAATCATGGTTAATCATGGTTGATAATTAATCATATAATATAGCCATATATAGCCATATATAACCATTATCAACAGAAAACATGTCATTCCATGATCTCTGCTAGTGAAACGTGGCAAAACACTCCAATCTCCATCGTGAAGGTGGAGGAAAGATTTGGCTTTCTCCAGAGAAAAATAAGATAGATTTTGACCATCTGAAATACGATGCAACAAGGGGATATAAAGCAACAATTATAGGGATATAATGCGGATAAAACCGAGTATAGAACCAACATGAACCAACAATCAAATAGTTTGAAATTAGGGGAAAATGATTCCAACAAAATCTTTTAGGGATTGGCGCTGCACATCGCTGCACTGCTTATTATCATTATCATTCATTATCCCATTGAAATTGCTGAAGGGTGTGCCCCATTTTCAAACAAACTCTTTCAAGATCACAATATGGGATTTACAATTACTAAATGAACCAACAATGATATCTGGAATGAAAGGTTGCATTTTAATAAACAACAATGTTCACATGTGGTTTTTAATGCGCACGTGTTTAGAGTGATTACGTCAACTTCCGACATAGACTACAACCATCCCGATCCCCCATAACCAACATTTTTGGATGGTATTCTTGGACAAGCATCTGATGTGTAATTATGTCCATTCTCTCTCCAATTGAAGATCTAAAGCTACAAATTTCAAATCGTCTCAAAGTTGAACCTGGGAGAAATATTCCATGAATACATTTCTCGAATGCCTAGACAGCTGTTTAAATCTTTACCTAAATACATGTTGGAAGATTGTGTGGCCGAAACTTTGCCTCGACTTCGATACTTAAAAAGGATCAAAAAGGTCGAAGTATTAAATGAGGACTGTCAAGTCTCAATTCATGGAATTCACCATTTGTTGGGGTGGTCATGGTTTGTTCAGAAATTTGGAGATGCCACAAAATGATCGTTGAAAATTAATGAAAACTAGGTCTTCGAAAGGTTTTGATTGGAGAAACCATGAGAAACCAGCTGCAGCAAGAGACGCACACCTTCGTGCAGCACTTCTTCCCCAATCATCTGCGCCATAAAGGCGCTGTACTCCACCCCCATGCCGTCAGGGCCAGTCAAGATTCCCACCAGCCTTGCAGCTCACCATCTACCGATGGGATGAAAAAAGTATGGGGCCTGGATGGGCCTGGCAAATGCTAGTGGAAGAATGTGGAAGAAATGGAAGAAAAATATCTGATGATGATTTCGGTGAATTCAAAGTCTTCAGAGTCTGCAGCTTTCCATTGTGCCTCTCAAATGCTTAGATGCTTAGCCATTTGGTGGCAGCTGTCGGCCTTTCCAAATCCCCCAACCGCCTTTGCAGCATCTCTGGCCGGATGTCTGTCTCGCGCAAAGCCTCCTGCGCTTCCTGCTTGGTGACAATGCCATCACCATCTTTGTCCAGCCTCCTGGGGCACGGATGGACACGGAAAGCCATGATAGACCAATGTGGCCCCTCAGGAGGTCCGGCCTGGTCCATGGTCCAGCCACCTAGCCTAAGGCATGAAACAACCAAATGTGGCACTTGAGACTTACAGCCCCATGAAATCCATGAAGTAGAAAAAGCATCGAAAGCCAAGTATGATGGATTCGATGAATGAGCAATGCAGCATGGTCCCTCACACTTCCTTGACATTCCCTGATCTTCCCTGAATCCTGAAAAGATCATTCAGGCTGCGCATTTGTGCAAGGTTGCATGCAGAGAGCATCTTCTCAAAAATCGCTTTCTGGGATGCCTCGGTTGCTTCGTTTTGGTTGTCTCAAATGAGACAGAAACACATATGGCCCATATGGCATTCATCTAAGGTCCCACAACAGGTGCTGGAGGTTAGAAATGTTAGAACGTGTTTTATCATCATATATCCAACAAAATGCAGAAAACACGTAGCATCAGAGCAACATCCAAGGTGCTGAACGTGTCTGCAATGCCTTCAGTCTATCCAACGCAGCCGTTGCCACGAGGCTTTCCGGTTTTGCTTGGGAAAACCAAGGCAGCTCCAAACATTCGCGAGCAGTTGGCCTCCAAACATGGCCAGCCCCGTTTTGTGGGCCACTGGGACCCCAAATGTTAGGGGATTCTTAGGGGACTTCTGTAGGAACCCCCCGGTTGTCGCCTCAATTTGAAGTCTTTGGAGGTCATCTGCTTCAACATGGCCTGGAGAATGGGGCTGGTGATGTTGGGTCACGTGGGTTTCAGATATTTAAGAAGTTTGCCCCAAATATCATAGAGGCATATAGAGGCAGTTCCTGTGTTTTACTAGCGTTGTGCAATTTCTAAACCGATTGTGGGAGAGGAACATGGATTGGGATGGGTTAGCCCCAATATGCCACATGGATCCAAACGGGACGGGACGCCAGGGGAAATTGCTGGTCAGCCTTTAGCCATTGGACCTTTATAGATATTACTCACACTTTGGAGCATACTTGGACCACTCTTTGCCCGCAATGCCGATGCGCAGAATTTGTTTGGATTTTACTTTAAAGGTTCCCCAAAGGCCCCTTTACCCTCTGGTAATTTAACATAGCTATGGAAAATCACAATTTTTAATGGGAAAATCCACTATAAATGGCCATTTTCAATAGCTATGTTAAATTACCAGAGGGTAAATGACCTCAGCCCATGATGCGCAAACTTCAGCGAACCTTACAGGACAGGGACGCCCTGATGCCATCCACCGGCAGATCGATCTGCCGCGTGCGTTCTTCCACCACGTCCCAGTTCGCCTCGCCTGTCCACGGGCGAAGACTAGGGAACTTGTTCCATGAAGGTAGGAAATCAATGGCCAGTGGGACTTGGTCCTTCTGCTATGATAGTTATAGATATGATTAGATATGCATATCATATGTTTATTAAATTCGATTGTCATGATGATGATTGTAGGCGTATAGTCGTATACTGTATAACTTAATAACTGCATATAACTGCTCTATCTCATGCTATACACGCACATAGAATGGACATTCCATCCGGAATAGCCAGGTGCGGTGCGTCCCAGGGTCCCATGACATGGCCATGGTCCTCCCGAGCTGTGTGTCTGAGGCGATGAAGGATGCGCAAAAGGAGCCTGGTGCGTGCTGGCAAACTGGATAGTCTTTTAATATCTTTTAATCTTTATCTGGGTTTGTCTGAAACTAGTGGATACCGGACCTAATTCAATTAAAATTACATATTATAGTATCCACAATATTGGCTATTAATTGGCTATTAATATTACATAGCCAATAATTTAATTAATAGCCATTTTAATAGGGAACATGATCATTATCCATTGGAATTGGGGGTACCCTATTTTCAGACAAACCCATCTATACTTTATAAATTTCCATTCCCTGATACCACTGAACTGAACGGCTAAAGTAACCCAAAAAGACGGCTTCAGTTGGGAATGGAAATAGGATGGAATAGGTACTAGAAGTCTACTTTGGCCTAGGTGCACATGCACCAGCCAACATCATGCTCGTTTTTGTGCCAACCCCAATACAGAAAATAAATCAGCGACTGAATTATGACAAGCAACCTGTCTTCCTGAGAGAATCTGGTAGAACATGACACCAGCTGAGAAAATGTCACCTTTCGGAACCCAGAAGAGTGATACGAAGGTCTCCGGTGGAATATAGCCTGTCTCAGCAAAGGAGTTGTGCACTTCAGGGGCAGTCTTGCGTGTGGCTGTCCTGACCCCTTGGCCCATGCTCAAATGTATAGTCAAACAGGCCAATAGGTGTGCGAAATTCAATGTAACTGGGAGATACCATGGCAACTAGGAGCAGTTTTGATGCACATGCTGCATTTGGGACAAATTGGGGGTCCTTTTTGGTGGATGTGAGGAGGTCTGAATTTTTCAGGAACAGCCATCTCCAACTTGTTTGCACGTCAAAACGCCTCTACGCTCGACACCAGCCTGGAGTACCCCAAACGCCCCGCTCTGTGGATAGAAATGTGGAGGACAAGCCAAAGTCAATGAGGATGACATGTGGGTTCCTGAGCTGACCAATCTGCGAAAAACATGTGCACCTAGGCCTGGTTACTTCTGTCGGAAGAAGATATCGGATATCAAATATCAAGTGATACAACATGACATACGTGACATGCAAGTAAAAAGTCAAAGCTCACTTGCCCAATCATTTGCAATTAAACATTAATGGAAATATGAATTGTTTGCGTGACATGTATATAATTAATTCTAGTACATAAATGTGTATGTATATATATATACATGACATAGTCTCACATAGTGGTGCGTGCTTTGTATCATCTTTACTCTTCAGTGAATGTTGTTTGTAGATCTACCATGATTTACCCTGATACTGCTTGAGGGGAAGCTAAAAGTCTACGGTATGTCACAATGGTTTGGCGAAACAAAATGATCCTGGTGCACCACCTAGCTCCAATTCGGTATAGAGGTATGAGGTTGTTTTCGTAGAGTAAATTTTCAGGGAACACGTTTTATAAGTATAGAGATAAGTAGAGTAGATAGTCATTAGGTAAGTAGGTGTAAGTAGCTGGTTGGTGAAAAAACATTAGCCCCATTGGGGATTATCATCCCAACTAGGAGGACACATGAGGAAATACGCAGGTGGAACCACAAGCCAGGTCTGTTCCAGCCTCTGACAACAGTTTGGACCGAGCATCTGAAAATTTACTTTGAGATCTTCAGCTACCATGACGTTCGACTCCTTTAGGTCCTCAGTTGACACGTGTCTAGGACAAGTCTAGCAACCTGTTGGGGTTGTGAAAGCTAAATGGGCGTGGCGCGAAAAGGGTGCCAACAGAACAACAAGATTGACACAGATTGACCATGTTTGGCCTTGAAGCATCCCGAAGCTATGGTCAATAATCTTAAGCCATACCCAACTGCCAAGAAAGCAAAGCAGTGGCCCCCAAGCATGATTGCCAAACCTGCGGCCGATGGTCACAGTGCAGAATCTTCTTGGAATGTAGAAAAACCAAGCCCTTCAGCCTGACTGTTTCGGTGTTGATCTTCAGCTTAGCCCCGCCCGACCCTTAAGCACTTGACTTCACTAATAGTCATGGAAGATCCTACCAGCTCTCCCTATGTTCCAACTTCCAGACGTACAGAACTTCGATGACTTTTCCGGGAGTTCTCCAGCGTTGGAACAGTTGGCTTCTGCACGCGAAACCTATGGAAATCAGCAGCCCTTGGATGAGCTTGGATTCAAATACATAAAAACATATGGAGGTTTCCATAAATGGGGGTACCCATAAATCATCCATAGGATTTTCCACTATAAACCCATATAAAAACCAGATCAGTCTTGCCCTGGAAAGTAGCACCTGGCTGAAGATGTTGCTCAGCCATTCCTCTGTGACCTGCACATCAAAGTCCAGGCAAATAAAACGGATGCCGATGTCTAAACCTATTGTGGCCCAACATCGATGGACACCAAAATGTGGACAATAGATATCTGTTTGCCTGGAAGACCATCCCCAAGTTCGATCATTTTTGCAAGCAATCCTGGGGAAGTGAGAATCATAATGAATAGTAATAATAATAATTCAATGAAATTCACCAACCTGAGAAAGAATTCTTTGGGATATTCCCACTATACTGACCATCTACAGTGGCAGTGAGGTCATTATGATCACTTCCACAGTGGTTTTGGGTTGATTGATCTCAAGATTGCATTTTTTGGCTCTAGATGAGACCCAAAACCTTCTACAGCCACTTGGAAAATTCTCACTTGGTCTTGACATGTTTTTGAGATGCTGCAAGAGGGCCACTCAGTGGTGTGTGGGTCAGTGAACCAAATAAATATAAAGACATGGATGGATGGGTGGATGGATGGTCACATCAATCCCCAAAATTTTAGAGGTTTCTTTTTGAGTACTATAAACACGATAGGTCATAGGTATGAGTCAAACCCCTGGGACCCAAACGGTTACCCTAAGTCATAGCTGGTATAGCTGAGTTATAGCTGTATGTTTAATCGCCCAGTTAAATATGATACAACCATCATTAATCCCCATGAAACCCCATTAAACCGCATTGTTGATGGTTATATAAATCATTTAAATCCCAATGATGAAACCAGGAAATCTGGCTGCAAAATGGAGGCCTTCACCTGGGCTTCTGAGGCGGAAGCCACGAGTTTCGTGAGGTCTCCCCCAGTGTAGGGCTCACTGATGATGTAAAACCAGGAGCCATCCTTCGGTATAAACGTGGCGTATGGATGCATTTATGACATTTATGGCAAGATTTGGGGAAGTCTCTCTTTCTCTCCCTCCCTCCATCGCCATCCCAAAGGTCCAGCGAAGCTGATCCTCTCCGCAAATCAGATGCAAATAGGTCTTGAAAAACATTTCAGGGAGGACACCAATGCCACCGCCAATTCAGTCATTGGAAAAACCGTAGTCAGAGGATGCTAAAGGGAGATTAATGGATGAGCCTGAGCCCTCCGGTTGTTCATGGCATATGGCAGGTGGGTTGGGATCTTTGACTCAGAAGTATGGAATGATGTATGGAATACGGTGGGTTGAACATCTTTCCAACTTGCAAAGGTCCCTGCAAACCAGTTGGAAAACAACATTTTCGGATAAAGGAAAATCCACAAAATCATGGCAAGCTGCAGATCCCTGCGAGATGAAACATATGCATATTATTTAATGAATTCTGGCTAGCGTCTTGAAAAATCTCGTATGTGCGAGCCACATGTGGGCTGTCCAAAGTCTTCATCACCTCAAACTCGAAGAGAATATCTTCTATCGGCGCGTTGGGTGCACCTTTGGGGTAGAACTTCACGCATCGCTTTGCCCCGACCCTGCGATGTTGTGCCAAATACATGGCACCTTGACCACCCTCGCCCAGCTTGCGCAGGATTTGGTAGGCATTTCTCAGGCGCTTTCGTGGAAGCACGTCAGCATCCAACACAACAGACTTGCACTTTTGGAAAAGCACTGCTCGGAGCAAGCCTCATTGAGTTCGGAAGTTTTGAACAATGACCCATGCGGGCAACCCTGATCCCGGGAAGCCGTTATTACGTTGCAAAAAGCAAGACCAGTTCAAACTATGACGCATCTGTGATCCAGATCAGCCCAAGTGACTCTTTACCTCGGCCTTATCCAATAGACCATCGGAATCCACATCAAAGCGAGCGAACAGCATCTCACAATCCACCTACGAGTAGCAGGGGCCAGCCTGCCTCCCAACAACATCAGGCAGTCTCTTTCTGACTTAGTAGGAAATACTCATCCTAACACCATGACCATGGTTTAGTGCTTATTGGAGCTTTTCATATGGCAGTTTATGAGGGGGAAATTGAATCTTGGGGGGTAGGGATTGCAGTATGAGCATTCGAACAGCCTGTTTCATGTCAATGTCAAAGATCCATCATTATTGCTTATCATATGATCATCCTATTAAAACATATGATATCCATTGATATCCAAACAAATATGGATATCACAAGTGTCACAGGCAACTTGGCTGATGTCCACCTTGATCTGAGCACTCAACTTGAGGGCCAGGGCCTTGATCAAACCAGTCACCTGGTGATGGCCGGCATACCACATAGGCAGCTTGCGTTCATTTCTGTTATGATTCAAAACAGGCCATTTTATTTATGATATCCGTTGATCTCCTATGATAATCTATTCAAAGTGCGATTGTTCTATTTATGTTCGCCCCTCTAGTAGTAAATCAGTGGCAACCCCGGCAACCCTCTAAGTTTTATGTCCAAGAAAAGGAAGGGACGCAGAGCCTCCGCTTCGCGCAAGCCATCGGAGCAAACGCTGGAGGCAAACTCTTCAAGGGCGCCTTCAGCCCCGATCCCAGCATTTTCAACAAGAACTTCTTCATACATCTTCACTCATTGAAAGCAACGTGATTTAACCCCCAGTAAGAACAAGTCTAATAAGAACCTCTGATTTTTTTTGGGTGCCCTATTCTCAAACAAAGCCATATTATGCAGAAAAGGCGTATCACCCTCCACCTCAGCCCCACATCCCTTTGGAGATATTTGATGTAGAATGAGATCGCCAACGTTCCCCCTCACATAAAATGCCTGGTCTGACCTGATAATTAGATATATTAGATTAGTTTAAAGAAACACTCACAGGACAACAGAAAAAAAACACCCAGTAAATGTGAGATTTTCCTATAGATTTTCGCGTCATCAAGGAATCCAATTCTGCCAATCATCATCTTTCCTGGATCAGTCGTGACACCCCATCCATTCCAGGGCTGAGTCTGTGACCAGGACTTGTTAGCAACTCCCATGCTCGCTTCTCCTGACAAATGCCGACATCAAAGAAACCATCTCACTGGCGCCAAAGAGCCCGACAAATGGTGATGGTGATGATGATGATGATGATTATTATTATTATCAGTATCATTATAGATATCATTAGCATTACATGTATTGTTATCATCATTATTCTTAATTAAATAATCATATTAAGTCATATGCAAAAAATACATATAATTACAGTATATATATATATACATAACATATATCATTATCAAAGGAAGTTTAGGGGGAGAAACTTCCGTGTTACGGACTTTTAGAATGTCAGGGAAAGAGTTAGTCAAAGAAAGAGTTAGCAAAGAAAGAGTTCGTCAGGGAAAGAGTTAGTCAAAG
>Ga0126342_10011383_pt1 | contig 15894 bp, 17 predicted proteins | sample Cyp1metagenome_FD_92528 | JGI IMG/M metagenome (GOLD analysis project Ga0126342, IMG submission 92528) | Coral microbial communities from Lord Howe Island, Old Settlement Bay, Australia - Cyphastrea 1 metagenome | ecosystem: Host-associated > Invertebrates > Cnidaria > Coral ... | reverse complement strand
TTTCTGTGACTAACTCTTTCCCTCACTAACTCTTTCTTTGCTAACTCTTTCTTTGACTAACTCTTTCCCTGACATTCTAAAAGTCCGTAACACGGAAGTTTCTCCCCCTAAACTTCCTTTGATCACCCGCAGACTTTTCACCCGCAGAATTATCACAGGCGAGGGGCTCACTTTGGGCATAAATTCGATCTCACTTTGGGCATAATTTTTTGAGGTTCACTTTGGGCATAAATTGGGCTCACTTTGCGCATAACAGGGCTCACTTTGGGCATAACTGGGCTCACTTTGGGCATAAATGGGTTCACTTTGGGCATAAATGGGCTCACTTTGGGCATAAATAAGCTCCCTTTGGGTTTTAAATGGGTTCACTTTGGGCATAAATGGGATCACTTTGGGCATAAAAAGCAGAGCCACGACACCTTTAGGGTTTATATGTTGGTGCACTTAATTAATGTAAGAAGAGCCACGACACCTTTAGGTTTATATACTTTTCACCCAGAGACTCTTCACCCAGAGACTCTTCTTCCACAGGCTTTTGAGACTTTTCACCCAGAGGCTCTTGACCAATATACGTACTTTTTACCCTCACCATATACTTTTCACCCAGGGACTTTGACCAATACATTTTTTGCCCACATTTTTTTAACCCACACTCTTTTCACCCACAGACTTTGCACCCTCAGACTTTTCACCCATACCCGTTTCATCTGTATACTTTTGACCCACGGGCTTTTCACCCACACACTTTTCACCCACACACTTTTCACCCACAGACTTTTCACCTAAACACTCTTCACCAATATACTTTTTACCCTCAAAATTTCCCCCGTATACTGTTGACCCACAGACTTTTCACCCATATATTTTTCACCCACATACTTTTCACCCACATTCTTTCACCCATATAATTACCTCTCACCCATATACTTTTCACCCACAGACTGTTCAACCATATGCCTTTCACCCCTAGACTTTTCACCCAGAGACTCTTCACCAACATATCTTTTACCTTCAGACTTTTCCCCCATATACTTTTCTTCGTCCATATTATACTTTTCACTCATACACTTTTTGCCCAGAAACTTTTCAATTATATATTTTTTTTCACCCATAGACTTTTTACCCACAGACTCTTGACCCACAGACTTTTCACCCGCAGACTTTCACCCATACACTTTTCGTCCACAGACTTTTCACCCACAGACTTTGCACTCTCAGTGTTTTCACCCATACCTGTTTCACCCACATACTTTTGACCCATGGACCTAGAAAACAACCGGACCTAGGGGGAATCGATACCCACCGTCACTGTTTTGCCACCTGGTACCTGCAAAACCATACTTTTTTCACGCCTAAAACGCCACCTATTTACGACGTTTTCGGCTTTTGGCAACTACCCCCCCAGACCCCTTATATGCTCACTTCGTTCGCGAATAACAACTAGCCAGCTTCCCGGCTGGCTTCCGTAATAAAGATTGACCTCAACCTTCCAACCTGATTCAGGTTGCCGGCTAATCCATCCGACACGACATCACCACACACGATTCAAACTGCTTGAGGCCAAGTTGCATACACTGGGCAGCCACAGGATGCATCTGTGCAGGCGCATGTATCGCCTGAGTCGCCAGTGCATTGGCAAGCCTCTTGGATGAACTTCTCAGCATAGCTCACGTAAACCTACGGTGGCAGCAGGGCACAAGGTCTTGCAGTGGCAGGAAAGAAAAATGCCGAAAGTATGTGAATGAAAGTAAACCTATAAGGTGGCCTGGAAAATAATGTACACATCCCGTTGGTAATCCTTGCCACAAGAAAGTGCGCCAGATCTCAGAACCAATTTGTAAACCTCCCCCCAACAATAAAGGACGCCAACCGTCTTGGGATGTGTTTTTTTCTTCATTGTTGTTTTTTGCTAGTTTTTTTCCCCTCCTGACCTGTTTTTTTGATTCTGACCTTGAAGTTGCGTTTTTGTTGCATCTTGATTCAAAAATGATTTGCAACAAACTCGCAAAGGGGGTAGCCTACCAACAGGCGGTGACCTAAATAGTTTTTTTGATCTTCCTAAAAATCCAAAGAACAGTTACTAATTCAAGTTTTCTTTGACTATATATAGTTTAGGTTCCATTTCAATTTCAATTGGAAGTGCTTGGGGCCAATTCTCACTTCATTTCAATTAAGTATAGTTTAATTTCGCTTTCAATTGAATTCAGATAGTAGTTCAAATTCAAACCAGTTCAAATTCATGCAATTCAAATTCAAATTCAACTAAAATCCAAATCAATTAAAACCAAGTTGAAGTCAACTAAACCAATACCAATCTCAATCCAGAGACAGCTTTCCACAATACGTTTCTATTTGGTTTACGTATTTTTCAATTAGGCAATTTGTTCCACAATACCAAATGTCCCAAAAAGTATGTTTGGCCACCTCAAACTTTATTTAGGCAACAATATGTTCAGTAAGTTTTGGGGCAGTTATTAATTAATCAAGTGTCAACATTAGGGCACAACGTCTTGCACTGGCAGAGAGGAAAAAAAACATCGGAACTTGTGTATGTGAATGAAACTGCGAGATGATGCTTTGCTGCCCCTCTCATGAAGCCGGAGAACACCCCAAAGTTTTCCAACTTTCGTCGAGAAGCTGCCAGCAAAGGGGTGGATAAATACTTGTATCCCTTCTTCCAAGCAATTTGCGCTGTCTTCCTCCAATTGTGCATGACCGTTCTAATGCACTTCCTGAGTGTCTGGTATTGGGCAGAGTTTCGTAGGCGCAGGGATTTTGAGCCAAGAGAACCAAGAGATTCGTGCAGTGTACAAATATCATCAAATATCTCGGTTCTTTCATGGTTATGGTAATCTCATGGTGCCTCACCAAGTTGCGGCTCCTGTGCCCATAAGTCGGGCAATGGTTGTTGCGCATCACATCCAGACACTGGCCAAAATCCCACACCCGTGGCTACGGATTTCGACCAACAGTCACCTGGGCGCTGCAAAGGCTGGATATGGCTGGATAGTCAGCACGAGGAATGTCACAAAAATCTGGATAAAGGACTTATAACTTATAACTTATAATTATACTTATAATGGCTTTTCCTGAAAAGGTTAACTTCTTCAAGAGTTGTAGGTATATATAGTCAAATTAGTCAATCTAATTGACAATCTGTGTTTAAGACGGCATTTGACGGTACTTAAAAGTTCAAATAGCTTGAGCCATAGGTGGCTCTCTCTCTCTCTCTCCCTCCATCGCCATCTCAGGAGATCAGCAGTCAAGCTGAAGGCGAGCTAAAAAGGCGACTTGGCAGGTCAGCATCCAAGCTCGTTAGCCAGGCGCGTCATATCACCAAGCCACCGCAAAAGTAAAGTACAAATTTCCGTTACTATACATAAGGCGTCAAAGGGATGAAAATGAATAGGCAAAGGTGACTGCTCTGTGCAGTTTATACAGCTAGATGCAGCCAGTTTGCACATGCCCTGGCTGTTGGGATGACCAGGGGGTAAACCAACTCCGCTGTCGGCTATTGGGCAATCGTTTTGTTGCACAGCTTGCGGAGTGCAAGGCCTTGCTGCTGTGGCACTGAAGCAACTGGTCAGTAACTGGTTGCATCATGTTGCATCTGGTTGCACAAAGCAAATGCTGCAAACTCATCAAACTCAAGGGGTTGATATGGGTTGATGATGGTAAAGATGTCCCCGCCTGACGCAGGTTCCAAACATGTTGCCCATACAGCTGCCCTGGATGTCTGGCTCATTCATGCCTAGGAAAATGTCGGCCATTTGTGCTGGAGATCTCTTACCTCAGCTTCCATGTCAGGAAAGGAGAAGCTTCTGCCGTTGTGCATCACTGTGCACAAGAGTCAATTCCAATTCAATTCCAAACACAGGTGAGGTGCCATTCCCATCCAGGAAATTTGTCTCTCCAGCTTCTCGCACCCACTTCTTCTCCACGACACCGGACCCCCATATTTCAGGCATGAACAAAAAGTCCTTGCTGAGATATTCAGGCCCTTGGGCAGTTTCCATTGGAGCCAAGTTCCAGTTCCAAAAGGACACTTTCTGGAAGGAGCTACTCTTCTTCAAGGAATCGATGAAACGTTGGGTCTCTGCCGTGGTCTCCCCAGTTTCAGAGATGCCCGGCAAAGGTCCCAGTAGACCACAGCCCCAGAGTGGATCATTCTCCGTGTCCAGCTTTGGCTTCAAAGATCTACTCTCGCTTGAGTCCCTCAGCTTCTCAAGTTACATGGCTTCCATGCAAGTCCAGTTTATTGCTAACTGTGGAGGCTCAGTGAGCATCCGTGACGGCCAAGCTCCTGGCGTGGCGGAAAACAATTTCGCCTTAGAACATGAGAGAAGGATACACAAACATACACAAACAACATGCCCGAAATTGCTTTGCCTTTTTCTTCCCGTGCTGACGAAGCCAAGACACGCTGACAAAACCCACAACGACTGCAATGGAAATTCCAGCGGCGACTTGCTTGCAAATTCGGGAACGTCCTTGACGACACAAGCACTACAAGTAACTGTATGAATCTATATGAGTCATCATCACTGTAGTGCAACATGCTATGCGGATGTACTCAATATGCATGTCAAATATCATGCTATCGGCTGAAAGGTGGCGGGCCTTTTCCCCTTGACAGCTCGTTAGCATTCTCCGTTTCCATGGGCTGCGGCTTGGATCCTGGGCAAAGGCTCAGCCCGGCCCCCATCAACTCGTCATTCTAGAAATGGGCTGAAAACACCTGAAAACATAGACGGGAAAGAAGATCCAAATGAGGTTAAAAAACGTATATAAAAAGGATATTTGTCAAAAAATGTGATAATTGTGCATTGTAGTGATTGTGCAAGTTCGGACACGTGATTGGGAAGGTAAACTGTGCAATTTCTGGTTACCGCAAAGCTCCTGCTGCCATACTGCGCCGCTCAGCATGGGTTCCGGCTTGAACCCACAGGCATCTTGGCAAAGCACAAATTACATCACACACACATATATATATATACACCCGAGAAGTGCAGAAAGGAACTACAGATATCTAATACTGCTCCCGCGGCTATTGTGAACTTGGAGAGAAACCAGGTGCGAGCAAGCATGAGCTGTGTGTTCCATATACAAAGAAAGGTGGGCTGGCAATTGAATACCCTTCGCTTGGGCAAACTTGCAAGGACCCTAAAAATGAAGCTGTGCAGTCACTTTTATCTGCGTACTTCCACTGGCCCATGCCATGCCACAAGTGTACCTGCTCAGCTGCCACTACTTATGTGAAACAGTTTCTTTCACCTAGCCATGGCATCCACCTTGGAGATGCACCATTGAAGTCCACTCAGACAACCAAGAGCCTGAACCTATACTTCCCATCACTGTTCCTACATTAAAGGATATTGAAGTCTCTTATATTTTTAAATAACATTTTAAACCTATTTTCAGCAATTGCCGGTCCCATATGGTTGCTTATGTTGCTTATTCAAGTTGCAAGTATTTCCGGAAGTTTGCATTGGCTGTTCTGCCATATAATGCATTTGCTGGCATGGCCCACATGTGAGGGAAACACATATGATCTTCAATCTTCAACTATTAACGGTATAGTATGGTATAGTCGGTATAGTTGAATTGGCAGTGATTTTAATTCCTTGGATTCGCCAGAGTTGTGAGTCTCGGGCATTAGGAGAAGCGGGCATGGGCACCTCCAAGCCGGTCGCTTGAGGATTTCAAATGGCGGCGGAAAGACATGGAAAGACTATGACATGACTCCTGCCACTTGATCTCCGCTGTCAGATCTCACAGGCAGATCAATTTGTTTGCAAAATAAACGCTAGACCGCCCAAGAGGCCCTCAGATTCACACCATGAGTAAGCCTCTTGTTGCAACTTAGGGAACCATGCTTGCGCAAATATTAACATTATGGGTCCATGGGAATGGCTCAAAAAACGGGCATGAATCGTTCCGCAGTGATCCGGACGTATGGAACGAGTGAGGTACAGCAGGTTTGATCCGCACATATTGCAAAGGTATACTAAGGTGGCCTGATATTGGTACAAGCACAACTTGTCATTTTCGTTTATGGACAAAGGGTATGGATCATATCCGCTAGCAATGTATGGATCATGGGGATGGATTGGGGCTATGGATCGCCGGTGGGTCCAGGTATGGATCGGGGCCTTACATTTTGAACCCCGGCCATATCTCGCTGTCTGATAACAGTCGCGAAAACGTTGGTCGAAATCCAAGCTTTCAAAGCAATGCTTCATCGCACCACTGCTAGTCTCTTGTTTCTCATTGTTTTCCACTCTCTGGCAGCCTGGACTGCTCTGGAATTTGAATGCAATTGATAGCTTGAAGTGAAACAGCCACAAAAAAATGTCGGCCGGTCCTACAGTGCATCTGGCATCTATAATCTCACAACCTTCAAAATCTATGTAGCCAAAAACCCTCATCAGCATCTGCAGTCATCGAACAGGTCGAGGTGCCCAAGTGATACCTTGTGTTCTCAACCTCATCTTGCACGGGCAAGTAGGTGGCTGAAGTTATTGAGGTCTTAGTTTCTGAGCTCTTAGCTGTAGTGCCACATCATTTCCTTCTGTTACTACCTGCAGTCTGAGCAACAAGGCGCTAGCTGTTAGGTGCTTTTAGTCCCTGGATGGCAGTAAAAAAAACAATCGCAACAACACCGGTTGCCACATCACCCTCTTGTATTGATCTCTACTCATCTCGACTCCACACCAATCCATCAATGCCTCCCAACCATCATTGGCAGCTTGACTGACCTGGGACAGTACTTCCGGTGCACAATACATTGCAAAACCTTGGTTTGCCTTTTACCCCATAGATTTTGAAACCTGTAAATCCTGTACTAATCTGAACCTCACATGTGCTTGATCTCGACATTCTTAGGTCAGGACCAAGGTGGGATTGACTCTCAATCTGTCGCTGGCATAGCGAAGCGCCTTTGAGGTGAGGCAAAACTGCTGCACTGCAGCTGTGGCCACCGATGCACCATGATGCACCACAGAATTCTTTGAACGAAAAACGTCTACAGTCTAAAGCCTACAGACCAAGGCCACCGGATGGTGACAATCCTTACCATCAAAAACCATCAAACACTTTTGTGCCATTGCCAGCCTCGCCCTTTTGGGACACGGCTGCAGTCATGACGTCCAAATTATCATGAAGCTCCTGGTGGAAAGGACAAAAGCCCTGCGAGCGCTGTGAGAAGAACATTCAACAGGTGTATAGGTGCTTGTCACTGCTAGATACTGCTATATAATGCTATATATATATATATATTTATAGATCTATGTAGTCTATATGTCTATATTAAGTCTAAGAGTCTACAGTCTACATATATAGAAATCGGTCTATGCGTATGACAGTATGATACATACCGTACCGACAACCCAGCAGCATCTCCTCGTCAATAAACTGTAAAGCTTCCCAGCTTTGCTCGATGGCGAACAAGGCTGCGAGCGGTAAAAAGAATCATTGCAACTGAAGCAACTGTGTTGAACTACAGTCAGCCAAAAGAGAAATTTCAAAACATCGCAAAACAAGCAATGGTGCAAGTGGGGGGTGTACCCAAGTCTTTGTTCTTCTTGAGCTCAGTGGATGCGTACTCGTAGGAACGCCAGTCGTTTGCAATGGCCTAGGCCATGTGCAGGGTCCATGGAGCCTGCGTTCTAATCATGCGATGCCATGCGCGAGTGCAAGTTCCCGCCTCCTTCATGATGTCGAAATCCTCTCTGAAGGACTGGTAAAAAGCGTGCCGAACGGCGCAGCCATCCTGCTGCAAGGCACAGTGAAAGAAAGATACAGACAGTATTGACAGCAGTGCCTGAGCCACAACAAACATCAAACAAATATATAACAAATGAATCAATCCATCAACTCCTGCCGAACGGCCTCCAACACAACCTCGCATGCTGCCAGTGCCATGCTGTGCCCAAAAAAGGATACAGTATGATACCGTGCTCTCATGTACGAGTACTCAGTACCCTTTTCAAAGCGACGAATCGTATGTAGTCTGGAATTCTGGATGTGCGGAGGTAGCCGTAGCAATCAGTCCACAATAGCCGTCACTATCCCTATCACGATCACCATCGTGATCACCGTGATCATCATGATCGCCATGATCATCATGACCATCATGATCACCACGATCATCACCATCCTCATCATCCTCGTATTATCCTCATCGTCAATCGAAACACAAAACAGCGATATCAACATGATGCCTGCCTCTCGGTTACATCGGAGTGCTTCAGAGGCAAACTGCAGGGTGAAGCCTGACGTCTTCAAGACCTGGCCAGGTTTCAAGCACCAGTGATCTTCTGATGTCTTATTGAAATCATGAGCATACTGTGTATAACACTGTGCAATCATGTGGGAATGATATCTTCCCAGATTTCCCAGAAAGTCTTTCGCCCTGGTGCCTCAAGCACAAATTCCTTGTTCTCCCGCAGGTTTTGATACGCAAACTGAAAGGCCTCATTCGTGGAAATCGCACGCCGGCAATCGCCAGTACATGTATTTGCTCTTTTGTCATTGCCCACTTGATATGGAAAGCTTTGGAAGTGCTTCCAGTACTGCGCAGCCACCTTGCATGATACATAGATCAATCTCAAGAAATAAGAAAAGGAGGCTACAGTATGCTACAGTGTCAGAATCTGACAGCTGGTTTGCAGAGTGCCAGACAAGCAACTGCCTGCTTCTGCATCAAAAAAAGGCTACTGCCAAAGTATCTCATGCTTCTTGCTGAGTCTTGAGCCCGCCAGTCCTGCCGTACCGCCTCAGTTTTCAGCTAAGCGCATCTACTGTAAGTGTTCAGACCCAGTTTTCCCCAAAATCAAATAGCGGTGATCCATGGTGATCCAATGAAATTCACACTCGGCACCTCATCTCATCCCAACATATCCCAACTGGGCCCATGACTGCCAAGCCCATCCGTGGATCTGCCCGAACTGCTGGGGGTCTGGGTTGTCAGCTGCTTTGACAAAAAATGCCACGATCACGTGCCCAGAACAAAACACATGGACTCATTGACATTCTCTGTTGAACGGGATTTCGATAACTCTCAATTGATCTCGAAGTACTGAGTGCTGGACGCTTTTGACAAGGCTTGCCAATCTCGAGAAACAGCCTGGAATATGTTTTTGCCGCATTTGACTCCAGAGGTCAAGTACCCAATTTATCCCAATTTCATATGCAGCCATTTTGCTGTCATTGATCTGTGATGATCTGTGCCCGCTGGTAAGTTCTGGAGCAAATACTGACACGACTCACCCTTGAAACTTGCACCAAATGCCTATGTCATGCCTATGCCTATGTCGTTGACATCCAAGTGTTCGTGGTGGCTCCAGACTGATCAGACTGCGCGCGCCTGGCTCCAAGTGTTTCGCTCAGCAGGCCTGGGTTCTTCACTGCGTGGCTACTGTGGGGCAAGTCGAGTTTAGACACTGGGTGGCTCCTGTGGGGCAAGTTGAGTTTAGATAGATACATAGATAATTGATAGATGGATAGAAAAAAAAGATAGATAGATTAGATTAGATTATATAGATTCGATTAGATTAGATTAGGATTAGATTAGATTAGATTTAGATTAGATTAGATTAGATGCGATGAGATTAGATTTAGATAAGATAAGATAGATAGATAGTAGGTAGATAGATGGATAGATGGATGGATGGTTGGATGGATGGATAGATGGATAGATGGATGGATCGATGGATGAATGGATGGATGGATAGATAAATAAATAATAGATAACATACCTACAGTAATGATCAGTACATATCAGTACGTAATGTTATCACATACATTACATTCATATCTGGTGGCTTTATGGATTGGAGGAGTGCACTCTCACACACCACATGTGTATCCACAGGGCTGCCCACGTAAGGCTGGGTAGCTTGAGGCAATCGACAGCCATTGCAATGAAGCGAGCCCAAGCTGGTGTGCTTAGGATTGGAAGTTTTACGAGATACTGAAATATGAATAAGCATGAATAAACTTTATCTCTCTTGCTTCTGCACTATGTCTAAATGTGTCTCACCAATATCACCAACTTTGGAGAGAAAGTTCAACAATATTAAACTGCTACTGCAGTACTAGCCACACTGGCAAGAAGCTAGCAAAGCCACCTGCGAGGTCAAGTTTCAATCATATCATATCTCAGTAGCAGTCTTTGCATAAAACTGTGACTGGTGTCCGTCGAAGTAAAAGGGCAAGAATCTATAGGCACGAAGTGGCACTGTCATCGTCATGTTATTATGTATACACTGTAGCCTGTGCAAATGAGTCCTACTGCACGCTGTTTGCAACAAGCTTCAATTTCGGTGGTAGCCTTCAATCCTTTCCTGTTGGTGCTTCATGTTGTGTTTGTCTTGTTTGATTGACGAACAGCTGCGGTCACTCTTTTCTTATCGACGAAGCACGACTGAAAACAATTTTTGCAAGCTGTGCCAACGCTACCTTGTGGGACAGTTGCGAAATCTTGTCGCACACATAAACTTCATTCATCTTCACTCAGGCGCTGCGTGGCACTTGGCCAAATGTTGGTGTTCGTCATGTTTTATCCAATATCGGGAAGTCGCTTTGCTGGGTCTCACCTTTGCTGTGAATCGCATAGCAAGAACGGCAACCTGATGCAGCGTGCATCATGTAAGCGGCTGTCATTGGTCTCTCTCTCTCTCTCTCTCCCTCTCTGGCATCCCGACCCGTGACCAAATTCAGAATATGACATGCAACATCATGCAACCCAAGTGTGGCCGACCAATGACATTGGAAAATGATGGGTCATCCATCCCATCTCTTGATGCGTGCAATCTCGGATAAAGGCATAGTCCCTTGATGTCAACCTGCTTTGCAGTGACCACCAGGACAAGGAATGCCCTGTCTCACTAGAGTCTGTACACAGGCTTTTCCACGGTGTGTTCCTGCAAGCCAAAAAGAACATGGCCACGTTGCGTGCAATTCTAGCCTGGCTTTGGAAGAAATTTCACGCGTGGTGCAAACGGATTCCCCGCCTCCTTGCGGCCATTTGGCCATCTCGTGATCGTCCGGATGCCTTGAAGTTCACTGAGATTCAGACTATTTCAGACTCATTTGATGCCAGATTTGATGCCAGTGGTGTGCAAACCCCGAAACTCCCAAGTGATCTGCATCTGCTGCATACTGGCACAGACGCGTGACGGAGTCGCCGCATTCCATCATCACCCAGCAGGGTCTCCCTCTGAACTTCTAGGCGAGGCCAATGATCGTGGCATGTTGCCATGGGATATCTTTCAGCCTCACAGAATGTGAGGATTTGCGGGCAAAATATTGCAAAATTGGTGACTCAACAGTGATACTTTGTAAATCTTTGTAATCAACTTTGAGTTTGACAGGTTTTGAAAGCACATAAAATCAAATGACCAACTGAAACTCTATTGGTGTGACCAAGGGCAGGGAATGACTCAAAGAATGTTTCAGCATGTTCTAAGTTTGGGCAATTGCATCATACCGAATCCATTTGGTTCTATTTGCAGAAATGCCTGACCACCCTGCGCTGGCGCTAATTGTGATGCTGCTTGCGCTGCACGAAGGAGCCGCGCATAGATGCCTTCCTTGACAGCTGCGGCATGCACTCCTTCGCAGCGTGCCCGAATCAAAAACATCGAAAAGATTCATCAGATCTATTCAAAAATATGCAAAGGCTGTAGCGCCTGGGATTGCAGAAATAGAACAAACAAGAACACACATGAACAAACATTTTATGAAGAACAACCTCAAGCATGACCAGTGACACTTTGACCTTGGGACCTTACTCCTGGACTGATCTTTACACGGAGTGAGTGCTTCAAATCCTAAGATCACACTGAATCGCAGGCTAATCTCAGGTTCACTCCTGGCTTGATGTTGAACCGAGCCAGCTCCACATCAAGCATTTCATCAACACCCCTTCCGCTGAAGGCAGCTTGAAAGAGCTTCTCTGCTTGCTCATCATTTATAGAGCTGAATGGTGGCCGCCCATTTTGACTGCCAGACATGCGGGTCTTCGGACGCTTTCCTAGAGTACGGCCGTGGCTGTATTCGGTGGCTCTACTGGCAACTAATTTGGGGCAAACCATTCTGGACGTGCTGAAAGGATCTCATAAAATGCCAGAGTATAACTGTATAATACTATATAATACTGTATATATAACGTTGTATAACCCGGAGATACCCTGAGCGCCAGCAAGGGCTGCAGGTCGTAAGTTGTATGGCCACTTTCTGGATTCTGGAGCACGAGAGGCCGATGATGGAAACACAAGGAGCAGCGAGCTGGATTGGCTGAATGGAGTTGAGGATTGCTCCCAACTTTAATTGTCAAAATTCTGTTCGGTCCTTTGTTGCGCGATCGCAAGCGCTGGTAAGCTTCTGAGACTCTGCGGAAGGCTTCGTCAGCATTGTGGGCCTGACCAGCCATGAGTTTTACCTCAAGCTTTAGCACAGTGTCCTGAGAGACTCATCAGACTCATACAGTAAGACATAGAGTGGCCTTTTGTTGGCTCTAACTTCTAACTTCGCTCTAAGCCGCGTTTATTGTGAAAACATGTGACAAATAAATTACAGTAATAAATAAAGATGCTTCTCAAATCTTCTGAGCCTCTCTGCTTCCAGTTGAATCTGGATGCGTCTGGACTGCAGCTTTGAGATAAGCAGCTCTTACCTCCTCCGCGGAAGAACCTGAGCCAATTCGACAGCGCTTCACCGAATGCATCGAATGCTCATTGCATCATTGCAGAGGCCTGGATGGACTCCTAAGATCTTGTAAGGGTCTTCGATGCTGCTGCACATCCTGACCAGAAACGCTGAATTCTTCAGCAAATCAAACCACAAGGTATCACAAGGTGCATCAAGATTTATTCATATTATTTAATATTAATATGATATTATGTAATATGGTGCAAGCGGATTGTACTATCTTTTCATGTTGTGATGAATGACGTCATCTCAGCACCAAAGTCCTGGTGCAAAGTGCAATCCGTAGCTTCCCAACCTTGTGAGTCCGCACGACCGCGCGCGGGCCGACATACAAACGTACACTTGGATTGATGATTGATTGATGCATATTCAAGCTGCGTGGATCTGTACACACACAGATATATATATATAGTTATATAATCACACACACATATATATATATATACAATATATATGCACAAACAAACAAACAGCCGGACGGCCGGACGGACAAAGGCATCATACACACAGTCACAGTGGACATCTTTGATCAGCTATGTGAGAGGAATTGCGAGGGATGCAGCAAAGCTCTCATAAGTGAAGGTAACAGCGCTGGGCAAGCAGCATGAAGCTTGATGTACGGTCGCAAGCAATGCCGAATCATTCAGCAGCTGAATGCACATAGCACTGCACTGTGCTCAAAAGAACAGGGAAGAAGAGGATTGTGCCAGTGGTTCAAGTACAAACCTTGAGAATGATGTGTCTTGTAGAAAATCAGCATGCTTGAGCTTGACGTGACTTCCCCTCTTCTCCAACGAGAAGGTTAGAAGATGACCTTGCCATGGTTTCTCTTGCTGTCGCTACTTGCTGCTTGCTGTTTTCATGTTGTTTTCTGATTTTTTTGTGGGCAGCTAAGGCTGAAGGGTAGCAAGTTATTGCAAGCCCGTTGCCTTCTGAAATCGTCACAGCCTCGCTTCTGCGTGAACATACAACATTATACAATCGTCATGCAACTAATCCTCTGATAGCACCTGCAGAAAATCCTTTTAGGCTTGGACGCTTGGTCTGAAATATGCGGAAATCTCCATGTCTTAGACATGGAATGGAGGTTCAGCTAACGGATCTTCCAAAGATTCCTGAACCTGGAACATCCTGGAACTGTGTGGAACTGTGGCACATGATTCTGTCAGCTGTCAGGGATCCATGAAGATCGCGCTCACAATCTATTCTTGGCGCTTTCAGCACTTTAGTGATGGAGCCTTGGTGCACATTTGCTGCGGATGAGCCACAGCCACACTAACATTCACTGACAAATTTGTCAAGACCTGTCAAGACACCAAAAAAGTGCATCATCGTCAAAGGTAAGTGCCACACAGACACAATCCTAGGCGTTTACACTGCAATGCACTGCGAAACCATGAAATTGAAGAGTTGGAATTGCTATGCAAGGAACGGCAGGTGTGTCTTGCCACTGCTTTCAAGAGAAACATAGACAAACAAGCAATATTCTCAAAACCACTGGGGGCAGGGCCTTGAAAAAACATTCCTGTCACACGAGGCAAATTTGGACTTGTTCTTGTTTCATATGTTTCATGTTTTGTCTACGTATCGCCGTTCGTGCCATGTTCAGAAATTCATGATCATTGGCAAGAGATTTGCCCAGCCGTCGGTGTCTTCAACACCAGTTCGGCAATGATCCAACAGCATCCAATGCGCTTTAGGATCCGTGATGATCCGTGTGCATCAAAACACTTGGCTGGTGAGACAATCTGGTTGCTGTCTCGGGGAGGCTGTAGAATGAGTCCAGGTCCTGCCCAAGTGAGGTGTTGCCAGCAAGAACTGATTCTTGCACGGAAGTGAGAATTGTGACGTCGAGTCTGATGGAGACGGTGCCTTGATCATTCCCATCTGCTCGCTGCGGGTTGAAGCCAGACCTAACCTGGAGGTTGGTCGTGACTGAAAGCAGCTTTGGACTCAATGCGCTTAAGAAGTCACTTTGTCACATGTCCCGAGGTACGACGGTGGATTGTTACTGTTAGTATGCTATTGTGGCTATGGGCTATGATTATAATTAGATATAATTAGTATGTTATAGTCTAGTAGTATGTCATAGTATGCCACCCATGTCAAGTTTGGGGAAGTCGACAAATTATCAAGGAATATCAGGGAGCTGCTGGGGCTGGAACGCCACAGGTCCCATCGGAGCACCAATTGTGGATCGGTACGTGCTCCTGGAGACAGGAACTTTGCTGCTCCATTTTTGTTCTGATCATTTCTGATCCACATGTGAGGTCAACCACATTCAACCCGCAGAAAAGGATCATGGCACAGAGGTCATCACAAATGATCATCTTGAAGATGGATCTTGATGACATGATATGACATGTACGGACAGAATCTGCAAGATTTTGCCGCATCCGGTGCTTCTCCTCATTCCACCAGACCTGAGTTGACATGAGTTGGCTGCTACGTGCAGCAATGGCAATGAACACAGAACACAAAGAATGCTCGCATACGCCGGACAAAATGGCTCATTGCAGTACAGCCATCCAAATCCAGGCCAGCTGATCTCTGCAAGGAATCGGAAAACACTTGGAACTGTCAAATGACAACCACATCACATAATTATATAATATTATATATAATTATCACATGAGACATCCTTGAGAAATTGCTGAATGTCCTTAAGCACTCTGCAACTTCAACAATCATCTTCAAGATCCGACTTCATATTCAAACTGCTTCTCTACTCTTCTCTATAGCATCGGTGCAGAGAGTTCATTAATCCAATCGGGTCGAATCTAATTCCGGACAATAAGGGAATGCGTTTCAATCCGTGTCATATCGCACTTCCAGGTTGCCGGCCCGGCCCAGGAGCTTGTACCAAGAGCGGAAGAAGCCTAGGGAAAGGCAGTCCAGATCTCTCCAGTGCGGCGGTGGTTCCTTGCGTTTTTGGTGACCACTTTCAGGTACTTTTCAGCCCTGCACTCAAGTTGCCGAAGCACAAAAAGTTAAGGCAACAAATGGCAATGAACACAAATCTACTATATATGCATTTGTCCAGGTCTGATACTAAGAACATCCTTCTACGAGTTTACCGGGTCAGGTTGGCTCACCTGATTTTCTAGGGAAAACATAGGTGAAAACAGATACTTGGGCCCTAGAAAAACACAGCTGGAAAAAAAATAAATACCACCTCAC
>Ga0126342_10011382_pt1 | contig 15894 bp, 9 predicted proteins | sample Cyp1metagenome_FD_92528 | JGI IMG/M metagenome (GOLD analysis project Ga0126342, IMG submission 92528) | Coral microbial communities from Lord Howe Island, Old Settlement Bay, Australia - Cyphastrea 1 metagenome | ecosystem: Host-associated > Invertebrates > Cnidaria > Coral ... | reverse complement strand
TGCAGACATGATCGAGGAGAAACTGGAGGAGGAGGCAGAGGAGGAGGAGAAGGCGGAGGACGAGGAGGAGGAGGACGAGGACGAGGAGGACAGCTAGCCGAGGAGAACAACTCTGATAAAATCAAACAACCCTCACCTGGCAGGTGGGGAAAAATGAAATTTGCAGTGAATGCGTCCATAACGTTCATCTTCTAAAAAGAAGCTGGCAAGAGGCGAAAAAGAAATAAACCAATTATCAGTATTACTCATTTGTTTGCTGTCGTTTTGCTTTTGGGTTCTCAGGCCCCCCCTTGTTTTGAGTATAGCTGCTATATGATGTAAATAACTGTACACATTGTATATCATCACATATCACTACCTCTTTGCTGTACCGATTTGAAATCCTCAAATACCTTGAAGGGCTACGATGTACCAATTCCTGTCCCGCGAATTCGGTATGATTTGATGATACCAAATCCAAGCGGCTGGCCAATTGGTGTTTGGCTCTATCATTGCGAATGAAGTGTCTACTGTACCCATCTAGTAGCGAAAACTTCTAGTATGTTATTTCTCTTCCTCCTCCTTTTCAAACTTTGTGGGTTCCTAAAAGTGGTTTGAAACCTGAAAGTGGTCTGAAAGAGTGAAGAGTAAGGGATCGCAAGCTCATCCCCCGTTCCCATACCGTTTTCCTTCAAAGAGAAGAATATGCAGCTACAGAAGAGGAAAACGTAGAAAAACGGTTGGGGGAAGCATGCAAGAAAGCAGCAATACACTTGTCCACTGGTATGCAATTATCAGTAGGCAAATATTGCCCAATGGTACGGCTACGTTTTTGCATCGATTTCTTGCATCTCCTGCAAACTTTCAAATTATTGTTCCGCTAAACCTGCCTTTCAATCATTTTTTCTGAATATGCTTTATCCAAAGACTTCCACTTCTTCTTTGTCTTCGTTTTCCAAACTTGTTCTGTTTTTCTTGTTTATTTTAGTTTCTTTTCTTCTTTTCGTTTATACACTTATCCATTTCTAGCATGTTTTTTGTTTTTATCATTCTCGGTGATGCTTGTGTTTTTCTCCCAGGTTTCCACACCACACACATTCACAGAGGGCTGGCAACCGTGTGGCACGGGGTTGCACAGATGAAAGTCATCACTTGGACTTCCCCTCGATTTGGTGCCTGGTTATCAATTTGGGGGCTTCCATAAACGGTGGGTACCCCAAAATGGATTCGTTTATAATGGAAAATCCTATTAAAATGGATGAGGAAACCTCCATTTGTTTGTTTGGGAAAAATAGTTTGTTTAACTTGTTACTACTGGGTGTCCACTTTCCATTGGATTGAAGCCATTTCCCACATCTAAGAATTTCTGGGGGAACGGTTTGGCGGCAACGGATGGAGGTTTCATATGTTTCTTGATAGGGATAGGTTACAAAAGGATTTAACCAACAACAGGAATAGCCTCGAATCCAAAAGAATCTCTTTTCAACCAAACATTGGGGACCGAACCAACCACAAAGGGAGATACATGCACAGGGATTTGAGCAAGAATGCTGCACAGCTCAGCAACCATTCAATCTGGTGAGTCCAGTTTCTGCAACTTGGTCTGGAGGAAAGTGAACCAGTTGAAGTCCCATAAAAATTTCCACTATTATCCAAAAACTATTCGATTATGTTCAATTGCAGATGTTACCATAATTATGCCATTGTTGTCCCATAAGTATTTATTATCCCACTATTAGTCCAGTTTATCCACAAAATGAACCATTCGCTTCGCCGCGCGGTGCAGCAGCTGGCAGGCGGCCCCAAAGGAAGCAGCTACCAACGGCGTGGATGGAGAGGGCGGCGCGGCTGCATGGTGTCCGCAGTGAGCCGGCCATGGAAGTGACCATGGAGTGATATGTACCACCGGAAAATGGATAGTTAAAGGAATACCTTCGATGTCATCAAACATGGCTGGAACATCTCCGGACTAACTGTAGGTTGAACATGAAAATCATTGCAAATCATCTATAGATTACTTGTTGGTGGTTTGGAACATGAATTTTGTTTTTCCATATATTGGGAAGAATAATCCCAACTGACGAACTCCATCATTTTGCAGAGGGGTTCAAACCACCAACCAGATAATATATTCATGTGTGCAAGTGATATATGATGATATATGTATATATGGTATAAGCAAAAATCTGTCCAATTTTGGGTGAGTTCCTACAATTCTGCAGTTGATCTGACACCAAATGTGCCACGCATCAGGAAGCGCGGCCACGAAGATCCAAGCTGCAGTTCGTTTGGACCTCAAAGCCACGCTTGGAAACACCGGTTGGGAGAAGCATCAAAAAAGCAATATACGCAACGAAAGAAGGGAGGAAAGAAGAAAGGAAGGAAGGAAGGAAGGATAAATATTAAATAGTCCCGAAACCGAAACCAACCCGAATTTTACATCCGAAATAAGCCCTAAATAAACCCTAAACCAAACTCAAATAAAGGATTAATATGTATACGTATAAAAAAAATGTGTATATATATATGCGTATACACAAGTAAAAGCTAAACCAACCTGACATAAACCTTAAACGAAGGTAAATAAACCTCAAATAGATTTTCAACCAACAGAAAATGAACCCAGAGCTAACCCAAAATAATTCTTAAAACCAACCCAAACTAAACCTTAAAACAACCTCAAACAAAGCCTAATCCAACCCTTCAAAAAGAAAAAAACTCCTCGACTTGTCCTCGATTCCAGTCCTCCAGCGAGATGCATCTGGATCAATTCCTGGGGAAGGAGATCATAGCCATGAAAATCACCTTAGTTCAGGTTGGTGAGTTACCATAATTTCCATATGTCCCACTATATCTACAATTGTAACATATATATATATATATAAACCGTTTGTTCTGATTTTTGGAGAGCGTTTGTGAATATCTCCCATTATTCACTGGATCGGTTGAAGGGGAAATCTACAGGAAACCCAAGGTTTTCCCGGTTTTCCCCATGAAATTTTCAGGGCTTCCTGTGAATTTTCCCTAAATTGACCTATACTAAAGAGATAGTAAATCAATAGAAAAAATTGGTGCCATCCAATGATCCAAGCCATGTCCCATAAACCCAAGGTGGAGGCTTACAACGTCAAGCACTGGCCCTGCAATGTGCCAAGCTGGAGGACAAGAGCCAGGTCCATGCCGCTGTGGTGATGTGGTGATGGTTGAGACCCTGGTACCCCAAACGGTACCCTAAGTCATAGCTGGTTTAGATGGATGGTAATTCCCCAAGTCATATGGTAATTTCATAGGTTTTGACCCATGTCCATGTCAACCAGAAACAGCTGCACAGAATGGATAGTAATGGATAACAACGATAATGATGTTGGATGGTGAATAATAGATAATAATATTGATGGATACTAGTCGATACCGATAAGAGTGGATAATGTAATGCATAATAGTGGATATCACGGATGATAGCGGTAGCGATTAAGAAAAGTTGATAATGGCGATTAATGGATCATAGTGGTTGATAGTGGTTAATCATGATTAGTAATTGTCCCAATCCCCTAGTATTAAAGGGGTTAAGGAGATATGCCCAACCCCCTATAACTATATCTGTAACTAGTATTCCTAGTTTGGGGAAGCTAATGTAGAATAAGAAGTATTCAGATTGATACGCAGTTAATTAATAACCTAGTGGAAACAACTATAAGTTATGGGAGATTCGAATATTAACACATTGATTAACGAGATATTAATGGGATACTGATCATGGAACATTCCAATATGAATTGGATATGAATGGGACTAACCTGAATGCCCCAGCCCCTTTTTTTGTGACCCTAAAATGAAGAAATCCACTACTAAACCAGGGTTTCTAGATGTTTCTAGGGGAGTTACAGTGTGGTATTGAATATTGGGGGATTGTGTTGTTCCAACCGAAAGGGCGGGCTGAACCCAAGGAAAAAGGGATCTAGCGACCCAGCAATGTGGATTTCAAACAATGATGGAAGTGAACTAACAATAAACTTGTTTGTTGAGGTGTTGAACCAACAAAATGCGATGGTTACTCTGAACAAATGGGGCTTACAACCAACAAATCAGGGGGTGCGCAGCCGCTTGGGGCGCCATGGGCGCCAAGACCTGGTGGAACTGAATCCTCTATTGCGATGACCTCTAAAACCCCCTGAAACGCAATCTGGTCGTTGGTTTGGAAAATGATTTGTTTTTTCTATATATATATATATATATTGGGAATAATCATCCCAACTGACTTTCATATTTTTCAGGGGTGGAGGTATAACACCAACCAGCAATAATAAGAGAAAGCTCGTTGCGTCTTAATGGAGCTGGCTTCAATGCGGACAACTGGTCCACTCTGAGCTTTGGATCCACGAGCTTCCTGTACGGCGAATCTTCTAAGGAGACAAAGAACTCGTCCCGATGTCTCCAGTTCCATGGTTTCGCTGGTCACTCCTATGGCTTGCTTAGCTTCCGTCAAACCAATGTGGTGGTGTGGATCACCATAGATGGCTCGGAGAATCATCCCCAAATGGTGTCTCTTTGTTCATTTTAGCTACAATCTGCACAGAAACCTCCGCATGATACATCCAAAACTCATTGCATTAAGCAGCAAAAACCGCCGATTCCGAGGTATGAACCCATCAACGGGATGGCTAAACAGTGGGGGCTTCCATAGTCATGGGAGTAGCCCAATAGCTGGATCGTTTATTTCGTGGAAAATCCAAAAACAAAAAAGGATGAGAACTGGAGGTAAGCCCATTTTAAGAAACCTCCATATGATCAGCGGTTCTTGTGTCCAGTGGCCAGCTTCCCCTGTAACTAGTGGCTGATTCATGCCTAGTTCTGCTGCTTTGGGGAAGGTATCAAGAACGATATGTGTAGCTAGATGATTCTAAGTTTGATGAACCACCCGGTATAGTCCTGTTTCGTGATACTGGTAGTTCTACCAACATTTGTGGGGGACTTATTCAGAACGAGATTCAGATGGTTCTCCCCAGGAACCAAACTGATAAACTGCATCTGATCATCGCTGGGATGAGCCCAAATTCACCAGTAGATTTTGGTGGCGGTCCATTTAAGCAAAGTTTGGTCAATATCCACACGAATCAGAATGATTCTCCAGAATCAGGATGATGATGATGATGATGATGGTTTAATGTGGAAAACCTGCCATACACCTACCAACCTCGGGGATGGTTTTTGTTTATCTGGTGATTTCATCGCAGATGCCGTATACGGTGCTGGTGCCCGCGATGGTCAGCAAGTTGGGCTTCAAGACCAAGGCCTTTCCCCCGCGCCAGCGCATTCCGGTGATGAGCCTAGGCTGCTCCTGGTGCCATAGGGGAAAAATGTTGGTTGAATGGGATATAAATTAAATGATTTCGGCTCCATGAGATGGCGATTTTCTTGGGATTGATTTTTGCCAATGAATTTTAATGGTGGTTCATAATGGTTAGGAATGCTTTCATACGCCTAGTGTTTTTGAATAGTTAGTCGCTGAGAATGGGATCCGTCATGGGTATGGATCAAAATTACAGACCAGTAAAAAAACACTGATTTTGTTGTCGATTTTTAGTATGAAGCATAAAAGATCATTGAGGTATCCAATTTTGTACCGAAATGCATGATGATCTCTATCGCAGATTTCGATATCTCTTCTGGTACATAGCCAACTGTATCCAACTTGTGTCGATTTTGGGAGAATGAGCGTTGGCCATGCGATATCCAATGGGAAAAATTGAAAAAGTAACCCGCAAAATGGGGATATCATGGATATCATCAGGATACAACCAACAATATGATATCAATAATGGGATGGAACGGGGTACCCTATTATTTTCGCAAAACCAGATTCTGGAGTTGCGCGTGTAGAAAAATATACCCAGTGTCATTAGGATAGGGATTAGAGGAATCAACGATATTCTGCTCCAAAAATCATCATGTGTTTTTTCTGAAGCCCCAAAAAAATGAACAAAATCATCACACAATTTTCAAAATTCACAAAGTCATCACAAAAAACATTTACCCTAGGGTAAACTAACAGTTCGATGTGGAAAATCAACCATCTGTAGCCCCAGTTGCCCACCTTTACCACCATTTTCCCTTTTTTTCGGTTGGCCATGGTCGGTCTTTAAGACTTGAGCAATTACCACACCAAACAAGCAGCCATTTTTTTTTTACACTCTCGCTGTTATGGTCGGTCTTTAAGACTTGAGCCTTACTATATATAATTCCCGCACCAAACCACCACCCATTTTTTTCTTTTGACACTCTCGCTGTTGGTATTTAAACTTGAGGCTGAAAACTTGAGCCATCTTAGTCATAAAATCTAGATACCCTTTCCCTTTGCAATTCTTAGGTCAGCTCAGCCAGCAACCAGAGTCAAACACGTGACATACTTGAGCCAAGAAGTACTTAGACAGAAGCGCTGTGCCTGCCGCGCAAAACATCGCGCAGAGAAGAGAAAAAACTTCAAAAACCAAAAAAAAGCATATGGACATATGAATTAACAACGCCAAGTATTGGTTTCAGGTTGGCAGTTTGTGGGCGCAGACGGCTTTGTCAAGGATGAATTTGTTGATGCGCCCATCACTGGGGTCGACCACCATGGGCCTGCGATGGTGGCATTGCTTAGTGAGACCTACGGCAAAGAACCTTTTGGGTTGACTGAAGGTCGTGACCGTTCCATTTCTGCTGATGGGGCATGCGTTGCTGGTGGCCCTGAGGCTAACCATAGCAGTTCCAAATGTGCAGAGAATTTGTTCCGCAGAGTGTTTCCAGAAGTCCGCCCACAGGAAGAGTGGGTGCTGTGGGACTTCTACCATTGTGCTGAGAAGTTTGCACCCACGCGATTCAGAACCACCCGCCTTCAGTGCAGCAATTGGATACCTGGCGGTCACTGGACCATTGCTTTGGTGTGAATCAGGGACGCAGTTTATATGAGGGGGTGGTAGACGAATTGGACCTGAAAGCGCATCCAATCAGAGCTCCAAATGCAACCAGGGCAGTGAAATCCATTGGTACAGCAAAGGGTTCACCTTTGCCCAATTACGCTGCTTTGCATGCTGGACTTCACACAAGGTTGTCATGGGCAGAGCAAGGCCGTGGACATCAGACGAAAACATCTTTGCAGTTTCTGGGTTTTCCACATCTTTTTGTATGTTACTAAGGTAAAAATGGTGTTTCAATCCCTTTTGAAGTTGGTTATTTTACCTGCAATAACTCTGGTTTGTAGATATGCCTCCAGTTCATGGGTTCCATTCATTACGGTTACTCACTAATATATAAACAACCCCATCCCAATCACCAGACCAACCATTCATTAACATTAAATGTACAACTACTATATTCAATGACTGGTGATTTTCATGACTGGTTGTAAAGATGAACACTTGTATAGATTATATATATATAGAGGTCATTCATAAAATACATCATATTAACATATATTTTTCATGTTATACATGGTTTTTTCCAGGTCACTAGTCCCATTAGTCCAGGTCCCTCGCAGTCCGCGCGTTCAACGCGCCCAGGACGGTGGATCCTAAGGGCTGGGCCTTCAAGATGCAGATCCAGAAGGGAGATGAGTTGCTGGGCGCAAGCTCGGTGCTGTGAAGGATACCATTATAGGAACCATTAATAGTGGTTAATAATGGTTAATAATGGTTCATAGTTTTTAATAATGGTTAAAAATGATTAATAATGGTTAATAGCGGTTAGTAGTGGTTCAACGGTGGTGAATATAGTGTTTAATAGTGATTAATAGTGGTTAATAGCCAATAATATAACCAGCAATATCCCATTGAACCAGCCATTGATAGTAAATGGTTGGTTATTTGGTATTGATATCCCATTATAGCAAAAAACCATTATAGTAATTAATATAGTTAATATCACCAGCAAATAATGGTTGGCATTTTAATCACTAAAGCAAATTTGATGGGATGACTGGTTAATAATATATAACCATAATCATAGCTACTATCATCAACCAGTAATATCCCATCAATGTCACATGATTCTCTTGAAATCGTTGGTTGGTTATAATAGCCTCTGATAAATTAACAGTTTGACCCTGAAAATCCACCATTTTTAGTTTCACTAATCTTCCAACCCCGGCAGGGTCGAACTTTTAATTTACTGGAATGTATATGATGTGTGATTGTTTAGTGGGTATATGTGCCATGGTCAAGGCGGTTGGAGTGTCTAAGAATAGTAATTTGATGGAATCGTCATGGCGATTGAATGGGATATATAACCAACTATTAGATGAAGTTGAATGGGTGTTCCTGGTAGATAACCACTAGCACCACAAAAGGAGTACTACAGATGTCCTGCAAACACTGTAACTGAGGTATACTCCGTTTCTAGTATATCTCAAGTCTAAGTGGTTGCAACGTATGGTCGTAAAACATTTTTTTCTGGGATATTACCACAACAATAGGGATACAATGGAGATATATGGAGATGTAATAATGGTCGGCAGATATAATGGATACCCTCTGGTAAACAAACAAAGCTATTGAAAATGGCCCGGTCGAAATAGTTGATTTGCCCATTAATAGCATGGTGGATCTTCCCATAGTTTTGTGACAGTTTACCAGAGGGTATTTGACAACAGGCTTGCTGCAGCCAATGGTGAATCAGAGCCACAATAATTGAGGTAGATCCAGTGTAGAACGGGCGTTTCACCAAATGAGCCTGCCCGAAAATGGGAAAACTTTTAGAATCCAATTTTTAGTTGATTAAACAATAAAATTCCCAAGCGCTTTTCCATCAAAACTGTTGAGTTGGCCTCCTCTCTGTTCAGCCACATCCAGTATCCCTTTACTATGAAGGTCCCAAAAGAGATAGAAAAGTAAAACGACAATCTAGATAGTTGGAACGTTTCAGAAACATCAACACCATCAGAATTTTAGGCATTCTCACTAGAGAATCACCCCAAAGCCTGTGCCAATATATATATACACATCATAGTAAATACAATACCACAATATCATGAACGATATAAATGGCATATATACATAATATGACAACAATAATGCATTCCAATAGTAATACCAGTAATAACAATATTAGTGCATATGGTATTACTATTACACCAGTGATCATAATAAAAACAGTGGTATCACAGTATCACCAATAATTCTCATCAACATATTCTCTTTAATAATATCACCATAGTTTCTTATAATATCACATTAATAATATCACCATTGATAATAATGACCGTGGTGATGATAACGCCGAGGCTTATCAAGGTGCAAAGGAAGGTGCTGCAGTTGATGAAACCCAGCGAGTTCACGCATGTGGTGCCGAGCGCCCGGAAAGTTCACGCATGGCGGTGATGAAATAAAGGGGACCACAGTAGTAAAAATATACCTTGGTTGATACTATGAAATGGGAGTGTAGTAAAAAATGGTTATTGGTTATTGCATGTTATTGGGGATTATACTGACTATTGATTGGTTATCCTTGGTTGATTGGTTTTGAAATGGGAACTCACAATATGAACTAATGAAATTACCAATATATATACCAATATATATATATATATATATGTATGACTACCTGGGTAGTTATGTCCGATAATGATATATGACTACCTGGGTGTCTTGGGGATTGTGGACTAACACCATAGTAGGGAAGGACGATGGGATACTGGGCTGGGGAGGGGGCAACCACATATTTACTGTGTTGAAACCAATACAAAAAGGATAATTGCTTGAGATGACTCATGTTTTTCGGATAGGTTAAAACCACCAAACACTAATGTTTAGAAAGCCATACTTCAGGTTTCATCTCAACTTTTGGCGGGGTAATTGATGTAGATCATATCCTGACATTTTTTGGGTGATTATTCTTTGTGGAGATGTCATACTATGTCGTGATCTGGTTACCCTCTGGTAAACGAAAATAACTATGGAAAATCACCATGTTTAATAGGTAAATCAACTATAACTGGGCCATTTTCCATAGCTATGTTAAATTACCAGAGGGCATCAAACATGAGATCCAAAAAAGACATCTCCTGTATTTGGAAATCCATGCTTTGTGGGTTCAACTCAATCAGAAAAGGCATCCGGGCTTGACCAACTGGTGGTCTCAGAAAATGAGGATGTCGAACATCATACCCTCTGGTAAACTAACATACCTACGGAAAATGGACCATGTTATAGTTGATTTACCTATTAAAAATGGTGATTTTCCATAGTTATGTTAGTTTACCAGAGGGTACCATCAAGATATCGGGGGGGAGATTGGGGATACAAGCAAAAGTGTTTGAAGATTCAGGTGTTCCACCAAATATCTGGAGGTTGTACCAAATTTCATTTGGGCAAAGCAAGTGGTGTTGAATTGTGACTGGTTGATTTGTTGCTATGGATGGGGAATATCAATTCATCCAGCTGGCTCATGTTTCTTTATAAGATTGGCTAAGGTGTGCCAAGTATCTCAGATGAGCCATGAAGTAGCGATACCATGTGGTAAATAAACTTGGCAATGTAAAAATTATCCATATTGGCAATCGAATCGTCCATAGCTGCTTTAAAAAAATCGGCCATGAAGGTGTCACTTCAGAGAGCCGCCAGTCAAAGTGAAAGTGAAAGCTGCTTGGAATTATCAGATGGTGTAGGCAATGTAAGGATGTTTAGAGTCCCATTTTTTGTAGTTGTCCTCCCACTTTTTCCTGGAAACCAAAAGCAATCATTGTTCAATTGGGATGTTTTTGGAGCAAAACCCCCATATTCAACCCATACGTTTTTTTATTTTAGTAGTAAAAAAGTGTTCTACTAGGAGTAACTTCGTTGAGAGCAATCAAGAACCACTAAAAACAATCAAAAGCCCATTTAAAAAAAAAACAAAACAATGACTTCCTGAGATGTCCTTCCCTTCCACTGATTTGTTGGTCCTTTTCAGGTGCTAAATCAACGTCCTTTGAGTTTGACCTTTTTACGAGCTGATTCCAAGGCGAGCAGAGCATGGTCAGAAATGGGGAGGTGACATCGATTGTTTATAAGGTGGAAAATGTAGATACCATCCATTGATTTAAGTTTCATTGTTTTATGGTGAGTAATTATCAATTAGATAGTGATTATTGATTGGATAATCCTTGGTTTATAAGGGTTAACAACATTTAATAAGCAAGTATATATTTGCCAATAAATAAGCAACTCATGATTTTACAATGCCATAAACATCAATGGCTATCAATGGTTAATACCAAGAGACCATCATAACATTAATGGTTATAGTTATAGTTTTATTATAGTATATGGTTATTACCAATCAATGGCTTATCAAGCGTTTATAAGTGGATAATCCTTGGTTTATAATTGTTGATAACCAATTATGATTGTTATTAATTGATAATTGGATATATATATATATATAGAGTCATTGGTTTGTAATGGAGATAACCATTCATCATTGGTTACTAGTGACTACTTGGATGATAACCAATTATAATAGTTCTTAAAGACTTGTAATGGTTATTAATTGATAAGTGGATATGAAGGGTAAATTGGTTTTAACCAATAATTACTTCATAATAGTCATAATGGCTGGTACTGGTTACTATATTGGATATGAATGGTTTAGAATTGGGGAGAAAAATATGAGATATTGATAAAATATTAATTTAATGGAGATTCATGGCATCAATCTCAAGTAGATTTAATGAGATAACCATTGGGATAAGAGTTGAGATGTAGCCTGTTTTTTCCTACATGGCAGGAAAATCCTGACTTTAATGGAGGAATGGGAAGAACCATCGAACCAATGGGGGTACACCTGGTGTAGGTCACACTGGATTCTGCCGTTTAGGGCTGATTGGGCAGCGTTGCTCAAGATCAAAACACCATACACTCTGGTAAACTGTCACATAACGAACTGGAAAGATCCACCATTTTTTATAGGTAAATCATCTATACATTACTGGAGAGTAATTTATCATGTTTATTCTTGCAAATACGTAACCATAATCGATTTACCCACCTGAGGAATATCAACTAACCCTGCTAAGAGAAAACCTGTAATATCAAGGTGTCAATCACTCGACCTGGGTTGAAGCTGGACATGTCAATCAATTACTTGGCTTCGTTTAAGGTGGCTTATTTTCCCAATGGAAAATCCACCATTTGGGGAATCTATAGTGATTTTGTTTCGGGGGGGCACCCCTTAAGCAAATCCAAGATTATCAGCCTTCCAACAGACTGAAACTGAGGACGACGACATGCGCCTCGACTGCAGTGATTGCTAAGTGGCCTTAGGGGGGCGTTTTTTGTGATAGACCCTATCCTCAGTCATGGGGTCCTACGCATGAACTTCATGTCATAAGTAACTTCAGTAGTTACCTAAGCCACTTATCAAGTCCAATTGCAATATGGAGGTTTCCTGAAATGGGAACTAGCCCCAAATCATCCATTTAATTTTCGGATTTTCCATGATAAAACAACCATTTTGGGGGTTCTACCCCCAGTTATCCATATGACTGAGCTCCAAGGACCTACTCCTTGACCTTGCCCAAGGGCATCCTCTCGCCGGGTTTCCAGTTGGAAGCCCAACCTCCCCAGGCCATGGAGGGGTACCCTCTGAACTAACATAGCGAACTGGAAAATCACAACAACAAGAGGACGATAGAACTAGCCTTTGGTAGATTTAATATAGTGATTTTCAATAGTTATGCAAACGTTTACCGGAGGGTATCACCATTTTTAATGGCTAAATCAACTATCAATGACCATTTTCCATAGCAATCTGTTAGTGTGCCAAAGGGCTATTTGAAAACATCATAATCACCTGGATGGATTTCAACCAACGAAACTTGGAAAGATGTATGCAGATTCTTTTTATCTTGGCTTAGATGGCTAAACACAAGTGGAAGCGGCAGAGGATCCACAAACCACTAAAACATGTGAAGGGTCCTAGGGGTTAGGGAAGATGACTCCATGATCCACAGGTTGATATGAATCCCATAGCTGTGGTCGACCCTGGATCACCAAAATAGCGATCATTCATTCCTATTCTCAGCCTGGGAGTTTGTAGTCCTGGTTGATGAATTCTTGCTCCAGGAACCAGGTCAAAGATCTCCCTTAGTGGTGAAACGTTTCACCACTCAAATTTCACCATGTTTGATCGTGCTTGGTGTTTTTGTTGGTCAAACATTAGTGATGTTTGGTGCTTTGACCCCAGGTGATCAAATTAAATTCCCGTGGCTTCTTTCCGAAATCCCAAGTATGGGGCAGTCCACAATCATATTTTGAATCATAGTTTCACATGAAGTGTCCATGACGTGTCCATGTGTTCATGATGTTGTGCTGAAAATCTCCGCTTTTTCCCCCATTTTGCCCATGGAAATGGTGGATCTTTGCCCATCACCGGTGACATCCGGTGCCGCAGTCCAAGCTGTTCGTGGCCTCCGTGGTACCTGACAGCTGGGCGGCCAGCAATGGTGTTGAGGTCAATCATCGCTTGATCAAGGCGGGTCTTGGTTGATATGGAGATGTCAAACCTTATGAATGGTGACCAAAATTCTGTATTTTTATGGAAATACTATGGTTTAATGGAATTATTATAGATGTTTATCGAAAAACGATCATTAATACTACGGTGAATTATTCCATAGACCATAGGAAATTTATGGTTTAAGAAAGGACGATTTTTTGGAATGTGTGGAGCTATCTATGGTGAATTATTATTAATCATGTGGTTAAAACAATGCCATAAACCACCCATCACTTGGAATGGTAACCATACCACCTATTTATGGTGATTTGGGGAATGGTTTTTTGTGTGTCAGATGTAATGGGGATGAGTGTGGAAAAGTGGATTGGGGATATCACATAGTATATTAATGAGTTGCATTTGGTTGGCGATATGAATATATGTCATGGAGTATATAATCTATAATCATTGTCGATAATCTGTAATGATCTATAGATAAGTGGGGATATTTTCAGTCATTGGGGATCCCCAAGTCATCGCTGTTTCAAGACCTTGTCATGGTCATGACTTGGATGATTTGGGTACCCCCATGACTTCGGAAACCTCCATATAGGATGTGTATATATATATATCTACATGTATATACGGTTTATATACGATAGATTACCTATAGAAGAAGAAGAAGGGGTGATAGTAGTAGAAATAGTGGTAGAAATAGTAGTAGAAATAGTAGTAGAAATAGTAGTAGAAATAGTAGATAAATTTAAGATAGATTAAGTTATGATAATGGGAACGATGATGATAATAGCAATAATAGTAAAAATAATAGTTTAAAGAAAAACATAGTAGGATATATGGTGGGAAAACCAATAGCGATGATTATAGTAATGCAAATAATGTCATTCACAATAAGAATAGTACACAAATAATAGTATAGATTATGGGATTAAAATAACAGGATATGTGATATGTGATTGTTTAATGGGATATATAACCAAAATATTGGGTATAAATGGTCATTGTTTTTTGTAGAACCAAAACATCCCAGATAGTAAGGGGTACATGATCCTTGGTGATGGTTCATAAAGTATTGGTGAGCCATTAAAGAGACCGTTGTGGATATATCTGCCATGGTCAAGCCAATTAGATCAACAACCATGTAAATGTGTGATTTAATGGGATGTTACCCTCTGGTAATTTGTTACATAGCTATTGAGAATGATCATTTATAGTTGATTTACCTATTAATAGCATGGTGATTTTCCAGTTCGCTATGTAAACGTTTACCAGACGGTAAATCCCCATTAATCACCATTAAAACCCATTAAATCACCATTGTTTTCACCATTAAACCGCTATGGTATGATTGAATGGGATGCTAGTGGGATATGTTAGGTGATTAAATCACCATTAATCTCCATTAATCACCATTAACCTCGATATGTTACTGGGGATATGAACTGCACCCGGTCCCTGCGGGATGGTCATACCCATTGCATTGGTCGGTTGCCCATGGCATGGGATGACCATGACACATATTACCACAATATGGGATATTCATGGTTATTATTATAGACTGGATAGAACCTTAGCCAGTTATATCACTTATATACAAGTTATATCACCATACCACATAAAAATGGTAACATATAGAACAACTGTTGAGGTTATAAGCCAGTTATACGGTTAATGAAGTATGAAACGATGCTTGACCATACATATCGTGTGGGATTCACCCAATGCTACCATCCTAAGCACAACAACCCTTGATGGGTTGTGTATAAACCATCCCCAAATGGTACGTTTGTGGCGTTTACTACACATATGATTGATAAACGTTTTCAGCTGCCACCCATTCAGGGCCAATGATAAATCATACCCAATTGTTGATCCCATCACGTTTTCGGGAGCTTCCCCGATACCAGAGTTGTTCTTAATAGAGATATATAAAAGTGTATAGAGACAGAGAGAGAGAGACACATCTACCAAGTATGTTTCTACACTTGTGTATATATATACACATGTATACACGTATACACTGTATACACATATGTAATGTAATGTAATGTAAAATGTACTGTAATGTAATGTAACGTAATGTAATGTAATGTAAATGTAATGTGTACTGTAATGTGTAATGTAATGTGTACTGTAATGTGTAATGTAATGTGGAATGTGCAATGTATTGTGGAATTTAATTTTAATGTGGAATGTGTAATATAATGTGGAATGTGTAATGTAATGTGTAATGCGTGGTGTGTAATGTAATGTGTAATGTAATGTGTAATGTAATGTGTAATGTAATGTGTAATGTAATGTGTAATGTAATGTGCAATGTAATGTGTAATGTAATGTGTAATGTAATGTGTAATGTAATGTGTAATGTACTGTAATGTGGAATGTAATGTGGAATGTAATGTGGAATGTAATGTGGAATGTAATGTGGAATGTAATGTGGAATGT
>Ga0126342_10011381_pt1 | contig 15895 bp, 14 predicted proteins | sample Cyp1metagenome_FD_92528 | JGI IMG/M metagenome (GOLD analysis project Ga0126342, IMG submission 92528) | Coral microbial communities from Lord Howe Island, Old Settlement Bay, Australia - Cyphastrea 1 metagenome | ecosystem: Host-associated > Invertebrates > Cnidaria > Coral ... | reverse complement strand
TTGTGAGTTTGAGCTGAAGACGTTTTATTTGGAGAAGCTGGAAGAACGTTTTTGAAGCTTGAGAACTCTTTTGAAGTAGTTTGAGAACGTTTGAGTGTCACTGCGTTTTACTCTGCACGACTCCTGGGACTCATGAAGTACTTGGTCCGGAGGAGTACGAGCAAGCAACACAAAAGGTCCAAGGACAAAAGAACATGAAGAACCTTGTGAAAACCGTGATGCGTATGGCGATGATGATGGGCCTTGAGCCGTTCAACTTGCCTGGAGCGGGTGCAGCTTCAACGCGCGCTTCGTACGAAGCACCAACAAATTCTGGTTCCGGGAATTTCTGGTTATGGGCTTTTACAATTCTCATTTGCTTGCTTTTTGTGGTCTTTGCATGCGTGATGATGCAGAAGGTGAAGAAGTTATCAAAAAAATTGGAAAACTGCTGGGCACAGGTGGCCGATGAGGATCACTATTCAGGTCAACAGACCCAAAGGATCGATGCACTGTTTGAGCGTTGCAGGAGATTGGAAACCATCATGGACAACTATAAGGCAGAACTTCAAGATGGAATCTCAAAAATTTCAAATGAAACAAACGTGGTCCACTATTACGCAAGTGGACTTCACTACTACATAGTGGAAATTGGAGGATATTTGCGAAATGGTCTTTCAGGTGATCAATGGGTTCACCTTACAACCTTAGAGAGAGCAAACCTAGTGGCCTCAAGGACCATGGGTTCTGTTGAATATATGCGTTTGATTCGTCAACGCGGTTCAGCTCTTGGTATGGCCGACCAAACAGACCAAGGAGAACAACAAGAGGATTCAGAAAGTGACATGGATGATGACATGGAAATTGAACTTCCAATTTCAGCAGCAGTTGCTACGCCTCAAGATCGGACTGGAATGGTGGATTTTCGATGGACGAACAACTTCATCGCATTCAAAATGGAGAATTGTGGGATTCCAATGCAATTCAATACTTGTTGCTTGAATGTTTGGAAAAGGTGCGGGACGGTGTCAGAGCAGAAACCGTTGGCATGTTCCGCAGCAAAATTTCCAGACTGTTCCGAGACTTGAGGAAGAACACAAAAGACCAAAACAGATGGCAGAGCGCAACAAGGTATGATAGGATCTCACAGGACTATGCTGGATTAATTTTAAAGATTTTTTTTCCCTTGAAAATTGTGAAAGGACTGATACAAAAACAATCTTCAACACAAAACAGAGACGCAATGGACAAAAGGTGAAGCATTGAACGTTGCCCACCACTTCAAGGAGGAGTGAGAAAGAGTTTTGACAGCGTCCACAGTCATTGACACAACACAAATCTTGATGAAGTGTAACAAGTTTCAGTGGCGTTGGCATGTGAAATGCACATGACCTCATAGGCCTGTCTGGCTCAGAAAAAGGAACGGCTGCCCGTTCTCAGATTCAATTTTCCACAGCTGTGATTTCTTTTATTTGGAATATTTGTATGTCATTTTGTTTTTGAACGATCAAATTGACAACCCACAAAGAACCATTCCAATATTCATGTGTACAAGCTTCTCACATTCAATGGAAATACAAAATTGCAACAAACCCAAACAATGAGAGGCGCTGGGGCTTAGATTTTGCACTTTAGCTTTGTCGATTAGGTACTAACTCGTTTTTCCCCGAATGTATTCAATTTTGTTTGGTTGAGCAGGGCGTGTTTGCTGTTCTGACACATCCGTTTGTTTTGCGAGCTGGGGATTGTGAGCGTGCGTTATCTTCATCTAAGCGTCAGTTGACACATGCCTTTAAACCAAAAGCCTGGTACTGACGAGATGTCCATCACATGTATGACAAAAACACATATTAAAGATGGTTGAAAACAAAACAAAACTAGTTCTGCACATGCGCAAGCAACACAATACATAATTGGTGACATAACTGCATAGATAAAAATCCTCGTCGAATGAAATTACCGAGATAAATTTACCGTTCAACTGTGTGTTTTTGCAGGGGCAATATCCAAACAAAATATGAAGTATCCTTGAAAAGTTGCACCATGCCCTTTGAAGGAGGGCAGTGTGCATTTCCAGATGTCTAACCCTCCTTTCAAAGGAACAGTACCCCTTTTAGAAAAATCAATATTTCTGCATATATATGCAGTATTATTGACATAGAGCATTTCTTTCAAAAGTGCAACATGTTTGAAACTGTGAGCACTATTAAAAAATGCCCTTTCGCTTCTTACCACTGAACAACAGAATATTGTCCTGTATGGCAAAAAAAAATCTTGTGGGGAAGCAGCATTCTTGGAAAACTGGATTACTTTTGTTTGACATGTGTTCTCTTCCCCTTGGTCAGATCAACCCAGCCTTCATTTAGACAACCCTCACTGAAAAAAATGTTTTTCAATACAATCCAGCAATAATGTTTTCGTTTAATCAAATATCTCACTCATATCAAGGGGGTGTTGCACAAATTCAACAACAGATTCTTCAACGACGACCATACTCTTTCAAAAGAGTGCCACATGCATACAGTATACCATATGTTCAAACAATGTTTGGTTGTCTTAGAATATAAAGATGCACATTCTTCAAATTACAATATTTTTCAAAAGGAGAACTGCCTACACCAAAGGGTGTTATTCCCAAAATATGGTTCGTTGTCTTGGAAAAATATCACATTATGCATTCAGGAAAATGATGTGCAATTGTGAAGGACATATTTTACGTGCTTACATGTACCATGTCTTCTTGATTTAAAAAAATATACTGTGAAAGGGCATTGCATGTGTAAAAGGGTTCATTTTTGACATAGAAGTAAACTAAGACATGACCTACTTTAATGAGATGCCCTACCATTTTAAAAGAAATGCACTTGTTGAAGGGAACACTCACTTCAAAGAGATGCATCACTCCTTTTCAAGGGAATCCTCAAAGTGTTTGAACATGTGTTAACTCACGGGTTTGAGCCAACAATGTCAATCTCAAAATCAGTTCTACACATTCATTGGCTGCCTATGTTTTTGCATTTGTTCAACACAGTTTTTGAAAAATTACATAAACAAACAAAATTGCCTAATCTGTGTCCCAACCCCCCAAGCTTCCTCCAGTGATACCTGCATTTTGCCATGGTTTTTTTACATTGTTGTTTTAATGGAACCACAGGCCCAAAGCAACCAATAAAATCAACCAAAAACAAGTTTGCGCCCCTAAAGTGGGAGAACTGGCAAAGAGTGAGGTCTAGGTCCTTCGCTTTTGTGTTGTTTTGCCAGCCTTTCAAAAAACCAACAACGAACCAGAAAACAAGAAACCAAGAAACCAAAAAACTTAAAAAAACAAAACACCCAAAAAACAAAAACAAAAAACCAAAAAAACAAGAAACAAAAAAAAACAAAATTCCTAACCCCAAGAAACCTAATCTTTGTTACTTTCATGAATTTGTTTTTTTTGTTTTTATTTGTTTTTTTGTTTTTGTTTTTTTCCTTTTTTCCTTTTCCCTTTGCAGCAGATTGGCATAGGCCAACAGACATGCAGCAGATAAATAATTGATTTTTAGATAATTTGGGGAAAATTATTGCAAAATATTGGAAATTTGTGCACGCTGGTGGTGCCCTGTTCTGTTTGTTTTCGGGTTGGACCTGCTCACGAGGGGGTAATCATTTGAAACAATTAAATGTAATAACAAAATTGGAATTTTTGACCGTTCGTTCCATGTTTCAAATCTCTGGTTGCAATTTGATGAGCAGTGGCATGAACATGCGTCATGGGCCAAACAAAACAACCAAAAACTTAGAACTTCGAATTTACATGTGTGGCCATGATGCTAGGTACCACGGCGTTTTCAATCATTACATCGCACAAATTGTGAACATAACGTGCAGAAAACAAACGTGAAACGAATAAAGGTTGGGACTGTCGAACCCACGAATTTACATGTTGGTGATGATGGTGATGATGGTGATGATGGTGATGAGGATGAAATGGACCACACGGGAAAAAACGTGTTTTACGACGCCCCGCAGCCCCAGTCGGTTGGCTACCCTTGAAACATTGTATTTTTACACATTGGTATTTACATAAAATCCGCACACCACTGATGGTTAATGTCACTTTTTCAAGATAATTTAACTGATGCGTCCATTCGTTGTCCAGAATATTTTGTCATTTGTGGTCTCCATTTGGCCATTTGGCAGTCAGGGCAGAGCCATGGTGACAAGTGTGGATTATCCTATCCATCTTGGCTTAGCGTACCTTTTTCTTGGAGGCGGGAAGAACGCGCGATTCAAAAAATGTGTATTTGAACGTTTTCTTTGTTTTCTTGGTTTTCTTTGTTTGCCCAAAATTTCAAAAAACTGAAACGTATTGATGTTGAAACACAAAACGAAAGACCAACAATTCATCGAAAATGGGTAGGTCTAGGTCGGTCGGGTGAACATCCTGGCATCAATTTTGTTTATTCGTGACATGTCCGAATTTTGTTGTCCCAACGATCACCTCGGAAACCCTCTATAAACCCTCTAAATCGTCGAAGTGAATTCCGAGATCTTTTGCCCAAACTGTTGGTGGTAGCGATACCAATTGGTCTGTGACGATGGTCTGCCCAGGTTATGTTGCCAGCCGCATTTTCCGCGCTTTGAACTTGCCGGGAGCCGTTGGAATTATTGCCACTCGGTGACCTGATTTGGTACCCGTCTTGGAGTGGCTTCATGGAAAAATGACAGGAACCGAACCAACGACTGGAACCGAACCCCAAATCCTGAAAACCACATGGAAATCGAGTGTTTTGCATCCGAAACATTTCTGGCCCCATGTTTGAGAGCACATTGGATGCAACTCACCCTTCCATGAATGCACAAAAACACATTAATCCTCATGGCATTGCGTTCACACGTTCAAAAGTCAGGCAGTTTTGATTGTCTTGAATCAAGACGGACGTGTTTTCCCATGTTTTGTGATATGACAGTGTGTCAAAACCTTGTACCCCTGGTGAACGTCAAAATAGCTGGTACATGGATGTTCATCCCCCTAAAAATGGTATTAATAGGTATTGATCCATACCCATATCATCCGGCGAGGTCAATGGATTTATCTTTTCGCATTTCATCCAGTTGGATCTGCTGCAGGCGGCTGGTTTCATGTTCCAAAGATCACCAGGGTGAAACGAAGGGACCTGCCAACTTGGTATGGAAACATTTGTAGAACCTCTGATTTATTCACATTTGTTTTTCTGAATGCCATTTGGCATTCATAAACTTGTTTGGATGGAAATTACCATCCCGAATTCCTGGTTGTTTTTATACCCAGTTTGTGGTGGCGCTAAAGCGGTGCTTTGTTATGAATCCATGGTCTTGTGGGGGCCCTATTCGCCTATGATCCCTCAGCCTGCTTATTGTGTATTCCTAATTCGCTGCGCAGGGTCGCGATCATTTGCAGAGTCTGGCATTCTTTCTGGTGCTACTCACTGCTGGCTTTGATGCTTGGCCACTGCTTGGGTCTCCGAACCGTGCCCGAAATCTAGGTGCCTCCTGCTGCTGCTGCTGTTGCTGCTGCTGCTGATGATGCTGATGATGATGATGATGATGATGATGATGTGGATGTGGGGTTATTCTACCGGTTTTTTGGCGCAGACTTCGGCATCAAAAGTGTGACTTCAGAAACTGAAAAGCTGCTGGGTTCAAGCTCCATCAAGGGGATTGTTTCACAGTTTTTACCAAGTAACCTGGCAATGGGAATCTTACATTTGTGCCAATTAATGTGAATGATTTACAAGGATGGATAGGATGGTTCAACATTCCATGTGAATATTGTCGTCCAGCCATGTTTGATGAAACCACATGGTAAAAATTCTATTTGATCAGCTGGATGGTTCTCACCCACCGGTGAGGAAATCTCCATGGACGAGTTGAGACTCGTGACCTTTGTCAGTGGCCCAGATGGGCCCAGTTGGGCCCAGCTTCGGGATGGGCCCAGGGTTGATGGCTTGACCTTGAGGTCTTCGCCATTTTTCCGGTGACCCTGGAGTTTTTGGGCATCGCAGTTGCTCGGCACAGAAGCTTTTCAGATTTTTCTTGTACCGTCATCTTCTTCTTCTTCTTCTTCTTGTGGTGGTGGTGGTGGTGGTGGTGGTGTTGGTACAGTTATGGCCATTTACCAGTTATAACTGGCTATAAATGGGATTATACATTCTATAAATGGGGTTATAAGCATTTATAACTGATAAATGGCCATAACTGTAGTGGTAGTTGTGGTGGTTGTCATCATCGTCGTTTTGGTCTGATTGTGCAAAAAACTACGCTGGGAGATGCTGGGAGATGAACATCCAGTGAACTACCAACGACATATGACATAGTGCTCACCGGGTTCCCAAGGTTTTGACCCATAACTACCCTCTGGTAATTTAACATAGCTATTGAAAATGGCCATTTATAGTGGATTTTCCCATTAAAAAATGGTGATTTTCCATAGCTATGTTAAATTACCAGAGGGTAAATTAAATTATCTACAGATGGTTGAAGTTCGAATGATCTTTCATCAGGCATTGGTTCGCGCTTTGTTTTTCTAAGTTACCAATTGAATTCAATTCATGTTTCTTTGTAATTTCCCCGCATTTTTGTCAACTGACATATCACCCCCTCCCCATTTTTGGGCTGATTTTGGCCGGCCGGTCGTCCCTTCGGGAGGCTTATGCCGTGAACATGCTGCAGTATACAGTTGTGGAAGGTCTGGTGTTGGGCATCACACTCTGCTGATGCTTGGACGTGATGGGGGATAGACGCGCAGAGGTGTCGAAAGGGTGTAACTTTCATGTTTTGGACACCTCCATACGTTCTGTAAATATGTTAGTCCGTAAAGATAACATGTGACTTTGTGTTCATGTTCACGAAAATGTTCACCATCCATATAATCCATATAAATTCATGAAATCCTTGGTTCAACCTTCGGGGTGTTTTTTTTTGGCAGACGACAGGTCTGACCATCCATGGTTGATCCATGGATTTTTTTCTTCCAAGGTTTGGGCGATGGCTTGGTGATCCCGAAGATGGTGGAATTCAAAGAGTGCGAGGACTTCAAAGATCTGCGCCTACCAAGGCCAGGCTACGGCGCCACGGGGGGCGGCTGGAAGTTCACGGTCCATTTTAGGGCTAGAAATAACTTACCCGGCCTGGTAAACATAGAAAAAGCTATTGAAAATGGTGATTTATAGTGGATCTACCCATGAAAAATGGTGGATCTTTCCATAGTTATGTGGCTGTTTACCAGAGGGTAACTTATGTAACGGTAGATAACGGTATAACCAAACCTGGTATGTTCAACAGTATGCAAAAATGGTATGTTCATGTAGTTGAAACATCTGTTGCCGAGCAAAAAGTGGCTGTCCATGAGCTCAATATTGGAGCTCGGCGATGCTGATTTTCCCATGGGTCAAGAGAAATCTCTCAACCATGTGTATTAACCTGATAAAACTACCAACCATTTATTTGATATGTCTAGCCACTAGCCTTCTACGTTATCTATTCTTAACATTTCTTAAGTGGTAATTAATCATACTCCTGTTCCGTTTCATTGCCAGGGGTTTTCTTTGGTTCAGCCAAGGTTGGTGTTCAATTGGGCGCCTTTGGCTGCTTGGCTGAAGTGAAGTCTGGTATGTTGGAGTCCCCAGATCTGATCGACCATCTGGTGACTGACATTCACAGGGCTAGCCATGGAAAAATCCCACCATTTTTAAGACGAAAAAAACACCATCTATTTCGATAAATGGGCCATGGAATCTATACCATGGCGAACTGTGAATGTCATAACCAGAGGCTATCTGTTTTTTTCTCCAGCTTCCATTCTTTTTGGGACACAACCCATTTTCCAGCGTCTAAAATGGACAATTTGGGGATTCGAGACGTGAATCATGAACGATTTGGCCATCCCAGGATTTTGTGCCGGTCAAATCCGAAGAAAAAGGGCCCAGGGAAAAAAAGGCCAGTGCTATGAGTGATTCTTGACATCCAAAACTCTGATGATTATTCGATCCCTATGGTGAAATAATCAACATGATCAACGTGCTTCCCACACCCCTTAGACGTTCAGTTCTTTATTGAGATTTTCTGGCACACTGGAAGTTCAACCAACTGAGCAGCTGTGAAACAGTACCCCCACTGAGGAAGCCTCCTACATCTTGACACTCTTCGGTGTCATCCAGGGTCTTGCTGAGCCTGCGGAACAGGCCGAAGTTTGGCCGAAATCCATAGAAACTCATGGATATGATGATGATGATGATGATGATGATGATGATGACAAGTATTTTCCCCAAACCTTTCAGACACTGGGCGATGTCGGTGCAGGAGACATCTTCCTTGTCTGGCTTGGTGTCTCGGCTCGCACCGTTCATGGTGGCATCATTGTTCACCATGAAATATGGTACACATCACCTAAGCTATGGGAATATTAACCAACAGCTATGGGGACTTTTGAGTGAACATGATAGTTTAATGGTGCGATGGGTTACAGGAACATATTCTGATTGTTAGAATACCACTGATAACATCTTTTCAAGCAACTTTGTTTAGACAGGAAGTTTCTGGAACCTGTTTTAAAGGGTGATGTTCGGAAAATTGATGTCCCACTACGGGGACTGGGCGGGTATCTCCGATTTCGAGACAACCCCAAATATCAATTTGTTGCTTATATACTGGTGCCTGTAATTAGTTGATACACCTCCCCATTTGTGTTGGTTACATCAACATCCCCATTTTTCGACTATGCATTATATATATATATCAAATTATATCCCACGAGTTGTATTTTTTGTTGATCCCCATATTTTCGTGCCGAATCTGGCCATCCCAATCAGATTTTCCAAGGTCGTGACGAACATCCTGAGACTCGCCTCTCGGCGATGACCCTCTGGTGATTTCATGGCTAAACTGGAAAATGACCACGAAAATCCATGGCTAGTGACGTTTTCATCCATGGTTTATCATCTGTGCCATGGCTTCCATAGCATAACCGTTATTGGTAGCTATAGCAGATGTCGCCAAAAAATAGGTGGCGACCGTCTTCTTCGGTCGCTTTCTGGGCTATGTGGCGGCACGCGTCATCACCAAAGGCAGGGTTGGTCATGGAAAAACCAGCCGTTCCAAGCGTTCCAGCCATGGTGTCATAGGGAACTGGGTGTGAAAAAATGGGTGCGGTAAAATGGAACTGGCACTTTGGAGAAAATGATGATGCTCATCAGTATGTCTTGTCATGGGAGATGGCACCAGCACGGTTTCGCCATGGCGGAGGCTATTCAATTGATTGAGTTCGGGGAAATTCTGAAGCAAGTCACAGTTTTTGTGATTAAAATTCAATAAATTTGCTTTAGACTTCGAAGCAATGAATTTTGGGACCGGTTCGGCAAGGGAACTGTCTTGAAACATTTGACCTTGAACAATGACATTGGGGAACAAGTGCCAAGTCCCCTACAAAAGTGAGAGATGCACCGTGGATTTCTCTTTCCAGGACAAGTTGCACTAATCCCAATGGTTAATTCTCAATTTGGCAGTGAATTTGGCCTAATTTGGCCTATATTGATGGCTATAATTGGCCTATATTAATCCCATTATTAATCCCATTATTAATCCCATTATTAACCATTATTAACCATTATTAACCATTATTAACCATTATTAACCCATTATTAACCATTATTAACCATTATTAACCATTATTAACCCATTATTAACCATTATTAACCCATTATTTGATCCCATTAACCATGGCCGATTTTCTGCATCGTATCCCACCTTCTCCGCTGCGTCGAAAACGCTGCAGAACGTGACCACTGGACGCTGCCGAGAGCCAAAGACGTCGCTGGGATCACGCTGGGAGCGGATGACACTGGGAATCCACTAGAAATGGACGGTTTTTACTGGGAAAGTCATCTACAGTTATGGCCATTTACCAGTTATAACTGGTTATAAATGGGATTATACATTCTATAAATGGGGTTATAAGTACTTATAACTGATAAATGGCCATAACTGTATAAATGGTGGAGTATGTATGAAAGGATGGAAGCAACAATACCAACTGCAAGAGTGGAGAATTCAAGGGACAGGAGTGTCCATATGACCAACAATCATGGCTGTATGACTTGTGCTTCAGAGCTTGCTCATGCCTGTGTAAGGATTTTCGGGACGGATCCACATTCACTTTTTTCATCTTTTCTCCCAGTCGAAAGATTCATTTTGAAATTAGTTTTGAACTGCATGTACCCATGGTCTTGTTCCTTCCAGGGTGATTCTTGGGAGTTTCCAGTATAAAGCTTTGCTGCAGCTTTAATGTGGTAAACTCTGTTGAACAGGTTCCAATTCTCAACCCTTTAGTAAAGGTCTTTCCACATCATCGAAAATCATGAAAAATCCATGAAAATACGGGCCCTACCTAATACCCAACAATCACCCCAAATGGGGATGGTACTCTTATGGGGATGGTACCACGAAAAATTCTCCATTTCGCATCCACAATTAGAGTGGCCAAGGAAAGCATCCCGTTTATACGGTCGATGATGTAATTAGCCGAAGAATATATGGGAAAGAAATGGAAAAAAAACAAACACATTGTCGTAATATATGCTAAATTGATGTAACTTGTGAGTTTTTAGCATAAATGGATGGGAAGGAAACCATGCGCAAATGGGGATCCCAATCTGCAACTGGCGGTCGTTGAGGTCTTGGCAAAAGTGCCTCTTCATGGCTACCTTCCTATGGAACCGCAGGAATGGGAGGGGGTCATGGAGGCAATAGCTCTCAGGGCAGAGCGCAGGTATTTTGATGTCCCTTCCCGCCTAACTCAGCAATTTTCGCAGGATTTGGGAATGTCTCCAGTCATTCCCATTCTTCCAAAGTACCCCATTTTTCGAGCTTGAAGAAAGTACCCAGTGTCTCCTAGACATGGGAGGCAGGGGCTGTGATGATACATATACCTTCGCTTTCTTAACCACAATAACCCCCAGATATGTACCAAACATAGGATCGCAATTATATATTCGGATTATAATAGGATCACTAAATTATATGATAGGATTCATTCATCGGATTCTAATATAGGGCTTTTGTTTATGGGATTATATATTACAGAAGATTAGAAAATCGGATAAAAAACCAGATTTCCCAGAAATACCCACAGTTTATTGAGGCTTTCAGCCCCTCCTCAGGAGACCCTGCTGGAGAGTGGCTGCAGCACCTATGGCCTCGGCGACCTCGGCGACTCCGAGTCCGACGAGCTGCTCTTCGTGGGGCGCGAGGGGCGGATGGGAGCCGTTGAGGCGCCTTCCAGCGCCATCCGTGTTTTTCCGCAGTTGGTTGGGAGCAAAAAACCAGAAATGGCTATGGATCAATACCTTTACATACCATTTTTAGGGGGATGAACAGCCATTTATCAGCTATTTTGATGTGAACTACAGGGGGATAGGGTTTTGACACACTGCCAAATGCCAAGAACTGGAGAGGGGATTTCATCAGTTTGGGATATGAGAATTTGATTGGGATATTCTGTTGAATCTAGTTGGGAGCAGTTGGGAGCAATACTGTATCAGATTACTGATCTTTGGTATCTGGTATTTTTTGGGTAACATGAGCGATTTTTTGTGTAACCCGAGAATATCAAAATACTGATCTTGGGGAATCACTTCTGAAGTAGTGTAGCTGGTTGTTCTAGTGGTCACCAAAATAAGATTATAGTCCCTCTATGATTTACCCCAAATGGGCATGCAGCATTCTTCTGAAATTGTATGGATTCCTCCAATACTCATCATCGCAAAGAATGTCAAATATCGTTTTGTTTTTTTTTGGGTAGCATGCATATATATATATATACGTATATATATAGAGTTATACATATACATATACAATCATTAATCTCTCTCTATATTTATGCAGTCATGGCCATTTACCAGTCATAAGTCAGTAAAAAAACATAGAACAATCATCCCATTGAGAGCCACGCGCAGGCGTATCTGTTGATCCTCTCGGTGGCCCTGCTGGGCTTCGGCTTAGGAGCTTCGGAGGGGATGACTATTGTGCCCATGCCCTTCAGCGCCCTGGTCTCGGTGGGGTTGTTGGGGAACAACTAGGGCTCCACTGAAACCTTGCAGGTTTTGGGTTGGAGAGATGTTTGAAGATTTTTTTGTGGAAAAATTGGGATTTTGGTGGAAAACAATGGGTGAAAGCAGCACGACATGGGGTTTGAGCTAATTTGGAATTCGCCAACAGGAATGCAACAGTTTATTTGCAAGAAACAAATGGATTTCAGCACAAGGACACGGAATTTCCAACCTTTGAGGGATGATATGATTGGATCCAATCAACATGAACAGTTCAGCCTTCCTTGATCCAAACACCATGGGGATCCAGAAGTTGCCACCAGAAAAGATTACGCGTCTGTGGCGAAATGTTGCCGGTACTTCTGCTATTCGTCGTAAAGCCAAAAGGAGATCCAAGTCTTCAACTTACTGGTACTAATCATCTAGTCGCAGGTCGGGTGTCATGGGATGATAAGTGTCATAGTCACTATACGGATTACCCTCTGGTAAACAGCCACATAACTATGGAAAATCACCATGCTATTAATGGGAAAATCAACTATTTCAATGGGCCATTTTCAATAGCAAACTGTAACAAATTACCAGAGGGTATTCCCTACCATTCCCTACGAAATCGACTGAGCAAAAAGGCATCCATGCCATCTCAGAACAGCGAGGTTCTGGGTCCATGTTTCAACCAGAGCTTTTGGTCATCGTCATCGGTTGCTCGGCGACGATCTCCCCGTTTCGCTGTCATCGCCGTGGCAGGTTAAAACTCAATGGAGGTTTACAGCTGGGAAAATCATCGAACTAAATGATGGATTTTCCATTGATAGGTTTGATTTCCGAAGGGTAATTTATTCTTATTTTTTCGCCAAGCAAGTGAAACTTGATGGATCTTGGATGGATCTCAGCTGATGTGTTCTGGACATCTTCTGAGTGTTGCGTATTTAAACATATTTTTTGTATCATATCGGATTGTAGAGTGTACCACGTACCAGGTGATTTTTTGAAACCGAAGAATTCTGATTTGACCAAAGGATCCACGAATGTCCCGATTGTTACTGGTGATTTTCCTATAGCTGATATATATATATATTCTGTTCATCCTATGTATATTATTTAGTTATATATTATATATATATAGATGAACTTGGTAAACATCCGCTGACGGACTGTGAAAAAAATGCACGTTGGAGCTGAGGCGCCTGCTTCGCATTCTTTGCGGAGCACTTCGATGAACAGGTGCCGATCCATTTTTGAACCACGGAAATGCCGAAGAGTCCCAAACAAGTGTCTGAGTCTGAACATCTGAAAATTGGGATAAATATAACGCTGTGCTGCGCTGCGCCAGGTGGCTGAGGAACTTCTGGAGGAACACTTAGAGGACGGAAAAATGGTGAAACATCGAGGCATCACATGGTGAAAACATGGTGAAAACATGGTGAAACAAATGGTGAAACAAATGGTGAAACAAATGGTGAAACAAATGGTGAAACAAATTTTAATGAAAATGGTGAAGAAATGGTGAAAGAAATCCAAACATGGTGAACTTTGATGGTGAAATGGTGAAAAATTGAGGAGCTGCAAATTTTTTCTTGACTTGAACGAAAGCAAGACTTCAGGAGCTGAAAATGGAGCAGCAAAAGCAATTGAAGCTGGGCTATGAATGCGTCCATGTGGGTCAATGTCGTTGGGGGTAGGTGCACAGGCAACGAAAACATTGCTGGGATCTGGAAGAATCATCCATCAACCATCATCATCAGGATGCTTGTCGTTATTTACAAGTAAGGGGAAAAGGTATGACCAACGAACGCATTTTCTAGTCATTGGGGCCCGTTTGTATAGCTGCAGGTGTCATTCACGAAAATATGTGCACACTCACACAAGAAATGAACAATGGATATAATAAGATTAGACATACCGTAATATACCATATACATATATGAATATGTAAATGTATGTGTATATATATATTATTGCATATATATATATATGTATGTACACACATATATGTATATATATATATAATACATATACATGTAAATACAGCACACACAGAAAACTCAGCACCCTGTGGTTCGATGTACGTGGCTCCCTCATGATCCCCTTTGACTAAATAGTGCTCTGCCTCTCGGCCAAGCTGCCCCCACCAATTCGTTCGCAAGAATTACATAGACTAAAGGGGGTCCACAGTTTTTTTTTGTTTCTAAGTATTCTAAGTATTCTAAATATTCTAAGTGTTCTAAATATTCTAAGTATTCTAAGTGTTCTAAGTACACGCTCAAAAGAATCAAGCAGCCAGCCTGGAATTCTGGTCCTCAGGGACGACTTGACGGCCGAATTTGAGAAGAAAATCAGAGAAGCGGCCTCGATGCTCGGATGGTCCAATGGTCCAATGGGATATAAATCATAAAACCATTGGAGATTTCTGGGGATATGTCCTGGATTTGATACAATGAAAGAACTGCAAATAAAAATCAGCTGAAGTTGGATTCACCCATTGGGATGGTCATGCGCGTCATGTGCACCATTTTCATGCTGGGATCGTGCTATTCATAGGAAAAACCGCTGGACTCCCATGCTGGGGTCCCAAATCCAATGGTTTGGATGGTGATGGCATTCCCCCCCTGTTTGACTCCCAGTTGTCTTCTAGTTTCGATCTAAAGTTGTGGTTAGCATGATGGAACAGGTTCTGGAGTGTTTACACTTTTCCAAAAAACATCACAGTCACATAATTTCTTCAAATACACACGGCGATATGTCAATGCATACCACCATACTGTTTTTTCTTGGGGGCATGAATAGCTGTACCAGTCATTTTCTGTGAAATGGCCCATAGCATCATACCCGTCATACTGCGGAACATACGTGGGCGTTTCTCAAACTTGGGTGTCCAAGACCGTTGGTTCCCCCAATTAAAAGGATACATTTTGAATGATTCTGGAGTCCATGTTGAGAAACCACCATAGCATCTTCCCATTATTGGTTCTATACCATAAACAGTAGTTGATTATATTCTATTCATGATATCATAATTTATACATATTTATACTATATCACATATCCCTATGCTTGGTGTCCCAATTTAGGTCCCAATCCTTGCAGGAAGCAGGAGTTCGAGACCTGCCGGGAGGAGGTGAGAAAGCTGAAGGAAGAGATGGACTACGAACAGGTCACGGGTCGTCACGGGTCGTCACGGGCATTGCGACATGTAGAGAGCTCAAAGAGCAGAGCAGAGCTTTTTACAAATCGTGTAGATTTGAAGGTTTCCATAGGAAGTCATGCTGGTACCCCGCCCCTTAAAATTCCAATAGCTGGATGGTTTTTTTCGTGGAAAATCTCATGAAAATAGATGATTTTGGGTGTACCTCCATATATGGAAACCCCCATTTGGATGATTTTTATGGGTGCCACCATTTGGATGTTGGGATAATGGTGATTCACCGATGGATTTCATGTTTTTTGGTCATTATCAATGCCCCTGTGACCGTTGCTGTTTCAAAGCCTTAAATACATCACCTTGGACGCTTGAAAACATATAAATTTCTTCCATCCACCGTACTTCCAGTGAACGTGGCAACGTCCCACTCAATCGTTTGACCCCCGCGATACTCCGATACACAGTGGAACTTGCAACCAACCCTTTCTTCAGATCTGACCTTGGAAATTCGTCCATGTGGGTTTGTCTGAAAGTGGGCGACCTCTAAATCCATTGCTTAAACCATTATTTTCCCTATTAACTGGTCATTCCCCAGATAGCTGGCAAGCTATAGGGGTTCTTACTTCTCAAAGGTGGGGTCTTCGGTGGCGAACTTTTGAGCCCAGGGTGCTGTGCAGGGTGCTGTCCAGACTGCGGTGGCGAAGTCTGG
>Ga0126342_10011380_pt1 | contig 15896 bp, 18 predicted proteins | sample Cyp1metagenome_FD_92528 | JGI IMG/M metagenome (GOLD analysis project Ga0126342, IMG submission 92528) | Coral microbial communities from Lord Howe Island, Old Settlement Bay, Australia - Cyphastrea 1 metagenome | ecosystem: Host-associated > Invertebrates > Cnidaria > Coral ... | reverse complement strand
TGTAGGCTAAGCTTCCAAACAGGGTTAGAAATTTCAACATGAAGCCACCAAGCAAATCACGGAGCGACATCCCAGGAAAGGTGCCGCTCCGTAGATCGTGATATAATACCCTCTGGTAAACTAACATAACTATGGAAAATCATCATTCTTAATGGGAAAATCCACTATAAATGGCCATTTTCAATAGCTATGTTAAATTACCAGAGGGTAATATCATGATCAAAGTGTGACAATCCGACCAAATCCAATCTGTAGAAATATCATACGTTTCGATCGTTGTCGAATCTTTTTGATCACTTTCTCCGCCCTGCATTTTGCAGACTTGCCGCAGCATTGGTCATGGAACCCACATATCCAACAAGTGGCAAAACAGATGGGGCTTCGAATAGTGGTCACTCGACAAGTCGCTTGGTGGGGACCAACCCCTATCAGCGAAATCAAAAGCCCAGTTTGGGACTCAAAACCCGAGTAGGTCACCCGTTGTAAATGCACTGGACTCTCCCTCTTACATTTGCCTGGTTGGTGGTATACCTACCCCTCTGAACAATATGAAAGTCAGTTGGGATGATTATTCCCAATATATGGAAATAAAAAATGTTCTAAACCACCAATCAGTTGCTATATCAATCAATTTGTCTGCATATCAATTCAAAAGCTTCTCAATATTGAGAGCACTATCTAGTCTGCCCATTCACGCTGGCCGCTTGGGTCGATATATATATATAGCATCATTCACTCCGATATTTCAAATTTCATGCATTCATGTCCTTATTTACTATAAGTGTTCCTATTTGTCTTATTTAGGCAATGCATATCATCAAAATGTATATATATAGGTATGTATGTATGATAATCAAAGTAATCACTTATGTAATAGAATTGCATCTAATATAGACTCCACTAATATCAGTACAGTGTATTCTTGACATCAACGAACTTTCCTTGGCGCTCCTTGGTCACGTTTCCCAGCGTCACTTCGACCAACGGAAGCTGACGCCAGAGGAGCCCACCTATTGCCATCTTTCATTCAGAAAGATGTTTACGTGACAAACCATCTTTGAGGAGAAATAATGTGAAAATAAGTTCATATGGATGGGTTGCCAAACTATGAAGACATATCAAGTCAAGTCTAGGTCGGCTTGAAGATAATCTCCCAAGTTTGAACCTTCATTTCCGAGGAAGTTTTTTTTGAGGTTGCTATAAATGGTCCAGCAACTGTTCCGCCAACAGGGTGCTGGAAGCACAGGGAAGGCATATTAGATTTTTCTTAGTTCAGGCAGGCAACAGGGCAACTTTTACACAGGCCGGAAGTCCGCAGAAAAACCAAGCAAAACTGGCCATGCATGTGGCTGGGGCATCATATCCCAATAGATCCAATAGCAATGATTTTGTTCATTTTTGGGACGTGAAACCTGGGCTTTGCCTGATTTAAACCCTGGAAAGCCATAGAAAAACCAGCGGTGTGACCTCCAGTAACAACCATCCCGCCTGATTCCAAGTGTGGCGTCGACGCCCCGAGCAATCGCACGGACAAGCGCATGCTTTGGCGCTTGTCCACTGCACGGCGCACCTGCGGCAACCTCAGTTCTGCTGAGGATAGAGAACACCTGGCTCAAGTTGTTGGGGAAATCAACAAGATGGCCAAGGGCTATACTGAAAATGCCTATCAAGAAAAGTTTGGTCCCTGTTTTCAATGGAGAAATGATGTGTTCTTCCACTAGAACCAGTGTTTGTACCGTATTTTCAAACAAAGCCAAGCATCACATTAGCGGTTCTGTTTCATTCTATCACCATTATATCATTATATCATATCATATCCCCATTCTTGTTGGTTTTTACCCTCCTGACAAACCCTCCTGGGACCATCAAGCGATCAAGCGATCAAAGAACTGGCAGCTGCTGCATTTGTTCTGAAGCCATGCCCCGCTCAGAAATGCAGCTGCTTGATACATGGCGCCGCGCCATGCCAAGGATGGCCAAGGGAGGGCAGCTGCTCGATGATTTTTCGAAGGGTTTCGCTTGGGAAACTGTGACAGACAGAGTGTCCTGTAAATGTCACCTTGAAAAACAATCAACTTTTTACTCAGTGGGCTTGGAGAGTCAGAATGTCGGCGGAACCCAATCGACTAGTTCCGGCGTTACTCAGCCATGCTGGGATGTACTGAAGCTCGGGCAAACTGAAGGCTTAGCGGTAGGAATGCCAACTTGACGCAACGGCAGGAACCAAAAGAAATAAATCTTCTCAGTGACAAAGTGGGTGGATCTATTTCAAGACAGCGGCGACTGTCACATCGAACATTAAACACAACGAGATCCGATTTTTAAACCATCTGCTGCCGACCCTTCGGCCTCGGAGGATCAGAGGAAGACTCTTGGCAGAGATGTCTGCCTGAGCAAAATGGCGCCATTTCCAGACATCCTATTCCCTTGTTTAGAGTCATAGACTACCCACATTCATATATTATATGTGGGCCATCTTAGAATGTCCGGCAAATCCACAATTCAGCTGTATCTAAATCTAGATCCTTTTTAATTATTAAAACATTAAAGCAATCTAGGTAGCAGCTCAGGTAGCAATCTAGGTCTGTAAATCCAGGTTTGAAATCTAAATCTAGGTCTGTAAATCAATCTACGTAGCAATCTAGGCAGCACATCAAATCCTAGATCTAAGTATCAATCTAGGTCTGTAATCAAAATAATTACTGCACCCCAGCAACATCACATCACATTTTGGAAAACCCACCATTTGTAGATCAGTTTCCGAACCGTTTTGTTTTCCCTCTGTCTATTGGAAATACCAAGTTTTAACATGTAGATCATCTATATACAAATGGGCAGTTATGTTAGATTAGCGTATGGTAACTCGAAAATATGCCATGAATATCCCATTCTTCCATAGTATCCCATTCATAGTCCACTTTATCCCATAAGCATTCCACTTGATCCTGTTCATATGCCATGAATATCGCATACCCTCTGGTAAACGTTTACATAACTATGGAAAATCACCATGCTATTCATGGGAAAACTCACTATCAATGGTGATTTTTCCATAGTTACCCTCTGGTAAACTAACAGTTCGCTATGGAAAGATCCACCATGCTATTAATGGGAAAATCCACTATTTCTATGGCCATGTTCCATAGCCATGTTAAATTACCATCATGGTTAAATCCACTAATAACCATCATTTACCCATTAAAAATGGTGATTTTCCATAGTTATGTTAGTTCACCGGAGGGTATCCCTAATTTGGCTCCACAACTGCCCCGATCGGATCGCGGCATCGGTTTCCGCGCCAGAACAGTCGCATCCGAGAACTTCAGAGTGCCGTAGGTCCAGGCCACAGCTGCCAGGTGCAGTGGCCGGAACCTCGGATGGGTGCGGTATCCGAAGGTCCCGTCTCGTGAAAACGAGGATTATCTAGGGTTTATGATGGGTTTATGATGGGTTTATGATGGTTTATGATGGTTTATGATGGTTTTATAGGGTTTATGATGGGTTTATGATGGGTTTATGATGGTTTATGATGGTTTTATAGGGTTTATGATGGTTTTATGATGGTTTTATATGGTTTATGATGGTTTTATGATGGTTTTATATGGTTTATGATGGTTTTATGATGGTTTTATATGGTTTATGATGGTTTTATATGGTTTTATATGGGTTTATGATGGTTTTATATGGTTTTATATGGGTTTATGATAGTTTTATATGGTTTTATGATGGGTGTAAGATGGTTTATGATTGTTTTCTGGTTGGTGGTGCAATAACCATCTTGAAAAATATGAAAGTCAATGGGAAGGATTATCCCATATATGATGGAAAATAAAAAATGTTCCAAACCACCAACCAGTGATGGTTTTATGGCAACTATATGGTAAATAGATCCTAATTATGTGGTAAATCATCGAACTATATTTATTATATTAAAATAGGCCATAGTCTACCATATAGCAATGTGACATTGCCAGAATATGTTAGAGGGAGTACTAACTAAGTCCTTACCTTATTAGCCATGGTTAATGTGGCAATCCCCAATAGAGGTTTATTTATGGTTTATTATTGGGTATGCCGCATGCCCTGATGTAAAATGACCCCAAAATGGTTGGTGTATGGGACGGTTTACGAGTGGTTTTACCATAATCGTATAACATAGTACAGCTATAGGGATTACGGTAATTATAACTGGCTGGTGGTTTTTAACCATCTTGAAAAATATGAAAGCCAGTTGGGAAGGATTATCCCATATATTATGGAAAACAAAAAATGTTTTGAAACCACCAACCAGATAACTACCTTCCGGTGTCATCAAACATGGCAAGCTGAGAAAAGACCACCTCGCTGGGTACAAACAACCACCAAGACATGGGGTCTAAGACCTCTTGCTGGGTGTGCAAAAAGGGGGGAATGTAAAATAGATGGCCGGCCCAACAAAATCCAACAAATATGCGGATCGCCCAAAACCTGGCATCTTGTGTCCGAAACTCATGATGGGTTTAGTAGTGCCAAGAAATGGAATTTCGAACCCAAACAGCGTCAAACGGCTCATCTTCATTGATGTTGTAGTTTTCTGGTTGTGCCACTATATCCACTATTGATTTTCCCAACTAATACCCCAAGGCTTGCGCGGACTACGCTTCCTTCCCCCTCCGCCTTATCCTCCAAGCCACTCCGTCTGCTCCACACAGCGATGCCCCAAGGCGTGCAACAAACGCTGCTCCCTGGCACAGAAAAACTTGGTGATTTAATGCCCTATTCCAACCACTCCCAGGCTATGGGTCATATATTCAACAAGCTTGGTGATTTATAGATTCTATAGGGAAAATGATGAGTAAGCACTGGGTGGAATATCCGATCAATGTGTATCCCATTTTTAGGCAAACCAATGCGGTTTGACTGATGAAAAAGGTGACAATCAGGGAGGACGATTGTATACGTAACATTCATTTTCTGAAGGTCTTTCAGTCGGACCTAGAATTGTCATCTTGATTTTTTGCCGCTGAAATGTATGTTTATAATAGGTTTAATATAGTTTATATCTTTAGGTCCCCACCATGTTCAAAAAACATGGGGGAGCGTCCACATTGCTGAAATACTCGAAGAACTTGCGTGGATCATCATGGATCCCCTTGGTGACCCATTGGCCCATGATCGAATGGCGTGCGCGGCCATCAGCTGAAAACCCTCATCGTTCAAGCTTCAAATCGCTTCTGTTGGGGGTGGAAAATCCCGCATTTACAAATCCATACAAATCTCATCAAATCCCTCATTTACAGGTGGTTTTCCCATTAGCACCATCCATTTAGTTCGGGGATTTCCTGGCTCCACGTTTGATTACCGCGCAGTGATCCCCAAAAGAAGCCATCTTTGGGCCCTTTGGTCCGGTCTCAGGGCAGACTGCAGGTGCGATTCTTCTGCATGCCGGGCATTTTGCCTGGCCAAAACCCAGCAGATTGGCGCAAGACGCCACCCTCGACTAACGTTTGTCATAGGAATTCGTCTATGGCCAAGATTTTTGGATTATATATGATTATATTAAATATAGTAATATAGTTCTCAACATTTTTCAATGCATTCTGGCCCATGATGATCTTATCTTATATGCAAGGAAAAAATGTGGGCTTGGGTCAACTCAACTCCCATGGTTGCTTAAGGTTGCCGGTTTCAACTTTCAAGGCCCAGAGGATGACACATATCCCAGGGGACTTGGAAGCCAGCTACTCCCCGTTGATTTGACTTCACCCCAGCAGCTGCCAGAAAAGGCCAAGAAAATCTGGTCTTTGCCTGGCACATCTGCACTATTGCTGAACCTGGGAACGCAGTCGCATGCAGTCGCTGTCGGGATGATTTCTTATGATCATCTCATAAATGGGCTGAAATAATGCAGATGTTGATGCACCTGATGCAATTTGAAATCAGTTCTTTTCTTCATCTGTTCCACCTTTCGAAGCGATGGATTTATCATCCGGCTGCAAATGGACGGTTGCCCAGTGAAAATTCAAGCTAGTAGTGAAGGACAAATCTCGGACATCTATGACTATCACTCAGTTCTAGTTTTGGGCCTTGTTTCCCTTGGCCCTGGGCCCCGCGCCAGGTTTTTCCCCAGAAGATCCATTTCTTCATGCGTGGCTCGAGGCAGCAACACCTGGAGAACTGAGAAGACACCACAAAATGGATCGAGAGTTGGCAGAGATGGCCATATTTTCGGGCAACGAAATCCCCAAATCACGAAGATCTCAGGGATTTCAGCATCTAGTCTGGTCTGACGAACCGTTCGGTGGAGCGATGAAGAAAAAACTGGGGGATTCATCCCCACTGGGAGCGCCAAATTTCAATGATCAACATCCAAAATTGCTGGTGCTTTTCGCCAAAAAAACAAAAGCCACTTCAACCAATCATGCCTTTTGTTCAGTATGGTGAAATATATTCACGTCAGTTTGAGTTCGAGCCGATACCCAGATACGGTGTCACGATTAGGCCATGACATCTTCGTCATGTACTCCGCAGGTCTTCGTCTCAGCAGTCGTTCCGAGGAGGAATCCTCTTGACCTCGGTGGTGTGGTGAAAACCCAGAAATGATGAAGAGTTTTCAACCCATCATATGGGATTCCCTAGAAAATGTTGGTTGAAAATGTATGGTTCAACCACATCATTTTCAGGGGTACCATTGTTGATTTTCTAGGCATACTGTGTAAATCTGTGTAAGGTCATTGGAATGGAACTCCGAAAAAAAATGAATCAACGTGAATCAACATTAATCAACATGAATCAACGGTAAATGGATTAAAGTCAAACTGTTTGGTGGCCGGCGACCACAATGCAGCCTCGAAATTTCACGTACTACAGAGCAATTGCAACTTGCAAGTGTGGAAAACCATCTTCCAACCCCCATCTGTCAGGGTTTCAGATTGGTTTTCAATCGGCACAACATCTGCCTCTCGCAACTCATAATCTGGGTCCGCAGCAAGAAGGCAATTGGCCTTTGCCTGGTGGAACCAAGCTTTTTCTATATTCTGGGTAAATTATAATAATTCACTAACCTGAATCTTGCGGCCATAAAAGGGGATGATTTCCCTAACATTCACCATGATTCCAGGGTTCGGTCGAACAGTGAGGTCGTTATAATTTACCCAGATATATGGGTATGGGTCAAAATTAGGTACCCCAATAATTGGATGGTTAATACTCAACTAGGCTAACACCTGTGGTTCCCTAGGTCTTCCATTTTGACCCATCCCCATATGACATTATATGACCCATATTTCCTACTGGGACTTGGGAAGCTTGGTGAATTTTGCTTGGCTCGTTCCCAGCCACCGCCTTGCGGTGCACCATTTTTAGGCACGGCTGGTATATTTCCCCAGAAATGCCTAAAGTTGATCCATCAAAACCTACCCTTCACCAAGGTGTTCCAAATAATTCTCTTGATGTTTATATCATCAATAATCAATCCAATTTTGTGGTGAAACTGCTAAACTCCAACTGTTTATGGAGTTACCCTCTGGTAATTTAACATAGCTGTTGAGCATGGCCCATTTATAGTTGATTTACCCATTAAAGATTTTGATTTTCCATAGCTATGTTAGTTTACCAGAGGGTAAAGCCAAAAAAAATTTTTAAAAAAAAAGAATACCCAGCTCCGCAGGAGCCCTCGGCAGCGCTTCATCGCTGCCTTTCTCCCGACAGACAGGGCGGAAGTTGAAGCACCGCGCCAACCAGCTCAGAAGCCAGTCGGTCACTTCCTCGGGAGGGCTGTGGGGGGTCAACTTTGCCTACAAAAACCAAGGAAACTCTGGGGGGGAAGGATGTGGAAACCTATGAAAACCTGTGGAAAAGGATAAATTGGTATAGAAATGTATAAAATTGCAATTTTTTGGGGGTGATATGGGTTGATGGAGCAGTTAGAAGAACAGAAAATTGGTAGATGAAGAAGTGAATACTCATCCCGCGTGAGCAGGACGGCCGTCTGAGGGATCCCTAACTGAAAGTAAAAAACAGAACGCACAAACTGGAGTCTTAAAGATCCAATCCAATTGTAGGTTGTGCATGGTTGTGCCGTTTTATATCTATATTGATCCCTGGTGGGCAATTTATCCCTATATCATCCTATATTACCCATATCATCTTAAAAAGCCTTGGAAAATGAACCCCGAGCCCCGAGACAACCGTTCTCTCGCTGAGCTCTCTGGCAAACTGCTTGGTGTTGTGCATGGAGATGTAAGCCAAAGGCACCCCGTCAGGGTACCACCTCACGAAGCGTGGAGCTGGGGAACCCGGCGAAAAGGTAGGGAAGATACTGCAATCTTAAGATATGTTAGGTATGCATAGGTATGCAAGTACCAAACAGAAGTGTGAGATTTAGAAGTTCAGATAATTGATGAGAATTTGAATGGAATAAAACATCTCATCACTCTGCCAGTTTAGGAGGTAGTCCCACTCCAATCCAGTGCCATTCAGAAAACTGAGCCCTGAGGCTTGGAGTCTGAGAGGCTCTTGTCCGCAACTTCAAAGCGTTCCTTGAACAGCGCCCACTCCAAATCAAATTTGCACCACTCCTGCGGCAATATTTTCGTGCACAAAATGTGAACATTCCAGCAGTGTGGTGTGGTGGTCAAACTTGGGCACCCGAACCTTCCGAACCATTCCCCATTTTCCATTGGAAGCCCATTCCTTAAGTTGTTGTTCTGCATCATTTTGAAGTGACCTCCGGAAATTCTAACGTGACACCGGAAAATAGTGGTTTCACAGCTATCCACCCCCCCTCCTTTCGCTGGCACTTGCAGCTCCTTCTTCGCCAGATCCCGCCAAAGGCCGACGTTCAGCATGTCCTGCCACGAGGTTTTCGGGTGTCGAGGGGCAAACTCACTCGCCCTCTGCGGGAGTTCAGCATCTTGCTGAAGGCGAGCCAAGGACAGCTTGGAGGATATGTTCTAAACATTTCTAAACCATGATTTTTTGGGGGGTACTGATGGGTACTGTACCCCTGGAGTTTATGGCCTCCATGCACTGCTTTATTGGGTCAACCAGGCTTCCGCCCATGAAACATCAACCTGTTCGCCCAGATCATGCGCATGCTCGATTGCGGGAGGGGTAAATCTCCAAGCTCCATGGTATTATGGCTGAATCCTCACCACCAACTTAAGGGCGCAGCTGGTCTTGGATGCCTCCGCCATACTTAACCATATAGAATATATAATTATACATATATATATATATATCTGTCATGTGTGTTCTTCACCGGTGGTATCTGATGGGACTATAAGCCAACTTGAGGGTTTGGCTCTGGTCATGTTTTTCCTCCGGTTGGAGACAGAAACGAGCCAACATTCATTGTGCGGTCGTTGAGGCCTCATCTTCCAACATGAAGTGTCCGAACTTCGCCTGCAACGTAGATTCCCCAGTGGTTGATGAGTAGCAAATCCCGGAATGGAGCATCGGATCGTCATATCATCATTACGCCAGGACGCCGGTGGGTATGAGTCGGTATGAGACTTTTCACAAACCTAGAGTTGACCTTCACAAGTACAGTATCTGAAACTACGCTATACTAAGCTTATCTAAGCTTGCCAACCACGAACACTTGAAACAGTTGAAGAATTCCAGTGTGATCCTCCAAGATATCACGGTGATGTCGGCAAAAACCCATGGATCCTTTACCTTCAAGACTTGGTTTAGTTTAGGGGGTGGTCCTGCACCTTTTGACCTAAAAATGGTGGGTGAAAAAATCCAAAACATCTCAGTTTTCAGGGCTGCAGGGCTGTCCGATTCAGATGGTTAAACGTCACCTGACTGGTTGACTGTGAATGACGGTTTTTCGGGCTGGGGGCTCCAATCTCTTGAAACATCTTGAAACTACGTCCCCGGCAAACAGCGGGCTGAAGCCCGGCTGTTGAGATGAAAAAACCTTACCAATCTTTTTTAGGAAATCATCAGTGTGACCATCAAAACTCATGGCATCCTGGTTCCCAACAGCCACCATCCCCATGCCGATCCATCCCTGACCAATCCACTCATCATTGTGACTCATCTTAACAATATCTTAACCGCCAAAAAGGTCCATAAAAAGCATGAAAATTCTGTGAAGATCTGTGCCATTCTGTGCCAATCCACTCATCAAAATGCTCCAAGAGCTCCCTCGGATCGCCTCTCGGATCAGCTTCTTCCCTTCCCGCAGCACTGTGGGCAGCCCCACAAGCTCAGCGGCTTTGAGGTCCCAGACCTGGGATTTTTGGATCATCCCAAGGCTCGCAAGCCGGCGCATGCTGTAAGTTGAAAGTTGGTGGCTTGAGGTATATATTATAGCTATTATATATAGAGTTAAGGTATGTCATGTAAGATAAGAATTCGCTTCCTAACTCCTAACATTACTTTTATCAACCCACTTGATATATGTCCCAGTGATGAACGGAGGGCACAGGCTGCACCTCGATCTTGCCAGGTTTGGAGGCGGCGCGGAACCTGAAGGCATGGAGAGATTTTTCTCTGGGAATTCCACCGTGGGAACGGGCGAAAAACCGTGTAAGGGCATCCAAAACCCCGGCAATTTTCCATTGCGATGTTTGATTTCCAGATGGTAAATGAGAAACAAACTGGCCCAGAAACCTGATACTTTGCCACTTTAGAAATGTCCTGGTTGCAATGGCGGGGATGAACATGAACCTGCATATTCACCAAAACTATCACCACATTGGGCCGCCCGGGCCTTTTTTTGGGGGGCCACTCTGGGCCACTCCAACCGCTGAGGAGGCCACCGTTCGTACAGCAAATCGCAAAGGAATGGCAAAGCCCAGAAGCTCCAGCTGGGATGAGCATGACCCCACCTGGGCCACAGACCCGGAGCAGAGGGTCTGTAGGGGGGGCACTGGGCCCTTAAACACATGGCAATACATAGGCATTCAATGAATTCACCTGACTTCACGTTCAACTCTGACATTTATCATCATTTATCTACCTCCTGCAGAATCGCAAATTTTGGCTTCGACCCGCCTCATTGTCCTCTGGCCGTGCCAACCCTGGAAGTTCATGTCCTCAGCAAAGACGAGAAGCACCACCGCTCCCATGTCCTCCCACGCCAGGTCCCCGCACCGAGTAGAGCTCGCCCGGCTTGGCCTCGGGGTCCGGATTTTCCCATCATGGCTTGGGGCTTTCCAATACCATGGTGGATCATGGTTGTTTTTATTGGTTGTTGTTGTTTCAATGGCTGGAAATGTTGGATATGTATGGATCTGTATATTTATAAGATTCATTTTCAGTGCGTTTTCACTCAATTCCATGTTCTTTTCTAGGTCTGACTACCTAAGGACCTAACAAGCTTTGGAATATCATGGTGCCATCATGCGGGATCTGCCGAGGTCCCAATGGAGGTCCCCTGAGGCCCCCTGCGTCCCGGGACATCCTTAGGGAACCGTGGCCAGCTGGGGAAATCTATGGAAATCTTCTGCATTTTAACAGCTGCGAATGGGAAATGATTTTTCATCATCAATGACCATAATTTTTCTAGTGATAGTATGTGATTAGTCGGATTTGATGCAACATCTCGCGCCATCAACTACTATCCCAACTCCTGGACTGGATCACTCTGCCAAGGGGCCAATGGACTGGCAACATCACCCAGGGGTAGTGTTCATGGATCTCCCGCCGAGTGGCGGCAAACATCCTGCAGCTGGGAACCGAAATCAGGGTACCCATGGGTACCCCAATTTGTGGATTTTTTCAGGAAAAAAGGTTTAAAAATAAAAGTATTATACATGGGGGTACCCCCATTTCAGGAAACCTCCAACTATCTTGGGACTCTTACTTTCCTGTCATCTTGCTAGCCACTGCAACCACGATATGAGACCAGGTTTGAATTTAATCATAAGATAATATGGGCTTCCATAGGGGGATTTGTTGGGGAGCATTTGAAGACAAGAAATAGACAAGAACTGACGTGCTGCAACCCCAAAAAAATAGTCAGTCCCCCCGCAATAGGGGGGGTGCTTCCTACCAGGCAGTTGGTAAACATTTGCTATGTTCATCCCACGCACGGATTGGAAATCTAAGATTCTTACAGCCATCAACCGTTGCCCATTTTTTGGTCCCCATCTTTGTTGATTCCATCAGCTTTCATCAGTCTGAAGCTCGACACCCATGTTCTAAACAATTTCTGCAGCATCTCAAGGCACTTTTCTCGGTGAACGAATCGTTCTCCGCGGAAAAGGGCTCTCAAAGTCTTAAAACAATTGATTTTTTCGTGGGAATCATCCCTTGCGAGCCTTGCAACCCGAGACCCTGCCATCCCAAAAATGGCTCCTTTCAAGGCTTGGAGTGATGAGTTGGTCCGTGTCCTGCAGCACCAGACAGGTCATGATTTTGTTGAAGTCCCTGCCAAATCATCGAAAAGAAACCTAGAAGATGGAAATTATCCCATTCCTCTTTTTTGGACAATCATTTTTTCAAATGCCGGTTGTCACCCATTTCTACCAGGAAATGATATATAACTGAAAACGGCGTGTTTTCAGATGCCTTCACTATTCTTATGGAGACACTCCTCCGAACCCCCTGGTAAGTGGCGCTCCAGTTGGATGCCCACCAGAACTCTGGCCGCCACCATGGCACGCAGCTTGTTGAAGTTGAAGGAGACATGGTGACCTTGGCAGAGCACCGTTGTTCTCATGGAATTTAGCGAGATCTGTAGATGTTTGTGGGGGTTTAAGATGTACTTTAAATTTAGTAGATATTGATTTTTTGTGAAACGGATCATCTACCAACTGCACATCTACCAACTGCACCTGGCTATTGGGAGGTTCATCGACCCAATCTTAGAACTTGGCGTGTGCTGTCATCGTGGTGCTGCAACTTCGGATGGTTGAGAAGGATATGGTGCTCTCAAAGTTGTCGGATCAAAACATCAACACGCCTCCCTACGCCCCACGCCCCGGGTCGATGAGCAGTCGATGCATATTGATCCAATATTTCTAACATTTTCTAACCAGGGTCTCTGATCAGCGGTCAAGCAATTCGCCATGGAAATCTTCCGGTCCCATTTTGGCCACTGGAGTTCCCATGGGCGCAGGCCTTTCATGGGAAGCATCTTGTAGACGATCACCTGAGTGACAACAATTTGCCTGAAAACAGGTGTGCTTTCAGGCGAAAAGCAAAAAAAAACAAACTATGTCCAAAACGGTGTGGCTATTTCAAGCACTATAGTCACTAGTCCTCGCCATTCCGGAGGTTTTTTTCTCAATGACAACACATGCCCAGCTCATGGACACTGTGCCACCGGACATTTGGAAAGCCATACCACTGCGCAGGGGGCATGAATTTGTCGTCAAAGACCTTGGCTGGGCGGATGCGCTCGTGGCTTGAGAACCCGCTGCTTCCAAGGAAAATCATCTGCACAAGGTGAATCTATGGTGAATCTATAGTGATTCAATCCTTCCCAAGTATCTGCTTTAGAGATGATTCTTAAGACTCTCTCTCTCTCTGGTGCCATCTCAGGCAGGTCAGCATTGAAACTGCGATCACTGAATCTCTCTGCTCGAAACTGATCTCGGTGCTTTGTGGCGCCCATAGCTTTATGAGAGAGAATACATGATTTTTCCCACCATATACCACCATACAAATAGATCAAATATATAGTAAACTGATGTAAACTGTGAATGTCCCAGGAATCTTTAACGACCCACCTGGAACTTCGCCACCCATGGTCCAATCAACAGGGAGCCATCGGTAGCCCAGGGAGCCCAGGCCACCACCACCACGGGACGGGTGGAGAAGAGGTCGATGGAACGAATCAAATTTACCGCCTCTGGAGCCATCTGGAGCCTTTTTAACCAGACATGGTGCCATCAAAATCTGGTGATCTACGTTAATAATATGGGTAATATATGGGTAATATATATGGTTATGATGATGATTAATGATGGTTAATAATGGTCTGGTGGGTGGTTGAGCCCTAGCCCTAGCTGAAAAATGATGGAGTTATGAGTCAGTTCGTCCATTTTTTTGATCATGAAATTCCCAATGGCAAAAAATAGGACATGTTCCAAAGCACCAAGCAGAAAATTCTTGTTTGCTCCACTGGAAAGCGACAACAAAAACAGGGAGATCTTACTGGAAATCATCTATAGAGATTAGAGATCTATGGATGTTCATTTGACCTGAAAAGCCTTCTGAAAAGCCAGCAAAAAGTCGGACTCTGCCACTGGGATTTCATCTGGAAGTTCCTTCTAAACCAAGCGAGACATGCCACAAGCCGTGGATGAATCATGGCCCAATGGAACTCAGCTGGCCGCCTGCAACGCGTAGATGGAATCCTGTGAGCCTGCGACATAGGTCCTAGGCGACTGTGGCGATGACACTTGCGGTTCACTGTTGATCTCAGCCGAAAAAAGGCATGCGACATCACTACAGTACATAGACATATCATGACAGATCTATGGGTCATATATCCAGATCGAATCACATGATTCGTTTACAGCCCTAAAAAGTGTAGGTTCTAAGGCAATTGGCCCCCAAAGGGAGTTCTGCCATTGCAATTCCTTGCTGAGCTTCCCCACACGAAGGCCTCCTCCAGCCAATCTGACTCGGGGCTGGTCCATCTGAGATAATTCTGCAGAAAGTCGCAGTCCAGGTAGGTTGACCTGAAAAAAGTTGGGCTTTTGGAGAAAATTCGCCGCTGGAAATTTGAGGCCAGTTGACCAAAACATGGAAGTCGAATCGGACCTTTCTGTGCATGCACCCTCTGACGGCTGGTGTTGCATCTTCATCTTCAACATCATCATCATCATCATCATCATCAACAACAACAACAACAACACTACAGTACACTAGATGTTTCCCACAGGGGCCGCATCACAACTTCCCCAAGGTCAGGGCCAAAGACGCGACATCCAGGCGTCTTGGCACATCTCCTGGTGTCGACGCTCCGACCGAGACGGCGCTTTCCCAAGCGGCACCACAACTGGTGGTTAGTGAGATTTTGCAGGGCTACACGCATGACATGATTTTATAAATATATATATATGTATATACACATGTCACATATATATATATATATTACAGATATATAGGTATATAGATAGATAGGTAGAATAGAATAGAATAGAATAGAATAGAATAGAATAGAATAGAATAGAATTGCATTGAATTAGATTAGAATAGAATGGAATAGAATTGAAAGATTGAAAGATTGATAGATAGATAGATAGATAGATTGATTGATAGATTGATTGATTGATAGATTGATAGATTGATAGATTGATAGATTGATAGATAGATAGATATACATATATATGTATGTGTATGTGTATGTGTATATATATATATGTGTGTTTATATATATATATGTGTGTGTGTGTATGCAATATATATATATACGGGTTCGTTGTTTGTTGCTGGAATTTTCTCAAATCGGAGGACCCCTTGGCTCTTGGTATCATGCTGTTGTCATATCAAACAATGCCGGCAGCTTCCTTGTCACCGCAAAGTGGCCCCTGAGATACTCTTTGCAGCCCATTTGATAAAACGGAAGGGAACTTACACTAACCTAAAAATTGGCTGAGGATCTATAAATCAATCATGTCCGTGACATCACAGTGTCATCATGTCATCCAGATATGGAGGTTTCCATGGGGGTAGCCCTAAATCATCCATATTTGTTTGGGGTGGATTCTTCATGAAATAAACATCAATAGACCATCTAGCTATGGGGGTATCTCAGATATCTCCATGGAACTATGTCACCAGCTACTGGGGTATCTCCATTTATAGAACCCCTGGGTTTCCGTCTAAAACTTGAGAGGGAAGGGTGAAAGATCGAAAGGTAGGCGTGGGTTGGAACAGGAGAAGAGAGCAAGGGAACGAGGCATATCCGCTGCGGACGGACGTGGGTGGAGTTGGGGCGGATATCG
>Ga0126342_10011379_pt1:2500-15897 | contig 15897 bp, 13 predicted proteins | sample Cyp1metagenome_FD_92528 | JGI IMG/M metagenome (GOLD analysis project Ga0126342, IMG submission 92528) | Coral microbial communities from Lord Howe Island, Old Settlement Bay, Australia - Cyphastrea 1 metagenome | ecosystem: Host-associated > Invertebrates > Cnidaria > Coral ... | reverse complement strand
GATAGATAGATAGATGGATAGATGGATAGATGGATAGATGGATAGATGGATAGATGGATAGATGGATAGATGGATAGATGGATAGATGGATAGATGGATAGATGGATAGATGGATAGATGGAGAGATGGAGAGATGGATAGATAGATCGATCGATAGATAGATAGATAGTCAGAGAAAGAAAGAGAAAGAGAGGAGACCTCAACCACCTTTTGGTCCATCAGTGGATTCGCTCTGCCATCCGTGATTCACAACAACCAACCTCCCTATAGGTTTCCTATTTTTGAAACTTCCGCCACCGCCTTGTGCGGTACTACTGGTAAAACATGATGTATGATGTATATGAATTATATATATATATATATATATAACTCAGGATATAACATAGAATCACCAACCTTGATCTTGAGGTAATATCAACATCTATACTTTTTGATACTGTTGCCTTTCTTGTGGCAATAAAACTGTGAAATCATCCATTTTTTCTTTCAATTTCTGTACCATATTTGCCGGTTGAATCCACATTTTTGGTTTGTTCAACTCATACTTTCGCTTGTAAGACCATGATTTTGGTTGTCAAAATTGTCAAACACACGCTTCGCGGCATGTTTTTCTCAGTGCCTTGGAGGTTTGCCAAATGCACGACCTGCTGTCGGAAGGGATTGCTTTGGTCGAATGCCTGGATTCCCGTCGCGAGGCAGATCTGCGATGCAGATCCTTGTTTCGAAACATGGGGCCCTTGTTGTGATTTTTTTTGGTTGAATAAATTAGTATCTCGCTGTTCTTTCTTGGCTGTTGTTGGTTGATGAATATGGGGTTTTACTGAGTTATATTAACTACTATCCAATATATTGTGGACTATCATACTCCTTGAACTTGGAAAATCAAAAAACTCAGGGTTTTTAGCACTGCTCAGATGAGCTGGTCTTCTTTATTAGTAAATCATAAAGAACATCTGGTAGCCAATTGAAACAGCGCCGCTCAAGCAGGCAAACTTGGCCGGGTTACTCGACGACAGGCCTTACCATTGGATGCCCTCTACTTTCTGGCACCAACCATGGAAAATATGGATCGGTTGGTGGAGGTGCTGCCGAGCTAGAAATGGAGCCAGGGATGGGCAGAGTTGGAAACAACCACTGGTCGTTTCATGTGCACTCTTTGGATTCCCGTTCTTAATCAGCTCCAGCTGCAAATCATGTTCCTTGTTTTCTTTTCGGTTCCATGAAACTCGACGTGAAACCGCTGGGCATCTCCAGCAGACCAGAGGGTGTTAAACATATATCTATAATTATTCAAGTTGGTTCAGTTCATTTAGTCCCATTTTAGCTATAGTTGTTTAGTTATTTTTAAAATGTTGGTTAATCCCATTACATCCCCAGCCGACTCCTGGGCCAGGAGTTGTCGACAAAACCCAAGTATCGCAGCTCCCACGTCTTCTTTTCACATCGCCTCGAGGACTTTACTCCACCATGGCCAAATCAAAGAATGTCTATACCGTTTGGCTTGTGACCGCATTCTTCTCACCAAACTACAAAATGGCTCACTTGGAAACACCGTTGTACTGCATTTAATACTACTTCAAGAAATGGTACTCATGTGCACACATAAGTACATATGACATATATATATATGATAATATATGTATTGGGAGCAAGTCATAGACTTGGCCCTTGATGATGCCGCGATATCCATCAGGACTTGATGCTGCAGCGCGTGGCGGAGTCTTACGAGGCGGCCCGCGTTTTTTTTCGATCATTGATAGTAAGAGATAGCCACATTGATAGTACCCAGGATTCATATGGCTATGGATCAATACCTATTAATACCATTTTTATAGTGGGATGAACATCCCTAAATCCCAGCTATTTTGATGTGAACTACAGGGGTACAAGGTTTTGACCAATAGCCATATTGATATCAGAGATACCTTTTTCTTGATTTTACTGATTTCACTGGCAATGGATATGAGGATTTTGCGATTTCCCCTCATGATGAATTGAACCCCATTTGAGTTTGGGATGCCATTTGTTTCTGAAAAGTCATGATAAACCATGGATTTTCTAGTTCACGCAAGACACTGGATTATGAAATGGCCAGGATGGGCTAACTAAACCTGTCAACCCTGCTGAAAATCTCAAAAGGATATATATATATATTATATACATATACACACAATTATATGAATGGTGCTGGGATGGTGATGTACCCCATGTTTCCCCAAGTACATTTCATTTTTTTTCAGACTTTTGTTTTGGTTGAGGATTGTCATGTTTTCTTCGAAGTTTTTACTTAAACTAAACAGCTCTTCCCCTGCAGAAAAGTCTGTGGTTTTCCCATGGCTCTTCACTTCCCTCAGGCCGTAGCTCGAATCTCGAGCTTTGCAGAGTTGAACGCCGGGGGCCGCCAGTAAGTGGTGCATTGCCTGTGCTGTGGGGAACTTTTGGGTAGAAAAGCTTGGAAAACATGAGAAGAAAATGAGATGAACTGGGATGATTGATGTCATTCATGGGGGTTTAAATTGGCGCCAGTCCCCATGTTCGCCAACATCCAAATAACACACCCGGACAATACTGTATCATATACTCATATACTTGTTACCTGAGGATGAACGAAACCATTGGCAAAGCGTTTAGTTTTCAGGATTCAAGGTTTTCAATGACCCTTTGTGTGATATGCTTCGAAATTTGCAAGAAATAGATCGTGTTCATCGGTTCCGCTTAGTTCCCCAGATCTCTTTGTGGTCGCCCTGGTGAACTCGGGATTCTGAGGTCAGCATGCTGTGCTATGACGATCGGTCTTTTCAGCTACAGGACCGGCCCAACTGGGACTCTCCTGGAGCCATTCGTTGCTGTGGTTGTATCAACTACAAGCAGAGCTTCCCCACCAAATGATAGCTGAAGACAGTCAAAACTGGCTTTTGGCATCCGTGCATCTAGCTACATCCCCAAAATTGGAAAAGCCGCTGCCGCAGTGGGAATACCTCAGCCATGATTGTGCTGTTTGGTGAGTTTGGGGGGGTGTATGCCCATGTGTGTCACGCCATGTGAAATTTCTTTGTTGAGGGTAGAGATAGCTTTTGTATATTTAGCATACCTAGATAGATGGATGGGTGGATGGGTGGATGGGTGGATGGAAAGATGATGATGGACTGATTGACTGTTTGGTGTAGATGTAGATGTAGAAGAAAATGAAGATGTAGATAGATATGAATATATATATATATATATATATTATATATGTATATGTAGATGAATATGTATATGTGCACAGATATGAATATGTATATGTAGATGAATATGTATATGTAAATGTATGTGTAAATGTATTTGTATTTGTGTATATGTATTTGTATTTGTGTATGTGAATTTGTGTATATGTATATGCATATGTATATGTATCTGTATATGTATATGTATATGTATATGTATATGTATATGAGTATGTATATTTATATGTATTTGCATCTGTATGTGTATTTGTATTTGTGTATGTATGTAAATTTATGTGTATGTATATGTATGTGAACTTATGTGTATGGATAAATGCAAATGTATATGTAATATATATGTATATGTAAATGTATATGTATGTGTACGTGTATGTGTATGTGTATGTATGTATGGATGTAGGTATGTATGTAATGTATTGTAATGTAATGTAATGTAGTGTAATGTAATGTAACGTAATGTAATGTAATGTAATGTAATGTAATGTATGTATGTATGTATGTCTGTGCGTGTGTGTATGTATGTATGTATTTATGTATGTATGTATGCATGCATGCATGCATGCATGGATGTATGTATGTATGTATGTATGTATGTGTGTATGTGTGTATGTGTGTATGTATGTATGTATGCATGCATGCATGTATGTATTTATGTATGTACGTATGTATGTATGTATGTATGTGTGTATGTATGTATGTATGCATGCATGTATGTATGTATTTATGTATGTACGTATGTATGTATGTATGTATGTATGTATGTATGTATGAAATGTATGTATGTAATGTAATGTAATGTAATGTAATGTAATGTAATGTAATGTAATGTAATGTATGTATGTATACTCATCCCCGAAAAGATGCTAAACAGTAACTGCCAATTAAACTTGTGACATTTTCCTTTTTATATTTGGATGTATAGGTACCTGACATTACCTGACTATGTACAGCAGAAAGGACCAAGGGGATGCCCTGAAGCAGCTTCTGGGCATTGCGCCGCAGGCACCGTCAACTGGGATCAAGAAAACGTGGGCCTGGCGGAGTAGCAGATGTTCGCATATATATATAATATAATATAATATATATATAGATAATATATATATATATATACATATATATATATATATGTACCATGTGTATTTGTATGTATTTGTATGTGTGTAGATGTTTCCAACAGTTTATATATGTATCTAGTGGAAATTGGGGTCAATATGGGGACGATCACAGATGCAACCCGGAAAAAAGGGGGCTTTCTGGGACATGGGACGAAGACTCAATGGATGATACCATTCCCCCAACTACACAGACCATCAGGCACTGGGAATCACTCCGTTTTAGCGAAAATGTAGGTCTTACCAGCCCTATTTGGCAGATCTCCATGTGGTTCACAAGATGCCAGACCGAGAACACCTTCCTGCAGACGGGATCGGCCAGGGCTCGGAAGAGGGAATGGACCTACGGCAGGTTGGCAGTTGTCCGGAAGCCCATGGGGAAAAAACATCACTTTTCAGAGGAAACCCATCACTTTCTATGGGGACATTTTCTGCTGCCATGTATGTTTCAGGTTACAATGTTGTATTCCTTAAATGCATTGGCGCAGCTTTCAATACACTTGCTTTGTATAAACTGGGCAAACTGGTTTGGTTAGTTGTCTCAAGGGGGAATCTGTATCCACAAATCTGAGGTTGGGCACGGGCATCCCCAGTACATCCTTATGATACCACCATTTTATGGTTGAGAACCATGGGATTGTATGCTTGCCAACATAAAATTTCCTTGGCGGTTGAAGGAGCACCCCCCAACTAATAGATTAACATTTCAAATATTTTTTTGGCAGGAAAGCAAATACGGGATAGATAGAGTTCTTTAAATTGAACTGTAAATCTGGCTAAATTGGTAAGAGTTTTTATCCAGAAAGCAGGAGTTTATCAGTTTCGGGTTTGACATTATTCGTAAACATCTCACCAATCTAAGATTGCAACCCGGAAACCATAAACCAATGCCTTATCAGAAATGGAGGGTTATTTATACCACCTGCACTTTGCTAAGTTCGCTAACTTCAATTAGTTGTGGGTCTAGATTGGGTACCAAGGAACCTACACAAAAAACTTCCTTTTTCGCACCTGCGAAGGGTTCCTTCCAAAGAGTCGCTGCATTTTTTGGCCGGAACCCCTCGCGTCTGAGACTTCTCTTTGAAATGAAACATTTGATGTTTGTCTCCTGGTTCCCTTTCGGGTCACTGTCGTCTATATAGTCCTTCTGTTTTTGGGGGGTTGGTCATGTTGCCTCATGGCCATTTCGAGCCATCAAAATTGGCTTAAAATCCTAAGTGTAAATCCCCCAGGTCAGAACTGCCCGTAACTATACCGACGAGTTTCCTGTAGATTTTCCCTTAGCCTCCGGGGAATCAAAGATGGCAATAGATTCGATAGACAATTCCCCATTTGTAGATCATGTAGATCATTGTCCCCACTGTAAACCTCCATTTTTAGAGGATTTCCCAGCCATGTTTGCCGAGGCCTGGCCACCTTCTTTGCAAGTATGGGGCAGGACTGGTCCTCAGAGGTTGAAGGCCAAAAAACGCACAGGAGCAACCTAATTGTATCAATATATATGTAAATATATATATATATGGTCTCGTGTTCCGTGTTCCTACCCCCCCCAATGGTTCCCCAGGTAGCACCCCCTTCCCTTCTATTTGCAAGCTATTGGCAGCATTTCTGAGGTCCAGCCTCGTATTTGCTAGGTTTTCGCACTACCAGCCCCGCATTTACTAGGTACATGCTACCTTTTAGACGACCTACGTAGCACACATACTCCCTCAAAGTACCTACGTGCTACCTATAGTCAATATATGGTCGGTGCCAGAATTATAAAACGGAAGTTGAGGAGTACGAAGGTACGGTTATTTACCGTACCCTGTTGTTCCATAATTCTGTTTTCCTCGGAAGGTATGAAAAAAACTCGTCTTAACTTACTCCTATTTGTTTTTGTCGTTCTATAATTCTGGTGTGTTCTATAATTACGTTTCCCCTTTTTTCCCACATTTACCAGTTTCGTTCTACAATTATTTTTTCCGTTCTATAATTAATGTTGCGTAAACCGTTCTATAATTCTGGTTTCTGTGTCATTTTTTTTCTGGGGTCCCAGAAAGATACATGAAATGATGCAAATATATGTAAATAACTTCTTCCGGGGTCCCAGAAAGTTACATAAAATGATGCAAGTATATGTCAGTAACCTCCAAGGTGCCAGAGATTATAGAACAGATAAAATAATTATAGAACAGGGTCCGAATCCGCGCGGAATCGGAATCTGGAGGAGTACGAAGGTACGGTATTTTACCGTACTTTTCTACTCCTAATTTCGTTCTTTAATTTTGGCACCACCTGTATGCATACGTAGCACAGCTACATACATGCATATATACATATATATATAATATATATATATATATACACATATCCGTATTTAAATATACGTATATTTATGATATGTACACATACATATTTTCATATATATATATTAAATGTATATATGTATATATATGTATATATATGTTTGTATATGTATATATATATATATAAATACATATATATATATATATACATATATATATATATACATATATATATACATATATTTATATACATATATATATACATATATACATATATATACATATGTATAAATACATGTATTCTCATGTATATATAAAAAACATTTACATACATATGTACACATGCAAATATATGCACACATACATATTTACATATATATACATATATATACATATATATATATACATATATATACATATATATATATACATATATATATACATATATATATATAAATACATTTATTCTTATATATATATATATATATAAATACATATAAATATGTACACATACATATTTACATATATAATATGTATATATACATTTATATATATACATATACATATATTTTTATATATACATATATCTACATGTACATATGCATATGCATATACATATACATATACATACACATACATACATACATACATACATATATATATATATACATAAACATTACATATATATATATATTTATACATATATATGTACATTAATATATATATACGCAGTACCACACCCCCACCACACCGCACTAGGGGAGGGGGACAGTACTATCGCTGACCGATGACCATGTTGGCGGGGAGGGGGGTTGGCACGCTGGACCATATATATATATTACCATTTGGCAATTTCATTTTTTTATGGTATAGATGGCTGAATTAGTTGGATTATTTACCTCTTAAAATTGGGGATTCTCTATAGCTACGTTAAATAAATGTTCCCTTGAACCAATTGACAATTCCGTAACTTTCAAAAATTATGGGTTCCTCATAACGTGGAATAGATTTGCGGGTCATGTCATGATTTCTTTGACATGGGGGGTTGAACATCCAAATTAATGTAACAATTATTTTGATCTCAACCATATCTCAAAATCCCGAAAGGTTGATGCCGAAGTTCGGAGCTCCTTGTTGGCGCAATTTCCAAGGAACCCTTAGTCTTTTGTGCTGGCAATCGTGGTTGTGAGCGCCTAGCTCGGGAGGTGCCCCACTCTGGCCATGTTTGAAAGGGTTCACCTGCGAAAAGTGGGACTAAACCGAACAGAGAAATGGATGTTTACCATTTGGATCCATCTGGTAATTTAAAGTAGCTATGGAACATCACCATTGTTAGCAGGTAAATCGTTGAACTAATTGGGCCATTTTCCATAGCTATATTAAATCATCAGAGGGTAGTCCTGATTTTACCGCGGATTTATGCACATCTGGAGGGAGGCTTTACAAAGAACAGGACGTATCTTGCCAGCAAATGGGGAAACAAGGAAACAACAATTTGTGGAAATGTTTCACCAATGATGTCCGTCAATAGTGTGAAGAGGGGGTCTTGTACATCCTGTACCATCAAATTAAGCCTGGTACTGATCGCTCCTAGTGGGGAACATCAACAGAATCTGTGGCGATTTGCAGGTCTGCCAGAGGTGAGGACGGGGCGCGGAGCATTTTGGGACCTACAAAACTGTAAAGATACGGTAGGTGAGCCGAAGAGAAAGCAACACAAAACAGTTTCTTGACCATAATCTAGGAAACACCACTAGAGCCCCAGATCATTGTTATTTTTATCTTGTCAAGTCCCTTACTTATCAATCATGCTGGATAAAAGGTAACCAACTTACGTTGCGACATCACTGGAATGATTGGAACCGGATCAGGGCAACTATCCCATCGGGGCGTTGTTTTTTCGGGTCAGTGACTTGTTGTTTTTTAAAAATCCAGATACTGCGTTTTTTTGCAGCATGTTTTGGGCCTTCGCCACATCAGTATGACAAAAACCCACATGACCTAAGTTTTGATGGGAAACTCTGCAGGAGCAAGCGATTTCATGGTAACTCCATGCTTTCCGGCAGATTTTCCCCAGGCTGGAAGAGATGGAAACACACGGTGCCGCATGGAGGCAAGCAGTTGTTGAATGGGGATTTTTGCTATCAACTGAGGATTGTAATGAAGAATATGGGGATTAATGAGTTGATACCCTCAATCAAATCTGGGAATGAAGAATTCTCATTGAGTTCGATGATTTTCCCGCTCTAAACATGGGATAAGCTGCTGAATGGGGAATAATTCGATCACCAGGCGACTAAAGAAACCACGATTCGTGGGGGCGATTTTTCAAGGATGACGGGAGATGGGTGGTGCCTGGAGTATTTGGTGTTCTTCGGGGATGATCATCTCCCCATTGAGAAATTTTTGGCGGGATGAAAAGATCAGTGAATGGAACTGGTCCAAAAAATGAGCTTGAATGAGTACTAAGAGAATGGCTTGAAATTTCGCATATTTCAATTGCCCATGAATTTTGGACAACATTTTGGTATCCCCATTTTCCAAAACAAAACCAGATGAGTCGGTGCTTACAACTTCTTTCAATTGGGGATGGATCATGCCACCTTTTCCCCTTGGGGATGGGGGGATGCCACCTTGAATGGTTTGGATCCATAGCCCTTTTCGCCATTTGGAGGACACAATTTACAGCAACCCCAAAAAAAACTGTTGGCGGTCGCCGGTTGCTCACCGGGTCCGCTCCAGGGACACGACATCCTCTGAAACCTGTTCTTTGCTCATCGTGGACAGTTCTGCTGGGAGATGTCTTGGGACCGTGAACAGTTTTTTTTTTTCCTGGTGCTTCCTGGATGGCTGATGATGTTTTTGGTGAAATCAGGATTCTGGGGTCGTGAGAAAAACTTCTGCATGCCCCCCAACCATTCCATTTCCCGGACTTGTAGATATGTTTTCGAAGGTTTTTGTAGATGCCCAAGTTTTTGGACGTATCCAAATGGCATTTCGTGATCTATGCATCTACCTTCATATGTGTTTCTTTTTTCTGAAAATGGAGTTCGCTGAAATCATTTGCAAAATTGATCTAACATCATTTTCCCTGCAATTTTTGGGGTATCACCCATTTTTGACCCATAGCCATACGTGAGCTGCACAAAACCAAAAACAACTGCAGGACCGTAGTTTTGATTGGGCACCTGTGCTGGTGCATGACATGGGCTATGAGGTGGCCAGTTTGATGGGGGTCCGATGGGAAAAACCCATAGAATTACCATGGAGTAACATGGAACATGGAGGCTATGAGGTGATGGCGCGTGTGGTTGTTGGATGTTGTTGGTGGGGATTGTCACGCTCGATGGAAGCAAAGTTGGGATTGTGGGGACCACAACTCCGCGACTGGTGAAGAGATGCGGATGATGATAAAATTCTGATAAAAGTTGACCAGGTGACTTCCAGGTGACTTCAGGAAGGGTTTCGCTTGTGTCCTGAAAGGTGTCCTTTGCCACGTGCCAAAGCATGTTGGGAATGCTAGGGCCTTTTGAAGGATTGAAAAAATGATCCATGTCAACACGAGTACAGCCCCAAGACCAAACAGCAGCAGTCAGCATGGCTTCTTGGCAAGCTGCCATGTGTACATAACTCTCCAAGCTACGTAGTGTGGGAGCTGAACTATCAAGGTAAGCCCCAAAATCGTCTAGAATGACAAGTCCTTCATAATCATGAGCTGCCCCAAGCAGATCAATGCCCCCCACGAAAGAAGTCTTGAATCTGGGTGGTACTGTAGCAAGGGTCAACTTTGCTATCCCTGTTGACCGCCCAGTTCCACTGACGTTTGGGCACTCAGGTTGACTTTAATAGAAGGTCCGTCATGCAAAGGGAAAAAAAACCAAAGGACAGGAAATTGCTGGAATTTGGGGGCCTGACTCAAAATGATCGACACCTAAAAAAATGGACCAATACTCAAATACATAGCAACCAATGATTCACACACTTGCAGCCGAAATCACGCGAAGCCTCATCCAAGAATTTCCAATACTTCAGCCGCTGAAAGATCTGCATTTCAGATCATTTCAGCCAAAAAATAGAAGCACTCCATTTCAGATCATTTCAGATCGAAGCAAGCAACAAGTTCAGCATCCAACTTAGCCAACTTAGCCAACTCAGCCAATTTCACGCCAAATACTTAGATCATCTCTGAGATTTCTCACAGCCATGACTGAAAGCCATGACCGACAGCGAAGGGGCGTGGCTTAGCACACTGCCCAGCCCCTTGGACAACTAAACATGGTGATGACTTGGGGGGTGATGACTTGGGGCATGGTGACTATGGCCCATTTAATCCATTTATGGCATTGGGTGAATCCCACATTAGTCACTGAAAACTTCAGAAATCCGAGTTTTTCCATGAAGATGCTCGATTTCAGCATTGAAAAAAGTGAGAGACTTTACCATCTATGAAACGTGGGAATCTAAGCAGCAAAACATGGGCAATGTGATTTTCAAGAGTAACATAGCATTTTGCCATTTATTCAATTTATTTCTTCGTCTTCTTAAGCTTCATTTGCACCTTTTTGGTTCTTCCCATCTTAGACGGTAGCAAACCGGAATCCAGGCATTGGCAGCGAAGCTGTTGATGCTCAGGCCTGGGCGCTTAGTGATTTGGCAATTCTCCAACCTCAATGGTCCCAGTAGCTCCTGACACACCTGGCATTTTTTGATGTTTCAATTGGCTTTCCACCACTCCCTGCGCGAGTTTTCTCGTTCAACTCGTGAGTCAAAATGTCAAAATGGGTCTTCGAAACCCGATCTTCCACGAGGTGGTGCCCCCAGTTCGTTAGGTAAGTTGGTTTGTAAGTCAGCGAACTGGGGTTCATGGATTTTGCTTGGTGATTGTACCTATAGTTAGATGGGGTGTGATGGGGATATTAACCAGCTTACAACTATGGGGCACCACCTTTCACGTGGTGAAGTGATGGTAGATCCTCAGGAGTCCATCTTACCCAGTGCCATAAACCATCCCCCATTTGGAGTTGTCCATTGGGTACTGTATACATAATCTTGTTTGGGGTGGTTTGTGACTGGGTCTACTGAAAAAGGATGAAAAAGGAAGGGAAACCTGCCCGAAGACCAGTGGCCAGCTTTGCCTCTCTAGGTTAATGAAGCGAATCTGACGGAGCTGGAGGAAGACGCACTGGAAGGTCGGGGATCATGTGGGCCCTCGCAGAGGCTTCCCAACAAAATTGTCATTTTCAAAAGTCACCTCCCTTCCCTTCCTGGGCGAATTGAATCACCCCTTTCACACCCCTTTCAACATAGTAGAACTAAAACAATTCTCCTCCATTAGTATAAAAAAGATATGAAAAGCTGGTATAATACGACCGGACAAATGCGTCTCCCTTCGTCCAATTGCTGAAGAGGGGGATTTGTGGAAACTGCTAACCCCTAGAGTGAAATAAGCAACCTGCTGAAGGAATGCTGCAGACGTGTAGTTCGGACCACATCTCGCTTTGGGTCAGGTGGATTCCGCTTCAAAAAATTGTTCTGGGAACCCAACTGACAAGGCATTATTTCCAGCACCCCAGTGCCAATGACGGAAAGCAGAGTATGGTAACCCTCAGTCATTTTAACACCTAAACCAGTTCAAAACATCACGACATTGTCCGAAGATTTGACCCATCACGATCATCCCATTCTCCCACATTCTTGTTGCGTCAGTTGAACCTCAATCTTAGTGGTTTATTTCCGGCGTTTGACAGAGCAAATCAAAGTTTTTATTCCTTTATCTTCGTATAATGGCTATGAGTCAAAACCCTAGGGTACCTTAAAATAGCTGCTGAATGAATGGTTATTCCCCAAATATTATATGGTACTAAACAGGTGTTTGACCTATCCCCATATTTCATGGTTTCGAAGCGAATCATCCGCCGTTCCGGGGCATTTTTGTTCCCACCAGGTGCCGCGGCAACTGAGGGCCATGCTGGGCTGCCCAGCCCGGACACATCGCCACAGCCCAGGCAGGGGGATGGGTTTGACGAATCGGATCCGTGGTTTAGAATCCATTTATAACCCATAGAATCCCATATGGGTATGGATCAATACCTATTAATACCATTTTTAGGGGGATGAACATCCATTTACCAGCTATTTTGATGTTCACCAGGGGTACAAGGTTTTGACACACTGCCATATGGATATTCCATTCATAATAATCCATTCATAGGGGATATAGATTGAGTTAGATTAATGGATATCCCATATATATCCATATATAAAATAGGCTATAATAGGAGATATTCCGTTAATCTAACTGGCGGTATTAAGTGGGATGCAGCAGTAAGTAGACCTCCCAGTAAATGCACAGAGATATGGAAACACCGATCATTTGTGCATGAGTGCTTTGGGGGAAATCATAGGCTTTCCGTAGCTATTGATTTACTGGATGGTGACTTGGGGATCCAAACCATTTTAAGAAACCTCCATATGTTTTAATCAACCAGTGAACTTGCCATCCTCAAGCGATGTCTATTGGGATGGCTGTTGCAGGCGCTTGGGCAAGTTGCCTGAATTGAAGTGTGGGAACCCAGGGCCCCACGGGGCACAACTATTTGGGGGCTGGGTATCTTGCAACCGCAAGGTGCAGCAAACTTATATCAACAGAAAATACAGAAACGACATTTGGTTTTTGAAAAGAACGGATTCATTGAATGATTCATTGAATGATTCATGACTTCTCCGGATTTTTCAGTAGTCCGTGGCCATTGACTTTCCGTGTTGGCCGT
>Ga0126342_10011378_pt1 | contig 15898 bp, 17 predicted proteins | sample Cyp1metagenome_FD_92528 | JGI IMG/M metagenome (GOLD analysis project Ga0126342, IMG submission 92528) | Coral microbial communities from Lord Howe Island, Old Settlement Bay, Australia - Cyphastrea 1 metagenome | ecosystem: Host-associated > Invertebrates > Cnidaria > Coral ... | reverse complement strand
TCTATCTATCTATCTATCTATCTATCTATCTATCTATCTATCTATCTATCTATCTATCTATCTATCTATCTATCTATCTATCTATCTATCTAATCTATCTAATCTATCTATCTATCTATCTATTTATCTATCTATCTATCTATCTATCTATCTATCTATATCTATCTATCTATCTACCTATCTATCTATCTATCTATCTAATTAATCTATCTATCTATCTTTCTAATCTTATCTAATCTTATCTATCTATCTATCGTTGAGGAGTTGTTGTTGAACAGTTTTTGAGAAGTTGTTGTTCAAGAGTTGTTGCGAATTTGTTGTGGACGAGTTGAGTCGTAACCTCCTATTCCCTGGCGCGCTGCCCCTTGCTTGGCCGGGGTCGGCGGATAAGGAAACAAAAATAGTAGGAAACGGTTTGGCGATGCCTTTGAATCCATTTCTGGTGATATTTGGGGTGGTTTGTCATGGAGTTTGTCCCATTACGTCGATAATTCTCGGTGTCAAACTTTGGTACAGTGCCCCAAGATGCCGTGGAAGAGTCTTAATTTTCTCATTGACATTCATTGACATTGACATGACTTGGAATGAAAAATGGCAAGTTTGGTGGTATCCCGCATTTTGCACCAAGATCACTGTGGGAATGGGTCCATGCCTGTGGGACCATTGGAGTGGGGAGATGGAGATTCATTTGCCACCAATTTGTTGTGAAAACCAAGGCGTATGTAGTCTCACTCACAACGATTGAGAACATTGTGAAATACATGACATGAATCCCGCTTTGGCTTTGCCATTGAACCATATTGAAGCGTTTGAGTTTGAACCCTCGTTTTCAGCTACAGATGTGTGGAAGATCTTTGTTTTTCCAAGTTTTAGTTTCTATATAATTTGTTTCAGCATGGCATGTTTAAGCTTAGCGGCTTAGCATGGCGAGTTTTTCGTGGTTTCACACATCAAATTGGGATGATCCTTGGTTGTCCGTGGCTCGAGTACCATGGCGTGTAACCAAGGCGAATGCCAATACCTGCCTTGTGGCGGCACTCATCCGCGCATGGCAGGGCGAAGTGAGCAAGAGCAAGCAGGACAGAGGTTTGCCAGGGCTGCTTGATGTGTATGTTTTGTATATTGTAAATGATAGCCACAACGGTGGGAAATGGGACATTCCTACCTCTTTATTTACTCAATTTCTATCCCTTGTGCATTGGGCGTTGGGAGCAACCAGGTTTGTTTTGTTACAGTTGCCAAAAAAAAACATATTTTTATGGCAGGGTATCTTACTTTAAGCTTTGTTGAATATATACTATTGCAATGCACAATATTCAGGCAATTTAAATAATGTGGTTAAAAAAATAAACGATCCTTCAAATCACCATAAGTATAGGTGGTATAAACCATTCCCAAATGGGTGGTTTATTTTTTGTTTTAACCACATTGTCCTTCATTTGATCCCACAAAATATCCTTCTTCATTTAGGACTTGGAGTTAAAAAAGTGGTTGCAAGCCACCGAGCGGCACGTGAAGCAGCGGAGACAGGTCGGGTTGCATGTCTTTTCTCACCGAAGCCTGCGGGTGAAGGTTTGGAATGATAATTAGGAAGGGAACATGTTCCCAATATTTTGTGAGCAGATAATGCAATGGGAATTTTGATGGAATTATTCCATTATAGGAATTATGTCAGATTAGTGAAAACGTATAATGTCATGCCCAAATGTCGATTGTTTGCAGGGACAATTCGCTGGCAAACAATGCGTATCAATGCGTGTTTTCTTGCCTAGAGGTATCTTACAAGCTGTTGTCACCTTCTGGCATTATCTGGTCTCTCAGAAGTGCACTGTGCTGTCAAGATGAGAAATCCAACTGATATAAAAAACACAAGTGTGGTTGCCTTTAGCAAGACTTTGGGCACAATTATTTGGATTCCTGGGAGGGTCTCGTCATGCGCTTGTTCCTAGCAAAAGGGAAGCCTGTCAATCTTGTTTGCGAAGGCAAATAAGAACTTGTGCCTGATCAACTGTGACCGTTTGGCGAAGCAATTTGATCTGGCTTTGTTGCTTGGCCCTGTGTGAGAGAAATATCCGGCGTTCATAGCAAAGGACATGCTGCCCCATTTAAAACCCACCAGGTTTTACAGGTTGAAGTTGGTGGTTTCACCCCGACAACTATGCAACCGTTTTTTCAAAAAACGGGGATCGCCCAAAATAGGGTTGAACAAACACGACTATGTTGCTATAAACATCTATAAGCAGTCAACCATTCAGAAATGTCCGTGGGAAACTTAAGTAGCACAAAGAAAAAAACGAGAATGTCCTGGATGAACCGGGGACTAGCCGACTAGTCCCCATGCTGGGATGATTGGAGGGCTGAGAAAAGCTGGGATAATCTTTCTATGGGATCCCCATGTCCTCCATATATTTCCCAATCTCGAACATGAAGAAAAACATGACCCCAATGTGAAATGTACTTGTAGTAAAATTGCAGTGGTTAGCTGATATCCAGGGAGCGAAATGGGATTGGAAACAGGCAATCATCATGAATCTAATGCTCAGCTCTAAATTAAGTGGTTACTGGTTAGCACGTTTATCCAAGACTAATAGCTTGACATGCAGAAAAAATGAATATCCTCCCAATAATAGTCAATGATCCCCGTAGATGCCGCGGCTAAACTCTCCGACATGGCAAGGGGGAGAGAGAGAGAGAGAGAGATATATATATATACAGTAGTATATATATATAATAAATATATACCTACTGAACCAAATACCTACTTTTTTTTAGGATTAAAAACCAAACGCAATGGAAGGCCTTCTTCTGATTCTCTGAAATACCTGTTTATTTCCCCAAAAAAAACGTGTAATTTTTGGCAACCAAGGCTCAGCTTGACCCTTCGATCGTGGGTACAAACCTACCAGGAGTGCGGTGAACCCTGGGAATATAAAACTGATTGAGTTTTGGGTTAGACGAATTTTCCAACTTTGGAGCAAAATTTCCGAGTTCCCCTGAGTTATTCATTTATAAGGTGTATTTGAAGCACAATGGGCATCTATACTCTTATTGCTTATTGGCAGATTAGGACTTAGGGAGCCTGGATTTTGTGAAGCAGAGATGCCTTCCTTGACAAAACCAAACCGGTTCTTCAGAGTTGCCGTTTGAGAAAAAAACATTTCGTTCACTAAGTCGGTTCAAAGGGAAACCAAAGCAGATCTCCGCTCTTTCCTACACATTATCCAAAAAGAAACATAGATTCATCTATATTCAAGAGGTTGATGGCTTCAAAAATTGCAGAACAACCAATGCTACTTGTGGGGATGATCCCAACCAACTAGTATTCTTTAGGAAGGGTTGACACCAGCTAAGTTTTTCATGCTCAAACATCATCAATTTTATAAGACAGGATCTAAGTAGTGGTGCGTCCAGATCAATACCCCAAGTGACGCATGCTAATCCTCAATGACCTGAAAACCATTGACAGATCATTGGTGTTACTAATCGTATGATTCAAGTCATGTGCTGTAATTACAGCTATGGATAGACAGATAGATAGAATATACCCTTTTTCTATATGTTCTACAGATAGCTGGTGATTACTATGGCACATTTTCAAGTGATTCATCTCATCAAATCCGGGTTGCATAATCCACCAGGAGGCCAAGCAAAGTGGCCTGATGTTGGATCGTTTGTCATCCGCCCAGCAGCAGCTGTCGCACTTCGGCGTGCGGGTGCCCAGCGTAGCTGCGGATCCAGTTCCGCCAGTTCGGTTGCGGGCGGCGGTTTTGGGAGGTGATGCGGGGATCATCGAGTTGCAAAAGGTGGGAAAAGTTGGAGGATTTACCTTGGAGAGTTGGAAACGTTGGAGGTTTAACTAGAAACAGTTGGAATTTTGGAAGGAATTACCAATCGGAATTAACAATTATCTATCAACTATATCCCCATATGTGATGGTTCAACAATTGTAGAAGTGATGCTTAAATCCGTATTTACCATCTCGTAATCAGACATGGTTTCCTGAAAAAAAGCATTTAGTTCGATGATTTTCTCATTTATGAACCTCCATTGAGTTCGGAGATTTCCCAGCGAACCGTGTTTGATTGCTGAAGGGCAAGATGAACAAGATGTGTTGGCTCAAGCAAAAGCATGCTGAGACAAAACATTAAGTTCATATCAAGATGATGTGGATGATGTGAAGTGTTACTAAAGTTACTAAACCCAATGATAAGCCATCCCCCAAAATCAGCATAGATAGGTGGTATATAACCAGCCCCAAATGGTTTGGTGTATGGGATTGGCTTTCCCACATGACTTCTGGTGAGAAATCTGGGCAGTTTCGGTGAAGATTTTCCTCCAGTCCAAAACTGCAGCTTTCCCAGCCCTGAGGCAAAGAACGCCTTGGCAGCAAGGCAGTGCATGATCAAGGCGGTCAAAGTCCCTATTTTTTTGGGCCGAAACCGGGCCGTCAGGGACAGATTTCTGATAAAGTTACTGGGAGTCCAGCGAGGAGTCCCCCACAGACACACACTCAGCCCCAGGCAGACATTCTCTCGTGAAACATTCCCTGATGATTTCATGCGGATCCTATCACTAGACGTGAAAATTGTTGAGCCGAAGAGTTTCAAAGAAGGATCTCCGGAACATGCATGCCCTCCAGGAATCAAGCATGGCAATGGGGAAATCCCGTAGTCGACCTATCCATCATTATCCATCATTATCCATCTATGCATATATTTACATGGATTTCTCCATTACCATCTGGTAATTTAACATAACTATTGAAAATTGCCATTTATAGTGGATTTACCCATTGAAAATGGTGATTTTCCATAGCTATGTTAGTTTACCAGAGGGTAAACATGTTCTCCATTCATTCAAACCTCCACTTACACGGTCGGCCACCGGGATCTCCCAGCTCGCCGCTCGTGTGATGTTGCGAGGCTGCGGAGATTCTGGATGAAGACCTCAGCTTGAGGCGAGGCTGGCAACGCTTTGAATGGATGAAATGAGGTTTTAATCCAGTGTATGTACCCCCTGTTTTGGACAAACCATAGTTCTTCTTGCATATTTAAGTGCTGTCGCTGCTGTTATTGTTATTATTGTTGTTGTTTTTCTTGTTTGTTATTTTGTTTGTTGTCTTGTTTGTCCGCGTTTGTCTTCTTCTTCTTCCTGCTGCTGTTGCTTTGGTTTTTGTTGTTGTTGCTGTTGTTGTTGCTGCTGCTGTTGTTCTTGTTCTTGTTTCTCTTCTTGTTGTCGCTGTTGCTTTCGCTGTTGCTGTTGCTTTCCATGTTGTTGTTGTTGCTGTTGCTGCTGCTGTTGTTCTACTGTAGTCCTTGGTTGTTGGTTGTTGGTTGCTGGCTTTGAAATGCTTTGGAGGGGTTTAGCTTAGGAAGTTGGGAATCTCCAGAAAGAAGAATTTCTTTGAATGTGGCATGGCCGAGCGGGTAACTGTTGAACTTCATTGGTCTCAGTTTCGCTTTTTATTGGGAGCTACAATGAGCTACAGTATGCGGGCTTACATTTTAAGCTACGATATGCAGGGTTCCCCTACGTTGTTTCCGATCATATTCATCCATTTGGCTTGATAGGGGCTGCGTACTTGTAAATCGATCGACGGATCAAAGGATATAGTAGATCGGATTGGATGAAATTGGCGGAGTTTTTTTTTAGGTCAGATATAGATTTTAGCAGCATAGGTGTTGGCAGGAAGATCTTTAATGCAAACCACCAACTGGCCGTGATTGCGTGGTTTGTCCAATTTTCCCCTTGACGCCAAGAAGTAACAAGGCCGTCCCTGGCGAGGTGTTTCCAAGCGTGGCGTATGGATCAAAAGATGCCCGGAGCCTTTTTTAACAGTCGGAATTCCACAGGGAGCCGTTGTCGCCAGAATTCCCATGGGGAATATGGTGGATCTATTCAAATTTTGAGGTTATATGTGGAGGCCGCTGTTCGAGAATTCGAGAATATGATTTTTGACTGAACAATTATTATCCTATATATACATATCATACATATGTATATATATATATACCCATTAAATCCCTATCAAATCCATGAATTGTTCACAAAAACGTGTTGGAAGAAGTTGGAGATCTCCCCCGCCCTGCCGCCGAAGATCGAGGTCCGGGATTTCTGTGCAGCACAGCACGAAGATCGATGGGAAGCGGGAGCAGTTGCAACAGGCTGGGAGCAGATCCCCAACATCCCAAAGATCTAATCAATTTTTATGGGTCAAAATTTGGGGGCCAGGAAATCGTAGACTGTGGGTTGGTTGATATATTATATATTATTTTGTTTATTTGATGCTATTTTTTTTTGGCAGATTCGAACTTCCAATGATTTTTGGCAACTTCAACGGATTGTGGGTTCCGCAACGTTGACCCCTAAGTGATTCAGTTTTCGGCCATGGACTCAGTCTGGAACGATCCGTGCCCAGCATGATAAGATGAAGGGAAAATCCAGAGGAACTCCACATTTGGTGTCTTAGTTTACTGTGCGTGTTTCTTTAACTTACTAGTAATAATCATCCCATTCCCCCAGTCCCATCCATTCCCTGCTAAGCACCAGTAAGTTAATAATCACCATGAATTAATCACCATGATCAACGATTATCACCAGTCATCAACATCATTAATCATTATTAATCAACCATTATGAGCCATCTATAACCATCTATAAGCTGGTTGGTGGTTTGGAACATGATTTTTGTTGACTTTCCATATATTGGGAATGTCATAATCCCAACTGACGAACTCATATTTTTCAGAGGGGTAGGTCAAGCACCAACCAGAACCATGTCAAACCAATATTGCCTTTTATTGTCCCATCTTTCCATACAATAAAAACATGGCCTTAGGACAATCCCCTAGTGACATGGCTCAGGGACTTTCCAACATCAGCTAGCCATGTTTGATTACCAAAGGGGATTCCAATCGACCACCATTAATCAACATGTTGATCATCTTTAATAATCACCATTATATAATCACCATTAATCACCATGTTGATCATCTGAAAAAAACACCATTATATAATCACCATTAATCACCATGTTGATCATCTATAATAATTGCCACTCATTAATCACCATTATCAACGATTATCACCAGTACTCAACATCATTAATCATTGTTAATTAACCATTATGAACCATCTATAACCATCTATAAGCATCTATACCCTCTGGTAAACTAACAGAGCTTTTGAAAATGACCATTTATAATGGATTTACCCATTAAAGATGGTGATTTTCCATAGTTATGTTAGTTTACCAGAGGGTAACCAGTAATCAACATCATTCACCCCCAACCGGCCAGGTGCAAAAGATGTTCCGCACCTTTGCAGTCAGCCTCGAGAGTCAGACCTCGGAAATGAAGCATCTTGGACCAGTTGATGTCGTTCCAGAACAGGTGGTCTTGCAGTTGCTGAAGCATCTGGGGGTCCCAAAATGGATGGTTTATAGACTAATGGACAATTTTGAATAATTTTGGGATACCATAACGGATGATTTAGGTTATTTATCATAGCCGGAATTTCGGATTATATTATTTATCATGGTTTCTTAAATCATCCTGATTATGATAATGGAAGATCCGAAAATAACATGAATGATTTAGGGGTAGCCCTGTTTCAGGAAACCTCCATATATGATGGTCTATGGTTTTTAAACCGACTAAGATCACTGAGGGGCACCACCTTCTAAGAAGTGTCTGGAACAAAATGTGACATTCAGGATTTATGACATATGATGGGCGGTTTACCCAGTTTGAAGCTGCGATATTTTTATAGTTAACCAGAATTACTTTTATACAAGCATGTGGATGCGTGGTGTTTTGTTTCATTGTTATTGTTAACCAACATCATTTGCGATGATCAAAAATGTTTGATGCCCGGTGACTTCTTGCATTATTGGTTCAGTAGACGTTATGTGGTGAACACCATAAGTCCACCCTAATTGGGTATGACTTACAATCTTAATTATTTTCTACTGGTTTAAGATTGGGTAAGATTGGGTAGGGTCTTGATTTTGGGGTTTGCCAACGGACATGTTCATGGCTGACCACTATGTTCTACCTTGATGACTATTTAGTTTTGTGATGTGTGAGCCTTAGACACATGGATGATGACTGGTTGGTGGTTTCAAACATGGTTTTTATTCTCCATTGCATATATGGGTTGGGATAATCCTTCCCATTGACGAACTCATATCTTTCAAGATGGTTATTGCACCACCAAACATATAGTGATATCCAATAACCACAAACAAATATAGTTGGTGATATGGATATTGGATAATATTTAATAATACTATGATGTCTTATGTGGTCCTACTGATTTGACACACTTCGATAATGACGACCTGCAGATGATTGTAATAACGTTATCCCTCCAGGTGTTTTTTTCCACAACGTCATGACATCATTGCAGGGTGATCATTACTACAGGATGGGGTCACTATGCTAAACTGGAGACGGTGGTTTGGAACATGTTTTTTTTTGACTTTCCATATATTGGGAATGTCATAATCCCAACTGACGAACTCATATTTTTCAGAGGGGTAGGTATACCACCAACCAGTAAACTTGGCCCTAAACTGCCGAAAGGTTGCAGGAACTCGCCGGGTTTCATGGGAAAAAACGTGGAAAAACTATGGCCCCTGAGATGTGAATGATGTGTTGGCACAGGAAAGAGGCACGCAAAGAGAGGCAACAGAGGCGATGCTGCCGCCGGCTTTGGGATGGAGTCTGTCAAAAAGTGGGGTACCCTCCGGTAATTTAGCATAGCTATAGGACATTGCCCATTTATATTTGATTTACTTATGAAAGATGGTGATTTTCCAGTTCGCAAACTGTGAATTTACCAGAGGGTATCCCCAAAGATTCGAAGCGTTCATCATCATTCCTCCATGGTTGCAGAGGGCCAGGATTTCGACAACTTAGTGCGGCCTTTCAGGGTTAATTTGCACCTGCAAATTATGGCGAATGCAAATGGGAGAGCCAATCCTGCAAATTGTCCTGCGAATTCCTGCAGGAAAGGGCTTGGAGTACCATGAACTAGGGAATTACTGCAAGTGCCGACATTTTTGTACAAGTTCCAACAATCTACAGTTTTAATCAGTTCTATAGATCTTTATATATTAAGTAATATATTTTTTGGGGGGATCAGCGATCAAAACTGGAGGAGTGAAATTCAGAGAGATGATGATTCATATCAAAGAATATACCCTGCAATCATCGGGATTCTTGCTCAGCGCAAGAGGGAGGTATGTCAAGTCAATTAGTCCAGAATCATAAAGAGATGTAGTGGTAAGTGCCAGCTTTAAAATAGATAATGTGCATATGTTTCCTTAAAATAGATAATGTGCATATGTTTCCTTATATTTATGCATATGATTGATATGATAGATATTTATAGGGTGGGTACCTTTTACAATCGGACTTCTATCATTCTATCTATCAGTATGATTTCTGCAATATTATCATATGCTTTGTTGGTCCAAACCATAGGCTTTTCCCATTGATCATTGGGCAACCCCCAAAAATTTCGGACGCCTCCATCCGTGGATCGTCTCATGAGAGGCGTGCGGTGACCCTCCACAAGATGGACACGGGCAGCGTGTCCTTACCCGACATTCATCAGCCACGGCCAGGCAGCGTTGGGAGCCCATCGGTGGCCCTTTTTTGGAGGGGTCCCCAAAGGGGTCATGGATAGATCTGGCTGGGCAGATTATAACGACCGAAGCCTGTTTTCCCGAGCCCTGGAATCATGGTTAGGATTCGGGGAATCATCCCCAAATAGCTTTATGTCAGGTTAGTGAAATATATTAATTTGCCTAGATCTGGTATAGATGGCCCATTTATACAGGATTTACCTACTAAACATGGTGTTTTTTCCCATAGCTATGTTCAATGACCACAGGGTACCTTGTTTGTTTGTCCTGGTACTTTCCCCGGCGCTAAATCCTCGCCTGAAAGTATCCCAAGGTGAGAAATTCACTAATATTCTGTTGTTCCTACTTGGAAGGATAATTCTCAATGCCTATCAGAACTGACTAATTGATATGTTTCAAAGGAAGGTGAACCATGATAAAACCACCCATCACCTGGTACAGTTCAACGTTTTTCCCTGCCAGGAGAAGAAGCAACCAAGGAGCCCCAAGGCAGGCCCTAGTTCTGGTAGTTTTCAGGGCATCACCTGGATGGGTTCGCCACTATTTTCGGCCAGTTCAACTGGAGAAGGGGACCAAAAACTCCCAAAATAACAAACCACTGCGCACAGGATGGTGCCCCCCAGTTATAAGTTGGTTTATAAACCATAGTAAGTACAGATATATCTACCATAAACCATAGTTATTGGAGTTATAAACCAACTTAGCGAACGAACTGGGGCACCATCTTGCAACTGAGCAATCCTTTTTGTCAATCGGGGAAATTTCATGGGATTTTGAGATTTGGACCTCCAAATGTCGACTTCTCGGTCGGGCTTTCCATTTTTTGTTCGTGTTTTTGGGCACCAGTCCAAACCGCCAGCTGCACTCTTGTCAACCGGCAATTCTTTGAAGCTGGCTACGGAACATCTCCACAGATGCCCACTGTGTTCCAAGAATCGATTATACGGTTATTCATGAGTACGATAAATGGTTAAAATCGCCATAAATTGGGATATGGGGCCCCTAAAACGATTGTTATACAATGTTTTATGTCAACCTATGATTGGAACTGCACCCCAAAGTATGATTTCTCACGAGTAACTTGCGAAATTCCTTGAACTTCTGGTCCTATTCACCTGTTTGCGGTCCGCTGGTGCCACGGAACCGGCGCTACTGCAGGTACAGCTGTGGCTTAAACTTTGTGCCATTGGTTTGTAGCTGCTTGGAGGTTTCAAATTATTTGTTCTTAGCGATGTTTGGGATGACTGAGATGACTTGTTTTGGGGAATTGGTGAACAAAAACCCAGCCAGAGTAAAATTTACCCTCTGGTTATTTAACATAGCTATGGAAAATGGTCCATTTATAGATGGTTTACCGAACTTAAAAATTGTCATTTTCCATGGTTGTGTTAAATAACCAGAGGGTAGAAGAACATTTATACTAGTTGGTACGTGCCATGGTTTCCCGCCAGTTTCTGCTTAGGTAATCTGCGGACCGTGGATTTCAAATCCATGCGGCCTCCTGGAAGATCAGTTGATATAGTGACAGGCTGCACCAACCTTGCGCAGATGTGTGGATTTTGAGAGATTGGTGAAATTGGTGAAATCAAGAATTTTTTCTTTGTGTGAAAATCGGGCAACACCATTTCCTTTGCATTGTGATTAGTATCATGTCCCCATGAAAATGACCATTTGGAGGGCATAACCCATTTTAAAAGACAAACACAAGTAATGAACAGAGACACGGACCTACAGCCAAAAATTGTAGGTCGGATCATACGTGCCAGGTTCACCATTGCAAAAAAAAATGCAAAGCACCTTGTGTGACAGTACGAGCCATTTCTGTAGTGATGTGTTGGTGCAGAGCAAATTGAAGTTTATAGTTGGCCCTGCTAACAATGGCAGGGTGATAATTCAGAGCATCGCAGACAAAATAGCTCAGCTTGAACACCTGTTTGGAGGGAAACCTGTCTGACCTGTCGAAATTCCAGAACCATATGGACATTCCTGGGTTGGTTACTTTAGTTGTTTGGGTATAAAGCATGTATAGATGACATCCTCCAACCTCGTGGTACCTGATTACATGTTTATATTGCCAAAAAGATCCAAAAAGCTCACATTGTTGATTTGGTTTACCGCTGTGCCTGACACTTTATCAACTTTATCAACTTTATCAATGTCCTGCAAGGTCATACAGTCATACTTATGATGTTGACACTTCTTATCATTGTCACTTGCGAGTTGGACATGAGGTCAACGTCATGGCGACACAAAGGGGTTCTTCTTTAAATGGTTGATGAATCCATTGCTTAAGGTCGAAGTCTTGGAAATTTGTATCAAGCTTAAGGGTGTTTAGGATTACCCTCTGGTAAACTAACATAACTATGGAACATCACCATTTTTAATGGGAAAATCCACTACAAATCACCATTTTCAATAGCTATGTTAAATTACCAGATGGTATCCTCATTTTCAGGGAGACTTCCTTTTTGGACAGGTGCAAAAAAACAGGTCAATCAGCTTGTTTCACTGTCATGCTGTCGTGATCGTCGCGCTGCGAGGCTGTAAATCTTTGTGGTAAACGGGTGTAAACTTAATAATAAACCATCCCCAAAAATATCATTGTTATGGGAATTATGGCTCGTAAAAAGCATCCCCAGTCATGGTACATAGGTTTATGGCATTAGGTAGTCAACTTCACATTTTTGAAGTTGAACTTCAACTTTGGGCAGGAGGCAGGGGGTCACCGGGGTCGCCGTAACGTGAATCCTAGCGAATTTCCGATGGTCGGATCGCCTTAAGATCTTCATCGGGGAATCCGCAGAATCCTGATGACGTACGTGGCTTGTCAATCTTTGTACTGGGGACGGTGGTTTGGAACATGGCTGGATTATTTTTCCATATATTGGGAATAATAATATATACTGGTTGGTGGTTTCAAGCATTTTATTTATTTTCCATTTCATATATGGGATATTCCTTCCCATTGACGAACTCCATCATTTTTCAAGATGGTTAAAATGTATGTTATTGCACCACCAACCAGTGTAGTACATCATACCACCTTGCATAGTAAATCCTGTCTTGACCCATACGCAACATGATCCCATCATGTGGAACTGGTGGTTTGTTTCAATATCTTGTGCAACCATATTTGGGATGATTTCCCCCAGTGACGAATATGACGAATACTGTTTGTGTGTCGAACCACCAACCAGGTAAGTCTATATAGTAACGGGTGTTGGTTTTTTACTCGCAGTATCTTGCAGTACAGCGAATGGTTTCACGGTGGATTTTGACTCGTAGGAGGGCTCCCGCGACTGGGCATGGTCCGCAAATGATGCGATGAATTTCTCTGAGCGACCTCCCAAGGCTGAAGAAATAACAAGCAGCCCGAATTTGGTGAACATGAAACATCTCTGGACCATGTAACCCAAAGTCGTGCGTCCGTCTGGGTCTCCCCCAAGGGAGACCCAGTGGCAAAATAAAGAAAAATTGGAGCCGGATGGATGTTCGGGCTTTAGCAGCTACAATGTTGTGCCAAACTGTGGTTATTAGTTTATGCCTTTCACATCCTGTCACCCCGTTTGAATCCATCAACGATATATATATATATATCTGCCATAAACATCCATGAACTCTAGTTACCCTATATACTCATACATATATATATAACTTAATCCCATCCCCCCTAATATTAAACTCCATTCTACCATCCACTATGAATGCCGTTTCATCCCCCATTAAACTATGTTTTTTGGAGGGTGTTAAATATTAAAATTATCTTATCCATTCTTACCCCCATTAATTAATATTCCATTGATTCATATCTCATTATATCCTGCATAGATTTCCCATCAAGTTTCCATGAAATCCCATTAAATCCCATTAAATCCAAGTAAATCCCATTCATAACTCCAAAGATCAGTGAAGAAATTGGCCACAAACTGGACTGCCAGGCTAGCTCGCCCCATGAGCCAACCCATTTTGGCCACGGCACGGCTCCACGGCCCTGTGGCCTCCGGGGCCCCGGTGGCCCCGGTGGCCCAAGGGGCCCAAGTGCCATTAACGCCGTGGTGCCTGGTGGCCACTGAGGGGACGGTGGTGACTGGAACATGGCTGGATTATGATTTTTTTGACTTTCCAGAAACAGTTGGGAATTTCATCCCATCCCAACTGACTTTAACTCAGACTCATATTTTTCAGAGGGGTAGGTATACCGCCAACCAGATATAAATCAGCTAGCTCATAGATTGGTAATGGCCAACATCTCATGGCTAAGTATACAGCCAGTCGATTACGCGTTTGTGGTTTCACATGTTTTAGACTCTCCATCCTGCAGTCAAACTGAGGCTTGAAAACCACAATCATTTGCCCGAATAGTTCCATTGCAAATCTTGCAGGGTGAGGTCTTTAGCAAGCTATCGTTGCTCATTTGTTTGTTGATGGAATTGTGGACCCTTTGGAAGGTATTGAGGGAAGCGAGGTACAGCAAGAGAAGTTCGCCTTTCAATTGCAAGAAAACCCTTTGTACAGATATATATATATACATACTTGCTACAGTCCGGCAAGTAATATCACAACAAAATGGATCCCCATGGTCAAATGCACAAGGTAAATTCAAGCTACCTCCCTGACCTCTGATTTGGAAGGGGAATCATCCCAATAATACTATCCCATAGTGGCTTTATTTAGAGGGATGGTAAATATCCCCAGTTGATATGGATATAATCCACAGACCTCTGCCTGCATGTGACATGAAAAGCCAACTGATTCCCTCTAGATTGTTTCCGATGATCAACCAAGTGGATTTTCTTTCTTGTGAAAAATCACCATATTATCCACCCAAGAAATCATCATAAATCCCCATAGATCCATATAAATCCATTTTTTTATGGGTGAAATCCAATTTTTTTGATCAGTCGAAAGGTCCGAAAGGGAAATTGACCCCAAATCCTCAGGTCTCGACTGGTGCAGGCCATGCGGGGACGGGATGGAGTTCACCTGCAAAACTGGCCTTCTTAGGGAGGATTTATGTCATTTCTGAGTATTTAGGGTATGATACTATCCAGTAGTAGTCAGGGAAAGGAGCTGGGGGCAAGCATGGGCAAGCCATGTTGGGAGATGATCCCATCATTGTCCAATCTGGCTTCAAGACCGGGCCATTGAGTCAGATGGAGGGGTCTATTACACTCTGGTAATTTAACGTAGCTATTGAAAATGGCCATTAATAGTGGATTTTCCCATTAAAAGTGGTGATTTTCCATAGCTATGTTAGTTTACCAGAGGGTATTTTCAGATATGTTCTATTCAATGGTGAGCCCAGGGGCTACCAGGATTTTCCCAACCACATGAGTCCGGATAATTTTTTTGAGTGACCATGATTGTGATACTGTATGATATAGAAGGTGAATGAGAAGTACCTCGGAAGTAGCTACCTGTACTCGGAAGGGATCCAGGGATCCAGGGATGATCATTGATCCCTACATCCAAGTACTATGGATCCAGCACCCTATGATTACCCAGTGGTTGCCCATTTTATGAAAAATCCTAACAGCTTCAACAGGTAAATCATGGTAAATCATCATTCATGGACCATGGCTTCCATAGCTCCATATGAATCCATATTACACAACCTTTGTGGATACCCTCTGGTAATTTAATATATAGCTATTGAACATGGCCCAGTCGAAATAGTTGATTTACCCATTACAGTAACAATGATGATGTTCCATAGATGTGTTAGTTTACGGTACCATCTGAGCCGCGTTTTAAACCTCCGTGTTTATGTTTAGTATTGGGATCCTTGTAAGGGCCTGTGGCGTAAGCAAAACACTGGTGCGCGTAAGCTTGCGTAAGCATTTTTTACCAACATTGCTGGCGTAAGGATGGCGTAAGCTCATTTTCAACGGTTTTAATTTGAGGTTTTAAGTAGCGGTATGTATGATGCATCCTAACCTGACATGACCGGACGGGTTTTTGATTTTCCTGGGGCCACAGTAGCCCTCCTGTTTTTCAGTTCAACACACCTGCATGGTTTTGGTATCAATTTCAGGTTGCCTGGCGTTATAGAGTATGGATGGTTTTCCCATGCTTTCCCCATGTCTATCGATATGGACCATTTATAAACTGAAAAGATTCGCTGGACCCACATGTACTTAAGAATTCAGCATATCAGAAAGGGGCAGATGCAGAGAGTGACAGGCAACCTATGCATTGGAATGCCTTTTCTTGAAGGAACATTGGTTATCTTCAGTGGGTGTTTTG
>Ga0126342_10011377_pt1 | contig 15898 bp, 15 predicted proteins | sample Cyp1metagenome_FD_92528 | JGI IMG/M metagenome (GOLD analysis project Ga0126342, IMG submission 92528) | Coral microbial communities from Lord Howe Island, Old Settlement Bay, Australia - Cyphastrea 1 metagenome | ecosystem: Host-associated > Invertebrates > Cnidaria > Coral ... | reverse complement strand
CAACCTGGGACCTTCCGAGCTCAGTGAGCACCGCTGGACCTCAACCTGGGACCCTCCGAGCTCAGTGAGCACCGCTGGACCTCAACCTGGGACCCTCCGAGCTCAGTGAGCACCGCTGGACCTTAACAGCCAGATAGAATGCCAGAAGATATGCCAGATAGAACGCCGGACAGAATGTCAAGAAAATATGCCAGATAAAGTGCCAGAAGATATGCCAGATAGAATGCCAGAAGATATGCCAGATAAAATGCCATAAGATATGTCAGATAGAATGCCCGAAGATTTGCCAGTAACAAAACGTATAGATGTCATGGTGGGGATAACTCGAAGTAAAGTAATTCTGTGATTTACGCATCAGCGGAGATTATTTGATGGGAATCATGGGCATTAACCATGACAAATTTATATTTAAAAGGCCAGAATGTGGTTAGACCAACTACAAAAAGATACAAAAAGTATCGAAGTAACCCCAAGATATGCTTCTCCCCCCCCCCCGCGTAAGCTAATGGGGTCTTCAGCCCAGAATAGCTCCGGTGTGCACTGGTGCAGGCGCCGGGTCAGGTTTAACGAGGTTCCGGAGAAGGTTCCAGAGAAGGTTCCGGAGAAGGTTCCGGAGAAGGTCTGGTAGGCTTTTGTGCAGAGTCAGGTCAGGTTCAATAGGGTTCCGGAAAAGGTTCCGGAGAAGGTGTGAGAGGCTTTGGTGCAAAGCCAAGTCAGGTTCAACAGGGTTCCGGAGAAGGAAGGTTCCGGATAAGGTCGGGGAGGCTTTGGTGCAGAGCCAGGTCAGGTTCAACAGGGTTACGGTGACGGTCTGGGAGGCTTTTTACGGTGAAGGTCTGGGAGGCTTTGGTGCAGAGCCAGATCAGGTTCAACAGGATTTGCGGCCATTTAACTCACCGAAACCCAGCTGATGTGTTTCCAACGCTTGGCTTTGCAGCACGTTTCAGAAAGATTTGTAAAAATAAAAACGTTGCGGCTGTTTGGGGATACCACCGAAGCTTATGTGCACATCTATCAAGTAAACCCATCTAGTCCCCATGCTAATATGACATGAAGATTGTGATTGAGTAGACACAAACGGTATGTCTCACCATGAAAACTCATCCCATTCCAAAGTTAAACCACATCCCACAAACCATGGTTTAGTAGAGGGTGAAATCACATATTTGGGATTATAGAATAGGAGTGGTTGGTGGTTTCAACCCCTCTGAAAAATATTAGTCAGTTGGGATGGTTATTCCCAATATTAATCGAAAAATAATCCACATGTTCCAAACCACCAACCAGAGGAGTGCTGAATATTCGCGAAGTGCTTACGAAAGCTGGATGTAGTTGGGATCCAACGCTGCGGTGTCAACATGGCAGGCTCGGACATGCCCAATAAACACGGAGAATTGTAGCTGGGAAAAATAATGTTTGATGAGCAAGTTGGGATATCTAAAAAAATGTGTGCCATCCATATCATGCAGGGAATACTTACAATGTTTATCATGTATGGGTACCCTCTGGTAAACGTTTACATGACTATGGAACATCTCCATTTTTCAGCACGGTAAATCAACTATTTCTATGGGCCATTTTCTTTGTCGCTATGTAACAAATTACCATACGTATAATGGATTGATGACCATTCCCACGATTGGTGTACATTCCAACTACACGTGGCACACATGCCTATCCCAAAGATCGAGGTGTTCTTATCCAGTTCCCGCCTCATCTTTCGGCACTGAGGATTCTAAAAACATGTGGTGGCCTGTTTGAAGAGTTCGGTGGAACCTCCCGAAATTTGTTATTTTATCATCGTTTATCATTCTCCGCCTAAAGATTAGGCGAGAACAGATTTTCCCATCGTGCAGTTGGTTTACAGTAATCCCTATGTTGTTGCATTGATCATACATCCCCATTGTGGTGCCATGTTGTACGCCCATTGTTAACGGTAGTTTGCTAGTACCCTCCAGTAAATTCAGCATAGCTCTGGAAACCGGTTATTTACCTATCAAAACTGGCGATTTTCCATTGACTCTTAAATCACCGCAGGGTAAATCCCCAACCATCATTTGATGGTTAAAACACCATTTTGACGTTTAAAACACAACTTTTGATACCTCGAACCCCCCTTGGAACGCACCTTCTCGGAACCTTTCGAAAGCCACTGCGGCTGCAACCACTTCGGCTCCTCATCAGGATCACCCTGCGGAGGCCGAGCCAAGTCAGATGGGGGGTATGTTTGTTCAATCCAGCCATCATCTAACCATGGTTGTCGAAGGCCTACCTGAAAACCAGAGGCTAATTATCTGGCTGGTGGTAAATCTACTCCTCTGAAAAATATGAGTTCGTCAATTGGGATAGTTCCCAATATATGGAAAAATAAAAAAAGTTTGAAGGTTGCTAATTGTTTTTCATGGGTACTAATGGTTGTTGACGGCTATCAATGGATGTTGGCTATGAATCCCAACTTGGGGGTTCATGAACTTGGCTATGATATGACCCTTGGTCACGGCTGGCTACTGGGATGGTGGATGGGGTTTTCAATCATATCAATCCAATCACTTTTCCAGCCGTGCGCCCGCATTGCATGGGCAACTCCACGTGCAAGGGGGGTGTCAGCCTGACTGGCGTTATTGGCGCTCAAAAGCATCAATCGTGGCTGAATAATGGTTCAGAATTGATGGTAATGTAAATCACAACCTGATCATTCTCTAGATATGACCACAATCTGGCCGTAATCAAATCACCTCCAATTCATCATTATTACTCAGGGTAATGTGGTAAACCGCATCATGCATCATTTGGGGCGGTGTATGGTCTTTTTGCATTTTTTTCGCCAACCATTTATGGATTTTATGGTTCATAGGGATGGTTGTACCACACTTGGGATCATCATGTCATCGGCCTCACCATACTCTTCAATGCGCAGCTTGCGGACCGTGCCTGCGCTTCAAGAAATCGAAGCGTGATTCAACGAGAAGAAACATGGATTGCATATCTAATTGCAGGGATTCACCAGGAGCTATACCTCCTACGTCAAATCAGTTCGCTCAAACTCCTTGGTACGTCCTTTTTGGAAATTGAACCTGATAGTTCCGTTCACAGGGTTTGTTATGGGGGAATGTCTGAATGAATCTAAGCTAAGCCAGGTAGTTTAATGCCAAGTTAACATGCCACATCATGCCACAGACAACAACCAACTATGAAAAAAATGACAATTTTCAACGCTGTTCATGTGGAGAACCAACACAGATTTCATCCCCGTCTCGCTTAATTCACCCACCGAATTGCCAAGTTTGATTCGGTCAGCATTTGGTGAACCCATGGTGAAACCACCATTTTTCATGGTGAAAACTTACCATCTGGTTATGACTCACATAGCCATGGAAAGATCCACCATTTTTAAGAACGGTAAACCATCTATTTCTATGGGCCATGGCTTCCATGGCTATGTTAAATCATCAGAGGGTACTTGACAACCCAAATTCTTTTTGGTGAACATTCACATGATTGTTGCTGTAATTCCACTTCTTGTTGCTTAACATGCCATATTTGTACGTATTTCTTGTACGTTTTCCTGTTTGTTCATGGTCTTTTCTGGTTTTTCCATATTTTTCCGCGCTTTTCTTGATGAAATCCATTGAATTCACCATTCTTTCGGCTTAAAATCCCAGGGTTTCTGGTTGAAACCACCCGAAACCGCACCGTCCGGGCAGAGCTCGGCCAGGCCGGCGCAGATGTCGCTGACGGCCTCGCACTGGATTACTGGATTGGAAGGGACATTTTCACCGGAAACTGGCTGGATTTGACCATCAAATATAGCTGGTTGGTGGTTTTAACCATCTTGAAAAATATGAAAGTCAATGGGAAGGATTATTCATATATTATTATGGAAAATAACAAATGGTTGAAACCACCAACCAGTGTAGGGTTTTCCTATACATTTTTGCCATCATCCATAGCATCAAGCTGGGGCTGTTGAGCCTGTTGAGATGAAAGGCGTAAGCTATGCCGGGCCAGTAGACCTGCGGGAGTCCTCTGTAGGTGTCCTGGTCTACTGTCCCGCGTATGACGGCTATCCTCGTGTTGCACCACATGAGATTATATTGGAAGTGCTTGCCCGAAACCTCACTGTCCATACCCTGGGGGTCACAGCCGTACGATAAACGCCCCTGTGTGTAGGGAGTCGCTCGATGTATGAGCCCGGTTGAGTCTCACTTTCATCTGCTTCATCCTGTGGCCAATGCTTGACTGCGAGTCCTAAGAGGCGAGACTATCCATCCAACCCTTGAACGCGAGGTCTATCGAGTACTGTGAGACGTCTCGTCTGCTAACTGCAGACTCTTGGGCTCTCTTTCTTATCTCCAAAGCTTATGTTGAACTGTTTAGTCCCACGCATATTATGAAGAGAACATCAAATATATAATATACATTAATATACTAGAAACGACAGTTATATGATGGAATTTAAATAAGGGGAATTAGTGTTGTCCAAACAAAAGTTCGCCAAGATGCAAAATTCACAGCATAGGCGATCTACAAAGAGCAATGCGAAGATACAACCCGCATCCATCTGCCACCACTACAAAAAGAACCCCACAGTTTGGAATCTACTGGCTGGAATATGTGATGTGGTGGCCTAGCTAGCCTATCTATACATGCCATTAGTGACATGGCAATTTCAAATCACTTCCAATTGCTTGTATTGAATTCTATTGGACCTGCGTTTCGAAAGGTTTGTCAATGACCTGCGATTGGGCCACGTGGCCACTCTGCGCTATCTAGGGAGCCCTCCTTGTAATTACGGGAATTGAAGAAGAGACATGAACGTTATAACATTATGGGGATTTCAGCAACAAAGTTATGGGGCACAAGACCAACCATATAATGGGGATAGAATGGGATACATAACCTACCATAACCAACTTGATGTAATCTCCAATGGGTTGCTCTGCCGTAAACTAATATAGTTAATTCATGTTAATTCTGTAATATTGCTTTCCATAGGAAAACATTTTTTCTCACATCTACCTGAATTGACTGTAGAGGGTAAAACCTAATTACATATTAGTCAATTTTCAGGGGAGATGAACATCCATTTTTGCTGCTTGACCATCAACCATCAATCATGATTTTCATTAGATTCAAAGGATCAGGATCGCCCTACATGAAATGGAGGAACCATGGAAAACAAGCCCCCGTTTCCCGTAGATGTTTACTTTAACCAATCCGGAGAATGATTGCTCATCTTTGATCATACGTAACTATGGACGAGGTTTCCTGCAAAACAAGTCCAACACTGGATCCTGGAGGTCTTGGTCTCAATTGGGGGATCAACAATTGACAGACAAGGGAAAGAACAAGTTGATCATATCCAGAAAAATGGATATATATTGGATATGTAAGTAGTGATCCCCACAGCAAAGGTAACCATGATTCAATAAACCGAAGGGAATCACTCGCATGCCCCTTTTGTTGTGGACAAATGATATTATAGGATAGTGTCTATGGGTGTGGAAATGGGGGCCCATGCAAATGGCGATTCTAATAGGGATGGGGGCATACTATTTTCAAACAAACCCACATTGTGGGTCATTGATCCCTCTAAGAAAAATGAACAACCGTGATATTCGAAGAGCTTTCCAGGTTCCGGTGGTGGAAAAGACCATAACCTTGGCTCCTACTGGTGGAAACACCGGCAACACACTGAACATCTCTCCAGGGGAGGATCATCATCCAGCAAATCTGAAATACATTGAACATCATTGAGATATGGCTGGAATACACTCAAAAAACATTGCAAACTGTTTGGTGGTATACCTACCCCTCTGAAAAATATGGAAGTCAGTTGGGATGATTATTCCCAATATATGAATAAAAAATGTTCCAAACCACCATCCAGAACATGCATTGAAAATACATTGAACATCTGGCCATCAAAAATGGCTGGACAATCACCAATACTTCGATGATTTCCCCGAACGAAACCTCCATGGCGAGGATTTCTCTGGGCCAAGTGGGTTGGGGAGCCCTGGGGGAGCAACGGCACCTTCCCAGCCAACTTCTTCCGGTCCTGGCTTGTCAGGAAGAATCTCCAACCCTGTTGACTTAGAGGCTACATCCCCACTTTTGTTGGTTGACAAAAGTTGAAACCTCGGCTTTTTTAAGCTACGATTGCTATTCACATTCCACAGCGCATTTCCTGCTCACCATGATGGTTTCGCCAAGGGCAATTTGATGTTCTCTTCAGGATATACAATTCAAAGAATATCTGATATGACACATGATTTCTAAGGCGAGCAATGATACTATTTCTGATACTTCTCCCATAGTAGTCTGGCTAATCCTTACAATCAATTACTCTCCGTTTATTGCAATGGACATTTGGGATGGTACCATTATAATTATTACCTCATTTTCTGACAACTATGTGGGTTCTAAACCACTTAACAGGCCTACAAGAAGGGACCAACTAGATTGCCTAGATAGTCAAGTCGGTTTAGATCTACGTGTCAATTTGGTACGGCCCAACTGTCTCAACTAGCGAGAGTGACTTTCGCCCAATTTGCAACTGGGGGGCCCTTTCTGTATTATGAAATCCGAATAATTCTTGAGTAGATCCCACATCACAGCCCAATCTCAAATTATCATAAACATCTTGATCCATTTTGGTGTATCCATAGCTTTGTTAAATTTTGTTAGTATACATTATTATAGCATATTATTATCCATTATGATTATACCCCAATAGCTTTGTTGAACATCCCCAGGCAAAATGGCGTCCTTGCCAGTCTTATGCTGAACTTGCCGGAGCATCGCGGCGGCGTCCTGCTGTCAGGTCATGTGGTGCATGGGACGTGTGGACTTTGGGCTTCAAACATTCGGAAATGACATGCTGGTTGGTGGTATACCTAGCCCTCTGAAAAATATGAGTTCGTCAGTTGGGATGATGAAATTCCCAACTGAATGGAAAAATAAAAAGTGTTCCAAACCACCAACCAGCATGAAATGACCATGAAAAACCCAAGTTTTAGCAGCAAATAGATAAGAAAAGAGGAGCTTGAACATCAAACATGAGGATCTTTAGCGCAAGTGGTGCCCGATATTTACAGTTGTTTGCAACTAGGGGAACAAATACGATTGTTAGATGGGGTTCAAAACACGTTCTACATGGGAGGCACCAGATTGTATAATTCCTTTCGCAGATGGGCTTATTCCCGAATAACTAATGGATGTCCATCTGCTGTGAAAGGCCAACGATCGAGAGCGGAACGTTATTGCCCGTATGGCAATGAGGCAATGTCCATTTAACCACTCCCTGAAATTGAGAAGTATCTTCCCCCACAGACAAACCATTTTTTCTAGTCTGCGATCGTCTGACGAACTGAGTCTTGCAATTCACATGTTTGATGCTTAAAACTGATCAATATCTGCGTTTTGTCTCTTTTGTTGGTTCACGACCCACTTGTCATCCGTTCAACACCTAATTTTGTTGGTCGAATCACCCTATTTTGCTGGTTCAAACCGCGAAATCTTTGGACATCCGCAATCGGCCACTAAAGCTGTCCTTGTTCTGCGGATAGTGCTTCAACAGCACCTTCCCCACCCGTCTGGATCCATTCATTTGGACGCCCCGTATATTGGAGGTATCTAATGGGGGAAGGGAATCTTGACAAATGGATGCTTTCCAAATTTGTCATCCAGAATGATGGCTAGCAAATTTTACATAATTTTACCATGTTCATCCCCTCTTAAAGTCTCTTAAACATATGAGAGCGATTGAAGATCATCACCCAGGGGCTCTTCCAATGCTCCTCCACCAAACATCCGGGGAAGTTGGATCCATGACATCCCAAGCAATTAGGAATGAACCATGACACATTTTTGCCGGCTGGTGGTATACCTACCCCTCTGAGAAATATGAAAGTCAATGGGAAGGATTATCTCATATATCATGGAAAAAATGTTTGAATATGTTTGAAACCACCAACCAGTTTGGGTTTTTGGGATTTATATAATGGTGATTTAATATGGTTTTTCAAAGCATCATGAAGATATAGAACCAACTATCCAACCATTGTGTATAACAATGTGCTTTGAACATGTGGTTTACCCCCATGGAACTTTGGTTTGGGAAAAGTGATGATCAACTTTTCCAATTTTGGGTATCCTATGTATTTTGAGACAAACCCATGTTTAAAACCCCCCATCAGTTTTTCTTACAAGGGAGTTGTACCGGGTGAGGTTGTACCCCATTAAATTAACAACTTGATAATTCCAAAAACCACGCAAAACCCATCACACCGCAAAGCAGCAACTCAGTTTGAGGTTCTCCCTCCAAATTTGCGCAGCCTCCAAATCTGCTTCGCACTTCTCCCACAAAGAGAACGTGAAAAACGCCTACTGCAGCGCAATTCATTGCGCAAAGCGTGTAGGGTGGGGGAGACCCTGATCACCGACGGTTTTTCCTTTGCAAGAGTGAACTATTTCCGGGAGTGTTTGGAGCCTTGTTGATGGTCTTTGTTTTGAACCATCATGAAACAAATCTGAACAAACACATCTGTGAGATATGATTTTTCCACAATGTCCTCTTGAAAATGTGCTGATTCCCGATTCCTGATGCTCAGCTGGGCCCACTGCCCATCCCAGTGCCGCGCCTGAGCCCGTCTGTACAAGGCTTTTTCATTACCTTCAACCGATGCAGAGCAGATTCCCGGCGGTGGTGGGATTCCGAGAAGTCGATGTTTGGTTATTAATAAATATTAAATAGCTATGTTTCACACACCTAGATGCTCCATGTATGGTATATTTACCTACATTTGTGTCATTTATGGGGTAAATGTTGGTAAATATGCTATACATGGAGCATATGGGACACTATTAATTAGCTATATTTGTTAAACTATGGTTACATATAATTCATAGCTATAAAAATCATAGTCAGTGATAACATGTATACCCCATGCCTTGATTTTCATGGGACGTAAGATCTTCCTTCAAAACTGGTCATCAGATTACCCAAGTGAGGGACGTCCTTCAGCGATCTGCCACCCAGGGACTCCGCTACGCGGTGTCCCTCTGCTGTGGCATCTCCCAAGGCATATACCCGCTCCATGGTTGTAGACAAGGGGCACAGCAGCGCCATCTTGATGTCCATGTAGTTCCCCCGTTGGCGGTACAACTTGATGTACCGCCAAAGGTCCGCACGATGCGACATCTTGCTGAAGCTCATGTAATGCTTCAATGACAAACTGCCTCCCACCGCCCTGACCTCATCTTCACAGGTTGCATCTGGCACGAACACTCGGTTGTAGTCTGCTGCAAATTCGTTCTGGTTCGCTCTTGCCTGCGGATGGTCTTCCTTGTTTGTTTGCCAAAGCTGCATGGTTGGCCGCCCCAAGCTCTCGGCAACCTCAGCGAATGGACGGCGGACGGAGCTGTGTCCATTCATGCAGCGCGCAAACTCTTGCCAGCTCGTAGCATGACACAGTTCAGCCGCTACAAAATTCTCCGCCAGCACTTGCTGCTCCCGGCAGTTCCACCCAGCGCAGATGACGACAGCCAGCCACGTCGCACCTGGCTCTACCTCCGCTATCCGCTAGGCTACGCCTTGCATAGCTCCCCGCAGCATCTGGCCCCACCTCCGTTACGCTACGCCTTGCAGAGGTTCCTGCGCCTGCCAACTGACACAGCTATATATCTCAATATCTAAATATCTAAAGATCATATACTGGTTGGTGGTTTTAACCATCTTCAAAAATATGAAAGTCAATGAGAAGGATTAACCCATATATTATGGAAAATAATCCCATTTAATCACCATTAATGACTGGTTGGTGGTAAAACAACCACTCTAAAAAAATATGAGTTCGTCAGTTGGGCTTACTATTCTCAATAGATGGAAAACCAGAAAATTCATGTTCCAAACCACCAGCCAGTACATATATATATATATCATATATCAAGTTGGTATCAAGTTGGTAATATCATGTTATATCCCTTTTTTAAGGTCGGTGTCGGTTCCTTTGATGGTGATGTATCTCGTGGTATCCCTGGCTGTCTTCATGGAAAGTGGCTGGACTATGATAATTCACTGACCCATTCGGGGATGATTCCCCAAATATAAACAATAAATTATAATAAATTCCATTGACGTCATAGTGAGGGCATTAGGATTCACCTAGGTATGTTCTCATTATATCTACATATATACCCATTATATTACGTACCATTTCTGCTGGTTAAATTCTCAATTTTGCCGGTGTTCCACATACGACTGACATCCGTCGCGTTGTCCTTTGGAACCAAGAAAAAATTGGGGATCCCAGGTGAATGTATACCCGATTTATGGCAATGTCATATGATTTTATTGGAAACACTATGGAAACAAAAACACCTGAACAACGACTCCCCATTGGGCCTGTGTTTTTCCCCAAAATGTTCTGGTACCAAATATGGTTTATATTCATAAATATTGCTTATATATTCTCTATAACCCAAATGTTTATGTATGTATATATATATTATATAAACATATCTGGGCAAATAATAATATTTCACTAACTTGAATTAAGGCAATTTTGGGATAACTCCCCTTACTGCCCATGATTCCCGTGAGGTCGCGACGTGAGGTCGTGATGAAATTTACCCAGATCTTTTTTCAGAATATTGATCGTATTCCCATGATATTCCCACTAATCACAATATAAATCCCATTTAGTCACCATTAATGGACATGATGAATCCCATTTAATCACCATATAAACCCATATAAATCCCATTTAATCACTATAAAATCATCATAAAAGTCCAGTTAAAAGCACCATTTTGTTAATGCTTAAATCCTATTTAGATCACCATGAATAACCATTATTACTTGGCGGACCATCTACTGGGGTCAATCCCCTCTCTGATCATCCGCTTTTCGCCCAGCCACTGGGCTGCGTATCGAGGATGCGATCCGTGAGATCTTTCACCTGATCCGAGAGCACCGAAAAAAGGGCTGGGTGAATTCATGGTATGTTCACCATCAAAAATAGTGATTTAATGATATTTAACCAACCAAGAATTGTGATCTAATTGTATTTTACCAGCCAGAAATGGTGAATTTTTATGGGATTTGACCAACGAAACATGGTGAATTCATGGGATTTAACCAACAAAAAATTATCTAAAGACAACACATGGTGAATCTATGAAATTTTTAACTCACGAAAAATTGTGAATTTATGGGATTTAACCAACCAAGAATTGTGATTTAATGATCTTTAAATTAGCTCTGAACTTTCTGCACCGGGCCATCTTTCTGTCGGGCCTGATGATGTGGTCCCAAGTGGCGCTATTGTCACCACACTGCGGGCACCTCCATCGAAAGGCATCATCCCTCCAGATGACCGCGCATCTACTGTAACCTCCATGGTCATGGCGGCGGTAAGGAGGCAGCGCTTCCCGTCCCACCATGACAGTCGTTGGTGGTGGGCCACTCGCCTTACCTGCCTTGGGAGTGTCAAGGGCTGCCGTTGGTGCCTCCTTCCGTGGCATTGGTGCTGCTGCACTCGCCTTACCTGCCTTGGGAGTGCCAAGGGCTGCCGCTGGTGCTTCCCGTGGCGTTGGTGCTGCTGCAGCTCTGTGACGGAAAAACACGTGAGGACATGATCAGATTCATCCAGATAAAATGCGTGTGATAAAGCTATCCCAAAAATATGTTGTTTCAGAATAAATTCAAAAGGCGGACACGATGCTATTGGAAGACCCAAAGCGTCATTCAAATTCTTAGACACATGTTTCTTACACGGTGTTAGCTGAATTGTCAGTTGCTGTTGAGACACACCCGGATTGAACTAATTAGCGACTAGCAACGAGTAGAACCATTTGTTGAGCCAATCGAACTTTCAAACATGGAGATACCAAGAGATGGTTGGGGAGATTTGCAAACAAATATACCGTTACCCAAACCAAAAGTGATGGAGTAGACTCAGAACAATGGCTGGTTGGTGGTTTTAACCATCTTGAAAAATATGAGGCAATGGGAAGGATTATCCCATATATTATGGACAATAAAAAACGTTTGAAACCACCAACCAGATGGTGAATATGGCGGTTGCGAAAGTGTCAAACCATTGGGAACCTCACATGGTTGGTCACTAGAAATGCAATGCAGCTAGGAGGTCTTCAAGTCGATAGTGATGAGATCCAATGCGCACCAAAAACCTTCACACAACATTTCATTTTATTGGAGGACACAGGGGAAACGAACCAAAACCGAACAGAAATCTACGCAGAAAACACAGTGGATACGAAACCCAAACCACAAGCGTATGGGTGTTGGGTACGGTACGGACTAAAACAATGGACCCCCAAGAGTGGATCGCAGAAACTGCCCTCTGAGAATCGCAACATGGCATTGGGAAATCACCCTGTTGGTGAATATCTAATTCATCTGATATTTAGAAATGGGTGTTTATAAACAGCACTCTTTGGTACGGAACATCTTCTTTTTATAGTTGATTTTTGCATTGAACCTCCATTCACAGTAGCTTTACCGGGGATTCCCATGGCTTTCCATGCATTTTCACGACGCCCATAAGAAATTCAGCCACACCTTGCCCCACTCCCCTCGCTTGATGTGCAACTGTGCGAGGTTATTCCTCCGGGTCTGGGACGACGGACCCCGGTCGGAGAACTGGGTTTTTGTCCAGAAATGGAGGTCTAAAATACCATACCTTTTAGTAGTCTTGTTACAAACAGAAGTGTAATATTGGGCAAACCATCGCTTATGGGACTGGATCAGCTGGTGTGCACCATAATCTTCCCAATATAATATTGCTAATTCACAAGCATTTCAAAGTGAATTAATCACATTCTCCAACATTACCCTCATAACTATGGAACATTGCCATCTTTAAGAACGGTAAATCAACGAACTAAATGGGCCATTTTCAAGTTCGCAAACTTATATCATTAACCTTCAACGACTCATATCATTTTTATGATCCAACTATCTGGGATGGGACTAAAAGATCGATCTCACGCCGTGAGATTTTGTTTTAGCGATGCTCACCTATGTGCAGATTACACGCAATGAAAAACATGACATGACACTAATGTATACCAGTGATAATAAAACACTGCCATAAATCAACCATGACACCTTAGTATACCAGTAGACATGACATGACATGACATGGCATGACATGACATGACTCTTTAACTGCATTGAACGACGACATATCATACCACAGCATGCCATATCATATCAGTGCATATATCATATAGGGTTGATCCAGGTGGATTTACAAGCTTTCTGGTAATTTCTAAGTCAGACAAGGTCTGATAAATGTTGCGTCAGTGCACGGAGCGTTGCCCTTGCATCACTCGCGTCTATGACAGTAAACTTCGAGGTGAACCGGACCGCCATTTCGCAGTTCCTCCATCATCCAATTGATACCGTACTTCCCGTTGATCGACAAGATTCGGTCACCAACACGCACGTCCAAGACGCACCCGTCAAGGATCTGGGTGATGAGCAAGACGTGCCCCGGCTGCGGTTGGACGGTGAGTTTGAGCGGGACTTCTGCACGCATTTCACGCGTCAGCGGCCTCACACAGGAGACAGACAAGGGTCTTCCCTGCCCAGGCATCTGCTACGTCTCAAGGGATAAAACTGGGTATGATAAATGTTTGAAAAACATAGTGATAATAAAACACTGCCATATTGTTCAACCATATTAATGGATATTAATGGTTTATACCACCCATATACGAGTACCACCCATACACCATCCAGCCCGTTCCGCGCAAGCGTTCCGCGGGTTGCGACACGCGGCACCTCAAGATGCACAGAGCGCTGAGAACTTCCGGGGTCAAAGTGCCCAAGGCCAACAACCTCAGGCCGCTGCAGGCTGGTCTTTGATGCGAAAAAAACCTGAAGGGACACTACTGTTTATGTTACATATGCATGTGTATATATATAATATATTTACAATGCTAATTAAGGAAACATAGATATTTATATACAATGATATGAAATTATGTATTTATAGTAATATATAATATAAATATATAATTAATATTAATATAATATATACATATATATATATATAAATATATAAACAGAGAGATTAACCAAGTCTTGAGACAATAGTTAGATGTTGAAACCGTGCGAGATCGCACAAAGATCGACCACCAACTCTCCGTTTCTGAGTCTCGGTGGTCTTCGATGAATCTCAGAGAAATCCACTTCAGCATGGGCATTTCTTCCTAGTGAACCCCCAAGGTTTGGTTGGTGGTTGAGCCTACCCCTCTGAAAAATATGAGTTCGTCAGTTGGGATGATGAAATTCCCAATATATGGAAAAAAACATGTTCCAAACCAGCAACCGGATTTCACTGCTTTTAAAAATGGTCAAAATCCCATGCTGGCCCGTGTTTGCTAAATCTAGCGCTGTTTTCGATGCTGGTTCACCAATGGTTTTTGATGGTTGAACCACAGCTGGCTTCTGTTCTGAAAAACGGATTCCCAATGACTTTGAGTCAAACATTAACAGAAAAGCTGTGGTGAATCCCATTTTTTAAACAAGATCAATGTTTTTAATTTCTGTTCTTGTGCAGTTTTGATGTTTGAATCCCCGGTCTTCACTCTCTCAGAACGGCCCTTCCGCTGAGGCTCCCAACATGCCAACGCCGGCTTCCCAATCAACTTGGGCCTGGCCAGGCCACGTCGTGGGTCGTCACCATGGTTTCTGAAAATTGTCTGATGACTTAGAGGGTTACTGGTTGGTGGTATACCTACCCCTCTGAGAAATATGAAAGTCGGTTGGAATGATTCTTCCCAATATATGGAAAGTCATAAAACATGTTTGAAACCACCAACCAGGTTAGGGTAGCCCTATGACTTATGAAGCCCACAAAGGTTTGAAAGTGCCCAAAATGGAGCCATGAAATTCATCAGGTGGTACTCCTTGGAGGGGGTGCTCCCTGGCGCTCTCACGCTAGTGAATTCCTAGACCAAAGCATGACCATTCCTATACAACCAAATACAAAGGTGGATCTTTTATCGTTGAATGATTTGATTCTTACTCGAGAGGGCCGTGTGCAAACCTGCACGGTTAGTTACATCCATTCGTAGCCCCATTTGAAATCAATTTATGTGTGTTCCTTAATTTGCCTTCACATTGGTTAAAACCCAATTGTTAAGTGCTTGAAACTTCATGTGTTGTAGTGAAATCCGTATTATCCCGTCAAAGCCCCACATGAATCCTGATTCCATCCTGATCAGATAGCCATTGTTGATTGTTAAGCACTTCAGATGGCCACGAGAAAGGCTTCCATCATTTTTACCATTCAGCAATCAGACGTGGAATGGGAGAGCTATCCCAGAAGCAGCGCTGAGCCTGTGGCAAACTCCAATCCATGCTGGCTCAGCGTGGATCAAACTGCAAGCAACATCAGACGCACCTTCCACCCAAAAGCAGGCTGCTGCACAGGCCATACCCTGTTCTGCCAGTTGGACCGCCAACTCCATCGCTGAAAGGCGATCTTTTTGATCGTTCCGCATATATCGCGGATAAAGCCCGGGAACGCGCTGCAGGGGTTGTTGCCTTCCTGCGATGGTTTGCGCTCGGCCTGCGAACAGGCCATGCACTCGCGGCGCCAGATGCACTGTTGGGCCTTCGCTGCGTGCCACTGCGGAAGCGTGAATGGGTTATGCCCCCAATCTTCAACTTGTAGTACTGGAACCATTAATAGCTTATATGAAAATTTCCCCTACATTCCTCCGATTTTTCCCGAGAGCGTCTGAGCGAAGGGTTCTTCTAATAGTGGGGGTCTGTATCTCATCTTCTCAACTTCACACCTTCTCATCTTCACATCTTCTCATCTTCACACCTTCTCATCTTCACATCTTCTCATCT
>Ga0126342_10011376_pt1 | contig 15899 bp, 10 predicted proteins | sample Cyp1metagenome_FD_92528 | JGI IMG/M metagenome (GOLD analysis project Ga0126342, IMG submission 92528) | Coral microbial communities from Lord Howe Island, Old Settlement Bay, Australia - Cyphastrea 1 metagenome | ecosystem: Host-associated > Invertebrates > Cnidaria > Coral ... | reverse complement strand
GAAGATATGCCAGAACATATGCCAGAAGATATGCCAGGTAGAATGCCAGAAGATATGCCAGATAGAATGCCAGAAGATATGTCAGATAGAATGCCAGAAGATTTGCCAGTAACAAAACGTATAGATGTCATGGTGGGGATAACTCGAAGTAAAGTAATTTGCGGGTTTGTTTTTTTTGGGCGACATGGAGTTAGAACTGGAGTTGTGGGTTGACCCAATCACCATAAAATGCATGAGCATGGAACCATAAATCGTATTTTGATGTACCGGTATATTTTGATCATATATGATTCTATCATTGTTGATTTGCCCCATCAGTTTTACATCCGTATCCCGTCGCCGAAGGCTGCTGGCCCTTTCTTTGCGTTCTCTTTGGCCTTCAGGCGAGGGGAGATGCAGCCGATCTATCTATGGCCCATGTCTTCGCTAAAAGTGGGGCACAAAAACAGTTCTGCCAAAGTTATGGATGTATATTAAATGTATGTTGATTTGCTTGCTATGTTTCTTTTAACCTTCTTTCTACTTACATGGAATTATTTGCCAAGTTGACGTTCATATCCAATCACAGGATTAGCTAGAAAATCTCCAGGAAACCAGGCCTTTCCAAGTAAGCGTCGGGTTTTCCGAGCTATGGATGTATCTACGTTATAACCCATAGTTACAATAGCCTATGAAATCACAATGTTGTTTGGTTCAATCACAATTTTTCTTGGGATTTATTGCATTTTTTCTATGGTTTTCCTATGGGTTTCCCTTCGGGCTTCAGATTTCCCAGGCTTCAGTTTCGTTGTCGCACCGCAGCACAGCCGCAGCCTGCGTGGCCGCAGCTGTGTCACGAGGGAAGCGGAAGAAGGTGCGAAGATACCTGGAGATGATTCGAAAGTAGGGGAGTAAACTTTCGAAGCATGCATGGCCAATATTTACTACAGTTATGGCCCAAAATACCAGGTATAAGTACCGAAATAACCCCATTTATAGAAGGTAAAATCCCATAGAAATAACCCGTTATAGCTAATAAATGGCCAGAACTGTGGTAAATATAGCCTCTGATCCGAGATTAGGGGAGTTTCTCGGCTCAACAAAACACCAATAATTTTCATTGGAGCTGACCCTGGAAATGGAGGGCTTATAGCTGGAAACATCTTCCAGACATGGTGGAGGTATCATGGGGACATACTGGGAGTTTCCCGACCGTATGGTGGTTTTGCATAAGAAACCCAACGGTGACAAGGGGGTTACCCTCCATTAACATGACGACCCTGCCATGAGTTGTTGGTTGGAAAATATTGGAAGGTTATATAATGATATAGTTCCCACAAATCAATTGGCTAATCTCAGGGTCGAACTGTGAATTTACTGGACGATATATATATATATAATTGTTTCTATTTGCTTTATGGTTTGTATGGCTTTTATATATGTCTTTTTTGGCTTATAGACATAGATTCATGGACATAGATTCATGGATGTATGAATGGATAGGCAGATAGACAGGTAGATGAATAGATATAATGAGCTGGTTGGTGGTTTGGAACATTTTTTGATTTTCCGTATATTGGGAATAATCATCCCAAGTGACTAATATTTTTCAGAGGGGTTGAAACCACCAACCAGTGAGACATGTATGGATAGGTAAGTAGACAGATAGATTGTCCAATCATAGGACTTGAACAAAATGAATGAACATATAGTATAGAAACCAACAGTATGAGAGCTCAGGTTTCTCAAGGATTGGGGGGTGCCCGAATTCATGGTAATCAAAAGTGGGGGAACTTGATTAGATAAAGTCAGGTGGCTGCAGGTAAGCCCCAAAACTCAAATTGGAGTGATGGAGAACCTAATCAGATACCAATAGAACATTCATTGAATTACAGGGTGTCAGGATTAGAGTAAGCATTTCAATGTAGTTTCAATGAATGTAATTCTCCTATCAGGATGATCTGGTAGGTGTCATTGATAGGTCAGCATTTCCGAAATGAATTGCAAAGTTTTTTGTTCTACCCTTTGGGGTTCTTACCTGGCATCTGGAAATGATCAATTAAATTCGAGCCTCCTGAAGATAGAATTTCGATATCCAGTTTGCCACTGAAGATTGCAACTAAGTTGTCTTCTTGCGTAGGGTCAGCTATCAGACTGCTGTTGGCTTTGGATTGGTTCTCCTGCATGAGCTTGGATGTTGGGTCACCGAATAAGATTGGATGTTTATCTCAGGGCTACCCAAACTCTAGACATATCTAGACCATTTTTTCCCAACAGTTTCTCGTGGTTGTTCATGATTATTCTGTGCCAAGTCTTGGCCAGCAGAGTTGTTGGTGTGGCTGAGCGCCCTTCCGCAGCCCAAACGGTTGCACTTGCCGCCCCTTAGCCAAATATCCCATCGGAAAGGTTAGTTTGAAGAACCCTTGGAGAATCACTCCCTCCCAGAATTGGTTTAAGGGAGAACTTATAGCCAAGCACTGTGAAACCATGGTTTCCTGTAAAAAGACAACCCTTACACCAATCCATTGATGCCAGCCAAGCTATAACAATCAATCTACCCTCCGGTAATCAACCGTTGGCTGGCTGGAAAATACCCGAACTAAATGGATGTTTTAAAGGGAAAACCATCGAAGTAAATGGAGGCCTTTCCATAGGATTTATGAACCATTTGAAACCCATTGAAACCACCCCTATAAGTTTTAAACTTTGTAAACCAACTATAAGCTATACCCCCTTTAAATTATAAGTTATAAACTTTATAAACCCTATAACTTCAGATTCCCAGTTCGGAATTCTATGCATCAAGACCAAGACGTCTACAGAGGCAGCTCGGTGAAGCTCATGCTGAGCGCGGAGGAGCGTCAGGGACTGCTGGACTTGGGCTACTCCCCGGACGAGGCGTGACGACAGGTGGATGAACCAATAGGGATTAGCAAGCTATTTTGCTGTGGGCTTAGCATGATTTACCCTCTGGTTATGTCAAAATAGCTATGGAAAATGGCCATTGAAATAGTGAGTTTTCCCATTAAAAATTGTGATTTTCAATAGCTATGTTAGTTTACCAGAGGGTAACATGATTTAACCGTTTTTTTTCATCGAATAAATGACAGATAATCGTGTGCTTCAACGGTGGTTCTTATGCATTGTTTATCCACCATTCAATGGGGATTTAACCAACCAAATAGCTGATGTAATTTGGTGAAAACCATTGGATGCAATGTGAATTGGGAGAATGTGTCGATATCATTGGGGATTAAACCAACAACTAATTGATGTAACGGTGATTTCGCGTAAGCTGTCTCGATGGGTCCTGTAGTACACCTGGGCCATCAGTTTTTTGCTATCAATGGGGAGACATATGCTAACCAGAATAAGAAACAGAATGCAGGGTAGCCGAGCTTGGCCATGTGTTTGGGTGATTTTGGGCAGTGTCCCAACTATGCAGTGTCCTGTTGATGTCAGACGGAGCTGGAAGGGGATGCAGGAAGGCAAGTGCACGTGGCGTTTTGAAAGGGGGAATGCTCTACTTACTAATCATTGCGTAACATGAATGGCGGCATTTATTATATACATGCAAGATGATCATCACACTTTAGGAGTTGATGGTGAATGATGATGATGGTGGTGATGATGATGATGATGACGACGACGACATGACAGTAAAGTACATGTTTCGATCGCCAGTCATCCTGTGACCAGCCTTTCGGCATTTGCGAAGCCAAAGAGTTTGATACCATCTGTGTCCCGGACAAGTCAGTGGATAATTAAGCCTTTTAGATTTCTATAGTTTTCTGATGATTTCTGAGTGTGTGCATATCCCTATCTAAATAGGGCGTCAACTAGCACAACAACTAGAGGTAACGTTACGGTTTGGTCACCCCGCAAAAGCTGTGCCTGTAATCCCCTTTGCCTATTCTTGAACACACCCTAACCGGTCTCCAATATGTATAAATCCTTTGCTCAACCATGGTTTCTGGGTGTGTCTACACTAAAGATGGAAGTTGATGATGGTGCCAGTGACACAGCGGAGCTCCTCGGCCAGGCGGCCGAGATGAGAATGGAGCTGGCGTTTCTTGGTTTAATATTTGCATATTCTATAGTTGCTTCTGGATGAGGCTTTTGATCTCAACAAACCAAGTTGTATGATGTTGTATGTACCCATTTGCAATATAGTATCTACACTCACATGTGTATATATAATATAGTAATATACACACATATAAATAAATAAATATATATATATATTTACTACATGGTACTATATGTTGGTGCTTTATATTGACGGAAAACCGTGGCTCCAGCGCTTGTAAATGCCCGCAAGGTGGTGCCCCGAAACAATAGCGAAGTTGACGCAAATCACTTGGTTCACTAGGGTTTAATGAATGTTTACGGCACATATATATATATATATATATTTACATAGATATATATATATATAGAACTATGTTTTAAACCAACAAACATGACATTGTGGGGGGCACCGCCTTGTGTCATCCACGGGCAATCGTCGGCCGGGCGATTTTTTATTCGCTAGGCTGGTGGTGTTGGAGCGTCAAACGAGACGGCCTTGGGGGGAGCAGCCCATGCCCCAGGAGTGGCGAGACGAGGCCAGGGTTACCGGTCTAACATAGCCATGCAACATGGTCCATGAGTGAAGAAAAACAATGCCAGAAGGGACCAGAGATTTTTGATGATGTTTTTATTTGTTGAGTATTCGTGATCAAACTTGGGGGACCCAAATTTGACCCATACCCCTTTAGAATACGAATAGAACTAAGATAGCAAATGGTCAAATTACCAGGGGGTGACCAACATAACATGGGGATATAGTAATTTTATGGGGATACACGTGATATTTAACCACAATGTGATGTGCCCTGCTGAGCTAAGTTGGTCGAAATTTGTAGGTTAAGGGATTATGTAGCCAGATTGGTTCATACTTAGGTTTTGATTGGTGGTTTCAAACATGTTTTTTCCAATAATATATGGGATAATCCTTCCCATTGACTTTCATATTTTTCAAGATGGTTAAAACCATCAACCAGGGTAAAACAATTTTTCATGGGTAAATCCACTATAAATGGCAATTTTCAATAGCTATAGTTAAATTACCAGAGGGTAACTAGGGCATGGCTAGTTTGGGTTTAGCTTTGACCAACAAACATTACACATGGGGGGCACCTCACGCATCGATTTTCCATCAATCAACCACAACCATCATCAATGAACAAAAACAATTTATAACTGGTTGGTGGTTTGGATCATTGTTTATTTTCTCCAATAGTTGGGATGATGATCCAATCTGACATATATATATATCAACCAAAGTTATATGTTATCATGTATCAATGAATTCACCATCATTTATCAATGATATATTACCGTGGTTCATCGTGTGTATAATATGTTGCTGGTTGAATACCCCTACCAGCCCATATATCTGGACACATTACGATGACTTCACATCGCAACGTCACTGGAATTATGAACCACAGAATTTTTGTAATATAAACTCTCCGAAACTATTTGAAACATCTCCAGTATGGTCAAAAAAAACAACAAACATCGTATACTGTATTATATCCCCAATCACTCCCTTTTGGGCCACCTGCCTTCAGCTTAGCTGGACCTTTGGCGATGGAGAGAGAGAGAGAGAGAGAGATCCCCAATCACGGGGTCCCATATGAGCTACAGCCAAAATTTTCCGTAATTGAAAGTAGTATTCGAGACATCTTTATTTTTTTGAAATTGAGCTGCTTGGAAGAGGATAATGCATTCTTCAAAAAATTGATGCCTTGGAGCTATATACTAAATATTGACCGTGGCCCATATGGTCCCATTACTGTTATCGAGATCAGCTGATCCCAGCCGATCCCAGGCAATCCGCCAGGCGCGCTTGGCGGACCTGGAAGCGCCGCAGGCGCGGACACCGTGCGAAATCTGCTGGAAATGGAGGACGATTCAAAATAGAAGAAACCGATCATTAAATACATAATTACTGATTATATTGATTATATAACAAATATCGAAAAATATTGATAGCAGATGGATATAATTCTGATTGGTGTTTGACAATTGTGGGAATTTGTTTCGAGTCTTCAAAACTGTCCAGGACTGATTTTGGATGGGTTATACTAGGGTCAGTCAGAGAAGGTGATGCCTCTGCTCATTAGCTAAATTGGTTTAAGCATATCTAGAACCTATGTATAAGACACTTATAGTTTTTGGTGGTAGATATATCTATTTTTAATGGGTTTTCTTAACCAACAATCATCACTGAGGGGTACCACCTTGGATAAATTGATCCTATAAACCCAAGCAAATATAGATACAAAATTACAAAACCCAATAAATCCAACAGCTGTTTCAACCAGCTTAGGTAGTAAACTCCTATTTTGCTTTGGTCAACCATCATTTCTGTTGGTTAACCTTCATCTTTGCAGGCAGCAAGCAGCTCATCAAGCACTGGCGGACCAGACTTTAGCTTAGTGGTCGGTGGCACTGTGCCGTGGCGGCACCGGGAATAGTTTTTTTTGTCAGACGTCTAGATGGAAGTCAGTTTTTTCTCAAAATCAGCATCCAAAACCAATTTTGGGGGCTTCATGTCAGCTCTCAGAGGTGTACCTTGTTTGTTGTTGGTGAAACACTTCAAATTTGTTGTTGGTGATTACTGCCATGGTTGTTTTTTAACAAGCAACTATGTAAAAAAACGTAAATAACATCCCTGTTGATGATAAACACCCTCGCAATTTGTGCCCCCCCAGTTGGAAGTTTGTTTATAATCCCATGTGACATGTGACTATATTATAGCTACCATAAACCCTAGTTAACCCAGTCACAAACCAACGTAGCTGACAAACTGAAGGCCCAGATTGCATGCCATCCCCATTGTTCCCCTTTTAAATCAGGGTTTTCCCATGTTTTTAATTAAAACCAAAATTTATCCGCCATTAAAATCAATTAAAGCAACCCCACGTCATACGTAAATATGGGTGATATTCCCCTTAAAATCGCATAATCCCCATTTGTAGATGTGTTTTCCCCTATGAAAGTCATTGAAACCCCTGGAAAGCCATGGGGCATTTATCTCACCCTTCGCACCAGGTGGTGGCTTTGCTGGTGCTGGTTGCAATCCTTGTGGTGGTTGCCGGCCCGTTGCTTGCCAGATGCGGCCGGTGATGATGGGTCAAAAATGGTCAAAACTCAGGTGGAAGTAGCAAACAACTATGATAATCAATGCTCGTTAATGGTTATTTGGTTGCTGGTTTGGAACATTTTATTTTCCGCAATAGTTGGGATGATGATCCAATCTGACTTTCATATTTTTCAGAGGGGTTGAAACCACCAACCAGTTATGAATGATTATCATTGGTCATGAATGGGAACACATCTATGATAACAAACTCCATCAGTTGGGACATGTTTGGCCCGTGATTGTTTCTATGCTAGCTTCAGACTTTTGTGGGGGGGTACAGCACGCACTGCTTAGATAAAGTCATTGGGGATATGAACGTCATCTATATCTATAAATTAATTGGCAAATTAACATGCACTATATTTAGAATATACTATTTAGATATAGCAATTGATAATGGGAACATCATCTGTAAATTCTGCATAGTGAGGGTACTTTTTTTCGGTACAATGCGGGTAATTAGCCACTGGCACAGATCCAAAAAACCCATGGGAAAATCGAAACGGCGTTTCCCGTTTGGAAACGATCTAGACATGTCTTCAAAAAAGATGATGTGCTCTGTCTTAGTGGACTTGATAAGCTTGGGTATTATGCCAGATTTCAGGGAGCATATCTATACCCTCTGGTAAACATACAAAAAACCATGGAAAATAACAATTTCTAATGGGTAAATCAACTATAAATGGCCATGTTCAATAGCTATGTTTGTTTAACAGAGGGTAGTTGATATGCAGCTGATATGCACAGTAGATTTTGGGGTATCCAACCTTCGGTAAACATTCCCTGTGCGCTGGGAAATCCTCCTCTGTAGGCGATGTTCCCATTGCACATGGGGATGATGTCGCACTGCTATGTTAAAGTAGCAGAGGGACACCTCCAAGTCAGAATTCTTCATGGGGCTTGATTTACGGGGAAATCATTATGCTCCAGTACGGACAAGCCTTTCCAGCATGTTTGCCTCTTGTCCAAGTCTGGGAATATATACATCCCCATTCCATATATATATATACATACATACACACATATATATATATATATATATTTATACATACATATACATATACATATACATATACATATACATATACATACACGTACACGTACACGTACACGTACACATACACATACACATACACATACACATACATATACATACATACATACATACATACACATACATACATCTTTATTTTTTAAATATACATATATATATATACATATATACATATATCTTTAACATTAATTATATTGATACATATATGTATATCATTTTATATGTACATATATGCATATATTTATATATAACATTACACACACATATATATATATAGTATAATATATTTATATATATATATATATATGTATATGTGTTTTTTTTCTGTAGTATAATATATATTTATATATCATCATATGTTTTATACACACATATATATATATATATTACATTTGTATACATTATCATATATCCTATCATTAGCCCATTGTTCTGGACCTTAAACTTACACCTTATTGATGACATCAGATACATTAACACATCACGCTTGTTCCAGGGCTCCACCAGAAGGACCTACGCCAAGTGGATATTTGCCACCTGCACAAGGGGGTGGATATATTGGAAGCTACTTGGCTGGTCCTTTTTAGGGAGGATGAATCCGAACCCCCGGGCCGGTTAACCTCCACATATCAATGTGGGCCCCAGTGATAGGTTGGTTTGAATAAACACCATGAACTATAGTTATAAGTATCATGAACCATAGCTATTGTATAAGCCAGCTTGGCTATTTAGGGGCCCCCACTTTGTAAGGCTTATTCACCTCCAACAAACACGTTTTGTAGGTTCGAAATCTTCACCTATTCTTGGGGGTGGTTTCCCTCGGAGCCCAAAGCACATGTGTTTGCTGAGTCGGTGATTGTATATTACCAAGCGAAAAGTTTGTTTTTGTGTAAAGCCATCTGAAGCAAAATCCTGGATTACCAACTGATAGATGTGTCAATTACACAGGAGTTAACAATCAAATGTGTATGGGGGTGCGTCACCACAAACAAATAGATGTGATCGAGAAACATTAGTTGTTTGATAGCTCATCCGTGGTTAGAGGCATTATTTAGTAATTCCATGTAATTCCCCGATTTATTGGGGATAAATTATGTCATGAGCTATGGACTGGGAACCCCTCTTTTAACAGCCAGTATAGTGAGATTGTACGAATAAGCAGGGCATTGTACAAGGAGAATCAATATTGGATAATTCTTTGCCGCACGGAGCAAACTTCAGCTGAATGTAACGAGGAAACTCAATGGCAAGAAAGCAACAACAAGCAAGTGGTACCAAATTCGGCTCACCAAAAAAGGTGCAATTCCAATGCTCACAAAAGACCAGTTGCGACAACGATTGGTTGAAGATGGCATATGCACAAGTACTGGGAGTTTGAAGTATGAGGAAGCTGCTGTACGTACACTGTTTGCTGGTGATGTGACTCATTATCTCATCAGTGCTTGGGCAACTGGGAAGCTTGAAGAGGCAATGCACAATGGATCGACAGCAGTTGCAGATCTCGGCCTACAAGCTTTGAGCGAGTTGAAGTTTATGCTGAGAACGGCTGAAGCAATGCACCAAAGAACTTGGTGCTTTGCTCATGATTTCAAGAACTTCAATGCTCAACACAGCCGATGAGACATGAAATGAAGAGGTACTACTACAACCGGGATTTGCAGTGGATGCCGGAGCCTCTGCAGAAAAGATTGGTAACTCAGCTCAATAGATATGGGAGGCAGAGGCAGCCTTTGCTGATGCTCTCTGCACAGGGTTCGTACATCCATTACGGAAGAAGCATGACTCTTGTCGTGTCAATGACTATAGGCCGGTGATTATCGTATGATTTACAAGTCATGGTCATCTCTCAGGGCAAGGCAACCCCGGAAAATCCGCGAAGTAGCAGGGGAACATCAGTTTGGTTTTCTGTCATTTGTATTTATATATATATATAATCTACATCTTCCTTTAAAGGGTAACCGAGAATCAGATTCGCATTTTTGGTTTTGCATTTCAAGTTGACCATAAGCAGTTTTCAGGTTGCCATTGACATATGAGCTCCCAAGCAGCTTGTTCTAAGGTTTGCCTGAGTATTCCCTGAAATCCTAGAACCGAAGCGCTGGTGTGCAGTCTTACGTCCTGCATTTCGCTGGGTTGGGTGAATCCATATAGTTGGAAGAAGGTAAATGTGCTGGCGTTTACTAGTTGTTCCGGTGAAGTGCTTCGGAATGACTTGAAATTGAATGATGTCACGTCAAGGTTTTGGGAACCAGAAACAGTGACTATAATGACTATAACTACCAATGTGGTGAATCATGATGTTCACCACCTGTTTTGAGATTTATTGAGGCCAGCGGGCATCTTCCAAGAAGCTGGGTGGTTGCACCCCACCCCCAATTTTCAGGGACAGCGGCGCGACAACCGCCTCAGTTTTTTTGCATTCTTTGCAGCTTGTGGCACCATGTTGGAAAAAAGAGTTCTGGTCGATCTTGCTGAGTAAATTCAAGCACCCTCACGGGACCTCACTAGACATGTTTGTCCAAAAACCACCTCATTTTGTGGCAGTGTTTCTCATCTGGGAATTTGTGTTAATTATCTCTGAGATTTTGTTTTCCTTGGCAAGATCGTCTCAAAGCTGCAGTGGAACATCAGCCACGACGTGAAAGGAACTTTATGATGTCCTGCGGGTCTTATCCGCAGCAGAGGAGAAGTATCTCAGAATAGTGAGGTACAAGACACTCACTGCCAGAAGATATGATAATACACAGCCAGGCAAGACCAGTTATGACAGTACCAGCTGTTGCACCTTGCAGGCTCAAAGCTAGCCCAAACTTAGGTGAAATCACAAGATTATCCAGTGCTACAAAAAGTGTCCCATGAGTAAAACATCGAAAACATCCATAAATAAGAATCAACAGCACTTAAACCATCTTAAATCATCTTAAATCATCAATTCTCAGTAAAACTCACCGAAAAATCCTTGCCAGAGGTTTCAACAGACCCATCGCCATGTCTTTCTCGTTTCCCGGCGCCTGGTGGCTGCCCTTCGTGGCGTTTCCGCTTCTGGAGGCAGCGGCACAAAAAAGGTGCTTCGGGTGCCCGAATAAGGCGCCCACGCTGCTGCAGTTGAGGACGAAAGAGGCGGCGGCGACATCATTTTACACAGATGGACAGTTTCTGATGGTATGTATCCAAATATCACCATATACTTACTCTTAACTAGATAACGAGATGCTGTAAGCAAATATAACTATAAGTAAGAGACAGAGCGAGAGAGAGAGAGAGAGAGACATACATGTGATAGACATGCATGCATGCACCTTGTATTCACCTATGTTTGGATTGCTTTCCCATGAGGCAATTTCTCATTTGTCAGGTCCTCCACCGGACGCGAGATGATGTGTGGACGCTGCTGGAGAATGCTGAGGGGAACTGTCTGCAGGCGCTGATCGAACAAGTGACGCAAAGTGGTGCCCCCCCCAGTGATGTCTGTTGGTTTATAATCCCAGGTGTATATCTACAAACAATCATATAGTTATAATATATATAATTTTATTTTATATATATATATTACATACCCTGGGATTCAGAACCACTATTATCATAATGGGGGTTCTCTAACCACCATGTTTAAGCCTAAACCACGAATGGTGGTTCATCTAGGTGTTTCCGCTAGGTTTGGCCCATCAAATCATAGAGATATGATCGTCGTTGGCCATTCATTTTTTTCGAGATTCTACGATAAAGGGCTCTACCCTCTGGTAAACTAACATAACTATGGAAAATGACCATTTTCAATGGGTAAATCCACTATTTCAATGGCCATGTTCAATAGCTATGTTAAATTACCAGAGGGTAAATCGAAGACTTGTGACAAAGGAGTCAATGTTTGACTTGGTGCGATGGTGATTTGTTATATTTTTTCACATCCAAAATGGTTGCTCAAAAATACTTCCGCATTCCTCCTAAACAAAAGGGCACAGAAGCATAGGTTGACTGTATTGTTGCTGATGCCCTGAACAAAGCAAATTTTATAATCATTGGGACCATACTGGGGCAAGTGCAAACGTTGATCCTTCGGACCGAAGCCAGACAAAATTTGGACCCACCGCTCTATAACGATTTGCACTGTCACCATATGAGATTTGTCACCATTTTTCATATTTTTCCTTTGAGGCTAATCTTCAAGCAACCATTGAGTTGTCCTGGTGCAGTGTCACAAACCGCTGGCTTGCTTCCAACTATATACATTGCAGTAAGGCTCCCAAACCTCTTGGCTTGACACGTTGTTTACATGGTTTTTCAGTTTTTCCACTTTTCCACATATATTGTAAAAAGGACAGGTGAATCAAACAGTGTGTGAACTGCTGGAAGGTCCTTAGCTTGATTGAAGTGGTAGCTCATCATGTTGCAACAATAGAACCTATGCATAAATTAATGCACGTGAAATAGCATCATGGTACAACTTTGAAGATGATACGCGGATGTATTTCTATGTATCGTGCCACAGGTTTGTGAACATGGAGAACGGCCGCTTTTCCACACGCGAATCGCTGAATCAGGTACCAACAAGTTCCAGACGACTAGAATTAACATTTTGAGATGTGGCCCAACAAATTTCAAGGTATCACCTCGAGACTCATCATTTTGAAGTAATATTTGTAATATTTGTGAACACTACTGCGTGAAAAAAACGTGAATGACCGTGAAAAAAGTGTGAACGACCATTTTTAATCGTGAACGATGATTTCCCCAAAATCAGATAAAATCAGTTTTTTTTTGGGAATAAACCAGCCATAGCTGATGCTGTTTTGTTTGACTGCAGTTTGCATTTGGCTGGACCGCAGATTCCTATCAGTCTCTTCTGCGTTTGTATAATATGTTTGTTCATGTTTTTTTTTTACATGTGTTTTCATCAGATATGATATGTTCGATAAATATCCTGTGCTGCAATTAATTGCGTTGTCGCAGTCACGCCTCGCTGTGTGTATTTTTTCCTTGTTCTCAGTTGCTGTTGCATTTCCCCACAGGTTTTCAACTTCCCTGTCCCTGGGGTGGCATAAAAAGGCCATGTTCGCTGATAGAGGTGTTTGGGAACATTTTTTTTACAAAAAGCAGTGTCGCTTTCAAGATTTGCCCAATTGTCAGGAAGAAAAAACAACGCGACAATCTACGGAAGGAAACAAACGCAAGATGCCCTGGAAGAATTCGCGTTTGCCAGTTTGCGACTATTTCCTGCCGCCATACGTCGACAATACACCCCAAAACATTTTTTGTTGATGTGGCAATGTTTGTAGTACAAACGGTGGGCCTTTGAATTTTCGCATGGTGAGGAATCCGCCTGGGAGGGACACGTGCTTCTTGTGGAAAAGGATTCTGGGAGTCGCCCTGGCATGAAGCCGTTGCCGTTGGCCTTGTTCCATTACCCCCAGTCGCTGCCAGCATCAGCGCACACCGCAACGGCAAACTCAACACCATGAAGATCATGAAGGGCGGAACGGGAATCCCTGTGGTACATATAGGACTTGTTGTAAGAAATTCGCAGGTCTTTCCTATAGATGTCGAGATATTGTTTGCACTCTTTCCATTTCAACCCAGGGCCATCAATAATTTAAAATTCAAGCGGAGAGTGGCAGAGAGTTGAGCCTGGTTGAGCCTCAAGCGTCGCAGGTTTTGATCATTTGGAAGGTGGATAGAAAAAACACAATTAGTGCCATGTGTCGTTGTGTATGTGCGTGGGAACAGCCATAACAGCCATTCCGCGAAATGGTCTCCCCGAGCACTTTGGCAAAATAGCCTTTCCGAGACCAACCTTATTTAAAGTAATCTTTCTAATGCTAGGGTATATGTATGTTAATACATATATATATATATATATATATTTACACACACACACATATATATATATATACGTACACATATTCATTTGTTTTTAAAAGTCTCACATAAGTCTAGCTACCCTAACGTCTTAGTTCATCCAGGTATAAACCACATTAACCAACACCGGCCTGTTTTCTCCGTCGGCAGGCTTCCAGTTCTGCAGGGAACGGGGAACATCCCAGGATGTCACCTTGCGATCCCGAGAGCGACTCACAAAACTGGGCCACTCAGCCGAGTGAATGCTGAATGGGGTTTGTTTAATGGTTTATTTCGTGGTTGTATCATTAAAAAACATTAAATGAAGCACCATAGAGTTTCGTTATAACTCAGTTCTGTACATGTTTATTTCATGGTTTATTTCATGGTTTTAGAACTGAGTTGTAACTTATAACTAGACTCTATGATGGTTAGACTTCTAAAACCAGTTGTCCCCATTGAGTTTCAATCTCTGAGAAAGATACATGTTTGGTATGGTTGAGCTCAGGTTTCCATAGAATCACTTTAGAAGTACCCTTCGTGTCCTCAAACGTTGCTGTTTGGAAATTCCACCATTTATGGTGTGGATATGTGTGGATTTTCAATTGCCATATTTGATTACCGGAGGGTATATGTAGGTATAGCTTGCCTTCACCACGTTGCCAGTGACCAGCACAACTACCATATCACCAACAGAAGGAGTATCCTATCAACCTTCATTGCCCACTGTCAGTGGGTGGAGGTTATGGTTGAGGTTCCAACATTAACGGTTTTCTATAATCTTGGAAGGTTTTGGCAGTTTGGTTTGCACACCCATGTTTGATAGTTTGTATTCGTATTCCTATCTGATTTTTTTTTCGCAATTGAACAAACGACATGGAATCCCCAAATTTGAGTTGGTTTTGGCATATGTTTTGTCTCGGTTTCCCACTTGGAAATCCTCACTGTTCTTGTTTGCTCGGTTCAATTTTGAAGCACATCTGGATTTTTCTGAATATAGGGCCCGCTAAAATAGATTAAACTAGCAACTAGATAGTTGCTCATCATGCTCCCGATCAAAATTGCCACAGCTGTCAGGTACTATATCCGATTTGGTTCCAGGCTCACTTCAATATCATATCATATTATCATATTATTGTTTGTACATCCCACTATGACCCCATTATATCAGCATAAACATAGCTACTTCAATCCCCACTTAGTGTTTCTTTGGTTCAACATTTGGATCTTGCCAGACCCAGATGACCCACATGGCCTAGGTCTACGACGATGACTCAGGGTTGATCAAGCACGCCTCAGGCAAATGTTTGGATGCCTCTGGGCTGATATTGAAATATATTCCTCCCTCGATACCATGGTTCAGTACGGTTTAGTATTGTATCCGTTCATGCCATGGCATCTCTATTCCCATAGGATCCATGTATGCTATATATGGTGACATTTACCATCACTATACCCAAAATGTTAGCATATATACCATACATGGATCCTATGGGATTGTGCTTATAAGGGATGGGATATTCAATGACCAGCCAGAAAGATCTAGGGAAATGCCCGGGTACATCACCGGCCCATTGGTGGTTGACGACTCAACCAATCCCAGTTGGGTTTGTCCCCGATGGCGAGTGGCTCAGCCAATTTCTTACCTGCCCGACAGAGTTATGATCACATATTTGAACACCATACAGAAGCTTCATGGGGTGTTTAGGCATGTTTATATGGCACATCTGTAACTTAGAATGTGGCTTTGGAAACCGCCGCCCCACCGGAGAAGCCAAAACTCACGTTTTGGGCACCTTCTACTTTTGAAATAATCTTCCCACCACGCTATGTGCG
>Ga0126342_10011375_pt1 | contig 15900 bp, 18 predicted proteins | sample Cyp1metagenome_FD_92528 | JGI IMG/M metagenome (GOLD analysis project Ga0126342, IMG submission 92528) | Coral microbial communities from Lord Howe Island, Old Settlement Bay, Australia - Cyphastrea 1 metagenome | ecosystem: Host-associated > Invertebrates > Cnidaria > Coral ... | reverse complement strand
ATGTATGCATGTATGCATGTATGCATGTATGCATGTATGCATGTATGCATGTATGCATGTATGCATGTATGCATGTATGTATGTATGTATGTATGTATGTATGTATGTATGTATGTATGTATGTATTGTGTATGTATATATATATATATTATGTATATATGTAAATATATATATATACATTTATGTACATATACAAATGTATATATTCTATATATTCATGTATGTGTATATTATGTATATGTATATATGTATATGTATATGTGTATATGTATATGTGTATATGTATATGTATATATGTATATATGTATATATGTATATATGTATGTATATATATATATATATATGTGTATATGTATAAATGTAATTGTGTATATATAAATATATATGAGTGTATGCATACATCCAAAACAAGTGCACAAGTGTCACTCACAACAAAACATGTCATGGGATTCTCTGAGCTGTCGAATTGTCTCTGACTCACCTGATGCACAGGTGTAGCTGCCCTATGAAATACTGAAAATGTGTGTAGCCTGGACAAGTCTTTTATTCATATCCACTGTATCTGGTAATGACCGATTTACTGATTTACTTCCATTCAAATTCGATTTACTTTCATTCAAAATTTGGAATGACCAAAGGGTATACACGAATCTGATCTCTTGATCAAAGGTTTTGACGCCACTGAGTGGATGAACGTAACCTGACGTCTCGTTCTGCTTTCACCAAAGTGCGACAATGAACCAAATATCCAGGTTTTATCAAGTGTATATCAAGTGTCATCTTAGTTGAGGATGCTATTATTTACTATAGTTACCTATGTTTACTATGGTTTATTATTTATACTATGGTTTTATTTACCTATATTTACCCTAGTTACTATAGTTTGGACCTCTGCCTTCGGGTACCTCTGCCGGGACCCTGACTCCAGTTCCCTCGGCTCCAAGGGACCAGTTCTTGACTGGAGAGACGGTCCATGAATTTCATGATCACCTTGATGGCCTTGGGATATCAACGATATGGGATACGTACATATATATATATGTGTAATTAAATATATATATATGTAATTGTATATATGTAATTATATATATGTAATTAAATATATGTAATTATATATATATATGTAATTATATATATGTGTGTAATTATATATATATATATATATGTAATTATATATACATATATGTAATTATATATATATGTAATTAAATATATATATATATGTAATTATATATATATATGTAATTATATATATGTAATTAAATATATATATATATGTGTAATTATATATATGTAATTATATATATATGTAATTATATATATATATATATGTAAATAAATATATATATATATGTAATTAAGTATATACATACACACGTAACCATATATATACACGTAACCAAACACACACATACACGTAATTATATATATATGTAATCATATATACATAATTAAACATATATGTACTTATACACATACGTAACCACACACACATACGTAATTAAATACATACACACGCAACCACACACATGTAATTATATATATGTAATTATATATATATATGTAATTCAATATATATATATATATGTAATTATATATATATGTAATTAAATATATATATATATATATTCAAGTGTAATTATATATATATATGTAATTAAATATATATATATATGTAATTATATATATATGTAATTATATATATATATGTAATTATATATATACATATATGTAATTATATATATATGTAATTATAATTAATTATATATATGCAGTTATATATGTAATTGTTGTGTATATATTATTAGTTTCTGTTTGCGTCTTTTAGGGTATATCACTTTCAGACAAAGCCAAAGTAGTCTTTACAAAGATAGGCCTGGAATGCCTTGGAAATGTTGAGACGGGTCTCCAGGGATCTAGGCCAGCGATGTTTAGTGAACCATAACCCGAGGCACCACACAGCCTTGCCAGGCAATAGATGGGCGACCTCCCCAAAACTGATTCAATGCAGTCAAGGAACCGATAAGACCACCTCAGAATTCAGGCGGAATTCGCCAGCGGGTCCACAGAAAACCATGGGCAAACGCACCGTCATCCGACCTATCCTATCTGAGAAGAGCACTGCACTGTTGTGGTGATGAAGGGTGGCAACAACACCTGCGCACCGTGTCTGGATCAACGAAGGGATTGCAACTCCGAGCATGTGCTCGGGGCAGCAGTTCCATAAAAAGTCTGGATCTTTGTCGTAGATTCAAACATTCAACAATATTCAAAGCCTTTCTAAGCTTCACAGCCCAATTGAAACATGATTTCCTGCATCGAAATCTCGGATCTCGGATCGCCCCAGCATCGCTGCCTTTTTCCAGGATCGCCTCAGCCACTTTGGAGTTGGGCGGATCATAGAGCGCCAGCGCCTCCGGCGAGTGTGGAGAGATGATGCTGACGGAATAGTTGGGATGGAAACATGTCAACGAACTGAGATATATATATATAAATAAATATAGTATATGAATGTATATGATATAGACAAATACATAGTATATAAATGAGTATAAATAAATGTATATCATCACACCACCGACCAGATTGAGGAAATGAATAGCAGAAAATCTGGCAATCTCAAGAAAAGGCACCTCTGATATCAAGATATATCAAGAGCATGACAGTGTCAGTGTGGATTTTGAGCTTCAAACGTCCAATATGAAGACTTGTCCCCACTCCTTAGCAACTTGCAACTCGCAGCAGAGTCAGGCCCATAGTGGCCCAATTAATGGCCCTCTTACTGAACAGCTGTGCATCCACCATCTTTGAACCCAAAAACCGGTGTATTCTTTGTCATATACCCACACCCCAAATGATTGTTGGCTTATCTCCCCCACAAGCATCTCTATGTTTTTTCAGCACCCCACCATTCTTGGGGAATTATCTCGTTTCATTGGTTATCTGATCTATCATATGCCCAGTCTCTCATTTTCTCCTCACATCTTGTTGTGGGAGTCCAAGCAACTCCATTTCAACGAAACTGGGACAGAAACAATCAAAAGCAACCAAACATTATTGGAAATCGACGGAAATATATGGAACTAACATGAAATAGCAACCGCCCACTTTCGGATGTATCAGGGCTTAGCTCCCTGTTTACCAAGGATTTCAACAATCCTTCACTCATCTGGGAATATCCCCTCAAAAAGGCAATCTCAATGGGGAAAAATTAATAAACATCATAATAGTTGACCAATGGATTTGGAAGCCATCTCCCTCACTTCCGAAGAAGCACTTTTTGGCGTTGGACAGGAGATCGATGCATTTCTCAAGACTGTGCCATAAAACTAAATGGGGGCTGTGAAACATTGAGACTCTCCATACTCGATTCGGCTCTACTCATTGCTTCTTGTCTTGCTTCTTCACATACTCTACAAAGAGACAAGGGGATTCCAAATTCGGGCGTAGGTGGGGCCTGCTTGCACCGGAGGAAAAACCACAACGCGTATGTTCTTTTTAAAAAAGAACATACGCGTTGTGGTCCAGGAGTTTCTCGGGAGGGTTCCCTGCCAAGAGGGAGACTTCAGCTTCTTTGATCTGGAAGTCATGGTGTAAAATGAGCAATCTCCACTGGGCGTGGGCTCCGATCTTCTTCCCGTAGCATAGTAGTGTCCACTTGAAGCATCCTTGCCGCTGTGAATTATCGTATGGTACAGCTCATATTCGTAGCCGCCAATCCACAAGCCCTCATCTATCTTCACCGGCGTCTTCTCCTTGGTGAAGTCGTAGGTCTGCTTGTCAAAGGTGAAGCGATTGAGGCATAGGAAAAGATGTGGTGGTGGTCGAGTGATTTCGCTCCACTTCACAGAGAATGTCTTCTTTTGGCAATTTTCACAGGTGACCAGATTGTTGGGGTCGTCCATCTCCTCATACTTCAAGCGCTCCTGTACCATACGATAATTCACACCGGCAAAGATGCTCACAGCAGCTCTTTACAATGTGAGAAGGCACCCAAGCGCCGACCGGAGGAGCTCTTGAGATGCTTGAGGATAGCTGCAGCAATGTGATACCGTGATGCCATTTTTGGTGGAGTCTTGGAGTCCACCAAAAATCACATTGCTGCAGCTATCCTCAAGCATCTTAAGCGCTCCTCCCCAAGAGGATTTCGATGAGAACAAGCAACCCTGAAACATCCTGAAACATGCTGAAACCAGGGCATTGGGGAAGTCATGTCACTGCAGACCTGCGTCTTCTCCTTCGTGAAGTCGTAGGTCTGCATGTTGAAGGCAAAACGGTGGCCAGGAACGTTTGAAGCGCGAGGACATGCATCCATCTCTTCGCACTTCAAACATTTCTGAAAAAGAAGCTTCTGCATGGTTGGCACGGTGCCACTCTCTCTGACCTGCTCTGCAGAGGGCACCGGCAGCACCAGATCTGTGAAGGTCTCCTCACGAACCTTGATCTCGCCACACACCCCCGACACTCAAGTTTCTCCTGGAACTCACCAGCGAACACTTCCCTATCTTCCCTCAGCAAAGCTTGATCACCAAGTACGAACACTCCCAGCTTGTCACGAAACGAAGGGTCTCCAAGTCTCCATGACATCTTTTTGCTCACCTGAGCGATAGTCAGAGGGAAATGCCTTCAGCATGTCCCAAATGTCCGTATGTTTGTATGTTGTCAATGCGATCTTGGCGAACTGCTTGTAAAGCAGCTCGACTACCTTCTTTCCGAACTCAAAGTCCTCCTCGTCAATTTTGGATGGCTTGGTTTCAGCTTCAAGGTGAAGTCATAGATGCGCCATACGCAGGAGTCGGTGAGGAATAACCCTTGAAGAAAGCAATTCATGTAGCAGGTGTTGTTGGTATTCTGCAGTCCAACACTTGGGGGTTTGCTTCGGCACAGCCTTTGATGTCTGTTGGGACAATGTGTGAAACTCTGTTTGTGTCGTCAACAACTGCATGCAGCCTTGTGCCCCCTGCACTTGTTTTGGCAGAGCTGGCCGCCAAGAATCTCCAAGCAGGCAGCGTGTCCTCCGACAAAAAACCGCCAAGTTGGTGAATCAACCAGGATTTGAAAGATGAAAGGGTGGAGGCTACATAACCAGCAAAAATAATCAAAAAATATCAAAAATTGGAATCTGAAAAGCTAAATAAATAATGCTTTAAGGGATCAAAACTTTGGCTTTGACTTCTGCTGCATGTATGGAATCGGCTTGAACCGCTGTCCTTGCTTCTCATAAGGGTCTACAAGCCAGCGCACCACACAATTCACCAACAATCCACGCGTCCGAACCAAGAATCTCGGTTCGGACGCGTGGAAGGCACATCTTTCCAAATGTGGGCCAACCGCACTACACGCTGGCACTTTGCAGAGGTCGTTTCTCTTTGTACGTTTCATGAGAAGCTTCCAAAATTTGGAGACTTCAATGTTGGTGGTCTGGCCCATGGTCTCTTTTGTCCAAAGGAGATTTCGAAAAAGAAACAGCCTGCCCGGTCCACATCTCCGTCTTCCCGGAAGAGCCATGAGACGTTCTCTTTCACCTGGCCATGGCTCAAACACGAACCCACAAAATTACAGTAGTCGTGTCGTTTTCTTACAAACACAACGAAATTTCACGGTATTTTCTTTGAAATAATTTTGAGCCATACCCACCTTGCAGAACTCAGAAGTCACGACAGCTGGGTGAAGCTGTAGAAGTTCTCCAAGTGTTTGGATGCTGAAGTCACGCATCCAGTGCATTGGCAGAGGCTTCTCTAAGATCGCTTGGACCAAAAGACCAACTTCATGGACGGCCACCTGCTGCACCAGCTGCTGTGTTTCCCAGTACTTTTCTTCCAGGGGTTTCAGTTCCAGCAACAGGCGACGCAAGCGAAGCTTGACAGAAGGATCTTGATGTGCATAAATTGGATACGCCATCCCACCACTTTGTTGGAAGGCGGCAATGTGACCCGGTTGCCCACAGCAGCCATAGTAAGCACAGGAGGCCACAGCAGCCCTAGACCAAGGTGACACCGCCAAAACCCTGGGGAAACAACCTGGAGTTGAATCCTTGGAAATGTCGCGATTATATATTGGTGGTCTGGCCAATTCTGCTTGGCATTTCTTGGCTATATCATATCCCCATTATATCCCCATATTCTTGGAGTTCTATCACCAAAAAACCGAAGTTTCGTCATATTTGAGCCACCACATCCCATAGTTTAGCCGGGTCACCCCTCTTTTTTCCGAGCCGAGCATCAGAGCACTGGTTCAGTGCTGGAAGCAATCTGGAGATAACGTCCTGTCGAAGCAGTGGCCGCCAGGAGTTCACCTGCTGTGGCTAAATTATCCTGTAAACATACAAAAAGATCTGGAAAAACAATGGTTTTCCTTCAAAAAAGATTATCCCGGCAAGAGCGATGATGGAAGTGATGGTGATGGAAGTGATGATGATGGAAGTGATGATGATGGAAGTGATGATGATGCAAGTGATGATGATGCAAGTGATGATGATGCAAGTGATGATGATGATGATGATGATGATGACGACGACGACGATGATGATGGCGATGGTGTTGAGGATGATAATGCGGAAGATGAAGTGGAGGATGAATAGGTGGAGGATGATGATGTAGAGAAGGATGAGGATGATGATGATGATGATGATGGTGATGATGATGGTGATGGTGGTGGTGGTGATGAGGATGAGGATGAGGATGAGGATGAGGATGAGGATGAGGATGCAGAAGATGAAGTGGAGGATGGAAAGGTGGAGGATGAAAAGGTGGAGGATGAAAAGGTGGAGGATGATGATGTAGAGAAGCAGGAAGATGATGATGTTGAGAAAGATGACGTTGAGGAGGAAGGCCGATCCCAAGACCGGGATCCACATTTTGTGCGAGCCCGCGCAGTCGAAAGGCACGTCAACATTTCACAAGATCTGCTTTTTTCACAAGATCTGCTTTTTCACAAGAGCCACTTTATACGGAAATTTACCAGTAAAATGCCGCAGACCAGAATGAGCCCAGAACGCAAACACACACACTTTGTGCGAGCCTGCCGAGTCGAAACGCACGTCAATATGTCACAAGAGCCACTTTATAAGGAAATTTACAGCAAAAATGCCGCGGCCCAGCTGGAGCACCCTGATCAAGCACCAGCCTTTACACCTACCGTAAGAACCCCTCAGTGTGGACACACTGTTTGGGAACTACAAATAGTGGCTTTTCCACATTTATCTATCACCTTCATGCTATGACTCTAGAACTTCAAAGTAAGATAAAGTAAGTAGGAGTGTTACCCTCTGGCATGTTTTTTGAGTTTGCTATTGAACATCGTCATTTATGTGTTTACAGGTAAATCATCCATTTATTATGGGCCAAGGCTTCCACTTCGAAAACTCTTCAATTACGCACGTGTGCAGGTGTGGCTTGTCGATCATGCACCCGCTGCTCATTCAACCCTGCAATGGGCATCTCTCCTTCAATAGATGGGTTTCCCGTTACAAAAAAACTGTTCATTGATGAGTGAACAAAATATCATCAACTATTTCCATATGACATATAGATATCAATGATATTCCAACAGAAAAACAACAAATTCTTCAACTTATCCCCTGGCCACGTAATATTAGTAAAGCGATAGTCATTAAAACCACCCATATATATTGATGGTTTTTCTCGCACCCATAACTTACGATAATGAATATGAATGAATGGATGGTAAGTTTATCATTAAAAAACAATGTTTATCATGTTTTTTTCATTTATCATGGTATATCATGGTTAAAAATAATTAAAAATCAGTAAAAAACAGAATTTCCCTCATGGTTTTTCTCCTCGTCCAACTTCAGGAAGTTCTGTCGTGCCGAGGTCGAAATCTCGCAGAGCGAGGCCACGGCATTCGCCACCACCATCCTCATCCAAAAGGGACGAGGATTTCACCAAAAAAAAACGGGAATTCATGGGAGAAATAAAGAAATCACCTACTACAACCGTAGTAGAACGGGTTCTAAAAGGGGGATGGGATTCAGAGATTTGATGATTTAAGAGTCTCTGACTTCTGATAATATCTATTCTTAAAGATCTAGAAAGGATCTGAATTATACAGAATAATTTAACACTAGTGCTCAAGTCAGCAGCAATGATTTAAAGAAAACAAGAAAAATATCATCAAATAAATGCCAGAGCTTTTATTTATCATCAAAAAACATGGTGATGATCTATTGAATCCTTTGTCAATTATCCTTGAAGTCAGCCAGCAATACTCGGCGACCAGGCGGATTGGCATCTCCCAACATGTCACGGAGGATCTCCAGGAAGCCCTGGCCGGACATGGGAAACTCTTGGCCATAGACCTACCATTTAAGGAGATGATCAACATAGCACCCATCCAAAAATGGTGACTTCGGGATGGTTTTCTAACTGGAAAGTGTGTTCTTACAACCCAAACAGGGATGTTTTTTTTAAACTTTTAAGCGTCAGTTTTCCCATCATCCGCTTGTGGCATTCTGTCATTTTCTATCTATATATGTTCTATCATCCCAGGCAGATGTTTGGATAATGATGCCGAAAATGATAATTACATATGCATATATATACATATTGTATAATATGTATGTGTATATATATATATATATTATATGTATATATATATATATGTATGTGTATAATATATATATATATATTATATATATATAAATACCATCCCACATGACAAATTGTTCGATCACCTTGCGTTCTATATGTTTGTATAGATATCTTCTCAAAATTTTAAAATCCTCATCGATCACCACGGCCTGATCTTCCACCAGCTCCGGGTTGATGTCGTAGAGCTTGGCAACACACATCGTCGCAGTTTTGCGAACATAGGGATCGGTGTCGCTGCAGCTCCTAGCGCCGGCAGCCCATGGAGTTACTTGGTTTATCCATGTTGGCATTTCGATTTTGTGGTAAGTAAACCACTGGACTTTGAGATTTAACTGACTTTCTGACAGAGTCACAATCTGTGTGAACTAGAAATGTTGCATTAAACATCATTACCCTCTGGTAATTTAAACATAGCTATTGAAAATGGCCATTTATAGTTGATTTACCTATGACAAATTGTGATTTTCCATGGTTATGTTAGTTTACCAGAGGCTAAACTATAATTGAAGTTGATTCCCAGCAGATTTAGATCGGCAGGATCACCCCAGCCAGGCGAGCCTGCGGAGTGGCTCCAAGAGATACTCGGTCATCTGCTCCAGGCGTATACACCCCATGGTCCGCACCTTACCAACACGGTTTGGAGCTCAAAAACGGTCAAAACGTGCTATTGTGATGTATTTTCATATTCTGGTCTATGATCATCCCAGCAATGTTAGGAATCCTTTTTTTCTGGGTAAATATATTGCTATTGATTGATAGCCATCCGCCCATCTGAGTGAATCAAATCCAACTTTCAACTTTTGACGACCATGGCACACATGAGAATTGACCGTCTGCTAATGCCATGTTTCATACCTTGGATCATTCCACCATGGTTTCAGTAATGACACCTTGGTTAGTAAGTCCCCTAAGTAGATGAAAAATCCATGATTTTCCCCCCTAAATGGTTCCAATGGAATGTGGAAGTTCCCTGCTAAACCATGATTTCGTTTAGGGGCTGAGCCCCCTACGGCCAAGGCCCGTAGCAAGGGGTTGTTGGGGTCGTTTGCATCCTGCGGGAAGGGGTTCCTGGTGTGTCTGCTTGACCGTTTGACATGTGCGAAATTGCAATTTTTATAGGGAAAATAAGTTGAAATACTTGATCAACCATCATATGTTTGGGTGTGTCCCATGATTTTAAGACAAACCAAAGTGATCCTAAAAAGATCAAAGAACTGGGAAAGTCGAAAAATTCACAGACACATTCGAGAAAACGAATCTCATCTCTATGAATTCGAGAAGGGCTTGGCTATTCCTCGGCTCTCTTTGGCGAGTCCTTGCGAAAGGAGTGAATGGCGAGAATGGCCAGGTCTGGTTGCGCCTGCCAGCTTTCAGAAATGGTCACGTGCCAGTGTGCTATTGTAGACAGCATAGAGACCCTGAGACCCCTGCAAAGATGGGATCATCAATCCCCGCAGTTCCTACTTTTGATGTTTTGATGTGTTGCATTCTGAGGCTCCAGGAGTCGTCCAACCCTCGATTCGGATTCCTTCGAAGAAACAACGCGCTATCGTTGGATATCATTGGTTCTACTTGAGATCTGCCCCTTGTTCGGCACCTTGGCGTAATTGATGACATAAAGGTACACCAGCTTCCTGAGCTGGATCATCTGGCCATAGTCATGGCAGGAGTGTTGACAGCCGTAGTCATCCCCAAAAAATGATGGAAACAATGGTGGTCCCTAAAATTGGCGGATTTGGAGGATCCCAGAGTCACCATAGGTTTCAATACTCAACTTGTGTGACCTGGCTGATGTCTGGGGTATCATGAATATCATGAATCGGCCAGGCCACTTGAGATCTAAGCTGTTGGTCTGCATGCAGTTCACCACATCCGGAAACAGCGAACTCACGTCGCTGCCCACCGTCATGGCCTGGATCACCTAGACGCCATTCAGAAAGGGGATGTATCATACAAGGTGGATAGATGGTCAACAAACACATGCATGTATAACATATAATATATATATATATAATTACATCTATATATATATATAATGATACAATATAGTGTAATATACGGTCTACAAATTGTGCCAAATGTTAGTAGATGATAAATGAACATCGCTCAAGAGTCGAGATGTCTCTCCAGCTTTCAGACGTTCATGACGGATCTAATGGGGTTCGACCCAGTCCCAGGTATCAAACTAGACCTGTCCTGATCCGGGAAACATGACCCCCCCGAACATGGCAAAATTCTTACGGTGCTCACTCAATCTGCCTATGCCCCTTGGCGACTAAACGCTTATGCTAAATTTTGGACAATGTAAACTTTGGGAGCGCCCCACCAAATCACAAGTTTAAAAGAATGTCCAAAGGTCCTTTCTCATCCATAGAAAACATAATAATATATTGCAAAGACCTCGAAACCAAAAGAACACCAACGTAGTAGCCATCGAACTTCCATTTGGGACCCCTTTAGGTGGCAGATACAGGCAGACATCCAAGATGTGCCTTCTTCAAGGCTTCCTTCTTCCGGTCTTTGCTGTTGTGCTTCAGCTCCTCCAAAAGGAACAAAGTCGTGGGCAACCCTGGCTGCCTGCCATCAACCTCCCAGTTAGATGCCTTGCATCCCACCCATAAAAATGGTGATCTTGGGGATGGTTTATTTTTGGGTTTACCACATCAAGAAGACCACATCAACTAGGAAACGGATGGGAAACGGATTGGAAATCGGCTGAATCTGGAATTTCTTCAGGTGTCGTTCCGGCTTCGGTTCCGGTTTTTATTTTGCGCGTTCCTCCTTGAACTCACCAATCTCACCTCTTCGATTTCCTCCATCCTCAGCACCGCCATATGGGACCCAGATAGATGAACGGATCCAATCAACCAGGGGGTCCTCTGGGAAGTTTTTCATTTTTGGAACTGAGTTCATGCTTAGTAAATGTACACGTGCATTCCCAGCTTCATTCATTGGTTAGATCCTATGATGTCATATATTTGTGTATATAGATTTTAGATGGAATTTGAAAAAAATGATGCACAAGATGACCATCAACTGTGTCGCCCAGCCCTTATTGCAAATGTCTGCCAATTCTCCTTTATTTGCCGGGGTAGCCTCCAGCAATAAAATGTAGCAGTGGAAAATTCTCATTCTCCACTGGAAATCATTTACAGGTGATCTAAACAAGTGATGAATACTGAATAATTCTAAATAGATTGCAGTTTTCTCCACTGCCATGTTAGACATTAGAGGCTACAGTACCTTCCCATGTTGTTGGCTAAATGTCAATGTTACTCGTCAAGTCCCAATTTTGTTGGCAGTGCACCTTGATTCACCCTTTACGTTTTATTTTTTCAATCCACCATTTTTGGTTAAAATCCCAATGCTTACTGTTGGCCCAATTTTGGCTTCTGAAAATCCCCATTAAAGTTTTAAACCCCCTTTTTTCTGTTGATATATATATACATATATATATATATATACACACACATATTTATATATACATATATATATATATACACACATATGTATATATACATATATATATATATACATATATATATATGATCCCCATGCAACCCATTTGTTGTTGCTGAAAATCCAAATCATCCAATTTTAGACCAGTTTAGCATTCGAACCCATGGTGACTTGGGGTACAGTGCCATTTTAGCCCCCACGGCCGCCCCCACGGCCGTGTCACGAAGAAGTTGCGAACCGCCTTGGGCGTTCCCAGCTTCTTCATGGTCGCCTTGGCACTTTTTGAATGGCGGCGACTCCGGATACACGGGGGGCTGCAAGGTAATACTGACTCTCCCATTGTCCAGAACTGATCCGCAAGCACTAATCAACCATTCTTAAGGGTAATCAAAGGAAGTTGGGAAGCAATACTTCCGTGTTACGGACAAATAGAATTGTGAGACTTGACCTTGATGAAGGGTGGTGTGAGTGGCTACATCACGTAACAATACATCACAAAAGAATTGACCTTGGTGAAGGGCGGTGTGAAACTTTACATCACATAGCAGTACATCACAAAAGAATTGACCTTGATGAAGAACTGACCTGCATGAATGTTGCATGGGGCTTGTGTTGGTGAGGAAGCCGGAGCACGAAACCTTGTGTTTTCCGTGTAAAGTGGCTGCAGCCGGCGATGCTAGGTACCTTGTGTGTGCGGCGGTTGCGGCTGCGGTCGTTTCATGCGCGAATTGGTTCCTCCTCTGTGTTCTGCAACAAGTGGTTGTTCCTGCCTGCGTAGTTCTATGCGTTTCTTGAATCTCTGGTTGCGGATCGCATTGGATTGGCTGCATGATTGTTGTCACATGCTCTGCTGCCATGTGCGTAGAGAGATGCGGGTTAGCCACGTGACGCTGCGAAACGCATTGTAATGGCTGCATGAATGTTGCACGGGGCTGGTTTTGGGGAGGAAAGCGGAGCACGAAACCTTGTGTTTTTCTGTGTAAAGTGGCTGCAGCCGGCGATGAAAGGTACCTCGTAGGAGCTTCAAATGTGACATGTTTCGCAGAATGCACGCACGCACGGGCTTGGCTGGCGCACGGCGCATGCAAGTTCTATAGATGAGAAAGGTCTTAATTATCCCTAAGGCAACTTCCGCCCCGCCTCGTGCGGGTACTACTGGTACTATGTAAATAGTAGTAATATCCACGACCACCCATCCATTGGTAATATCAACCATAATCAATCAACAATCAACCATTATCATCATGTTGGACGGTTGATTGATCATAGTACTTCAAATGATCCACGTATCTACAATGATCATAATTGAAATCATACTCCACCAGAGATGGTTGATTGAATTGTGCATCATCGGGAATGTGATCTACAATTCTGCTGGATTGTCGAAATCCGCTGGCAATCGGCCACCGGAGAGCTGCATTTTAAGTGGCCACGCCGCCCCCATTTTGGGGTACTAATCGACCCACCAAATTGATCATGTTTTAGTAATTATAATTTTCACAGCCCTTGCTTTGGCAGATTTGTATATATATATATATATTATATATAAATAAATAAATAAATATATATATATATATATATATGTCGTAGATTTTGTAAGGATTTGCAACTTAAGCCTCAATTGCTTGGGAATGTTCGGGCCTGGCGATGAAATGGAACCAATGTTACCGCATGTTACCGCTAGTTCCTGGTGAATCTCCCCAAGTGGTTGACTGTCCAATAGCTGGAGTCTCTTTTTCCATCTGCCACTGATTTCATCAGTATCATACTCCCCACAGGGGTGTCAACCGAGGGTGTCTGAAACAAAGGGCCACCGAAACCAGGTTTCACCAGGCCACAGGTTGGCCTACCGATCTTCAATGCCCGCACGCCATGAAGACGCCCCGGAATCACAGACTGCAAGTGGGGTCAGATGTTTTTTTATATATCTGGACTTTGGCTGCCATAGCAATCATCAGCACTTTGGTTGTGTTCACTTGCAATCAAAGATCATCAAAGCAAACCAGCTTGGGCACAGGTCAGATTCCACAGGATCCATGATATTGGTCTTGGTCTGGCTTACAATACTCACTTTTGTACCTGCCGCTGTTTTGGGGCACTCAATTCACTCAATGTCTATGTTAAATCGAGGTCATTGAAACCAAAGTAGGTGGCTGGTGGTTGCTATGATGTTTATTCATTTCTTTACTGACTCAACCGAAACACACATGGTGTCACACAGGCTCAAACCTCCCGAAAAAAAAAGGTCTGGGATCCAGCAACGGCGGGGCAAAAGGATGCAAAAGGTGCGGTTCATAGATCCCCTCCAGGTACCCCATTCCAAACCTTGGAAAAAATCAAGGTAGAAGATCATGATTCGCGATTTCTCTTCAAAGTTTGCAAGTCAAAGTGATTCCATTGATTCCATTGATTCCAATCTATCAAGGGTAGTATATTTGTTTAACCAACCAATATCATTTATAAGTACATTTTTTATCCCCATATGTTCATGGACAAATCCTACTGCCCTCCAGTAAATTAACATAACGACCCTGCCAAATATAATTAAAAGGGTTGGAAGATTATGGAAGATTAGTTCCTACAAAATAAACGGTCATTTTCAAGGTCTCTATATATATATATATATTTCATAGTCATCCATGAACAGGGGAGCAGCCCGCGAAACATGTCGGGAAGCACCAGCGCACCAGTGGACAAGCCTCCAGCACATGTGGTGAAGGTGTCATGTTGGTGGAGTTTGTTGGTGCGACGTTACTCAAAAGGACATCGAAATGTTAGTTATACATCTTCAAAAACCAAACCTACAGATAGCAATGAGTGATAAACTAGTGCAAAAAAAAATCCCGAAAAAATGAAACATCGGGATGTTCTATGAATACATATATGAATACCAGTAGTACCGCGCAAGGCGGTGGCGGAAGTTTCAAGGCTAGGACACTATAGGAGACTTGAGTTGTTGTGATGCATGGATGGCAGAGCGAATCCACTGATGGACCGAAAGGTGGTTGGCGCTGTGCTTTTTGGAGTGGTTGCAATGGTTGCAGTGGTCACCTCACTCACAACTCTTGGATGTAGTGGTGTAGCGCAGTAGTTGTAGTTGTAGTTCCAGTGGGGTTGATGTTGTCGAAGTTGCAATGTTGTAGTTGTGGTTGTAGTTGTAGTTGTAGCTGTAGCGTAGCTGAAGTGAAGTTGAAGTTGTATATAACTGCCTTGATTGTAATAATTGTAGTAGCTGCAATAGTTGTAGGAGTTGCAGTTGTAGTTGTAAGTGTAGCTGTAGTGTAGTTGTAGTTGTAGCTGTAGCTGTAGTGTAGTGTCGTGGTCATTGTTGTTGTCGTAGTGTATTTGAAGTGTTGAAGTTGTAGTTGAAGTGTAATTGTACTGTAGCTGGGGTTGCAGTTGCAGTTTCAGCTGCAGTTGCGAGTTGCGGTTGCAGTTGTGGTGTAGTTGTAGTAGTTGATGCAGTTGCAGTTGTAGTTGTAGTCGTAGTGGCACTCGTAATTGTAGTTGTAGTTGTAGTAAGTAATTGTAGTTGAGGTTGTAGCCGTCGCTGAATTGCAGTTGAAGTTGTGGTTGTAGCTGTAGTTCTTGTAGTTGGGGCGTAGTTGAAGTTGTAGTTGTAGTGGTAGTGTATCTGTAGTTGTAGTTGAAGTTGTAGTTCTGTGTGTGTAGTGCAGTTGCAGTTGTCTATCTGTCTGTCCATCTATATATATATATATATATGTTTATCTATTTGTCTTTCTGTTTATCTATCTATCTATCGATCTATCTATCTATCTGCAAGTTTGAAAACGCAGCAATTCTGCGAGACTTCCTCAACTTTTGAACT
>Ga0126342_10011374_pt1 | contig 15900 bp, 13 predicted proteins | sample Cyp1metagenome_FD_92528 | JGI IMG/M metagenome (GOLD analysis project Ga0126342, IMG submission 92528) | Coral microbial communities from Lord Howe Island, Old Settlement Bay, Australia - Cyphastrea 1 metagenome | ecosystem: Host-associated > Invertebrates > Cnidaria > Coral ... | reverse complement strand
CCATATTGGATTGTGTCGATACACTTGTAGTTGGTGCAGATTATAATTGATGTCAACCAGTAACAGCGAAGCTAACAACACTTTTTGCGGGCACCTTGAGCCAAACATTGTTGGCCAAGTATATAGGTTTATGACCTTACCCCGGGTTCCAGGAGCATGGAACAAGTTATCATTCTACATAACATATCGGATAGCCGATTTTATGTTGTAAAAGCCATGACATAATGACCTTACAGTCGTAGGCAGGAACAATATAGTGGGATCCGCTTTGGTACCACTGTGTGATATGAACATGCATACTATGAGCAGGGGTTCATTCGAGTGATTTCTTCTTGAACTATGCTCAGTACTCATGCTATGACCTGGTAAGGTTCAGTCCAAAACAAAAATACTAGGGCACAGCGCCTCCCCCCAAAATAGAATGACAATACCGACAATACCCATTCTAAAATGTAATCCTGTAGAGTGAATATGGTAGCCAATGTGTATATAATGCACAAAATGCACCTTGTGAACCCGCGGAATGCAGGTTGAGGCACAGCCGTGTTGGGTGCAAATGGTTTGTTTCAACGGATGTTGTCATACTGTTGGTTGGAGATTTGTTCAGGGCTAGGTGTTATTTAGGGTTAGTTTAAGGTGTATTCAGGGTTGGTTTAAGGTCTGTTGAAAATTTGTTTAGGGTCGGTTTAAGGTTATTGATGTTTATTTAGGTTACAAGGTGTCGCATATTTTTTGCATTTAAAGGAACAGGGGAAGGCCATTTGGGGGGAGTGGGCAGCGACTCCCCTGAAGCAGACTTAAAATATCTTCAAATCATTCAAATCTATATGGCAGTCAAAATTCCAGCCCCAGTCAAGGTGTATATTTCGTTGGATTCCTGTTGAGCCCCATTCTCCTTGGCTCTTCCCAAGAGCTCCTTGCAACGAACCCATTGAACCGTGTGACGGACAACGTGCCAGCACATATCCGCGTCGCCGGCTTTCAAGGTTTGCATTTTTTCGGACCAAATGACCTGCAAGACGCGCCCTGGGCATGTTTTGTGCCATTGATTTAACAGCAAAAATGTGTAAAATACCGGTTGCAATATTGTGTGACAATCAACCTAAATCGCAAGGTATAAAGACATTGGGATCGCAATGGATTGGTTTCCTGGGAAAATCTTGACCCGAACGCATGATGTTTACCAGTTTTCTACCGTTTTCCGGCAACCCTTCGACCCATTCTTGGATAAACAAATGCACGAACGCGTAGTTTCACTTCATAAACAAATATTGGGATCGTCATGTCCCAACTTGTGGGCATTTGCGGGCACTGTAACCACGGTTTTACCCACAAACATCACTCCAAATGCACTTTCTAAGTATCCAGTACCCTCAAACATCTGGTGATCTTCTTGACATATATCAATATTGTGGAAATTATGGGTTCATATGGTGTTTCACCGGCAAACATGTTATGTGTTCGATATTTTTTTAGGTGGTAAACCCTGGATGTGGAACATTTGAACAGCTTCAAGTGGATAGTCATGAGTCATTCGAAAAATGCAAAACATGATGTAGAACTAGTTTGCCCATGGAATAAAAAAACAACGCAGTGGTCATAGTAAGAAGAGTTCAAATGCTTTGGGTTTGAGCTGGGTGTTTTGCGGGTTGAGGCTGACGGGGAATGCATGGGTGTTGGCAAGAGCTGGCAGTAGTTGATTTAAAGGCTTCCTGTGAGAACGTACAAAGATAAGATCCGTCACAAACCGAAACAAACCTAAAGAAACGGCCTGCTGGTACTCGTCGTTTGCCCAGTCACCTCAGCTCAAGTCAAGTTTTTAACCCTTTCCAACCTCTATATATGGGGTGTGGGCATCTAACAAAAACTTATGGCTGGAGGATGTTTTGTCACAATTTTCAAGGGTTTCCAGGCGTGCTGGGCCAACCTCTCTGGATTGCGGACCCAGGCACACCAATGTTTTCCACAAATATGGTTGATATACGTGATAGACGTGGTACATTTTCGTGAATGTTAGCATTCTTTTCTTGGTAGACTAAACAGAACTGTGCTTACCAAGTGTGCAAGGCATGAACTGATTGTTTGTTTGAAAAAATATGTATGTATATACATATATACATATATATTTTACATATATTACATATAATTACCTATATGTATATTAGTAAATATTTTAAACATATAAAGGCCAGTACAAACTTGGCTGGCGGGAAAAAAAAACGAGATACATTTTATGTAGTCATTTCACCCTCTGGACAACCATCCGCCCCCAGCCCCTGTAACAGAAGGTCCGGGTAGGCCAGTTTTTGATTCAATGGATTTTTTTATTAGCCGGGATACTTTTTCAACCCCCTGATCTTTAAACTATTTTTTCAAGCACGGACCATTTCTATCAGTACACATGCTGCCCACAAAAAAAAAATCTTCGAGTGACTCCCACGCACTGACCTTCTATCTAACACATATTCTGACAGTCTACCCGGCATTCTACCTGACATTTTCTCTGACATGCTTTCTGTCATTCTAAATAAATAAATAAATATATATATATATATGTATATTTATAAATAAATAAATATATATATATATGGCATTTGCTATCTGATATATTTTCTGACATTTCTGACAGTCTATCTGACATTCTACTTGACATTTACTGATTTTATTTCTGGCATTCTTTGTGACATTTGATCTGACATACTCTGGCAGTCTATCTGATATTCTATCTGACATTTTGTCTGACATATTTTATGACAGTGTATGTGGCATCCTATCTATCTGACATTTTATTGAACACATGTTCTGACAATCAATTGGCAGTCGGTTTGCCATTTTATCTGATATATATATATATTCTGATTTTGCTCCTGGCAATCTATCTGACATTTGACCTGACATTTACTCTGACAGTCTATGTAACAGCCTATCTCACTGGCACTTTATTTGCCATAGTTTCTGACATTCTATCTGGCACCCTATCTGGGATTTCATCTGACATATTTTCTGGCATTCCATCTGGCATTCTATCTAGCATTCTATCTGGCATTTTATCCGGCAGATATTCTGGCATCGTGCTTGGCATCTTTCTTGGCAGCTATTCTCACAATCTACAGCCTAGGATATGCTCGACCCAGGCGTGCCCAACTGCATCCGGAGCCCGCTATAGAGTTCAGGTCATGTTCCCATTGCAACAGCTCACACTAGAGTTCAGGTCCAGGCATGCCGCATCCGGAGCTTGCGATAGAGTTCGGGTCCAGGCGTGACCCACTGCATCCGGTGCTTGTACCCACAGCCACGACCAGCTGGCAGAAGGAGAGGGCTGAGAGAAGGCGGAGGAGAAGGAGGAAGAAGAGGAAGAGGAAGAGGAAGGGAAGAAGAAGGGCAGAAGAAGGGAAGAGGAATGAGTTGCAGCTTGTGTTAAAATAGTAAAACAGTATAAACCGAGGTTGTCGCCGATCAGACCGGCATGAGCTGAAAACCTGGTAAGAATGGGACATTTTTACATGATGGCTAGCTGCATGGGAACGCATCATCATCATCATCATCATCATCATCGTCACCATCAGCATCATCATGATCATCATCACCATCATCATCAACATCATCATCATCATCATCATCAACCCCGAACTTAAAATTCTAAACCCTAAACCCTTCTTGATCTTCCCGAGTGAATGTGCGGTTTACCTGGGATGTACCTTTATATTCCTCATATCCCTGTTGATTTTCCCAAATGACTCAAAAAGTTGTTGATGTTCCCAATTGCATGTAAAGTATAGTGGGGGTGTTTATATTCCTCATACCTTTGTGAATCTTCCCAATTAAATGTAGAGTTTAACGGGGGTGGGATTTTAGATTCCTCATATCCTTGCTGACCTTCCCAGAGTTCAGCTATTCCCGATGATCTTGGGCGAAACGGGGGGTCTGTGCAGAATAAAAACTACGGGTAGTTTCTCAGGGAATGTTGAGTATTGGGGTGAATGCCTTTGCCCTAATCTTGATTTAATAAGAACTGATATTGTCCTTCTCCAAATCTACCAAATCCGTTATTAACATCTAAGCCGATTACTGCTAACAAAGGATTGCGAAGTTTTCCCCTGATATCACTTAAATTGAACATAAAATCTGAATGAAGAAATGCGAGAAAGGTTCTGGTTCCAAAATCGACCACTTCCTGTATTGAAATCTAATCAAGATGTGGCCAAATGATGGATTTCAACGATTTCTCCTAATCGTTGAGACGTTGAAAAATTGTACGCAGTTGTGGCGCGAAGCACATTTCGGAGTCCAAATGTACAAAACTCCTCAGCTCCAGAACGCTTTTGGACGTTGAGATGTTGAAAACGTGCACACCGTTTTGGCGCGAAGCACATTTCGAAGCCAGTTTGTGCAAAACACCCCATTGTCGAAGCACTTTCGGAAGTTGGGGCGTTGAAAAAGTGCACGCCGTTGTGGCACGAAGCACATTTCCAAATGAAAAGTGCTAAAAACTGGCGCTCTCGAAACACGTTTGGAAGTTGAGATGTCAAAAAAGTGCACACAGTTGTGGCGCGAAGCACATTTCCAAGTGAAAAGTGTTAAGAACTGACGATCTCGGACCACTTTTTGAATCCCTGTGTGGTGCTGCCTTTAGGGTTTGGACATGGATTGTATCTAGGGGAACTGGATGAAAACCAGGTTCCAACCCAAAATTTGAGGCCTGATAAAAAATTGTACTGAGGTTACATGACGGGATAGGTTTTGGGGTCAAGCCTAATTTTTTATCTGTGTTTATTAATTTTTAACCGTGCCCTGTGGATGAAAACCCTAACACTGAGGTGCATATAACAAACAACCTTAGACCGTGCACCCTGGATAAAAACCAGGCCATTGAGGTACATAGCCTGGCAAAAGTTTCAAAACACTGCTCTGACCTCCCGGGGCACATGTTGTTGCTGACATTTTTCCTGCTCACGCGATCTTCTTGATCGATTGAAGTCTCTGCCATCTCTGCCCGGTCCACCAGACAGAAAAAGATGAAAAAGATACCCGGTGGTGCAGCATTTTAGACAGGCTCCGGGGTTTTTAGCCCCAAGTGGGGGCTAAAATCCTTCAATAAAAATGGTGTCTGAGGTACAAACTGCAACAACTGAAAACCAGTGAGTGACATTTCTGGCATTCCAGAGTGGAACTTTTCATCCTGTGCAAGCACTGCACTATTTCATTTTCATGCATTTCCATGAAACTCAGGCCCCAGGTTTTCAGCCTGTGCAAGAATGTCATCATTTAATTTTCATGAATCTCAGTCTCATGTTTTCAGCCTGTGCATGCACCTCGCCGCTTAATTTTCATGAATCTCAGGCCCCGGTTTTCAGCCACTTTGAGTAATTTCTACCTTCATGTTCTTCTATTCCTTAACACCTGGGACCTAGGATTTCATGTCTTTACACCGTTTCATTTACCGGAACAGCTCTCAAAGTTACACCGCGCATTTCCGCAAATCTGTCCTGAACCAATGTCCCAAGAAAAAACACAAAACCTCAAACCCCAAGATTTCATCTCGCACATCCCTGTTTTGAACTCTGCCGGAACAGCTCTCCAAGTTACACCGCGCATTTACGTAAATCTGTCCTAAACCAATGTCCCAAGAAAAACCCCACAAAACCTCAGACCCCAAGATTTCATCTCACACATCCCTGTTTTGAACTCTGTCGGAACAGCTCTCCAAGTTACAGCGCGCATTTCCCCAAACCTGTCTTGAACCAATGTCCCAAGAAAAATACAAACCCTCAGACCCCAAGATTTCATCTCACACATCCCTGTTTTGAACTCTGTCGGAACAGCTCTCCAAGTTACAGCGCGCATTTCCCCAAACCTGTCTTGAATCAATGTCCCAAAAAAAACACAAAACCTCAGACCCCAAGATTTCATCTCACACATCCCTGCTTTCAACTTTACCCGAACAGCTCTCCAAGTTACACCGCGGATTATCGGCCTTGAATGTCATGCCTGCAGGAATCATACACAACCACTCATTTCTGCAAAGCCATCCACTATGGCCCAAAAAACAAAGGGCCAGAATCCGGTGCTCCAGCTCTGGGTTTTCAACAACATCAACAGCTTGTGAATGGAAACCTTTTCTTGGGTCTAGAGTCTAGGGGTTTATGTCGTGAGTTCCCGTGACCAAAATTATTGCGGATGAAAACCCGTGACCCAGCCTTTCACTAACTCTCATGTTGAAAATCCAACTTTGGATGAAGCCCTGAGCTTGACGTTCGGCAAAGCTCTTCAAAAAAAAAAACTCTTATTGGTGAATACCGGCGCTTGAGGGTTTTTCACCAGGTCCTGAAAACCTATGTGTAACGTTTTTGGAGTACAGGCCAAAGCCATCTGTGGGCTAAAACCAGGCGCGCCAGCCCTAGGTTTTTACCCCTTGTGCAGCATCCTCTATGAAAAAGATGCTCGTCATGAGATTAATGAGTTTTTGGTATGCCACAGGCTTGGTGGATGAATTTCCATGGTCTGACGTTCCATCAAATGTTTGATAAACCGTGAACACGGTGTATCCAATCCAAAGCCTTGAGGTATGAGCACCTTTGAATTTTCAAAGATGGGCCCTGGCTAAAATCCAAAGTTTGAGGTCAAGTAGAAACAAAAAAATATAGTGGCACCTGGATATAATTCATGGCCCAGCAGTAATGTCAGTTACAGACATCTGCTGGGATAAAGTTTGGGCACAAGGTGAACACATGGGACCTGGATTTAAAAAAAAATGGATAAAGGCTCTGGATCTCATCCAGGGGCACCAAACGGGGATTTTTTGAACTAGGAGAGAGACAAGATCAATGTTGCCACATGGAGCCTTGCATCAGACAGATAGCTACAGAGATAGATAGCTTGAGAGATAGCTCGATAAAAAGATAGATCGATCGATCGATAGCGAGATAGACAGATATAGCCAGGTAGATAGTCAAATGGATAGATAGTCAAATTCTTAGATCAATAAATAGATAGATAAAGAAAGAAAAAAGATAGATAGTCAGATGGTCAGATAGTCAGGTAGCCAGATAGACAGAAAGTCAGATAGACGAATAATAGACAGGCACCTAGACAGATAGATAGACAGAAAGATAGATAGTCAGAGAGCAAGCTAGGTAGATAGTTAGGTAGATAGATAGAAAGAAAGAGAGATAGATAGATGGATAGATAGATTAGATTGGATTAGATGAGATGAGATGAGATGAGATTAGATTAGGTTAGATTGGATTAATTTAGATTTAGATTTAGATCTAGATTTACATTAGATTAAATTTGGATCGGTAGGTAGATAGATAGATAAATAGGTAAATTGGTACGTAGATAGGTAGATAGTATAGTATAGTATAGTATAGTATAGTATAGTATAGTATAGTATAGTATTAGTATAGTATTAGTATAGTATAGTATAGTATAGTATAGTATAGTATAGTATTAGTATAGTATAGGATAGTATAGGATAGTATAGTATAGTTTAGTATAGTATAGATTAGATAGATAGATAGATAGTCAGATAGTCAGATAGACAGAACAACAGATACTAGATGGAGACATAGACAGATAGATAGACAGAAAGATTCATAATTACTCAGATAGATAGACAAATAGACAGACGGATAAACAGGTAGATAGATAGGCAGATGGTCAGATAGATAGATGGCTCATGAGCACAGGTGCTGCTGCAAGTGCTCACCTTTTCATCATGCAATCAACGCTGGTAAAAATCTAGGCTCCACCTTCGTGCCGATACGGCGGTGGAAATCAGCTGAATGATTCAATCATGAGTTGAATGGGTCGACGGCATGTGAAGCAAGTGAAAATGCTCTGAAATGTTCACACTCCCAATGTTCCGCTGCCTTCGACCCACTTCCCGCAACTGAATCCATGGCCCTTGAAGCCACTGCACAAAACGTTCCAACAGCTTTGAGTCATGCTTGGTGAAACCGTCAAAGGTACGCTTGTCTTCAGTCTTCGGGTTTTCACTGCACAGCACATCATGTAGGCATCTACAATCTGTCACCAAAATGAAGCGCAAGGTTCGGGACAGTTGAAAAGATTTCTCATGGAAAATCAGCTCGGAAATTAGGCGAGAAATGAGAGAGGACCTATAGTATCCACACTCACATCGGCAGCGCTGGCTTCGGCAGCTAGAGTAGAGCGGCAGATGCGGCTCGACCGTGAAGATTTCCAGTCCAGCAATTCCAGGTCCAATGCTATCCAGAACGCGTGGGTCAGCGATCAGGGTTAGGCTACAATGTTGTGATGCGAACCCTTCTGCATTTGCCCATGAACTATCTGAAAACGAAACCAAAACACTATTTTCATTGATGGTGGTTGGAAACATGTTTATGCCCATCTCCTTGGTGGCATGCAAATGCTCCACAGCTTGGTACATCAAGGCCAGGCCCTTGTAGGTCGCCTTTGTACCCTTTGAGCAGAGCGAGGTGGTTGCAGCAACGTCAGGACGACATCGGCCAGAGAGCCATTGCAGGCAACCCCCAACTGAGCGATACTCAGGCATGTCAGAAGGATCGATCTGTTGATCGTACTTCTTCTTCTCCACCTTGCCACCCTGCATGGATGAGATGAACTTCTCCTGAGCCAATGCCAAGTAGTACAATTTCTTCTCATGGTCAAATCGGAGGCTTCCAGCCTTGCCTTTGAACTCAGTGGGATTGTCCACAGCAAGTTCCTGTTGACTTCCCCGACTGATTGAATTGTTCCAGAAACTGTTGTCGGGACCAACGCTTGTTGTGACACAGCAAAAAGTCATCAACATACACGATGAGAATTGCTACAAGTGTTGGGGCAGAATCGCCAGGAAGAGTCTTCACCATGTAAAGCATCATGCGGTCCAAACTATATATGTTGGGTAAATCCAATCTTCAACAGCACCGCAGTGACATGGAGTGACCATGTTCGAGGTTCGTTGGCAAGGCCATAAACGTTGCCATCAATGCGATATAATATAATCTTGATCTGAATGTTCCAGCTAACTTCGTCAAGCCATCCTGGGGCGGCAAAAGAAAAAGTGGTAGACGCCGCTTTTCTAGTAGCCTCTGCAAAAACGTCGCCACACCACAAGAGCCATTGTTCACTTCACAAGAGCATCATGTTGAAGCCGCTGATGAAGCATGCAAGCAAGGCATACTCGGCTTGGCGAGTTGGAGTGGCACGGCACAAAGTTCATGAAGGTCAGGATGGCTTTGACGACAACACGGGTTTTGCCCGCAATGGTGGAACCCCTTTGTTCTTGTTTTGTATGCTGCTCTCGACTTGAGGACTCTGCGCCTCAAAGCTGGATCACTGAGAATGTGTTCCGCCTCCTTGTCATCAATGGGAGTTACACAGTTGAAGCTGAACCATGAACTCTCTTCTGCTTGAGCCGATTTCACGCGCTCGTTGATGGTACTCTGGTCCTGCTCAAGAATGTGCTGCCATGGAATCTCCTTATCCATGGCCTTCTGCTGCTGTCTGGTGGGCGTGTTGGCAGTCTTGCCGGGCAGTCCTGTCTTCATGTTCTCCAGATCTGCATCGCTGTCATCTGATTATCCATCGCCATCATACTGGTGATACCTGGTAGGCCTTGAAGCAAACATAGGAGTTTTGCGGCATGTGGATCTCATCGGAACCTTCATGAAAGTCTTCTTGAAGACTCACACCATCTGGCCGTCCCACAAGGTTGTTTCCTTGACCGAACTGAGTCAGCCGGGGATCAAACCAGAGCTCAGTCACCGTGCTGCACTTTTCAAAAGGGAGCCGAAGACCACATTGGTCTCTGTTGTACGGTTGATCATGCAAAATGCTGCCATCTCGGCATTTCAGCACCCGTCGGTGCCGGATTGAATTCTTGCAGGGCCCGCTGGTACGAGTCGACATCAGCACATCATTCTGCTCATCATATCTGTAGTATTCTGTAGTCCTGGATGTTGAGCAATATATTGTCATAGTTGTGGATGATGTGGAAGTTGTCAACCCTCTGCATCGTAGTTGACGATGCAATCATTGTTTCAAAGGGACTCTTCTCCGGGCGGTCAGGCGGCAAGTCAGCCGCGGACACGTTCCTCTTGAAGAAAGAAGATCTAGCCTCAGGAGGAGTCTGTGGTACCATGTCACCACCTTGGGTTCGAAGTTCTGCTGGTGTGGTATCATGCTCTGCGATCTCAATCACTGGCACTGAAGCTTGTTGAGTTGTTGGTGCTTCTTGTGTGGTGGTGTTGGATAGTGGCTCAGTCGTTGCTGGTGGTGTGTGTGTGTGTGTGCGTGTTGTCCTGTCGGACTGGTGTTCTGCGCCCATGCCGTGTTCTGCGGACAGGTGTGCGAACTGCCGGAAGGGTTCAAATCCAAATGTAGGTGCTCGTTGGATGTTGGTTTGCTGATATGTTGGTGAATGTACATTGAGATGGCCGTTGTATTGGTTGGTAGTGTTTGTATGTGTTTGTCTGATGCTGGTGCTGTGATTGGATGCTACTTGGTAGGTATGGGCCTGTCTGTGTTGCATCTTCTGTGCTTGTTTGCTCAACTGCGGACTTTTCAGGCACCACAAGTGAAAACTCTGGGGCCTCAAGAGCGCCAAGATCACTGGGGTGGACATTGAGTGGCAGTCATCTGGCTCATAATCATCATCTTCGTCTGGAATTGGTGGCTCTGGGATGGACTCATCCACTACCTGACCTGACTTGATGTTGTCTGCGGCAGTCTTCAAGATCTGGAGATCATTCGGGTCAAGATTCCAATCCTCAAAGCCACGAGCAACTCGAAAGTTGATGAAGCGCCAAACGGATAGTGTTGGTGCCCGACTGAACCCAAATGCTCTTCTGATTGCATGGGGTCGGTTCCGAGCAATCTGGCTAGTCGGAAGCCACCACGTTTGCGAGCACTTCTCGCCGTCCATTTCCAGTAGGCTACAATGCTGCCTGGGGGCGCTGTGATCGGAATGTTGGACGTAGCCTTCCTCAACAATGACCGCCTCAAAGTGGCATCAATGCTCATTGAGGTTAAATGCTTCTGAGCTTCAATTCGGAGAGAAACGGCCATCTGCTGTACATGGTGGTCACTTTCACCAGTACCAAGCCATGCTGGTCAGACAGGAGATTGATCCCGTGTCTAGGGATTTTTCCGAAGGCTCGGAGGTTGTCAACAATGTATTGAATTCCACCCTTGGAGTTAATGCGACTTAGCTCTAGATGCTCTGATTCAGTTTCGGCCTCACCAGAAAGGCTGGTGTACAGCATCAACGCAGCTTCAGGCTCCGTGAGATAGTTCTTCACCTGCAGACGCCTATGTTTCAATGCGACGCTCCCATTTCGAGAATGCCCACAGATCTGAAGAAGCATAGTTCCATGTGGGAGGCGATGGGGGTGCTCCCCCACGCCACTTCATGCCAGGCACTGGACCTTTGGTTGAAGTCCAAGATGACGTCTCGTCCTTCTTCCGCTTCTCATCCAACAACTGTCCCAAAACATGCATCATTTCAGATTCTATATGAGGCATGCCATGCGTGCTTGCATGTGAGGTAATTTCATTCGGAGCGTCTTCTTGCGCAGTGGTATGTCGTTTACGTCTCCTTCTGCGGTATGGGGCCAAAGTCACAGAATCCACACAAGGGTCTGAGGTACCCGCCTCACTCTCGGGCGTCTCCTTCGCTTCGTGCCGAGATCCAGGGTCATCGGGTCCATGTGGGACACGGCTGTCTCGACCGGATCTATAATGCACGTTGTCAGCAAAGTCTCTGGGAGGAGAACTCGGGTAACCAGAGTTGTTTGGGCTATCAAATGGGGCGAGAGTCCAGATGCCATGGTCTACAGTGGTGCTAGCAGGGAATCTCACATCTAATGCCATGGTCTACAGTGGGGCCGCCACATGCCATACAAACATATTGGTTCAGCCCATCATCACACCAAGATGCTGAGGAGCATGACTTGCAACGCCAGAAGTTCCCATCAGACTCCTCCGGGAGGTAATGTCTCTTAAACTCAGCAACTTCCGAAGTTGACCACGAAACGTCAGGGCTACCAAACAGATCGAAGTCTTCCACCAGATCGTCAGGGCTCCGGTGCCAACTCTTGAGCACAGGTGCTGCTGCAAGTGCTCCCCTTTTCATCATGCAATCAACGCTGGTAAAAATCTAGGCTCTGTGCGCATCTTCGTGCCGATACGGCGGTGGAAATCAGCTGAATGATTCAATCATGAGTTGCATGGGTCGATGGCATGTGAAGCAAGTGAAAATGCTCTGAAATTTTCACAAATGGATATATGGATAGGTAGATGACAAATAGACTGATGGACAAATAGACAGATAGAGAGATAGCCAGATAAACAGACAGACAGACAGACAGACAGATAGATAGACAAACAGATATTTATTAGATAGATGGATACATGGCCAGATACATATACAAATGGTTAGATAGACAAATAGAGACAGTTGGAAAGTGACAAGCAGGAGGCAAAGAGAGAGAATGAGAAACTCAGATCCTCAGCCACCCGTCGCTCCATCAGTGGGTTCGCTTCATCACAACAACTCACGTCTCCTATAGGTTTCCTATCTTTGAAGCTTCCGCCACCGCCTTGCGGGGTACTACTGGGTAATCAACCATTCCAAGCTTTACCTAAGATGAGCATGTGTAAAAACCCATGCCCGTAGGCTTGGCGGCTCCAACGCGTCTCACATTAGAACGGTGGTCCATTGTCATTGTTGTTATTGTTGTGGTGGTGGTGGTGGATGGTACTGGGATGATCTGAAGGATCGAGAATTGTTCGCAACCCGGGCATATCCCAGACCAAACCTGGAGAAATGTGGGTTTGATACCTGGAAACATGGCACCTTTCAAAAATCCAATGGATTTGAATCCCATTTTTCCAATGGATATCGGAGTTCAACTCCCTGTTTTCAGGTGCCAAACCGATTTGAAACGCTAAAACATTTACAGGCACATCATGGCACATGTGTTTTCACCGCCCTTTTCCCAGTCAACCGGATCGTTTTTCAACAAGGCGCAATTCCTGTGGAGAATCTGCCCTCCTGGGTGTCCAGTGGTTGACCCACCAAGAAAATGGTGAGGAGAAAAGTCCCTCACATGGGTACGAGGATGCATGAAAACTGTTGGTACGCTGGTGAGCACCAAAAATGGTTGGCAAATGGATGTTCAGAACCCTAGGCAATCTAAAGGTATTGATCCACAGCCCTGCGATAAGTAAGAGATATAATCAGACGGTGGCACCCCCTGGTAACCAAACATGGCTTGCTGGAAAACCACCCATTTAGTTCACCATGTTTGATTGCCCGAAAGATTGTCACAAGGATATTATGTGTAGTGAATAGCCAAGCAAAGTCTGCTGCGAAAATATGTGGGTCTGACGTTTTTGAAGGGAATGATATTGTGCCGCATGTGCCAGTACTGTCGGTCCAAGGTGGGAACAAGTTCTCGTGCCCAAACAATACATGGCACCTGGGAGTGTAAACTTACCTGTCCAAATCAATCAGTCGAGAACCATGACCTCTGAATGAGAATCAGCTAGAAATACCCTGGAGCAAATCAGCAAAACAAAATGCTGTATGGAAAAGCCGCCTTTTCCACAGGAACATGCTCTATACCATTACCATTGATGGATTTTCCCTCTACGTAATTTACCAGGTAGTGCCCGGCACCTGCCGGGCGGAAGTTTCGAACATAGGACATGGCTATAGGAAGCAGTTTGCTTATAGGAATTCTTGGTGAGTTGGAAAGGAGTGACTAATTGGAAATGAAGGATTCGAAATGACATGACATGAAATGAAGGGAAACGAAAATAATGAATGAATGAACGAATGAATGAACGAGTGAACGAACGAACGAACGAATGAAATGAATGAATGAAATGAATGAATGAAATGAATGAATGAAATGAATGAAATGAATGAAATGAATGAAATGAATGAATGCATGAAATGAATGAAATGAATGAAATGAATGAAATGAATGAATGAATGAAATGAATGAATGAAATGAATGAATGAAATGAATGAATGAAATGAATGAATGAAATGAATGAAATGAAATGAATGAATGAATGAATGAATGAATGAAATGAAATGAAATGAACGAAATGAAATGAAATGAAATGAAACGAAACGAAATGAAATGAAATGAATGAAATGAATGAATGCATGAATGAATGCATGAATGAATGCATGAATGAATGCATGGATGAATGCATGCATGAATGCATGAATGAGTGCATGAATGAGTGCATGAATGAATGCATGAATGAATGCATGAATGAATCCATGAATGAATGCATGAATGAATGCATGAATGAATGCATGGATGAATGAAATGAATGAAATGAATGAAATGAATGAAATGAATGAAATGAATGAAATGAATGAATGAATAAAATGAATGAAATGAATGAAATGAAGGAAATGAATGAAATGAATGAAATGACATAAATAAATGAATGAATGAATGAACGACATGAAATGACATGAAATGAAAGGATTCGCAATGACTGAATGAATGAATGAATGTATGAATGAGTGAAAGAATGAATGAATGAATGAATGAATGAATGAATAAGTGGATGAAAAAATGGATGACTGACATGGGATGACTAACATGAAAGGAAACGCAATGAATCAATAAATCAGTGAATGAACGTATGAATGAATGAATGAATGGATGACTGACATGCAGGAAACGCAATGACTGAAGGAAGGACGGAATGAATGAATGAATGAATGAATGAATGAATGCAGGAATGAACGAACGAATGAATGAATGAACGAATGAATGAATGATCGAATGAATGAATGAAAGACTGGATGACCGACATAAAATGACATGACATGAAAGGAAACGCAATGACTGACTGAATGAATGACTGAATGAATGAATGAATGCATGAATGAATGCATGAATGAATGGATGAATGAAATGAAATGAAATGAAAATAAGATGAAATGAAATGAAATGAAATGAATGAGTGAATGAAATGAATGAATGAATGAATGAATGAATGCATGAATGAAATGAATGAAATGAATGAAATGAATGAAATGAATGAAATGACTGAAATGAATGAAATGAATGAAATGAATGAATGCATGAAATGAATGAAATGAATGAAATGAATGAAATGAATGAAATGAATGAATGAATGAATGAATGAATGTATGAATGAATGAATGAATGGATTAATGAATGAATGAATGAATGAATGAATGAATGAAATGAAATGAAATGAAACGAAACGAAATGAAATGAATGGCATGAATGAATGCATGAAGGAATGCATGAATGAATGCATGAATGAATGCATGAATGAACGCATGAATGCATGCATGAATGAATGCATGAATGAATGCATGAACGAATGCATGAATGAATGCATGAATGAATGCATGAATGAATGCATGAATGAATGCATGAATGAATGCATGAATGAATGAGTGAATGAATGAACAAATGAATGAATGAACGACATGAAATGACATGAAATGAAAGGATTCGCAATGACTGAATGAATGAATGAATGATTGAATGAATGAGTGAAAGAAAGAAAGAAAGAATGAATGAATGAATGAATGAATCAATGAATGAATGAATGATCCAATGAATGAACGACTGAATGAATGAACAAATGGATGTAAAAATGGATGACTGACATGGGATGACAAGACATGAAAGGAAACGCAATGAATCAATAAAGCAGTGAATGAACGTATGAATGAACGAATGAATGAATGAATAAATGAATGAATGAATGAATGGATGACTGACATGAAGGAAACACAATGACTGAAGGAAGGACGGAATGAATGAATGAATGAATGAATGAATGAATGCAGGAATGAACGAACGAATGAATGAATGAACGAATGAATGAATAATCGAATGAATG
>Ga0126342_10011373_pt1 | contig 15900 bp, 15 predicted proteins | sample Cyp1metagenome_FD_92528 | JGI IMG/M metagenome (GOLD analysis project Ga0126342, IMG submission 92528) | Coral microbial communities from Lord Howe Island, Old Settlement Bay, Australia - Cyphastrea 1 metagenome | ecosystem: Host-associated > Invertebrates > Cnidaria > Coral ... | reverse complement strand
TATATTCCATCCATCCTTCGGCTTTTATCTTCCATCCTTTTCCCTTCGTCGTCTTCCATATAATTCATTTTTCTATATTCCGTCTCTCCGTCCACATTCTTTATCCTCCATTGCCCGTCTTTCATCCTATATCCTCCTTCCTCCATATCCCGTAATCCGTTTTCCATCCGTTATCCTCCATATTAAAAAAAAAAAAAATTCCAATGCCTTCATCTAAATCAATATATATTTTTACCTAAAAAAATCAAATAATTATTAAGAAATTACTAAATAATATAAATATTACAAATATTTAAATTTATAAAAATAAAATATATAAAATATTTTTTTTTAATAAAAATTCAAAAAAAAAACAATTTATTCTCTAAAAAAATTCGCATAAATATTTCTAAAATTCCATACACACAATACCATCCCTTACCATAATACAAAAATAATTCAATATATAAATCACGAACCATATTTATTTATATTTATTTAATTATATTATTATATACTTAATATATCCAATCGGGAAAATTAATACACACCGCCTTTTTAAAGATAAATTACCATAAAACGCCGCATATTCAGAAAATCAGAAAAATTAGTGCAATTTAATATAAATTAGTATAAAACATTATATGCCATTAATTATATATATTATTTACTATTCGATATTTTTTATAACTCCAAAATTAAAAATATTATATCTAAATAATTATTATTTCAAATTATTTTAATTTTATTAAAAAAATACGCATATTTCACCATAACTACAATCAAAATAAAGCGACCAACCAAAAATATAAGTATAAGGACGAATATAATCCAAACAATGTCCTTGGTTTCAAATACGCAGGGTTATTACAACCCCAATCACCCAACCAATAACGACTGCTATATATACCCCTCATAACACACACAATTCGGTTAGTAGGAAAATAAGTAGCAATAACAGCAACAGCAAAACCAACAAAACCAATAAAACCAACAACAATAATAGCCACAACGACAAAACAAAGCAAGACAAAACAATTCATTTATTTCCAGTAATACCCCAACAATACCCTAAAATAAAAAAAATAAATAAACATTTTCCTACCAATCCCCCTCATCATTTTAATAGAATCATATTTCCAAATTTCAAAAAGATAAAACCCAAAACAATCCAATTCCCAATAAAACTAAATATTAAAATATATTAAATAAATTCCAAATATACAAAAATATATGTAAAAATATTAATAATTAAAAATATATTTTCTAAATATAAGTTAAAAACCACATATATCAATTTTCAAATAGAAAATATAATTCTAAAATAAATGTGTATAAAATATAATATAATATAAAATATAATATAATATATTATAATATAATATATTATTAATATATTATAATATATTATATTATATTATAATAATATAATATAATATAATATAATATATTATAATATATTATATTATAATATATTATAATATATTATATTATATTATAATATAATAATATAATATAATAAAATATAATAGAATATAATAGAATATAATAGAATATAATAGAATATAATAGAATATAATAGAATATAATAGAATATAATAGAATATAATATAATACAATACAATACAATATAATATGATATAATATAATATAATATAATATAATATATATTGTGTCAAACATATTCTTTAACTTAAAAATTTCAGTTTCAGGTATTTGCTCAGTACGTTATCAAAGATAATATTGGCCGCCATCATCAGGGAGCAAAGGCCTCAACTCACATCGACTTCATAGCACCGTCTCCCGAACTTTATTTGGTGCTACCAAGATGCCCAATGCAAAAGGCAAGGTAGCAAACACCTGCATGAGGGATCGCAATTCAGCAGAAAAAGTGTTCAAGACCTTTAGAGAACATGCAAATATGTGAGCATCGGGCAAATATTTGAATTCACGGTCGGTCCTTGTTGGGAATGCCACAAAGCCATAGAGGCGCTCTTTGCACTTCAACCAGTGGGTGTTCCTCAGCTGCTTGTGTCCCAGCTTGAGTGGATTTCGGCCGTTTGCTGCATCGTCTTTTTTCCCTGCCAAAACCACATCAGCCTAGTGTGGAGCCTCTCCTCTTAGCTCTCTAAAACCAAGTGGGACCAAGAGACTTCGATGGCAACTGATTCCATTGTTTCTGCTGAGACTTCAATCTCAACCTCCACCTGCTCAAGCTGGAACCATCACATGAATTCACATCAGCTAAATAAGACTTGTCTCATCTTTTCTCAACATGATTTGATGAGTTCAAACCTGGCCCTACCTGGATTCGTTGTCCGTCTTGGGACAAACGAACTGGGTACACCTGGGCAAGAGATCTGGACACTATACGAACATTCCACACAATCATGTCATAAAATGATCTTGAAAAAATCCAGCTGCAATGTCCTTCATCCGCCAGCCTGCTGTTTCATGGTGAAATCACCTTCCACATTTTCTCCAGTTCTCAAGTTGAAGCACCTGAAGGCGATGCTTCAGCGTGCTTCAGCCACAATGCAGGAACCCACGGCCATGGCACATGTAGTGGCGTGGACAAATCACCATACCATCCGAAGCTTTGGAATCGCTGCTACCTCGGAAAGTGTCAAGGACAATGATGAACAGGACATGTCTGCACAGGCTGAACACTCTTCAAATCTCTTCAAGCAGAATTGTTTGTATCACGATTTCCGCATGTCATGCAACCACAATATTGCAACTAAATAATCTATATAATCTAATTTCCGTTTCAATTAATTCAAATGCATTCGAATGCTATTTTACCCTGGCATATCTTTTTTGATCTGTTTTGTCTCTTTGCAAATCTTCTCTATCCATTTCTCTCCGCTTCTCTACGTTTCCATCTCTATTCTCTTCAATGCCCCTGCGGTATTCACTTCTCTACTATCTCTACTCTCTTCATTTCTTTTCTACTTCCATTTCTCATAATTTCTCTAATTTCTCATAATTTCTCTACATATTCCTCTCCATTTCTCTGCTCTTCTCTTGATTTCTCTCACTATCCTCACTTCTCGACTCTCTCCTCTCTCCACGTCTCAGGCCGTGTCTCTACGTCTCAGGCAGTGGCCCAAGTGCTCGGTTCCAATGTCCTCGATCTCACCGTCACAGAGTGAGCCTCCCATATGCGCGCATCGATTTTCCTGGCAGATTAGGCTTGGAAAACGAAAATTAAACATATTCAAACTAATCAATCATACAAGTAACTAATTCACTTTCAACATCTTTCGACATCACCTGTACATGTGATGGAATATGTGGCAGCATATCACAGGAATCCACAGTGAGTTGCTGGTGAATGTTTTGGACCCATCGTATCCCATCATCCCCTTGAAATGCAGTCCAGGCCGCAAGTGCAAAAAGTTCTCCTTTGTATTTGAACACAGCGATCTGCTCGTTCCTGAACGACCATTTTATGGCTTTATGGTTGTTGGATGTTGTTGGCAAATCATGAGAAACACTTGGGTAGCCACTTGGCTTTGACTACGGTGAATTTGTCTACCTATTCAACTTCAAAATTGTGAACTTCGGGCATGCAGGCATGCCTATGTCCATGTCGGCGATTGTTTGTGCAATGGCATTGTAATGGCATGTGCAGCCACAGAACAATAATAAAATACAAGTAGTCGCTGAAGCTGGCGTAGCAAATGTTGCTCTCAGAGCTTTCCAAGGCATCTGACATAAGTTCGAAGTCCAAGAAACTCCTCCTTCAATTTGAGAAGTTTTGACTGACCTTCGAGAAGCTCAGAGGCTGCACAGACTTCAATCCACTTCTTCTCCTCAGTCACAAGACGTTCCAAGAAAAATCGAAGCAAAGCTGCGTGGTTGTCGTTGCATTGTCACAGACTTGCGTAATCATGCGTAATCCATCTTAATCCTCTGATCCTCACATGCTTTATTGAGGCAGTGACGGTTCGAAGAGGTGTTTCGTTGCCACTTTGGCCTTCTTCCCTGAACCATGGTATCCAATGTATTCAAGTGGAAAACACAACTCGATGCTGCAACTGCATGGAAATTGGACATACCTGCGCTTCATGTGGTACTGCTGCTTCTTTGGCATCAGATTCTTGTAGTCCTCAATGCTTCAGAAAAGAGACTGAAAAATCTGGCGCAAAACCTGCTCAGCACTCAGCTATCCCTTGTCTGCCAAGAGACAGGGTCATGGGTATAGCTCAAACAAACTCGATCAGCATCTCCATAAGTAAGGCCCTTTCGATTTCTCTCTCTGTAGGCCTGGCAGAATTTCACGGCTGAAAATAATTGAATACACATGAATACAGTACACGCAAGAAAGTGCTGAGCATCATTCAGGAGGCTTCCCGACTTCCCGACTATAGATTGTTGGGAAAAAGATGCATCAAGCATGAGCATGCAGAAGCTGCATTAAAAAGCCTGGAAAGGAAATGTCCAGTGGGGAGACACGCAGAAACGAAACGAAAAACACCTGCTAGAGGTACATGCAAATACAGAATAGATATCAGACATGAATAATAGGCAAAATATCTCAAAATACAACAAAATCATGACATCATGACGCCATTGCACCTCTGTTCGGCGGAAAGTTCGGCTCTTTGTCCACATTATAAGGGAGGCGCGCTCACCCTGCAAAACAGAAACACACGTAGTTCCCTACTTGCTTATCTGCCAGTACAAATAGTTTGCAGAAATGTACATTGCATTAAAGTTGAATGCATTTAAATTGCACTGTTTGCCATTGACTGATGCGAAACACTCCCGGTGTGGGGAACAGTGCTGCACCTTTTCAATGTCCATGGCACCATGCCGACGTTTTCCGGAATGCACAACACAGCGTCCTTTGACATGTTTGTACCTCAGCAAGCGACATTGCTTTTCATCCACCAAGTTAGTGCGCTGGTGTGTTGAACGTTTAGGGGCACTGCGGGTCAAACTGGCTAGGGCAAAAAGCACATGACAAAGGTTCGCTAAAATGAAAGTTGCAATATACAAGCAAAATCTAGCAACATCTAGCACATATATTCTAATGTGACTCGAATGACTCTAATCGGCATGCGCTGGGGTCTCATTGAGGCAGGGTGCGTGTGATGATACTTTCGATGATCTGCTGAATCAAACATGCCGCAAAATGTCAGGTCGTTTCCTTCAAAATTGTCATGGGAAGTAATGCCAAAGTTGAAAGTCACCTAGGCACAGAGTGCACATCGGCAAGCTTCATGCAAGTGACTGCCTGACATTGCCTGACTGATGACTTGCATGAATGTTGTGATTTCTGAATGTTTCTGTTTAATCCGATTCCTTCCAGGTGTTCTATGGTGTTCTGGGATTTCTGAATGGAGAGACAGCATCCAAATCTGACAATCCAAGTGGAGGGGCGTCGCATTCATCAATGTGCATGTCCAAGTGCCTTGGTGTTGAAAGCTGATTCATTCATGACAGTGACATGACACAAACATGTAGATAGAAATGTAGAAAGCGCTGGTTGGGCCCTCTTCTGCCAAGCTTCTTGTCATCAGTTGGGCGGTACTGAACAATGAAGGAATGATGATCATCCAAAGTTGAGCCACCCCAATCTTCCGTCTCCACTGCTTCACCCTTGAAGGCTGTTATGCGATCTTCATCATTTCCAAATAGCCTTCCCAAATTTAGGTCAACATGGCTCTCGTTCAATGCATTTATTCAAGAGAGAATTTGCAGTACACTCTGGTTTTACCTCCAAAATGTAAGGCTTTCCTGATCTTTCCTGCTAAGTTTTCCCTCAAATTCTGGGAGGATTTTGGCACACTCAGCAGCGTGGTTCAAGAACCAGCCTTGCGCCAATGGGCAGGAGAACTTCCTTGAGGACCGCTGAGAAAGCTGGTCGCAAGCCTATCCTTAGTGGGACTCAAACGAACCAGCGGGCTACGCCACAACGGTAATTGTCGCTACGATTGACTCTGCATTCATCATCATGAGCTCTCTCATAATCATGTGAGTCAGCATCATCGCCAGCATGGCAATGATAGTCAAACAGCAAGCGCAAACCAGTGAAACCTAGAATGAATGGTGGCTCTATACAGAATGCACATTACCCGTCTTTAAAAAATGCAAAAAAAATGCGCGTGTAACGTAGAAACTCTTTCGCAACAGTCCTATCAGCTGTCAGGTAGTCTGCTTCCATGGTTCTCATTCAAAACGAGCCCATAGTTGTTCATGCTATTCGGAGCCCTTGAGGGAAGACCGCTCTGACGATAGTGCTGGACTTCCTGTCAGGGCCAAGCACTTTCCCATCTTTGCCAGTCAACAGCATTCCTTACAGTATATTTCCCTGATTGATATCACCTTTCAACCTTTAAAGGGTGGTAACAAGCATCCAACCACCATAGGTCACATAGGTGATGTTTTGCGATAATTGCCTACAAAGGGACGTATCTTTGGGACCTTCCCAATGTCATGCCGCGGCCATACCATGTCCTTCAGCAGCAGCTCGCAAAACTCATCCGTCAGGGCCGGGAAGCTGAAAATTCCCGGTGCCTCGACTTGGAACCCCTCGAAGCCATCCAAATCCACACCTTGGCAACTGGGCAAAGGGAGCAACACAGACACCCCATAGCACCCAACTCACCCAACTACCATACCGGGGATCTACCAATAACGTCCAATCCCATCTTATCACATCTCGTGACTGTATGACGAAACCACTCTCGACCGCCTCTCAAACTCAAACAGATTGTTCCGCTCGATTGTCTGTTGGTTGGCAGTCTTTGCAAAAGCAATACCCCAAAATCGATCTATATCAGATCAATACATGTAAAGCTACCGTCAATTCCTGCAAAATCGTCTATGTCGAGCGACTTTTGAAGGCATTCTCGTCACCAGTGTTCTTTGCACTTTGCCATTTGCTAATGACGTCAAGAAGTTCTGGGCGAACCCAACGTCTGCAATTCAGTGGTTCAAAAAGCTCCTGTGCCATGTCCGCCAAGGAGTTGCTCCAACCCTCAAATCATCGAACTAAATCGACCATTTTCCATAGATACCATAGACACCGGCTGGGTAATAAATAGGCAACACAAGTTTGAAGTGATGTTTAAATTCTGCATTGCTGTTTTTTTAAAGCACTTATGCTGATCTTTGTGCGAAACCACTACAGTACCAGTCTGAGTAATAGTCTGTTCGATGCACATGTCAAGTAACAGTCCTTGTTGAGTGATCTTTCTGGATGATAGTCGGATGGGTGCAAACGACGCTTGGGAATTGCAGGAGCCTTTGGCTGTACCTGAACGAGCTGCCCCAACAGCAACTGCCCATCATGGAGATGCACAAAACCACTGGACACACGGAAAGAGATGCTGGGTTTTGAATTCTCTACCATGTTTGCGAATAATTTGCTCGAAAATGGCCGAAGTCAGACTCATACATTAACAGCTCGGATATGTGCGTAGTAATGTCCAACTCAAAAATTCCTTTCTGTGCATAGTAATGTCCAACTCAAAGTTAAACACAGAGACAAGGAAGAGCGTGAAGCTAACCCAAAAAACATGATGTCAATGATGTGTGCAAAGACACACGAAAACACCTGCAGAACTGCAGAATGTCCAAACAGCAGAACTGCAGAACTGCACTTCCCAGATCTTCCCAAGGCACGGGAGCTGGAGGTCTTGATGGCGATGGCTTTGCATCCTCCTCATCAGAGATCTGTAGTTTGTCCCATTTGGAATAGTCCACCATCCTGGCAATTTGTGCATTTTGCATCATTTTGCGGTAAATTCCTACAGTCAACAACGAATTCCCAGAAAAATGCAGGAATCTGTCTGCGTTTGTCACAATTGAGACTCTGATGCCTGGTCTTCCTGGTCTTGGTATGGTTTGGCTCGCTTGTTGGAGCATAATATGACTAGAGCCAGCAGCACCGAGTCAGCACAGGTGCAGCAATGGCCAAAATTCGACAAACGACATCCGTACCGTATATCTTGTGTGATTTGAAAAATCTGTACAAATGTGTGGAAGATATAATTCAGACTTAAAACCTTTTGTTGGCATACTACAAGTGTAATGGCCCTACAAACCAAAATCAAATGGCATCAATTGCCTATATCTATACAAATCAAGAATGTCACTTCGGTCGGCAGCAATGACAGCAATGCGTCCGTTGGTCCATTTTTTCTGGAGAATCATGCCGAGCAAAGCAGGACAAGCTTTGCCAAGGCTTCTTTATCCTGCCGGTTTTGGATCACCCTGTCAGCTAATGCCAATCTAAAATCCTGCAATCGCTGATCTGTCGCTGGGTGAAAACGCCTCTTGAGACAGAAACATCGGCAGCGAGACAAGCTGACTTGCTGAAACCGCGGACACTTGGAAGGAAACATTTCCATTGGCCTTCGAGCCCCCAGGGTGATATCACCTGTATACATCTGTATACTGTATAATCTGTATACAGTTGCATCATGTTCCATCATATTCTATCTGTACCTCCTTAGGACCTTGCCGCAAACAGCTTGTCAATCTAAAAACAATCATGGCACATAGGAAAGATGCGAAAATGGTTGCGGCTGCTGACGTGCACTCTCCCTTCCACTTCTGCAAAGCAAAACGCTACAATACAACTACCACATGGGTAATTTCTCGTCACACCCCAGCAGCCAAGTTCAAATTCATTTGGCGTCTAAAGACCTTCTATTCATAGCGCAATCGTGCGGTTGGCTGAACCTATCCGTTAAGTAAACCCAACACACACTTTGCGGGAAACACAAAGTGGCAAACTGTCATGGAGGCAACTACTCCAAGTCTTTTGCATGAAGATGAGACACAATAGTTCGTTGTTGTAAACTCTGCGAGCCCAGCTTTCAACCCTGCATTATCCTGCCACTGTCTATCGAACAAGTTCAATGAATTTCATACACATTCGTCAATTTCATCATGAATTGGTTGACCATTCAAGGGAGTCGCGAAACGTGGTTGTCCGAACAAGGCCTCTGCAACGGTCTGCTCTGAGAGGAGACTGTCCTCGATCCTTGACTTTATATAAAACTGGTCAAAATACGAAGCACCAATCCACAAATATCTGCGGTCGGTATAATAATCAGGATAGTTTACCATGCTTTACCTCTATTTACGCAGTATTCTAATGATATTGATCGTTAATTTCAATACTTCAGCAGGATCTCATGTAAAAGACTTGTGATTCGTGAGCCGCTGCAAAGCGCCAGCACAAGCTGTCTTCTCAGCGACTGAAGATCTCGATTTGCTCGAGTTACCCACGATGCACCTTTAGGTGGACACCTGTGGCCCCTTGGTCCCTGCAATTATTTATGAATCGACTGGAATCAACTGGAATCGACTGGAGCAGATCTGCAGGATCTCAAAAGCAATCGCAAGATCCTGAAGACTTCTTCGATCGCGACTACATCTCCTGCAGTCTGTGCTGCTCCATGCTGCTCCTGTCCTAACTTGTCTGGAGCATCATCTGCTTGGGCTTCTCTTCTATGCTCTCCTTGTGCATCAAGTAATGGCCGGTGCTCCAATTGATACCTTTCAGGCAGTAGAATTCTGCATTTGGATCAAAGCAAACCTTCAGCATGTTCTGCAAAATGATGCCATAGACCCAGGAAATTGCTGATCTGCGACAAATCGGTTGAGCCACTCCGCTGAAATGCTCCTTATGTAGCTGAGCTAAGTGTTGCGCCACAGCCTCTGAGACCTGCTGGTGGGTCAACCACTTATTGTAGCCGAGACCCATCACCAAATCTCTGTCAGTTGACTCACCAGCCACGTAGAGTCCAAGCCATTCGACCAACGCAAAGTTTCCCTTCATGGCTTGGGGCAAATCTGAAACTAATTGTTCGGTCAGGAACTGAACTGTGGCAAGTTCTTGTTGCAGCTCAGCTCCAAATATCTTCTGTTGACTTGCTTTATCTGCCAGCCCTCCTGGTTGCAAGACACCATTGCGGAAGCTGAATAGCTCTGGAGAGGGTCCATTGCCTCGCCTCAACTGTCAAGCTTCTCGAGTTTCCCAAGTGTATCAAGTTTCATTGTGACCATGGTGGGCTAGCAAAGGGGAAAACACACACACACATTGCATAATGTGCGTTGCCAACGTAAAACCTATCTAGGCTGCTGCTACATTGCAAAAACAACAGGCAACTGCGACAAGTCTCCAAACGATTCCAAACGCTGAATCCAAAATACCCCACTGCCCAAACACGAAAAGTGTTGCAACTTGATTCCATGTCAAGACACCAGGCAAGTTGACAGGACATGCCACCGCCAGAAAGCATACCATGAAACAGGTCTTGCCGCAAATCTGGCGCAAAGTCTAAAGCATGCTGCAGTGCTTCCCATTCAGCTCTTGCCTTTTCGGATCTTCAGGATAGAATCTTAGAGTCTTAGAAACTTTGTATTTTCTGTACCAAGGGAATATTATTGTAGGAAAAGAATGGAAAATCGCTTGAGTACCTTCCACCTTATCAGACTCCGGATCCCGAGCTTCAAGGTGCAGCAAACCACATGGCACATTTCATTGGATTTGTAAACAGTTGTAGTTGTACATATAACATCATGGCAAAATCTATGGCAAATACAAACATATCAAGCACCAAAATATGCAAGAAAAAAGTGCCCAACAAATGATGAAACAAACACATATAAATACAGTAACAATAAATTACTTAAAATAAGGCACTTCTTCTTCACCGCTCAGCACCATGAAACGCGCACGTCGTCCAAAAATCCCATCTAAACGATCTTGAAAAAGGTCCAATTGCTCGTGCGCCAACGCGCCGTCCTCCAACTCAAACAGATGAGCAACATTGAGCAACACTCAAACAGTTGAAACTGCTAAATGCTGCCGCTTTTGTTGCGACACGATAAAATAAAAGTCATATTCCCTGGATACTGTGTACAGGTGTGTAAATATGATAATATAACATTATACTCAAACGTATTCAATTAAATGTGCTTCTAAGATCTTCTAAGTATTACAACTATCTCATTATCGAGTACCATACAATATATATATATATATTCATATCATAACATTCATGCACTTCTGATTGGTGCTGCGAGTCTGGTTGCAATGCAAACAGGATCAAAGATATTTGAAAATCACAAACTGACTTTGAGTGAAGAAAACATATCTGTGTTGTCCTGCATGGCTTGACGTACGCCAGCTGTTGCTCCAAGCAGCACACGACCAGTTTTTGGAAGTTCATTCTCCAAGAGCCGAAGCAAAGACTCGAGTTTTAAATCATCTCCAAGTGCCACTGCCAAAGGATCGCCTGGAGCATACTGATGAGCCAAAAATAAAAACAGAATACGCCAATACACTAAACTCACTAAACTCACTAAACGTACACAAACATGCTGAAGATGGTAAACATCAGGGTGCTTCATCATGAAGAACTGGTATTCTCTAGCAGCGAGGCACCTTGATACAGATTTGATACAGTCTTGATTCTACAGTATCTTCTCCCCCTACAGAATGCAAGGCAACAATAGGATCAATAGGCAACACAAGACTGAAATTTGTAACAGTCCAGCCTCTCCAATCGGATTTTTCCCATGACACATGAGACAAGCCATCATCAGTGAAGAAGAGCGCTCTGGTAGATCCACTTCCGCAGTCCACCAAAGTCACAGGTTCATCAATTGGTTGGACCAGAACCGTTGGAAGCACCGGCTGCGGAAGTTGCAGCAGTGGCAGCTGCTTCAACAACTTCCATCCACTGCTGGGCCGCGTCCGCTGCAGCGGCCGGGCGCGCCGCGGCACTTGTCGAGCCGCCGCGGCACCAGCAGACAGCACACCTAAGCGAAGATGGTGGCAGAACACCCTGAGAATCCAGAGGAATGGAGTGATGAGTGATGAGTGATTTGAGTTTCATGTATACATCAGGATCTCCATCAGGCAACAGCTGACAGCAGGCTTGGAGAATTTCAAGCTTCCTTTCTGTTTCAACAGGGTTCGCTGCTTCGCCTGCGGCAACTGCACATGCCGCAGCATCCATCATGCCTGACCGTGCAGTCACTACGTGCAGCTTCCAGGCAATGCACTGTTTGATTTGATGCCTTACAAGAGTTTTACAAGTAACAACATGTAGAGCGCCAACTTCAAATCTCCAAACACATTATACTATGTCCATTATTCCATGCATGTCATGTATTATATTTATTATAAGACATCATCTCACATATATTAAAAAAAAAACTCAGAGAACCCCCATGGACCTCCAGCTTCCGGAATGAAGCGTCTGCAAACGCGGGAGGTCGCAGGCCGAGCCTCGGTTCACGGGCGATGTTGTGCCCTGGGCTTGTATCGTTTCAGCTGGATCACAACATATAACAACTGAGTAACTGGAGGTTATGAAATATCACAAAACTATATTAACATATATTGACCTTTGAACTTGGAGGGGCAGCTGTTACTGTACCATGAGCCTTCGTGGAACCAGCCTCACTTGCACCCATCAAAACGACTCACTTGCGCCCACATTCATGTATACTTATCTTCATGTACATCGACAACCTTTTAGGTTGGGACTTGGGGACTTGGGGACTTGGGGACTTGGGGACTTGGGGACAAGGGGACAAGGGGACAAGGAGACAGGGTGTAGGTATCAAAGTGTACATAAACAGCCATTTCAAGCTAAGGAGGGACTCGCGATCTCATGGATCCAAAGAACGCAGAATGGGAAACCAACACAGAAGTGTCAGCAGTTTGTCCCGAGTTGAGGGCGGGAAGAAGAAGAAGAAGAAGAACGAGAACAACAACAAAATATAAGTATGATATATTATAATATATTATATATACGTAATATAATACTAATACATGTGTAATAATATAGCAAGAACAATCAACACCTTTTGTAATCCAAGTTGCAATGTTTGCAGCTCTTGGGGTGGGTGTCAAGCTGATCATCTCGCAAAAAGTGAGAGCTCGATAGCGCTGTAATTACCACATGCAAGAGAGTGTGGTTGATTCATTCGTCTGATGCTGAGCAAAACCAAGTAATATCATATAAGATACAATAATATGTTTTCCATTGTTTTCCATTCTCTGGTAGCAGTGACTTGTTGCGCAGCTCGTCAATGGAAGGCTTGTAAGGTATACTGCCATACCAAGTATACTTTGTCCCATTCATACTGTGAATGACAAAAGATTATATAATCTTTCTCATTCTTTCTCTAACTTTTTTTGCCACCTCGAGCCATGTAAGGACCAATGAAGCCAATACATGATTCCAGATGACGTCAAGAGGTTTCCAGTACCAGGAACATACCAGCTCGAACTTGCACTGCAAGCAAAACTAAGAACAAGCCTCTCAAGCCTAGCAACTTTCTTCCCTATATATCTTCAACGTTTTGACCCATGGTCACAAGGGAGGCGATGCTGGGAACTACAACATCGTACCACTGTGTAGTCACAGCTACGGACATCTGCAATCATCTGCACCATTTTTGCAGAGGCGAGACAATTCGGGACTAAGCGATAGATGGGAAACAAGGCTGCTGTCGCCTGCTTGTGAAGCACTGCACACCCATCCTGATCAAGGCTGCTGTGAGGTGCCTCCACCAAGTGGTGAATCGCCTCGAAAAGCGCTGCCTAATCTGAGCTTTCCTTCATCTGCGAACGAATGATGGACTAGACATGACTAGACCAGGACATATGAGACAATTGAAATACAATTGAAAGAAAACAGATAGTTGGACCAATGATGATAATATATGATAATTATTCATCAAGCACGATCAAGCACAATTTATGCCAATGACAATGCAACGAGTCCAGTGAAGACTTATGGTGCACGCAGCTCCTTCTTCACGGAACAACCACCTCAGCGCTTTAAAATGGTTTAAAGTAGTAGAGAAAAAAAACCTGGGAACGCTCTCACAACATCTCACAACATCTCACAATCATTGGTGTAGAAATGTGTAGAATCTGAGTAAAATCTGCTACGGCTGCGGCAATTTTCAACAGGTTCGTGTGGCCTCGGTGAAGCTTGTTTCCATTTGATTCAGCAGATTTCTGCAGATCTTCACTTAGGGCATGACCGGGACACTCTTCCTTTTGGCCGTGGAGTGCTACGACACTGTCTCCAGGCTTCACCATGTTAGTTTCCTGTCACAGCTTGAGACTGGATGCCTTTGGTGTATCAAATGTGTATCCAGCCTTGGCTTTCACCAAGGCTTTGGCGATCACGGAATCTGTGCCCTGAAACGATGCTGTGAGGATTGGCACGACCTGAGCCGTGCTTTTTCCGGGTGCTCGATCTTCCTACTCGAATGGGGCAGTGCCGCCATTCTGTCATCAATTACGCTGTCGAGTAGTGTCAAATGCCTGTTATGCCATCGTGATACTGCTCCAAATCCACAGAATTGCATTGAAGCTCAATTGAAGCTGCCAACATCGCACAACATAGATCGAACTAGTATGCTACTGCTAGTGTGTTTAAAACACAGCATGGATAGCATGGTATATCATGGCTGACACGTAACCTCTTGCACACAGTGCAATTAATCATGATTGAATCAATCATGCACGCTTTAAGTATCTTCGAGGCTTCTATCCCGTTATATATTAATATAGATATCCCTAGTCTGTTCCACCTTCTTGCAGCCACCAGAAGGTCAGTTGTCGCAAACTATCTACGATTTCTAACATGTAACAGCTTCAATGTCGACGAGGTACTCCTCGATTTGCCAACATCTGTCGCAATGTCGGCTCGCTTGCTGTAATGGCCTTCAGGAGAGTCGGGGAAAACGAAGGAAACCAAACTTGTAGATGGCACAGGGAAAAAATGAAGCTTCCTTCCTTTTCTATCCTTGTCTATCCTTTTCTATCCGTGTGTCACATTTTGTCGCTGATTCTGCTGTTTAATTACAATTAATTTGCACATGTTTATGGCACTAGGACTTCCGTGCTGCCAAAGCTCCAGGATAGGGCAGGGTGGTCGGTACTTTGAAATGATGCGAGCGGTGTGCCCAGTTTCAGTCAATGCGATGATCAGCTTGCCTCAGTGTACCCATTGTGTACCCGCACCCAGAGGTTGAGATCAGCCTACCAAAGCTGCGCGCATTGAAGATTCACATGATTCACACTTATTAAGTTATTCATACTTAACATTCATGAAGATTCAACTGGTGCCAAGGGGGAATGTGATCCCCATCGGGGATGTTCCTGGTAGGTTGATTGTGCTTCGAAGCAGGTCACCAAAGAACTATGCAACTGTACAAAGCGACAGACTGCGTTTCATTGCGTTCCACACCCAGGATATACGGCCATCATGGGCCATCATGGGCCATCATGGGCATCATGACATATCATGGCCATCCACTTTCTGGCTGAGATGCAATCAGAATCTATGACCGTCTTCACGGCGGAGGAACACACAGACTCGACCTCATCATCATGGAATCGTGGGAGAAGTGGGATATCAATGGTTATCATAGGAAAGTGATGGAAAGTGATAAATTTGAAAATCCGGCACTTGATGATACTTGATGACTCCATTGTCGAAGTCTGGTGTGCACAACTTTTCTTGGCCCCAACACCAACATGTTATGTTAGAAGTCATCACTCATCCACGAGAAGATCAAGAAGTTGATAGCAACACCCAGGTGTGGTGATGTCCAATCAATCTTTGTGTTGATGGCAGGAATCTGAGATCTGAGAAGTGGGCCGGACTCATGATATTCAGGTCCAAAGTCTTCATTCTGATGCCAAGGTAGAGAGACTGCACGGCGCAGCGGTTCAGAACTGCAGGAATTGTATTCTACAATTACCAACCTGCATCAACCTGCCTTGTAGTCCACCACCCTCTCTCCCACTTGGCAAATGTGACGCATGGTTGCAACTGCTTGTTCCGGGAACTTGCCACTGGCAGTCTCGCCGGAGAGCATCACAACATCCGTGCCATCCAGAACTGCGTTCAAGAC
>Ga0126342_10011372_pt1 | contig 15901 bp, 13 predicted proteins | sample Cyp1metagenome_FD_92528 | JGI IMG/M metagenome (GOLD analysis project Ga0126342, IMG submission 92528) | Coral microbial communities from Lord Howe Island, Old Settlement Bay, Australia - Cyphastrea 1 metagenome | ecosystem: Host-associated > Invertebrates > Cnidaria > Coral ... | reverse complement strand
TGCGGTGCTCTGCAGTGCTGTGCGGTGCTCTGCAGTGCTGTGCGGTGCTCTGCAGTGCTGTGCGGTGCTCTGCAGTGCTATGCGGTGCTCTGCAGTGCTATGCGGTGCTCTGCAGTGCTATGCGGTGCTCTGCAGTGCTATGCGGTGCTCTTCACTGCTATGCGGTGCTCTGCAGTGCTATGCGGCTCTATGCGTCGCTACGCGAGCCGGCGAAAATTTCCTGCAATGGATATCAAAGGTGTATAAAATCCTAACAAGTAAGCGGGGAATGGTTTACGAAACTAAAGTAAGGTGTGTACCTGATTAGACCAGTCATAAACTGGACATCCCGCACCCCTTTTCAAGAATCTGCAAAACATTGGTAGTTTAGGGTTCACCATTATATCATTGAGGACAATGTACCTGGTATGGCAATGACGAATCCCGATCTTTGATGGTTGAATCCCCACCTTCTAGTCGAAGAAAAAGTCTTGATGTTGGTTGATGAAAAAACCTATGTTTTTACGTTTTAATCCTCGATGCAATGCTGACTTGTAAGTAAACCAACCAATAGGTTTCTTATTTTTGTTTGCATACCAACTACAAATCAACCAATATGTTTCTTTCCACGATTGGTTCTCTGGTTGGCAATATTCTGTCATATGGCTCATAACCATACTGATCCATGACTAATCAATGACGAATCAATAACAAATCATACTAAATCATGCTAAATTATACTAAATCCTGTTAAATCCTACTAAACCACAGTGAATCATGCTAGATCATGCTAACCAATCTGCTGGCCATGTGCCTCGGCAGCGCCGGGGCGACTTCTGAAATCCATGGACAGCCTGAGAGCGCTTTCGGACACGGGAAGCAAACGGTGAAAACGCTGATGATACTGTGGATGGTTCTGAAATCCACCAGTTGGTAGATGGAAGAAATTAAGAAATCTCGTTGTCATATGTTCTAATCCCATTATTTCAAGTGTTGAATTGTGTTACCAATGGTTACTAGCGCAGGATTTCGCAACCATCCACAGTATGGACTTCCACTCTCCAGTGCCACCTCCATCTCGTTCGGGGATTTTCCATAGCCGTGTTTGACTACCGGAGGGTACATAGAGACGAAATGGATATAAAATGCATATAAGATGGATATAAGATGGATATGAAGGTTGTGAATATGGAGATGAAATTGATATACAGTATTTGGATTCCCCTGATAAATGTTAAATCCAAAAATAAACGAGAATGGATACTCAATGGATGTTAATAAACCGGATGTTAGTTGGGCAATCAATCGTATTTCGCCCAGAAACGAAGGATTTTGGTAACTGTCTGAATGATGGCACTTAGTGAAAATAGTAATCTTGGATATCACCAACAACATGGGATATAGTGTGATATAACAGCAACAATATAAGATTATGTGATGCTGATCGCTTGATGATGTTTCCCATTCATTGATCGGGTATTCACCATCACGGGATGGGAATACTTGAGAATGCGTAGTAAAGAGTAAAGATAGATGCTTGATCTTTATACTAGAATACCTCTTTACTTGGGAATATATATAGATCATGTTTGATATTAGTATACCTCTAGACCATGTTTGATCTTCATCTTCGTGATGATGATGATGATGATGATGATGATGATGGCGATGGCGATGGTGATGATCAAGATGAAGGTTGAAAGCACCGACAATGAAATTCTATATAGCCGGTAGCTGGTCTGGCTTCCAACTCATCAGGGGTAAGAAAAACACCTCATGAAAACTCCCTGAAGGGTGAACACCTCTTAAAATGTATAGACCAAAAATGAAAGAACACGCTCTATATGCATTCATCTAGACAAAAAGTGTATGTATGTATGTATGTATGTATGTGTGTGTATGTATGTGTATGTATGTGTATGTATGCGTATGTATGCGTATGTATGTGTATGTATGTGTATGTATGTGTGTGTATGTGTGTGTATGTGTATGTATATATGTATGTATGTCTGTATGTCTGTCTGTACGTCTGTATGTCTGTATGTCTGGATGTCTGTATGTCTGTATGTCTGTATGTCTGTTTGTCTGTATGTCTGTATGTCTGTCTGTCTGTCTGTCTGTCTGTATGTACGTACGTACGTATGTATGTATGTATACAGTATATATTGTATATACGTACATATATCATATCCAAATACAGTAGTTTATTGATACGTGCATACATTTGTAATTTGTACGCAAGAACCTACACCAGTGTCCACTAGTCCAAATATGTGATAATCCACTCAAAAACGGTCAGGTCCATCTGTGGGTCCCTGGGTCTTGAATCTTAAGCCATACCGACATGATATCCGCAAATATCTCTGATTGTATGCCATCAGTCTATGAAGTGGTCAGATGAATACCCATTGAAATCCTCCCATGCATGACATGCATGTTTTTTTTACATACGCACACCGAAATCAAAGTGAAAATGATTCTATCACAGTTTTTTCTGGATCTGTGACATGAAAATCTTACCTGTCACCCTCCAGTGTCATCAAACATGGCTGAAAAATCCCACATGAAATCTTCGATGACTTTCCCATATCTAAATGGAAAACCTCCATTTATCGCTGATTTCCCTGGCATCCAAGACCAAGCAGCAAAGAGCTCAAGAACTGGCGTGCCTCCTGCGACACCGTCGCTGGCCTGGTCGTCCCAGGGATTCCCTTCCAAATTGATCTGCTTGGTGGTTTGGTATACCTACCCCTCTGAAAAATCATGGACTTCGTCAGTTGGGGTTATTATTCCCAATATATGGAAAGTCATAAAAATTCTATCAATAATCTTTAGTGACAGTTAAACAACCTGTTTCATCTGGTTGGTGGTTGGTTTCTACCCCTCTGAAAAATCATGGAGTTTGTCAGTTGGGATGATTCTTCCCAACTGAATGGAAAAATAAAATTCATGTTCCAAACCACCAAGTAGTGATATATTACCCTCCCAAATGGGGGTTTCCATAGTCATGGGGGTACCCCAAATCCGCTTTTAATAAAATGGATGAGAACTGGGGGTACCCCTATTTTAGGAAACCTCCCAAATTAGCACAGGCCTTCCAGATAGGGCTTTGGAAGATTGGTTTCCACTAAAATCTGGCAATTTTCAGGGTCTATGTTAATTTGGGAGAGGGTATCACACCTGGGAATATGACATATTCATCCCTATGTGTGGATGACCATCCCCCAAACAGTCCCAAATGTCGGGGAAAAAACAGGTACCTAAATTGGAGGTGCCTGCGATATGCAAGCATATTGCCTGTGTAAGGGAATATCACACCAAAATATGGCATTCTATGGAACCAGTACCTCCCTTTTCAGATACTGTACCTGCAATGGGTCCCCTACAACTTGAGGGGCGAGACACAGGAGCGAGAGTTCACCCCGGTTGAGATATTAACCAAGTAACACCCTCCTGTAAACCAATGTGGCCATGTAAAAATATCCATGTTCAAAGTGGGAGAATCATGGAATGGATATGTTTTATGGAGACTTCTCAATGATTCAGTGGCCATCGGTGCCGGGTGCCCCCCACAAGTGCTGCACCATGCCGATTCGCATGTGCCTTGCGGCAACATCAGCTGGTGGAATGACCCCAGAAATCGATGCTGTCAAGGTCAAAATCTTAGAAATCATGGTATTTACAGGAAAACATGTGTTTTTTACATGGTTTTTTAAAACCATATTTTACCATTATATCCAGAGTTTTTCTTCTAGATGTTCCATGAAAGCAGTTCATTGAAATTGGGGCTACAGAGAAAGAAGCGTTCAGCAGGACTTGAAAATGAGAATCATCATGTACTCACCCATTTTTGATGGTGAAGTCCTTAAAAAAATTGTTGGACTTCCCCCTCGTCACTGTACTACGATCGCCGTTTAAACACCCACAGCTCGCGTTTTTCATAGCGCACCTCCTAGGTGGCTTTCCACTTAGGAGGGTGTGAACCAGACACCCCAAGGAGAAGATATCACCTCAGTGACCGTTGACGCCATGATTTCTCATGTGGTAAACCCTAAACCCTGAACCTAGCATTTGGGATGGTTTACAGCACCCATTTATGGTGATTTTAAGGGGATTGTTAAAAGAATTGGGTTACCACATTCTAGAACATCATGGATCGTAGACCGAAAAATAAACCCTGCCCGACTTTAACAAAAACGGATGGTACAACAACCATCCGTTGCCGTTAAGGATCCAAATGGTGGGTCATAAGCACGTCATAACCCCCCAACACCAACTCAAAATGTACCCTCTGGTAATTTGTTACAGTTTGCTATTGAAAATTGCCATTTATAGTTGATTTGTCCCATTAAAAATTGTGATGGTCCATAGTTATGTTAGTTTACTGGAGGGTATTTCTGGGTGAAATCCCCAAATTTGTTGGATTGTAGAAACAAAAAAAACACCAAGTTGTCACACTCGGCTGGTATTCTTCTAGCGTAATCCTAGGTTACCAACATCATGCCGTGATAAAATCCTCACATTTGCTGGTGAATCTCCGATCTATTTGCATGGTAAATCACCATTCTCTATGGTCAGACAACCATCAAACACCAAAGGTTTGGGGTACCATTCATGCTGGAGTTAGAGCCCGGAAGAAACTCGACCCTTGAGGTGTAAGTCTTTGGTATTGAAAGTCTAGCATGTTCTGGCCACATCTCTAGAAAAGTGGCAGGAGCAGCTTTTTGAAAGGTCAAGTTCAACTGACGGAGACGAAATCTTCAATGATTCGTCTAAGTTTGCTTCTAGGGTGAACATGGAAATGATGGTACTGCGTGCACAAATATACACACATCATCCTGCATTCCCACCCCTCACCCCACCATAGTCGTTCCCAGCCCCATGATGGCCCTACAATTCCATGAACGTCACAACCAATCCGTCGAACGCAGTGGCCATATTCCGTAATTAGTTGGTTGATGTTGGTTATCTATCCCATTAAATCCCATGAATATCACATGAATAGTCATATACTGCACATCTAACTTAACCAACTAAGTAATATCGACTAATAGATATTTATAGTACTATCGCTGGTTATATATCCCAAAACCATATCCCCATCAATATCCCTATGAATATCCCATCAAAATCTCAATCCAGCCACATTTCGAGCAGTAGGGCTTCTCTGCGAGAACCTCATTTCGGCTTTTTTTTTCCACCAAGCCATCCCCTCCAATTGAGCAGCGAAGTTCATGGAAATCCCCTAGTTTTGGTGGATCAAGTTTGATTTGAAACGATTTGCCACCATTGGGGTTCTCTGAAAATAGGCTACCCCTAGGATCCAATGCTTCATCATAAAATGTCCAATAGCCATGAATTTTGGAACATCCCAAGTTTGAGACAAAACCCATAGTGTAAACATCTGAAAATTGCTCGAAATTGTAGTAACATTTGTTCCCAAGATCATCCTGGCCATGGTGCGCAACCGGTCATTCGTCGAAAAAATGAAGCAACAAGGGCTGGTGTCAAAATTTGGAACCCCAAAATCCCATGGTTTCCATGGTTTGTCATCATCCCTGTGAAGATCAAGATAGATCAAGATAGATCGAGATAGCAATTTTGGAAATGAGCTTAATAAGTGACTTCGAAAATATCGAAGTGTCCAGATCTGAGATTTGTTCATAGCCTTCTTTTCGATCACCCACAGGCTTCCCTGCTTCAGGAGCCACATAGCCGCGTGTTCCCAACTCTCCATGCAAGGACTCCTCGCACCCAGGAGTTGTTACATTGGAAAAGCCCAGGGGGTTCAGCCATGGAAAATCTCGTGGCTTCCTTGGGAAAGTCATCAATGGTGGCTTTTCCATATCCATGTTGAAATACTGGAGGCTACGCCATTTCCCATGGTGAACAAGAAATCATGTTCTGATTTCTGTTGCCATAGGAGCTGCCTCATCAAACAATCCAACAACCCGTGAATCAAGGGAATCTCCAGTTTCAAGTGTATTCGATGTGTGGCTTGGTTCATCCGTTTAGAATCTATACAAAAATCTATACTATAAATGTCATGCGGTAGACCCTATTAAAAAAAAAAAAAAAACATGGTGTCCGAAAAAACATCATTCCCAAATCTCTGTCTGTTGGGGACAATTGGGGATACTGAAGTTTATGGCATTGGGTAAACACCACATTATGGCACATGAAACCCATAGTTGGCAGCTGCAGTTCCACTTATAAATGGGTTATTCATAACCACTGTAGGTGTCATGTCATGTTTGATCCCAATTTATGGAGCTCATTACCATAGTTATACCCATTTATAACCTATCAAAATTTCTACTACAGGTGAAAAAATAGATGATGTTCCCAGCTATAAACCTCCATTGATATAGGATTTTCATGAAAATTCCATAGGATTTTCCATTTGCAACCCAAGATTTTCATGGATTTCCATAGCCCCCAACCACACCAAGTACCACATCCCCATCTCCATCGCGGCCCCATCATTCTCCCAACCAGCCTCGTCCTCCTCTGCTAAGGCTGCATGAGAGAAGTCGATGAATTTGGGCTCGGCCTGGAGAACTCTCCGCGCAATGTCAACGTAAAAAAAAAAAAAAACTGGGGAAGGTCAGGTTTCACCCATCCAAAAATAGTGTTTAAGTACCCATCTAAAAATTCCATTAAATAGTCTTTAGTGACCGTTGAACAACCTGTTTCATCTGGTTGGTGGTATACCTACCCCTCTGAAAAATCATGGAGTTCGTCAGTTGGGATGATGACATTCCCAACTCAATGGAAAGTCATCAAAAATTCCATGGTTCCAGTCACCACCAATCAGTCATGTAGAAAATTGTGTGTAAAAATCTCAGATTTCACCCATCCAACCGATGACAGGTCTCGCAGATCGCAGCCGCCTCGCCCTGCTCGTTCGATCCGAACAAGACGTTGCCAGGTTTCAGGTCTCGATGCACCACACCTGGCGTCCGATGGAAAGATTGGTGGTTTCCTAAGTCAGGGGGGTACCCCCAAATGCTGGGTTTATTTCATGGAAAAACCCGAAAATAAAATGAATGATCTAGGGGTACCCTCATTTCAGGAAACCTCCATATAGATATGGCAAATTGTATGTATATATATATACATATGTAATTACATACATATCATACAAGTATATTCAGTTCATAGCTCACAATCCAAAGAACCAGAGAGGCTGATAATTAATAACCCCCGTATTTCATGACCAATCCACCATCATCCAACCATCACTTGTGAATGATATCCCCATTCTTATCCATCCAATTCATTTCGGACTATCATCAACCATCATATTTCAAACATCAAGCAACCATATTTCCGGATGATGACCTTTCATGTTTAGTGCTTAAACCTCCCATGTCATCACCAATCAACTATCAATTAACCCGTGGAATAAATAGCCATCAATATTCAAAACCATTTAAGTTACAATAGTCCCCACAACCATTAACCATAGTTAACAAATAACCCATAAACAGTGGGCAGGGCGATTTTTTACATGGCTCAAATGAAGCTTTCTCCAGCCTGCCTTTGGAGTGTAAGCTCAGCAGTCCGTCGCAGATCTTCCTGTGCAAATCTCCGCCAGAGATGGGTTGAACAAGGTGGTGGGTTCATAGTTAGTTCAGTTAGCAACCCCGAAGTAGTTGTTGAAAAGTTGGGCGCCTGGGAATTCTGTTTGATGAAAGGGTGTTCTGATTTTTTCTGGGAAACCTCTAGGTCCTACTAGGTTTAGTAGGGTTTATGACGATATATAGTCAGATGGGCTTGTGACTTTGTAACCCTAGGTCGAACCCTTTGCCAAACCCAGGAGCCAAACATACTGACCCTGGGTGGCTATGGATCAATGATCAAACCACGATCAAGCCCTGGTTATTCTTGGTTTCAAATCAAAATGCAGTAGCCTCTGGTAATGACTAACAGTTTGCTATTGAAAATGACCATAGAAATAGTGGATTTTCCCATTGAAAATGATGATTTCCCATAGTTACGTTAGTATACCAGAGGGTAGCTGGTATAGCTAGATGTTCGTTCATATTATGAAAAACGGTCCATAGACCTCCATATCATTCCAGCAGTGGAGCAATGGACACATAGCAATGGAAATCCCAGTCACTCAAATGCCCTGCAGGATCATAGTCTCCATGTATAGATGTGCCAATATAAAGTCCTTGATCAAACATATAATAGCATTATATTTATATATATATATATAGTAAGTTTATTGTCATGGTTTCCATGCATTTTGTGCTGTTAAATTAATCCTTATCATAGTCATGAACCAATAGCTGCACATCAAGTGACTTTGTATAAATGTCCATCCATTGCCCATCGATTGACCCATTTATAATAATATGTTTTAAAGATGTTTAATCTCCCATTCAAATTTTGACCCTGATCCAGAGAGCAAATCCCTTCTGCCTTGCCCTGGACCCTGCTGGACCCTGATGGGTGTGTCCAAGAATGGACTGACACCCGATGGATGTTTTTGGCCTGAACAACTAAACATAAATCCATAAGTCATGGTGAAATGAGATGTGTGTTTTCATGTGTTCATAAATCCAGAAATCATCAGGAAATGTCTGATGTCAAACCTCGATGTTTGCTTGATTTGTGGGGCCAAACATGCAAAAAAACATGGATTTTCCCAAGTTTTTTTCCATGAAACCATGGAATCAGCATCCGTCAAGCCCTAGCAACAGCAGCCTGGTTAGGCGCTTCGCGGTCTCTTCAAACACGGGACCTCGCCTTGGGTCCGGAGCGAGTTCCATTGGGTCCAAGTTGTTTTGGGGGATCCAAGATGGTCTGGTTGGTCATCTGGTGGTCAGGTTTCACCCATCCAAAAATAGTGTTTAAGTACCCATTTAAAAATTCTGTTAATAGTCTTTAGTGACCGTTAAACAACCTGTTTCATCTGGTTGGTGGTTGAGCCCTACCCCTCTGAAAAATCATGGAGTTCGTCAGTTGGGATGATGACATTCCTAACTGAATGGAAAGTCATCAAAAATTCCATGGTCCAGTCACCACCAACCAGTGGTATTTCAGCACCGATGTTTAACAACTATCATAGGAATATCATTGGGATGTTGAAGCAACAAGAATGGGAATTTTTTGGGGAATATCACTGGAATATATTGTGGGAATATGATGGGAATGTAATGGAAAGAGTATTTCATGGGAAACAATGGTGTTAATAGTTGGAATACAATGGGAATGTATATAATCGTAATATTGCTAGAATGGAGGTTTAACCAACAAGATTGGGGGTATGAAACCAACAAGAGTTGGGGTTTTGCCAAGAAAACTTAGAATTCAGCAAGTCAGTAGTAGTTAAACAGTTAAACCAACAACCATGAAATGTGGGGGTTTTACCAGCTTACTGCTGAGAGTTCCACCAATAAAGATATGGAATGTTTACCAACCAAAATCTGGACTTCACCAAGATTTTTATTGGGGTTTTAAGCAGCAGGAATGGTGGTTGAACAGAAAAAAAGCAAGGAAATATAGGGAATTCACTAGTTGATCAACTCAAATGAAAGCTTATTCAATGGATTTGCTTATGGAATTTTATGCAGCAATTCACATGGGGTTTTTCATGGACATACTGGGATACACATGATTTCATCATCAACCAATTGATGAATCGACAGAAACGCCTTCAGTGGGGGGCCCTGCTTCAACAGAAACGGTGAGTTGGTGAGCAAACTGTCTATGTTGGATAGATCCACTGTGGGTAAAACAATGCCATTTTTACCACCCATGGAAATGGTAACCATACCACTTATATACATGGTGAGATGGGGGGATGGTTTATGGCATTGTTTTAGCCACATCATTGAAATGTGCATATTATGCATGGTTTGCTCGAACTTGTACTTGTCAAACTCAAAGTCAATGGTTTGTGCTTGGACATTAAAGGTCCTACCGTCCTACCCCAACTATTCACCAACTACTAACTAATGATACTACTCAATGTATCAACCTGTTGACCAATATCGACCTCGATCAATGTTGATGGATTAAAAATCAACGAACTAGTGAGCTAATTGCTAGAGAAATTTAAAAATGATCATCCAACTATTTAAACTACCCTCTGGTAAACTAACATAACTATGGAAAATCACCATGTTCAATGGCTAAATCAACGAACTAAATGGCCATGTTCAATAGTTTTTTGTTAGTTTACCTATCATTCATACTCATCCACTATTAATCATCCATACCACTACAATCCAACTATTAATCATCCACTATTAATCATCCACACATAACTGTGGAAAATCACAATTTTCAATGGCTAAATCAACTATTTCCATTGCCATGTTCAATAGTTTATTGTTAGTTTACCAATCATTAACTCTAGTTATATCTACCATAAACCATAGAATTCAGCCACTCACAAGGCAACTTAGTTAGCTATCAAACGGGGGCGCCTCATCCTGTGCAATCCAACATAATCCAACTATTTTTCAGTTCTTCGTGGTCTACCACTCTTTTTGTTGCTTCAACTTGCCGATGCCAAGATGCTGTACAAGTTGGTCCAGAGAGCCGCCTGGAAAATCTGTGGGATTGAACTGCTTGAAACGAGAAGGGCTGCTGGAGGAAAAACGGTGAAAAAAATTGAAAAAACGAAGAAAAAAAATGGAAAATATCCATTAATATAATCCATTAATTGGAAAATATCCAATTCTCAATATTAGATTGGGAAAATAATGAAAACAAATGAAAACAAACTCCGCCACAGTGGCTTTTGGCATCAAGAAGTGGGATTTCACCAGCATGTTTTTTGGGGTTTGCTCCAAAACCCATTGGAGAAAATATGGAAATGGAATGTTCATCAATAAATTTGACAATAATGAGGTTGAACCAACAAAAATAATGGATTCAATGAGCAAAAATTGAGTTTGCCAAACGAAAACTTGGAGGAAAAATGTGCGGATATTGAGCAACAAGATCTTGGATTTCTTTGGATTTATTTAACAATAGAAGTTGTTGTTTACCGCACCAAAATGATGATTTAACCCAGCAAAATGTAAAGTTAAGCGGCAAAAAAAACCTATGATTTCTATTTGGCCAACAAACAGATAGAACCTTCGAGTCGCACAACTAAACTTCACCATGGATCAACGAGCCACTTCCCATCTGGTGACAATCCCAGAATCGCCGCCTTCCAACAACTCTGTCACAAAGTAGTAAACAGGTTCCTCCTGCGCTGGGGGTCAAGAGCCTGTGACCTTCGTGAACACCAAAATAGTTGGTATAGCTGGATGAATATGCTATGAATCATAGGTTTTGATCCATATCCATATAATTTATATAATCCATTCCCCCATAGAAACCTGATTTGGTATTGGTTGTTGGCGGATTGCATTGACTCACCAAACTATCCTAGGTAAATGGCCATAAGGGAGGGAGAGTTCCAAACATTCCCATTACCACTATAAATACTCCAGTATTCCCCAATATACCATCATGCCAATATGGCAACATAATGGGAAGAATGGGAGTTACTAATAATGTTACATTATAGTTACTGATTGTTAATCATAACTCCCAGTATTCATTAATACCAATAATTAATTTGAAAAAATATATACATAATAATAAAATAAAATAAAAAATATTATATAATATAAAATAAAAATAAAACAAAATAAATAAAATCAATAATATAAAATATAAAATATACTTTAAAAAATATATAATAATAAAGTATCATTATTATTCTTATTATTATTATTATATATAACATTTATTAATATCCTATAAATAGAATTTATATTCCCTTCTATGTTTCAGTTTTAAAATTTCCGACCCAGACTTACCCAATACTACTCATAAATAACATAAAGGTATATAAATAGATTATATTTAAAAAAAAAAACATCTAGTTTAATTTATGTTCCCATAACGATAAAAAATATGGAATTTTAATATTCCATTATAATTCAATAGATTTTATATATAAATTTAAATATCCCACGGGTTTTGGTATAAACAAATTACCATTCGCAACATATTCCCATTACCATAATTACCATTCTTACCCAGTAATTTGCGAATTACCCAGTAATAATGGTATTATTTATAGTAGTTACCATGAATAATAATCCAAACCAGTATTCCAATAATGGGATTATAGGTATTATTACTGGGATACTACCGGGATTACCATTACTGGGAATAATACCAGTAATAGTAATACCCTCTGGTTATTTAACATAGCCATGGAAAATGGCCCATTTATAGATGATTTTCCCAGCTATAAACCTCCATTTATTTTGGGGATGCATTAATTACTGGGATTTATTATTACTATTACTGGTATTATTACTGTTACTATTATTACTGGGATTAATGGTAATAATAGTAATAATGCTAATTACTGGGATTAACAGGTTATTAACCCAGGTAATTACTGGGATTTATAGGCAGTTACCCTCTGGTAAACTAACATAACTATGGAAAATCACAATTTTTAATGGGAAAATCCACTATAAATGGCCATTTTCAATAGCTTTGTTAAATTACCAGAGGGTACCCAGTCTTCCCCCAGTCTCCATCCTTCCCAAATGACCCCGCCTCCGCTTGCGGCAGCTCCAGGCCTAAGGCCGAGACCGCCTCAATTCCGGAGCCCTCGAAGCAGCCTGCGCTGAGCCAACGGCTGGAAAGGGACCAAAGATGTGGAAAAAACATGGGAAAAATGGTGAAAAGTCAACGAAAATGGGTGAAAAATAGGGTGAAAGATGAAAGTTGTGTGGAAAAGTCATGAAGAAATCAAGTACAATCAGGTGAAAAGAAGGAAAACATGATGAAACATGATGAAGAGGATGAAAAATGGGAATTGAAACAGGCTTGAACATGTTGAATCAGCCGAAAGTATCCTTCAAATCTTGCAAATGTTGAGGCCAAAGAGATTGGAGGAAATGGTTTGAAGCAATCAAAGATTGAAGCAACGCACGGTGGGTTGCATCAGCAAAAATGGGGACCTTTTTTTTAGGTTTCGCGGCAAAAATTTGGATCTGGACAACAGAAATGACATGCTGGTTGGTGGTGCAATAACCATCTTGAAAAATATTAGTCAATGGGAAGGATTATCCCATATATTATGGAAAATAAAAAATGTTTGAAACCACCAACCAGCATGAAATGAAATTTTGGGGTCACCACTACAAATCCCCTTAAATGCAAATCGCCAAGTCTAATGACGCTGCTACGCTGAGAGATAACTGTCCTGCCAACTACCACTCGACTATCAGGAATCGGCCCCCTTCGGGCGCATGCGGGGATTGTTTATTGAGTCAATGGACCATCTCGAAAGGGAGGATTATGCAAAGAGATATAATATTATATAGATATATCATCCCTCATTCAATGCCCATTTCTATTGGATTTCCCAGCCATGTTTGATATGATATCTGGTTGGTGGTATACCTACCCCTCTGAAAAATATGAGTTCGTCAGTTGGGATGATTCCATTCCCAACTGTTTCTGGAACTTCATAAAATTCCATGGTTCCAGTCACCACCAACCAGATTAATAAATATTATAAATCCCATTTCCTCAATAAATGGAAAAATATAATTCATCTTCCAAACCACCAACCAGCAAAAATCCATCCCATCTTGTTGCGTAGCATGTCCTTCCAAACCACCAACCAGAGATTATCTAATTGTTGCAGTCTCATGGGGATTCAACTGAACCAATCCCCCCGGCTCGGTCTGCGGCCTAGCAGCTCCACGAGGTTTGGATGTCCTGGTCACAATAAGCCGTCCATGTTGGATATGAGGAAATACGTAGAGATAGATGATACATATATTGACATATAGATAATATGTTTTTTACATATGTGTGCATCTATGTGCAGGTGTGTATATATATATATTTTTCTCAAAATGGGGGGATCCCAAAATCCAGCAAAATTGGTAGCTTTGACCCCGCTCAACTTCCGACATGGATTGGCCTTTCTGCGCCATCACCTTCGATACCACCAATGAGCCTGATGTCCAATGAGTAAAAAACATGAAGAGAATGAGAAGCCATTTTTTCGAACCTATGATTAACCTTTAAATGTGATTTAAATGTGATTTAAATGTGATATACCCTATTGTAATTCCTTTCTATTCATTAACTGTCCATGATTAACCCTTGCACCCAATCTTCACCATCACCATCACCAAATGGTCCAAAAGGGGGGGGAACCGGCGGAACCGGGGAAAAATTCTGCCCCTTCTGCCCCAGATCCAGCCTTCGGAACCCAAGAGATGGTTGAACACTTTGCTTTCATTCTCGATACCTCTGCAGCTGCTTGAGCTTTTTGATGCTTTAACTGGCAGTTTACTGGCAGTTTGCTGGCAGTTTACTGGCAGTTTACTGGCAGTTTACTGGCAGTTTACTGGCGGTTTACTGGCAGCTTACTCCGAAGTCGACTGGCAGTAAATTTGAAGCGAAATGTGTCTTTTTTGTGCTTCCGTGGTGAATTCTGCAAGTAAACCTCATGGATTGGTTTCAGGGATATCGCATAGCAAACCATAGCATCGAAGCCAGGAGTGGATCATCACAGATTTTTTGTTTGCTTGTTGTTGGTTCGAACCCCTGAAAATCATTCATCAGGGGGTCATCACCCGAAAAGGGTGAACTCTAACAAAAAACAAAATACGATCATTAACCACCATTAACTAGCATTAACCTTTATTAACCGTCACTGATCATCCATATTTATGGGGAAATGGTCATCATCATACTCAATTAAAACTAATATATCAACTCTATATATCCCTCTTATTAATCGATGGGAATGACATAGATAAACCTTTGTTAAAGTAACATAACTATGGGGAAAACACGAGTTTAATAGCTAAATCATCAATCTACATGGTCCATGGTTTCCATAGCTATGTTCGTTTACTGGAGGGTAATACTAAAAGTTCATGGTGAATCCCGATAATCCAGCACATACGAGTATATACATATATATATATATACATATATACATATATATATACATATATATATATGTATAAAGTATATATATATACATATACGTATGTCCCACTAGTATCCCATTGTATATCCATTTATTGACTGGAGGGTCACCTCTATAAATTAAGCCTAATTTTGTCACCTTGAAGCCCCCCTCGAGAAATGCCTGTGGCCACGGGTAAGGCGCCAGTCTCTGTGGGCATGGCACGGCTCATGACCTGCGAAAACGCCATGGGCACACCATGGATACCCAAAGTCATGGCATGTCATGGCCATGAAATCATGAGGAAAAAAACCGGTGAACATGAAATTCTGTTCAAAAAGCCGGGAAAAGGATGAGAAAACATCAAAACTGGTAAAACAAACAGCAGTAACTGCATAAAATGAGATAGTATCTTAATGATGGGAATATTGTGAGGATTGGATATGAGATTGGATATGGAAAAAAAACAGATGAGGTACCCTATTTGGACCCCTGAAAGGCGCGTCCATTTCTGGGGCGTAAATCCATGGCTTCCTTTAGATTTTCGCTGAAACCAACCTCTTGATAAATTTTGGATTTGACCAACAAGACTCGCCGTTCAGCCAACAATTAGTTAAGAGAACATTAAAATTCATAAAAGGTCATCTAAAGATTTGATGGATATTTCATATGTCTATAAAGTGAGTCTGATCAAACTTGCGGTGCTAAGACTTCCAGTCACCATATAATCAACATTAACCCAGCTTTGCAACCCAACAGCATACCTGAATCTTCCACCTACGTCTTTTTTCAGACCCTGTGCCAAAATCCTGTTTTTTCAGCACCCAGAAAACTTTTCAGGACCTACTCTCAAATTCAGGACCTGGCCATTTTGGGGTATCAATGGTAATGGCAATCATTGGGTGCAAACATGTGAAACCAACATTTGGGGGATATTCAAGCCAT
>Ga0126342_10011371_pt1 | contig 15902 bp, 12 predicted proteins | sample Cyp1metagenome_FD_92528 | JGI IMG/M metagenome (GOLD analysis project Ga0126342, IMG submission 92528) | Coral microbial communities from Lord Howe Island, Old Settlement Bay, Australia - Cyphastrea 1 metagenome | ecosystem: Host-associated > Invertebrates > Cnidaria > Coral ... | reverse complement strand
TGCAAGTTACAAGAAGAAGTTGATAGCGTGTGCCAGGGTACGGTGCAAGAGAAGAGTGGATAGCGTAGCAGCAAGTCCGAGAGAATATCTTGTAAGGCGGGCAGCCAAGAACGTTATCAGCCCCCCCAAAACCCCCCAAAACCCCCCAAAACCCACGGCCGTCTATAAGCCGTGGTCCAACTACCCTCTGGGAAACGTTTACATAACTATGGAAAGATCCACCCATGTTTTTCATGGGAAAACTCACTATTTCGACTGGACCATTTTCAATAGCTTTTTGTAAACGTTTACCAGAGGCTATATCCCATTAAATCCCATTAAACCACCATTTTCCTATGGTTTTCCTATGGTTTTCCTATTTTCCTATGGTTTTCCTATGGTTTTCCTATGGTTTTCCTATGATATCAACTGGTGATGACCGGATTTCGCAACCACCAAAAACTGCCGTATCCCGAACTGCACCTGCAGCGACTCGATGGTGGCCTTCCCCGCTGAGCAGAGGTGCCGCAGGACCGGCACCACCTCCTCCTGGGATCCGATGGATATACTATATCTGGAGGATAGTATAGATATGTGAAATATATAATTATATATATAGTTCTATATAATTAGATATATATATATGTCTATTATATAACATATATAAAATATATAATATTATATATATATACATGTAGATAAGTATATAATAGTAATAGTATTGTATCATATTGTATCAATATCTTCACCCCCAGTCGTCTCCAGAGCTGCCCCGGCTCCTTCTTGCCATTGTTCAACGCAACGGCGATCTTGTCGGGGTCAATACCTCGGCACTTAACAAGTGTGGCACTAAGTGCCTCGTGACTTGCTTCAGTGTCTTGGTGTACCCTCCCGTCATTTTGCATAGCTATGGCAGCTATGGTATAGATGGCCCGTGTATAGATGATGAAAACCATATCTTAGCTATGAAAATTGGTGGTTTTCCAAAGCAAACTGTTGAAGTACTAGATGGTAAATAAAAGATGCTGCTGGAAATCCTCTGTATCGAAAACGGTTTGTGAACAGGGAGGCAAATCCCCTGTAGTCCAACATGGCATCATGCACTGCAGAAACATCCGCAGGGCTATCGAATGTGGCGGACACCAGCACTGCGTTGCTTGACCAACGCACATGGGTCCATTCATGAGTCTTCATGGCACGGCGAACCGCAATTTCGGATTCAACTTGGGAATTTATGTCCCAAAATCAACGGATTTCGGGTTTCCAGAACATCATTTTTTGGGGACCCATCCCAAAAATATTGCTTCAAACTACGCCCTCAGCCAAGGGGCTATGTTTGCTAAAGACCGGCTTGCTTGCCTGTAACCGCAGGTTCACCTGGGTTCGAAGAGGCAGGGCCCGGTTACGTCGCAAGTTGGCATCAAGTCCAAGAGGCGTGGTGTGGAATCCGATCAATTTCTGACACCATCCCACCTGTTGATGGCAGCATTTCATCAATTCGTCTACACAACAAACTTCAAGATACTTCAAGGGTCTTTAGCACTCAAGAAACATCCAAAAAACACCAATTCCTCCCAGCCACCGCATTGCCCCGCTGTAGCGCCAACTGGGTCATCACCTGGACGGGTAGATCACTTCCTTTTTCAGGAAACAAAAATAAACAAACAAGGTGGGATTTTCCATAGCGTGTTTTATGTTTACTGGAGGGTCAATGGGGCATCTATAGAGATATCTTAAAATATGACAAAATATGTAGGCAATAGATATGAACTATATATATAGTCCAGTATATTAACACGTATACATACCGTATACATATGTAATCATATGTTAATATGTGCGTCATTATACCAAGAGTTGATCCATATAGATCCTACAAAATCAGTGCTTTTGGTTAAGATCGGTCGGTCTCCCCGCGAAATCGTCAGGTATCTTCAGTGGCTCCCCATTCTCTTCGGTATCACTATATTATATCATGATACATCTACCATAGTGATATATCTACCATAGTGATATATCTACCATAAACATCCATCAACCACAGTGATGGAAAAGTCTACAATAGTCTACATGAGTTTATACCAGCTTATCCAACTGCAAACCCAAAAAACAGTCATCAGCTGGATTTCCCATGATTTCCCCGGTTTCGTTGGTCTTTGATGGTGGCAGAGGGTCGCCCTAACCACCGCTCCCCGTTCAACGAAGGTGCCTCGTCTTGGACGACCCGGCGCTGCTCGGCTCATTCGAGCTGCAACCGCCAGCCGAAACACGCGAAACAGGGCGAGGCCGTGTTTACGGTGTCCAGTCATGGGGATGTGACCAACAGATGCACATGGGGATATTCGACATCCACATGTTTCTTATGTTTGTTTGATTTTGTTTGTTGATAGTGTTATAGTCTGATATCATATGATATCATATGATATCATATGATCATGATCATGAATGTATACAATATGGGGATACAATGGGATAGTATTTCAACAACGATATGGATGGTTGTTTAATGTCGTTTGTTTATAGGATTTTAAATGATTTGACCATCGACGATCGGGCAATACCAGTATTTGATGGGCATCACCTGTTACTTGGTCCTGGAATTTCGGAGACAGTTCAAAACTTGCTGAATATTGAGAAGCAATCCATCATTGGAACACCACACCGTAGCTGTTGTTGAAATGGAACACATCCGCGTCCATCTCCAAAGGTCATTTTCAGCGCGAGCATCAAAGCTTGTTTGGCCTAGTCGGAGCCGTCAACGAACCAGCAATGATTGCTATCCTTTTTGTTGTATAAGATTCTGATCCAACTCAAATAAGGTTTAACTTGAGCTATAAAACAAAAGGATTCAATGGGATTTATTTAATCCCTGGTGCTTACTGCGCAAAGGACCGGAATTGCTAGGTTTGGTTACTAAAAGGTTCTAGTGGTCTAGTGTCTAGTGGTTCACAAACTGACAAACGGTAGTTTTTTTTGCGTAAACAAAGGCGATAAATTCTTCTGATTCACCAAAATTAGCCATCCTTTGGGATGATTCTCATTGCCCGGAGCAACAATTGCCCTCTGGTATTTTACTGGGGCCTAAAAATGATAGAAATTTTGAGCTCTGGTCAACAAACAAGTCTCTCACTTTTTTTTGAAGCACGAAAAAAAATCATCCAAACACGGAGGGTATGCCAGAGTTTCATTACCAGAGTTACCAGAGGGTATACTGTTACAGAAATTGATTGACTGGTTTTAAAATTTAACCAATGGTGAACTAGTGCTTTCACAGCACGTGGGTCTGGCTTCCACTGAGGCCGTAAGCAGCCCCTGTGTTTTGCGACAAACTACCTGTGTCTGAAAATGGGGGAAAAAGAACCTGCAAGCGAAAAATTGGGAAAATTAGTAAACTCACATCAAATCCGTGGATAGAAAGACAAAGTTCCCCCCCAAAAAAAATGTATCCATCGGAAGTTACCCTAGGATTCCGATAAAACGGCGCCCTAGGATTCCCAGCCTGGTATCCTCTGGCAATGGGACACCAGGCTAAGTTCGATTTAGTTCAATAAATATGTCCCATGTTCGATCAGCATTCAGCAAAGCCCCATTTCGCTAGGATTCCTGCGATGATTTAAACCTCGGATTCTACGAGTACTTCTGCAGCATTCCCCATCCAGATTTCTCGCAGATTCCCATTCCAGGTTTCGGGCGGCCTATCAAGGGTACCTACCACTTCCTGAGCGCATGCCCCGCTGGACTTTACCGTGAAAATTTGGGATTTAGAATCATGGACACCCCAAAATGACGGCAAAAATTCTACTAGAATAGTTGATTTTCTCAACTTTCTGTGCCGAGGTTACCATCATTTCTAGTAGCTTTTTGTTGGTGAACATGCCTCCAATAGCAAGGCTTTATGGTGATGAAATAACTACTAGTAATGGGGATCGTAAATTAACTTATAACTCGGCGGTTCACCGCCACCACCTCGTAGAAATATGACATGTTTTTGTCGGGGAAAAAAAAAAACGTCGTCAGGAAATCATGAGATATACGGCCAACAACCGGATATAATTAAATTATATATTATATATATATAATTGGAATATGTTGGAATTATTTGGATATGTGATATATGAATATATATGATGATATATGCAGTATGGGTTTGTCCAGGACTGGGGGATATCACTAAAAATTGCTATCTTCATTCGGAAAGTCCGATGACGTCATCGTTGGCCCAACGGGGGTCCTCCTAAATCCTAAATACCTAGGATCCAGTGGCGGTGGACAATGCCCTATAAATGGAGGTCTATAGCTGGGAAAATCATCGAAGTCAATGCGGGCTTTTCCAGCTGGCCATGTTTGATTTTTTGGGGGGCACCACTTTTAAAATTGGTTTTTACTTTCAAATCTGTTTGAAACGGGCCCTCAGAATCAACTTTCAACCACTTTTTGGTGCACCCACGTTGCTAAGAAGTTGAGCCAATGATCAAATCTATGCAGTGCTTTAAAGGATGGTCATCCCACACTTGAAAGGCTGGATGTGAGCTTCCCTATTCAAAGATATTCGAAAGGTTTCAAAGTAGAATCATGGCACCATGACAATGGCACACGGGAGACATCAAGAATCATCTGGTGGATGATCTTTTGAAAGAATGAGAAATATTCACTGGGAATTGCAGCCACAGCCCATTTTTTTCAGACCCCAGTTACTAGCATAAGTCATGCTAAAATCAACCAAACATCCAAAATTTCACGGCAGAAATCCGTCCATCTCTGGGTGCCCCCAGCATGCTTGGACTTAAACTTGAGCAGCCACGCCTCGCCAGGGAAGACAGGGCCCCCAGCTTTTGGAGCATTTGGAGCTGATGAATCTTGGTGGCAAAGGGAAATTTTCTGAGAAATCCCATTAAAAATGAGTTGGAATATCACGGAAATAGAACCATGATGGCGATTGAACATGTCTTGGAGATGGATTCCAATCTTAACTTTTGGAAATGGCTTAGGAAATCCAAACCACTTAACACGAAAACATGTCCGGAACTCTTTGTTTCAGCAGAGTTGTTTCAGTGTTGGTGAAAATTCCCATCACATCAAGCATCGGGGGGATCGCCGAATTGCCAAAAATTCGCATGTTGGATTTGTCAAAATTGGATGCTCCAAATTGGATGCTTAGTGCCAAAACTGACCCATTTCCACCACTAAACCTGGACAAAGATTGATTTTCATATGATTTCGGCACATGTAAAATCGACCAACTGGGGTTGTCTGATAAATAGGCTGCTAGAAAAAAAATGTTGGAGTAATCAGCGTATTCTGATGAGTTAAAATCGCTACCATCCGATGTTTGATGCTAAGGGGCAGCAATTTTATGGTGTTACCCTCTGGTAATTTGTTACAGTTACATAGCTATTGAAAATGACCATAGAAATAGTGGATTTTCCCATTGAAAACGGTGGATCTTTCTATAGTTATGTAAACGTTTACCAGAGGGTAGTCCCCATCTTCAGAGAACCAGAAATCATGAAAAATCATGAAAAAAATCACCATGTTTCATGGTCAAGATGGGCATTTTTTGTGGTGGTGAAAAAATCATGTTGAATCCCCATGTTGCATGGTGAAAAATCCCTATTGGTCATTCTTACGGACTCCGTTCATTTCACATAGCTTATGGAAAATGTTTCATGGATGATAAAAACCTATATCATCCTGCATATGTTTTTACCTCTTTAAAATGCTGGTTTTGCCTATAAAAAATATCTATAAATCCTGTAACCAGATAATTAAGATGTAGGGCAATCCCCCCTAAATCCCGGCAGATTCTCCCCGGTTCCGGGAACGGCACCTGTAGGGAGGCCCGTTCCGCCAAGGACAGCTCTTGCTTCGCTTCCTCCTCGGTCTCCTCCTGGCCACGTGAAGCTTCAGAACGGGATGCCCCGTGCCCACTGCTTCGCCCAAAATCATGAGAAAAGCCCGAGAAAGGCCTGGGAAAATGGTGACCAATTCCCAACAAATCGGGATTTCATGGGATTTGGAGCTGAATCTGTAGATAGGATTTGTGCAATAATATCTATACTATCAGGGTGATAGCATATATCTCCAATTTCTTATATGATATTCTGATACTTGGGGGATGTACTGCTTTTAAGAATCCCCGAAAGGATCATCGACCAATAGCAAAAACAGTTGAATTAATGTAGATTATCAATATCCAAATACAGGTGTATATATATATTATATATATGTATATATATAATTATGTATAATATATATATATATATAGTTATGTGTATATATATATCATTCGCAAACTTGTAGATGCGGCTATATGAGGATCATTCACTCCAAATAGATTGTATATACATAATATCATAGAGGGATAGGAATATATTGAACATATATATATATTATATATATTATGTGTTGTCGGTATCCCAGCACATAAACAATTACCCTCTGGGTATTTAACAGTTCGCCATGGAAAATCCACTCATTTTTCAGTTCGGTAAACCATGGTTTGCCCCATCTATTTCTATGGGCCATGGCTTCCATGGCAAACTGTGAGTCATAACCAGATGGTAAAACAGCACGGAATCCCCGTTTCTCCTCCAGCTTGTTCTTTGCAAGCAAACGGGCCGCATCTCGACCCGCCAGGATGTGATATTCGCAGCCTGTTTTACGTGCGAATGACAAAGCCCATGGGTTGCTGGTTCCCTGCAGTGATATATCTGCTAGAAACCACAAATCAACATATGAAAAATCACCATCTTTCATAGCCATCTAACAACCATCAGATATCAGAGCTAGATCCATATCTCATGGACTTTTTGCATTCAGAGTTTTTTTACAAATGGTAGATATTATATAATCACCATCTAATAACCATCTAATCACTCATGTATTACAATGTGGTGATTTATCTAATTGTTGAATATTAAGCACTATATATGTCACTAAGATTGTTATACTATGTCCATTATCATTGCAATGATTCTTGAGTTCTTCACACCGGTTTTCTCACATATATGTTAAAGTCATGTCGCATCTGATTCCTAAATCCTAAGATATATCACCATATCAGAAGTAACATTACGTATCCCTACTAGAAGTTCGTTCATATAACATATATCCCTATATATATACTATCCATATCTCCACGTTAATTAACGTCCCCGTACTAAATGTAAAGATCCAAAAATGTCCTCTGGTCCTCTCGTAATCCAACAGTTTGCCATGGAAGCTCGTTCCAGATTGCTCTGTGGGTCATTACCCAAAGGGTATCCCCAAAAATTACAATTCTTGTTAATATGTATTGTTGCTGTTAATATGTTGTTAAAAATAGTATTATTATAATAAATACAATTATAGTAATAACAACAAATGCTTATTGCTGTTACTATTACTATTCTATGTATATATTTACCATTCAAAAAATATGAGGGTCATCATCCCTTCAATAGTTCCCATGAAATCATCATATGGAACAATCCTCGACTCATCCCATTAAAAATGTCCATTTCTATACAGGATGGGGCCCCCAGTCGATAGCGAGCTCGCGTGAACCGTTGCCAAACATTTCAGTGGCTTAATTTATGGTTTATGGTAGATATAACGAACTAGTTCATGGGGGTTATGTAAAAATGGTTGATACATGATTCTTATAATGATTGATGGTAGATATAACTATGTAGCTATAACAATGCTATAACTACTACCCTCTGGTAAATAAACATAGATCCTGGCAGTCATCGGGGTTGGAAGACTAGTTTCCATTAAAAATGGGTGATTTTCAGGGTCAACAAGTTAATTTACCCCTTTTTCCATCGATTTCCCCATGTTCCATACATCGCCACGGCGGCGCATCGAAACCGCCTGGCGCATAGAAGTGGCTGCTGCGCCAAACGTTGAAGACCAAGCCATCGCAGCCCACCAGGATGGGGCCATCCTCACTGGGATGGTGTTTGGGGATGAAGATCATCTCCTTTTGATGATACCCGGCCTGGTAATTCATTGATGGTTAATGAAGCTGATATATCCATATGGGATATTTTTAGAGATACCCGGCCTGGTCATTTGTTACATAGCTATTGAAAATGACCATAGAAATAGTGGATTTTCCCATTGAAAATGGTGGATTTTTCCATAGTTATGTTAGTTTACCAGAGGGTACCCGGCCTGGAAATTTCTTACACTTTGCGAACTGGAAAATGATGAAAATGACCCTTTGTCGAAATAGTTGTTCATTTGCCGAACTTCAACATGGGTGGATTTTCCAGTTCGCGAACTGTTAGTTGACCAGAGGGTATAAACTATAGATGTATCTATCATATATGATAATAGTATCTGATGATGTCTCTATTATTCGTGTATCTATAAATTATAAGTGTATCTATAGTAATCTATGAGTCTATGAATGATATTTTGATGATATAAACTATGTATCTGATTATGTATCTATAATCTTCTACAATAATCTAGAAATATTAGATATACAACATATATCTACCATAAACTTTGCTAGCTGTACGTATGTCATACTGTGGATGGTTGCGAAATCATCGGTTGGTGGTAAACATCTCCTCCAAAAATTGGTGAAATGTGAGTTTCATGGAATATTCATGAGATATGAGTGGAATCTCGGTTCATACCAATGATATGAAACATATTGGGTGAACGTTAACCATGGAACGTATAATCCTTTATCAATGGGAATTTCAGGATCCTAAAATGGAGGTACTGTACCATATAAGGCCATATTTTATGGGGATGTTCCCTTACATAGGCCTTACATAGGCCTTACATAGGCCTTATATATGGTAGGTACCTCCAATTTAGGATCCTGGAATGGCCATTGACTTTATCATCCGTATGATCCATCAACAACTACGAAAAAACCATGGGAATTTTAGGATCTCATGGAACATATGGGTGAACTTTTGAGGAACATACCCGGCCTGGTAAACTAACACTTTGCGAACTGGAAAATCACCATTTTATAACTGGGTAAATCAACTATTTCGACTGGGCCATTTTCAATGTCGCAAACTGTTTGTTTACCAGAGGGTATCTGCATTTTCACTATGTATGGAAATGGAATTCGATGTTACCAGAGGGGATTGATCGATCTAAGCTCGATTTGACATTTCACCGCATCAAACCTATCCATATGGCCCATATATAGATGATTTTCCCAGCTAGAAACCTCCATTTATTTTGGGGATTTTCCATGGCTATGTTAGTCATAACCAGATGGTACCAGAAACCCAATCCTTCACCGATCGTTCACTGGAGGCCACCGCCACCAGAATTCATGATGATCCGCGACTCGAAATCTATCTGAGTGTTGGTTACTATAAATCGACCCTAAAAAACTGGGAAGGTTACGACTGAAAAAGCCGAACACTGAAAAAACTATATAGCCTGTTGGTAAAAACATGTTTATAGCATTTTATAGCCCCCAAAAAAATAGAAAAGTTGAACATCTGGAAAGATGGAAGGTTTTGATCTACTGGAACTCCCATCCCGGCCTCACACAACTTTCGACATCTGGGGCTTGCCTCGTCCATGGCCCCGTCGTATCTCTTCAGCTCTTCCGCGGTCCAAGGTTCCTGGAAGGTTATGGAGTTGTTCCAGGTGAAATCCACCAACGCTATATAAATGTGTATAATACTTGTGTATGCTTATGGTGGAATTTTATTTTTAAAACCAACAGAAATTGAAACACTTCACACGACTTAACATGACTTTACCAACCAAAATTGGGACTAGGCAGCAAAAAATTGGTGACCAACAAGAATTGGGATTTAACCATCAAAAATGAGTAGTTTTCACCACCATCCCATTCTCCATTCACTGGTTGGTGGTATACCTACCCCTCTGAAAAAATATAGGTCAGTTGGGATTATGAAATTCCCAACTGAATGGAAAGTCATAAAAGCCATGTTCCAAACCACCAACCAGATTCATCATGTCATATTCCCATTGTTGTTGGTTTATAGCCTATAAAAACCACTATTAACCATCACTATCGATCACTATTACCCACCAAGCAGATTCATAGCCCCACTATTCAACCATTAAAATCACTACTAACTATAAAATCACTAGCTATCAATCACTATTAAAATCACTATTCAAACCTATAAAAACCACTATTCTGGGTAAATTATAATATTTCACTAATCTGAATCTTGCGGCCATTTGGGGATGATTTCCCTAAAATAAACCATGATTCCAGTGAGGGAGGACAGTGAGGTCGTTATAATTTACCCAGATTTATGGACATAACTAACATAACTATGGAAAATCACCATGTTTAATGGGAAAATCCACTATAAATCACCATTTTCAGTAGCTATTTTGACATAACCAGAGGGTAACCATCCCAAGCCCCACCTTCCTCCGTGCCAGGTAGGCCCGCTGCCGTCGTTCCTCCAGGGATTCAAGGCGCTGCTTCTCCGCCGCGTCGACGCGGCGCTGCTGCAACGCCTTCTGCGCAGCGCTCACGGCCCACCAGGCAGCGCCCAGACCCAGCAAGGCCTCAGGGGGGCGGATGGAGATCTACTGAATATGGTGTGTGTATAATATATATATATATATATGTTTATATTATATATATAGATAGGATAGGATAGGATAGGATAGGATAGGATAAGATAAGATAAGATAAGATAAGATGGATAGATAGATAGATAGATATAGAGATATAGAGATATAAAGATATGGAGATAGATAGATAAAGACGGAAAAGTAATGAAAAGTAACCTATCACTATTCGAGTATGATTTCGATATGTAGCAGACTTCATAGAGGCAGGCAGTTTGAGCGACGTTCAGCAGGTATGGCAAATGCCCTTGGCATGGACCCAGGAAAGTTGGCTATGGAAATGGTTATGGATGGAAGTACCAAACTAATCCATGTTTAGACCACGCATTGTGAAGGTCAATTCATAGGAAGTCTTTAGTAACATCACTGGAACATGCATTCTTCACAGCAGGGTATCCTTTGATTTCCTTCGGTTTCCTTCGGTTTCCTTTGATTTCCTTTGGTTTTCCTTTGGTTTCCTGTGGTTTCCTTTAGTTTTGTTTAGTTTCCAAGGGAGAAACAAAGGAAAGGAACATCCAAGGAAAAGACAAACCAATCGGAAAGTCTAAGGAGGCTATAAGCCCATAGAATGCATCAATCATGCCGGTTACTAAGGAGGCTGGTAGATCAATGGACCACTGCCGCATTTTTCTTCTTTCTAGTTGCTCGTACATATTCCGTCCTGCATTGCAATTGACTTAAAGCAGAGATGCTATACACAGACCAGTGAAGACAAAAAGAATAAAAATCGCAGCACAACACATTTCCAACTGGTGCTGCAGTGACTTCTTTATTTCTCCAGCGGGCACTCCAAGGTGACATCTTCTTCGTTGGATGGGACCATCAAAAATGTTCTAAAGTATTGCAAGTGCCAGAAAAAAGTGCTATGTAGACATTTGGGGTGGTACCATTCATACATATACATATATATTATTATTATTATTATCATCATTATTATTATCATTATTATTATGTATACATATATGTATATATAATATATATTATTATTATATATTATATTATATTATATTATATTATACTATATTATATTATATCATATCATATATTTTATTGTATTATATTATATTATATACTATATTATATAATATTATATCATATCATATCATATTATATTATATTATATTATATTATATCATATTATATTATATTATATTATATTATATATATTATTATATTATATATATAATTATATTGTATATATTGTATATATTATATTATATTATATTATATTATATTATATTATATTATGTTATATTTTATCATATGATATTATGCATATATATATTATTATTATTATATATACATGATATATGGATGATGTCTCCAGGATAGAGATCTGTTCGTCTTTGATGATGTGGCTGGGAAGGATGGCCATTCTCGGCCGGCAAGTTACAAAGTAATTTCAACATCCTCCGAAACTTGCCAAACACAAGGACCCCTGGATTTTTGTGCCCAAACCTTTCCAAGATCCCACTCTTTGTGTGGAAAACAGATGGATCTCCATTCACCATTGGTCAAGTTGGTCAAGTCCCTATTCTTCATGGTTAAATCCTCATGAATCCCCAATTTGATACTTCAGATTTGAGACACATGTTGGTTACCCTCTGGTAAACTAACATAGCTATTGAAAATGGCCATAGAAATAGTTGATTTACCCATACAAAATGGTGATGTTCCATAGTTATGATTCCATAGTTAGAAATAGTTGGTTTACCCATACAAAATGGTAGATCTTTCCATAGTTATGATATTTCCCCTCTGGTAAACTGACATAGCTATTGAAAATTGCCATTTATAGTGTTTCTTCCCATTAAAAATTGTTATTTTCCATAGATGTAGTTACGTAAACGCTTACCAGAGGGTACATTGACCAGCCCCCAGCCACAGGCTGCTTCCCCACCTGCATAGGATCTTCCAACACTCGCCGCGTTGCAAGGCCTCCCAGGTACCCGAGAAAACCACCGAGAAAAGCCACATGGCAATGGAAAAAAAACACCTAAGAGTTCGATGATTTCCCACTAAAATCTCCATTTACCCTCTGGTAATTTAACATAGCTATAGAAAATCACCATTTTGTATGGGTAAATCAACTATTTCGACTGGGCCATTTTCAATAGCTATGTTAGTTTACCAGAGGGTATAGGCTATAGGGGATTAAAACATATCAAAACCTCCATGATTGATTGTGAAGATTTTCCCATTTCGATGCCCAGTTTAGAGGGGATTTCTATGGATGTCTCAGTCAGCCATGGTTGATTAAAGTACCTAGCTGACCTAGCTTCGTACACCCAAAGCTTATTGGCCATGTTTGCTGATTCTATAAATGTCCCTGTCCTTGTTGCTCAAACAGCTAAGGTGATCGGCGCTTCAATGCCCGTTTCAGTTTGTCGTGTCCCCACTTTTTGCCGGGCTACATCCCCCACTTGCTGATTGTTTCAACCGCTGGCTTCCACTTTACATCTACTTAGAATTTATGAATATTTATGAAACTTCAACCGTTTCTTACTCTAGCAACGGTCCATCAACCCCAAAGCTCCTTTTATTGGGCCGGGCCTCAACCGTTTCTTTCTGAACGCTCCCAGTTCCAACCAGTGGCTCCCTGGCGCCTCGTTTCACGCCGCGCCCACCACTGCAGCTCCGTGGCACCGGCACCGCTCTCAGAAACGGCGCAGAAACGGCCGGCACCAGCAACGCCGGCGCTGGTGGTTGAAGGGTCATGGCAGCGTGGCAATTTTCAAGATTGGAGATGTGGATTTATTCATTGTGCCCCGAAATTTGATGATTACCCTCCTAGAAACTAACAGAGATTTGGAACACTTCACGTTTGTAGGTCATTTTCTGAGGGAAACCATGCTTATTTTCCAGATCTATGTATGTTGGTTTACCCCCTTGAAATGGCCATTTATGAGGGGTTGAAGCCATTTTCAGACCCATACAGCTATTCAGTTGGGGGGGCGGGTGTGCAATTTTGTTCACCCACTGGGTCGTTGATCATTGGGGGGTACCATTTTGTCATCACCATTTGGGGGGATTTCCCCCGACTTGTAATCAACCGTACTTCTGAAACCAGGGTTGACCTTGACCATTGTAAAGGTACTTGGTTGATTCTAGCTGTTTTTTTGTTCATTTCAGTTTCAATGGTCAATGTTAGCTACAATTCTCAGCAAGTTTGGTTGTTGAGTGACTATCTATTGCCAGGGTGCATTCCCATTTTGAGATGCACCAATATCTTGAGCCTAAGACATGGACAGCAAGCAAAACAGGGATCTACACAAGATTTTCCTTTTGGGAAGAATGGAGGGGACAGTTTCGTATACCATTTCGTTTCATCTACTCTTCAGTAAACATGTCAATTCACAATCCCTAAAACCAATGGAGGCTTCAATGCGAAAATCATTCCTATCAACGATGGATGGTCAATTGTCATGTTTACCAATAATGTCCTTTTGGTAAAAAATAGTTTGGTATACCATCTATCATCATGTACTTGTTGTTAAATCAATGGGAATTTCAGGAACCTAAATTGTAGGTACCTACCATATATAAGGCCTATGTAAGGCCTATGTAAGGGGATATACCCCCAAAATATGGCCAAAAATATGGTACAGTACCTCCATCAATTGGATCCTGGAGATCTCCCATTAAAGGGGGTTGTTCAAACCCTTCTATTAATTAACCAAACCAATGGGAAAAGGACATCTATGATGTTTACCGGAGGGTAGCTGTTCACTAATGCGGGGACCCCTGGGCCGCAAAAATCTGTGGATCTACCCCCCAAAGTTACCCCAAGTGAGCCATTCAAAAAAAAAACGATCAACTTTCATTCAAAAAAAACAAATGTTCTTAGTCATCAGTTTTTGGAACCAATAATTTAGCATACTAATAATGAATCCTAATCCACGAATTTCAATTCTGAAATTCTGAAGCATCCCCCAAAAAAATCCAGGTCTATCTCAAACGAACCACATCGAACCACTCCTTTTCTTCGCCAAACTGACAGTATCAGCTGGAGCTGTCTCTGCGTCGCTTCCTTGGCAGAAAACGAATGGCATTGGTCTTTGTCACTTACAAGACCATGCATGTTCCACTGTTTATATTTCTATATAAGATTATATAAAGATATGTAGTTATGAATATAAATGTACTGTAATCATATATACTTCGAGAATCCTTTTGTGAGCCGCTGAAATTGTTGGTAGTTGGGGCCCGTTGCCACAGAGGAGACTTGTCAGAGTGGGTGCTAACCACTTAACCTCAGGAAACGTATGAGAACGAAGGAAACATTTTGACTACTGGAAGGAACTATGGAAAAGACCTTCAACATTCCGGAATTTCGGACAAGATAGTCGTCAATAAGGCATGTGCGTGCGATTGTTGATTTTCTTGCCTTGCAGTTGTTGTTGCAATATCGATTTTAAAAAAAAAGTGGTGTATCTGAAAATCATTTTCCCTTCCGCAGATGGCCGTTTTGGGGGGTTCCTCCATGTTCTTAGTTGGCTGTTGTTGTTCCCACACCTGGACCGCACATCTGTCCCAGGTTCTTGGATTTCTTGTCCCTTCTGTCCTGGAGGGTGTGCAGAAAGCCCCAAGGTTAGATCAATCGGGGGGACTTCGTTGCGTCATCTTGACACAGGATGACACAGGAAAGAAAACTGCCACCACTGTGTAGTCCTCTGAATCCTTCTCTCTCAGTTTTTCTTTGGCCTTCTCTTTCTCTCGAGGCTTATCTTTGGCCTTGTCTTCCTTTTCTTTCTCTCTCGGTTTCTCTTTTTCCTTGTCTTTCGCCTGCTCTTTGTCTTTCCCCTTCTTCTTGTCCTTGGAGTCCTTCGAATCCTTTAGCTTGCCTAAGGAGCCTTGCTTCAGTTTCTCCAACTTTTGCCTCAGACGACCATGAAACATCTGAAAAAGCACTGGCGCGATAACATGTGATAACCATGGTGATGATCCAGTTTTATATATGGCATATCCTCAGTCAAATTGTTCAACCATGTTAAACCATTACTCGCTGGGATGCTCCATGATGCTCCTATGCTGCAAAAAGTAAGCTGCTTTCAATACCCCATCGGCAGTCCTGCTTTCAACACTCTAGACTGTAGTTACTGTAAAACCCTAGGAAAAAAATTAAATACAAGAAAAAGGTTTCTTAAATACCACATTTCTCTTATTCCCTGGTTTCCCAGGGCATATTTTTATATAGCCTGGGTTTCCAGGGCTGTATTGTTATACTTTCTGGCTGGATACAAGATGGTTTTATTTTTGTCACACCCAGGGCACTGCATATCCCCACAGGGAGGGAGGGAGGGGGGCAGGGCGTGCAATTAATCTGCCCAAGATTG
>Ga0126342_10011370_pt1 | contig 15902 bp, 13 predicted proteins | sample Cyp1metagenome_FD_92528 | JGI IMG/M metagenome (GOLD analysis project Ga0126342, IMG submission 92528) | Coral microbial communities from Lord Howe Island, Old Settlement Bay, Australia - Cyphastrea 1 metagenome | ecosystem: Host-associated > Invertebrates > Cnidaria > Coral ... | reverse complement strand
TAAAGGTTCCCAGACTACTTCGGAGCGTTAAATTTTATTTATTGGAGTTTGAAGTTTCAGATTTTTTTTGGCTCAGGTTCCTGGAGGTTTGGATCTCCAGGTTTATGGTTTTTTTGTTCATACACTTTGGGGAGTGTACCGTTCAAGGCATCTAGATTTTTGGACCTCATTGTTAATTGATTTTGTTGTTCCAATGTTCATCGTTTTTTTTTGGTTTTGAACGTGATCGATTTTTGGGCTTCAAGGATGATTTTTTTGAGGTTTCAGATTCATATTTTTTGTAAGGGCTTTCAACTTTTGGAGCAGTAAGTAAGGCTTTTTTTTTAAAACTTGGGTTTCAAGTTCACAGAATTTTTAAGTTTCCTTCAAGTTCATAATTTTGGGGCCTTAAGTTTTATAGATTCTTGGGCCTTCTGGTAAATCGATGTGTGGGGTCTAAGGTTCATAACATGTTGGACCTTTATGTTTTGGGTTTGAGGCTCACATTTTGAGGGCTTTAGCATGTTTCGTCTTTAAAATGAATTTCATAGTTTATTAGGCCTTACGGCCTAATCAACAAAAAAACGTCATTGGAGTTATACACCAACTTAGCTAACTTTGGCGCCCCACCCTGTACCCATAGTATTCCCTTGAAAGGTGGGAGACCCCAAAGTCGGTTTCACCTGAGGCAATTGGCGGTCCGGCGGCGGTGGCGGCGGCGGCGGAGACGAGCGGCCACGGCTGAACTTGAAGCCTCGAAGCAAGCCGGTTGCTGGGCAGGGGACGACTTTCCGGGATCTGAGTCATGGCTCCTGTGGCCACGACCGCTATGTTGGTGTTTTCATCACTTGGTTGACGTTTGAAACTTATAGGGGAATGGGGTTTACAGATCAACTTATAACTGGGGGGTGCGACCTTGTAGTTGATGGGTTATTATATAGGGAATTCTACTCGCTGGGCGATTGGGGATTTTTTTGATGCCTCAACTGGAGCTGTAAAGGAAGTCTTAGCATGGGTAGAGAAAAGTTTTGAACACTATGGCTAGTATGGCTAGTAGCTTAGTTACTTCGTGCAAACCCAAGAATGAACAGTTCTGGCTGAGCGTTCCGGCTCCTGAAGTTGTGGCTGAGCCCCTCGAATCAGTGAAGGATGGCCCAACCCACTTTGCTCCCACCAGTGGGACCCCACCTTGTTTCAAACTAAGATTACTGAAGGCGGTGAGGCGGGGAAGCTGAACAGCGATCTTGGGGGGTCGGCGGTGGTTGAAGCGTTACAAGAGATGTTGATGTGGGCCGAATCCCTGCTTTTTTTTTGTGAATTTTGATGGGTTACACCTATTCTCAGAAGCCAACGTACATGGGTGAGATACTCACGGCTGTTGCAAACACTCTGCTTTGGGTACGGTAATTCTACCAGTATACCCGTCATGTTCTTCTTTTTTCGTTCCCCGCTAAATGTTGCAGGATTTTTCCAGCGGCAAAAACGTCTTCGTTTCCGATTTCTGTTTGTGTTCTTCTTTTTTTGTCTCTGTAGCTATCGCACAATCTATCCCAATTCTGAATGTATTCATCAAGCTTTGCCGCCTGTGTACCTTCCAGATCCAGGCTCCCAGAATAGAGGATGAGGACCTGCTGACCCGCTATGGCCCCATGTTCCCCAATTGAAAGTCCCAGTCGTCACAGGAGCCTAAGGATAGCGAAGACAAGAAGCCTGCGGCTGCATTAGGCTGGTCTTCAGTGGCCCGCTGGGAAGATGTTGGGGGGACATGCCTGTGGGACACCCCAAATATTCTGGGGGTGCAGAAACAATGGTTGCCTGCGAGCATTTTTCCGTACACCAATCCATGGAATTTTCCAATCCAATTCTCCCCCTATCCCATTTTATGGTCGCAAAGATGCAAAGATGTGGAATTTCCCTACACCATGCTGTCTCTCACGGGGTGTTTTATATTCGCTGGATGGGATTCTTCTTGCTTACCCCATTTCCATCTGTGGCTAAACACAGCCTGCAGATGTCCTAGAGATGCCTCTACCCGCATGGAGTACCCATTCTCAATATCATTGTGGCAATTTTTCATCGTTTAGCAACTCCCAAGAAATAGCAACGCCATTTTTCTCGCTCACTTTTAGCGTTTTTTTTTTAAAGGTTTTTTTACTTTTTTTTCTTTCTCTGGGTTGCTATACCTTCAAAAGACAACAGCTCAGCCAGCTGTTCAGCAAGGCGGCACTGGCGGCAAGTTTATCCCTTCTGCAAAGCTCAGGGAGATGAAAGAGGAGGCAGTTCTTCCAAATCCTGGGGATTTCACTGGATTTATGATCGAAAAATGACAAAAACTGGGAGAAAGTTTGGATAAAAGTAAGCCATCAAAAATCACTGCGACTTAATACACACTTTAACCGTTAAGTTCCCATATGTTCCCATGATACGGCCGCGGATTCGGGTGAGATTCGGTGGATTTGAGGGGCCGGCTGGTTAAACACCACAAAGGCACGCCGGCACTCGTTTCAAAAGGAACAAACGCATGCTGTGACTTACAATGTGTTCGAAACATCCACAAGAATGTCGGTATTTATTGTGTTTACTATGACTCGACCTAAAACATGGAGCGCATTTGCCGTGCTTTGTATATGTTTCAATCGCAAAAATCACGAATTTCAATGCATGCACAGCACGGTAGAGTGTCCCAAACATCGAATTGGGATCTATTTTCAGACTGGGCAAGGGAAGTAAGAATCGAACTTGTCTATCCCCAACTTTGGAGCTAGCCAATGGTAGAATGATGGGAATGCAGCTAGTAATGCTGGTAATGCATAGGCATTTTTTGACACCAGCAACGAAGATGATTAAGACACATACATGTGCATGGTATGTACACTGTTACAACATTCTTGCAGGATAGAAATTCGCTGAAAGGGCTCGGGCTTAGCAGCCAATAGAAACTTGCAATATATATATATATATAGACTAGAATATATATATATATATATATACATATACATAATATGGTTCTTGTTGGTCGCGGAATTCCACTCTCGGCTTCCTTGTCGCCTCTAGGCGGCGAAGAAGGAACAGCGCGACAGGGAACAGGAAGACCGCCGGAACAAGCAGCGGGAGATGGACAGGCAGATGGAGGAGGCGGCACCGCCGGGTGATTTCAACATGGAAAAGTAGGGATGGAACTATTTAACCATTCAAAATAGGGATTCCTACTGGGGATAGTTGATGGGGTCACCAGCTATAGTTTAACCTGTGAATGTAACCTCGATATTGCAGAGGTGTGCCACGAAATTCTGGTTGAACCAGGGATGGCTGATTCATGGTCGGAATATAGGACTGAGGGGACAACTCTTCTGCATCCAGGTCGCAAACGATTGGGATGATGCATCATAATAGTTTTCCCCTCAGTATAGTTTTATGACTGGTATAGGTTTATGGGATGATACCATAATCCATTGGTTTATAGCTTTATGACTGGGATAGCCATAGCTCCCGGCGGCCCAGGAGAAGGAGCGAAAGAAAGAAGAAATTCGCAGCTCCTGGGCTTCGAATTTTGGAAAGTTTTTGGGTCAGTTACTGACATCACTAGAAAATGATACAACAAAAAAGCCCTTCCTGGACTACACCAGGAAATGGTGTGCCAACCATTGTTTACTGTTTCCGGGCTGGAGATATGAATAGATGCACTCTGGGTATATGGGGATAGGTCCCTCAAGTGCTCCTTCACTCATAGCTGAGGCAGACAGAAGGCAGAGGAGGAGCGCAGGCATCGGGAGGAGGAAGCGCGCAAGGAAAAGAAGCGCGAGGAAGAAGCCAGAAAGGCTCCTGCGGCTCCTGGATCTGGACGTTTTGCACTGTGCAAAGCTTCAAAATGGATTGAAAATGATTGAGATTCTCTTTTTCGACCGGGACCATGTTTTTCGAGATGGAGAGAACTAGTTACAACAGTTGGGATTTCATGAAAATTGTGGACTGAGCCAGCTTTGCTAATTACAACAGTTGGAGCTACAGGCCGAGGCCGACAAGCAGCGCAAGTTGGAGATGAAAGTGGCCAAAGAGGCCCAGTTGGGGATTAAACTACTGTATGATTTAACCAATCAAAATAGGGATTCCTACTGGGGATATTTGATGGGATATGTAACCAGCTATATTTACTATGGCAAATATTTACATGGGGAAGATGAGTTGTAGTTGTAGTTGTAGTTGTGGTTGTGGTTGTGGTTGCAGTTGCAGTTGCAGTTGCAGTTGCAGTTGCAGTTGCAGTTGCTGTTGCTGTTGTTGTTGTTGTTGTTGTTGGTGGTTGTTGTTGTTGTTGTTGGTTGTTGGTTGTTGGTTGTTGGTTGTTGTTTGTTGTTTGTTGTTTGTTGTTTGTTGTTTGTTGTTTGTTGTTTGTTGTTTGTTGTTTGTTGTTTGTTGTTTGTTGTTTGTTGTTGTTGTTGTTGGTTGTTGGTTGTTGGTTGTTTGTTGTTTGTTGTTTGTTGTTTGTTGTTTGTTGTTGTTGTTGTTGTTGTTGTTGTTGTTGTTGTTTGTTGTTTGTTGTTTGTTGTTTGTTGTTTGTTGTTTGTTGTTTGTTGTTGTTGTTGTTGTTGGTGGTTGTTTGTTGTTGGTTGTTGGTTGTTTGTTGTTTGTTGTTTGTTGTTTGTTGTTTGTTGTTGTTGTTGTTGGTTGTTTGTTGTTGGTTGTTGGTTGTTTGTTGTTTGTTGTTTGTTGTTTGTTGTTGTTGTTTGTTGTTTGTTGTTTGTTGTTGTTGTTGTTGGTTGTTTGTTGTTGGTTGTTGGTTGTTTGTTGTTGGTTGTTGGTTGTTGGTTGTTTGTTGTTGTTGTTGTTGTTGTTGTTGTTGGTTGTTGTTGTTGTTGTTGTTGTTGTTTCACTTCAAGAACATATGTTGAATGCTTTGGCCCATGAAGAGCGACCAAAAAAGTGATTCCGTTGATTTGATATTCGCAAGGCGGCAAGTGACAAGTGACAACAAGACCGCCACATAAAAACCATCATGAGTACCCTCTGGTTATGACTAACATAGCTATTGAAAATGGCCATTTCTAGTGGATTTACCCATGAAAAATGGTGATTTTCCATAGTTATGTTAGTTGACCAGATGGTAGAGGCGCCAGCCTTGTGCATCATCAGGGTATGGTCGTCCCATTCTTTCTGGAGGCATACGCTAAATTGCCGAAGCTAAAATGTTTGGGCCGCCTCTGTCAACTGAAATCGGGGTCTATATCCAGCTTTCGAACAGGTCCTGGTGTTCTCTTGTCAGTTCTTGTTGGTTTTTGCAGATTGGCTGATTGTTGACTATTAGAAAAAATCGATGTTCTTACTATGATGGTACTATGATTACTATTATGAATCACTGATTACTATTAGTAAACTAGTATTTATTACTAGTATTACTCTTAGAAAACTACAGTATTATATCCAGCATCACTAATACCATTAGTGATGCTATTCTTCCCCTGCACCTGGTAGCACCTGGTAGGTAATCCCCTTGAGAAAATGGCTGCAGGCCGAAGCAAAAGAGAAGAGAGAGGCATTGAAGAGTCGCGCGGCAGACTTTTCGGCCTCGGCCCAACGTTTTTTGAAGTTTTGCAGGATGGGGCCCCATAGTTGACTAGGTTGATTTATAACTATGTTATAACAATAGTGTGTATGATACTTATGATTATATTTTGATGGGGTTGTAAGCCAACTTATAACTGAGGGGGCACCATCCTGTAGGGATTTGTGGTAAAACTGGTGGGCAAGCACCATGAAGAATAGGGATTTAACATGATTTGACCCTTTAACCATTTCACATAGGGATATGATATTTTTCTGGGAAATATTACCAACTATGGGGGGAATATGAATGAGATATGAATGGGAATTTTGATGGAATTGAAATAACATATGGGATATAAAACCCATAATAACATAACTATATTTCCAATTGAAGTCTATAAATTGATCCCGGGGGAAATCGGTCATTTCACATCTTATCTACTTTGTTTCCCCACCGTACCTGGGGCGTTGAGAGTAACCCTGAGAATGGTTGGCAGTCGATAACTTATCACCAGAAAATGACGAATTTCTCCAAAAAACCAATCCCTCTAATACTAAACACCCCCCCAGAAACCATGGTTTAGTAGGGGATGTACGCATCTATAGAACCATTTGGGGCTGTTTTAAGACTAGGGGGATGGGACTAGAGGATCTCAGAGTCACTTCCCAATCACGGCCATGGGAAGGTGTTCCCGAAAGGAGTTTCGCTGAAGTAGCTTGGGAACCACAAGAAATCTGCTTAGTGACATACCCTCTGGTAATTAAACATAGCTATTGAAAATGGCTATTTATAGTGGATTTTCCCATTGAAAATGGTGATTTTCTATAGTTATGTTAGTTTACCAGAGGGTAATTTTTTTTCATTTTCAATCCTACCTGAAATGATTATGATCCCAAAGTGACTCATATTTTTCATGGGGGTAGGTCAACCACCAATCAGAAATCTCTGAAATTTCCAGCTCATCCCATCCGTGGACAAGGCCTTAGCCCGACATTTCCCAGGTGCGAGCCAAGCCCAGAAGAAATCCTCCCAGAATTCGGGCAAAAAGCAGGCCAGGTCCTGGGCTTAGCGGCTATTCATGTCTAATTTACAAGGGCTTAGTGTGGTTCTCATCATGTTTCTTCACAGGTCCAAACCTGTGACATGGGTACTGTAGCTGCTCACGTCAAGACATTTTTGGGGATGTGAATAGCATGGGTCCACAGATATTGAGCCATTCCCATATTTCCTCCATTAGTTTTTAGGTGGGTTAAGCACCTCCAAACCCGGCCGGATGCAGGTAGTAAGCATTCGTAGAGCGAGTTTGTCCCTAGTATTCCCATAGTTTGTGCATTCGATACTTAGTTAGGTTTGTCTCAAGATAGGCTTCCCCGTTCTGATCTGGGTCTGTCTCAAAAGATGGGAAGCACGGCGCAGCCCAAACGCACGTCGCAACATGTCCGTTGCGACGCGAAAGCCACTGGTTTTGGAAGTGTTCCCCCAGACAATACCATCTATGACCTACCTTCGGGGGTGGAAAATGGATCGAAGCTCGAAGAACAGTTGCTGGGGGAAACACTCCAGCAATTTTTTCCGGTGACTCTGGTGATTTAAGATAGCTATGATTTCTATGAAAAAAAATGTTGAGATTTGCTTTTTTTGCAAATGGTGATTTCCAGTTCGCGAAGCGTCAAACCAGAGGGTATATCTCTCCAAATCCACATCCTTAGTCATATCATGAAGGTGATTTCCCTAGTTTTCGTTGTGAAATCCCATGACTTCCAGGCGTATATCATTAATAACCATGAACAACCATGACTAACCATTAATCACCATTCATTTTTCCATTCATCACAGTAAACACCATCATATGGAGGTTTCCAAAGTCATAGGGGTACCTCCAGTTCTCATCCATTTATAGATGGGGATTTTCCATGTTTTTTTTTGCCATCCAGCCATTGGGGTATCCCCATTTTTGGAACCCCCCAAAAAAGAGCCATTCATCATCAGTCAGTTACCATCTTTAACAAACAAAATGCCATAATCACTTGTGATAATCATCCCATCAACCCCCATTCCCTAGGTACGAAGCACCAGTAAGTTTATCCAAAAAAATAACCAGAGGCTATCCATTGGATGCGTGGCATCAGGTCTTCGATGCCTCCAAGATCACCAGCTTCGTTGAGACCTGCCAGGAGCTCGTCAAGGACTGGGCCGAGTCCGAGTCTATTTTGGGTGAGAAAACCATGGGGTTTTGAAGCCAGAAAGATGGGATTCATGTGGGATTTTTAAAAGTTTTAATGGTCTTTTCATGATCTATTCCTAGGTACTGATTAATGTGGGAGTTATGCTGGAAACCCCTGGCTGCCATGATCAACTATAAAATGACTGGGGATGGTTTCTACTACCCATAACACTGGTGATTTTGGCGATATGGCATTGGGTAATTCCGACATTTGGAACCTTTCTTCGAAGCTTCAAAATATGAGGAGATAAGCCAGGAATGATGGTGGAAAATGTTGCTTTAAAATGTATACATGGGGCCTCCCGCATCGAAGATGGAGAGATTTACCAAGAAAAACCATGGGGATCTCAGCTTGCAGAAATGAGAGACACATGGGCGAGCCTGGTATTGGACCCCAGCCAAGCCAGGAGGATGGCAACGTGGAGAAACTTGTCGATGAGGTGCACAGGATGGTGGGGTTCCTATGGTTCCCTATGACGCACACGTCAAATTCAGGACCTTGAGAATCCCACGATTATGGCTCCCTTTGCTTCCAAAGTCCAGTGGAACATGTTCAGCCCCGTGTTCAGCATGATCAGTTATTAAATATCACTTCGCGTGTACTATCGACTATCAATCCATTGGCAAAATGATCAGAATGAATCCTCGAAAAAAATATCGAAAAATCGAACCTCAAAAATCCGGTCGCATCAGCATCTCCGACAGCGACACATCCGGTCGCATCATCAGCACAGAATTGGATGACGGGAAACTTTTCACCGGAAGCCCCATTCAATTTGATGGTAAAAACCCAGGGTTTCCGGTTAAGATTTTCCCTTCAACCAATCCATTGACATCAGCATCCTCCGGTCATTTCCAGAACTTCCATCGAAAGGTGGACGAACTGCTGACGGAGGATGAGTGGAGCACGGTGCATCCTATCGCTCGTCTCAATGAGATGTTGATGCAGCACTGCAGGGGCAAGCAGGTGGGCCAGGTTTTGAAAGTTTGGGTGGGGGAAGTTGGAACCTGGAAAAATGACCCTTCAGAAAACTCCAGAAATTCAGACATTTGAAGTTTCTTGGACATTTCCCTGCACTTTTCAAGCAAAAACCATGAGAAAAAACAGGGTAAAAAGGTCCTTTTACAGCCAGGACGATGAGGTCTTTAGCTTGATCAAGTCCTGGGCGCCCATGCTCAACTGCCAGGGGCTCTCAGGGGTGGATGGATTGGAACCAAAGTTCGGTGCTTTTGGAACCGAAGTTTTGGGAGGGCTGGACACTGGACGTGCCACAAAAAAAGGCGGGGAATTTAGGGCTGAACTTCAAGTTCCGTGTTTTTCTTTGTAGTGAGGGTCTGCTCCCACTTCATCGATGATCATGTGTTCGTTCCGGGACCCGAGGGTGAACTGAATCCACGGGCACAACAGGCCCCAGCTGCCAAGGCCTGATTGAGAAGTCGGGCATCCGGCGATTCAAGGCTACTCAGGGCAGCTGTTGATGGTTGGGGTTGCACCAGGTTTAATCCAGGTTTAATGAGGATCGATATTGCCAGAAATGGGTGGTATAAACCATCCCCAAATGGTAGGTTTATAGTCAGGTTTTACCACATTAGGGTACAATGATCCAACATAGGTTTCTTTCCCAGCCTGCTTTGGGTTGGCCCAACATGTTTGAATCATGACTGAAGCAGCTGAAGACCTCAGCCTGGCATTTTTGGTGTGATAGTGCCGAGGTCAGAGATGTCATAACTTGATACACAGAAAGCCAAGGTAGGTGATGGTTTTAGTCGTTTGAGTCTTCAAAGCATCCACCTTCGGTGAGTTGATCCTCGAATCTGACCAAGCCGCACCGATGGAGATAGATGGTAGCTCTGGGTGCCTGCTCAGGTGAAGGTCCTCATTGAGGCTCAGAGGGTTGCCAGCAAGATGGGTTTGCCAAGGCGGCTGCGCCGGTTTTTCTCGCTGCGTTTTGGCTACCCTCTGGTAATTTAACGTAGCTATTGAAAATGACCATTAATAGTGGATTTTCCCATTAAAAATGGTGATTTTCCATTGTTATGTTAGTTTACCAGAGGGTACACCAAATGTCTGTTTTCATTTCTGGAGCCGCAGGCTTTCTCCGGCAAGTGCCTTGCTTGAAGCCTTTTTCGATGGCCTCTATCGGGCGGAGGCAGGAAGGGAGAGCTAGGCAGCTAGGCAAAGTTGTTTGCACGCAGCATTATGACACAGACTCAGATGCGCTCATTATTGTTGGCTATATGATGCTATATGCCTTATTTATGTCTTCTTTTCTTCGGATGCCTCCATTTGGTAGATCTACTTACGGTTCCAAAGCTAGTGTTTGTTGCCTCCCATCTCTGCACGTTGGCGTCTCCGAAATCTTTGTTTCAAAATGTTTCAAATAGCCTGCCACTTCGCAAGTCTCAGATTGAAATCTGCCATGTCCCTTTTTTTTCAATCAGATCACTTCAGCGCCCCGAGCCCTGCCACAGGTCATTGAGGAAGACTACTTCGAGATGTGGGCCGTGGGAGACGATGACACCGCCGGCAAGACCAGCGCCATGTTCCAGGCGGAACACCACCGCCAGTCCATGGGGAAACAAAGCTGGACAAATCTATGGGGACTAGGAAAACGTGGAAGACACACCATGGAAATCACCATGGAAATTACGTCGCAATCCCCAAAAAGATGCGGAACATATGCGTCCTGGACATCTGGAAAGTATGAGGGAAATATCATCAAAGTAAGATCCTAGAAACACTTTTCAGCATCTAGGGGATTACTGGAATAAGATTAGCCAAAACTCTTGGGTCTAGGTGTACATTGCAACCTCCTCACGACATGTAGAAGCCCTGTGGGGCAACACATGTTTTAGATACTTTTTAGATCTATGTTTTGGATATGCCAGGGATATCTCCCGGACGGCTTTCGCTGGGACAGGAAACAAGACGTCCATCAACCGATGATTTTCCTCCGAAATCACCGAAGAGATGTTTTTACACAAAAGGAACCAAAGATTGACCGTGACTATCGTCTAATATCAATTGGTATGGTTGTTTGAACAGCACCCACAAAATCCCATCGTTGCTCATCATGTTCCCCACTGGTTTTTGTCGTAAAATATGGCATCCACCACTTTTTGACAAAGCCATTTACACGATACCATGGTTTTAATTCTCGGATTGAAAAAAGGGAAATCCGGATCATAAATCCATATGACCAAGCTTGGAATATCAACTCAACTATTTCCCAATTCTTGCAGAAATACCCTCCAATGGGAAAACATAAGGTAAGTCCGCAACAAACCTCCAGATTGTATTCCCATTTTTTTCCACTCCCCGATTGTACTGCAGTGTTCCATGACGGAATTCAATCCCCAGTGCTTAAATCGTATCGTATATTCCACTCACTTGGGAATATATGGGATACTCCGAGCTCAGACATATTCTTCATGACATGTACAATTTATATCAATTTCTAATGTTGTATATATATATGTATATATGTATATCTATAATGTTGTATAGATCTGTATTAATATGGAGCTTTGCTAAAATGGGGATACCCCTGGGCCCCAGTCACCATCCAGTCGTCAACCATGACCTTTTGACTAAGGGAACCGATACTGGGGATCCCACAACTACCAACCAGTCTGAACCATGAAAAAAAACGTGAAACAAAGCACCGTATTTTACTGGGTCAATTCACTATGGGCCAAAACAATTCCCCTGGCAGTTTCTGCTGACCATCCATAGAGTTGAACCGATGGCAACGCACGTTGCAGGTGACAGCCTTCCTAGATTGGATGCGAGGCATCGAGGAAGCTGCGCCGGATCAGGCCGCAATGACTGGCTGCGGCGAAAGTTTCCCATGGGATTTTTGGATGATTTCTGACTGGTTTTTCAGCATTTTGGGAAAATGATTCCTGGCTGGTTTTTCAGAATTTTGAGAAAATGGGGCATCCATATTTTTGGATGACAGATCCAATTTTGGAGGATTGGAGAAACAGCACGATGCGAAGATGAAGCAAAATTACAGGTCAACACCCAGACTGGAGACCCTGAGACCGGTCCATCGAGCTGGTCCATAGCAACATAGTGAACAAGGGAAGCGGTGCATGGCGGCCAGCTGATACTGGGGTTTCCTGTGATTTTTTCCACCTTCTTTTCCGAGCAATTCTGGGATTACCAGGTTTGGGTGGATCTGCCAGGAGGGTGAAGGTGAGGAAGAAGAAGATGACGAAGATGATGAAGAAGTCGAAGAGGATGTGGCTTGATTGCACAGTGCTGGGAAATATGGGACAAAAATACACATATGCTGATGCTCTATAATTGTTCTATACTAAAAGGGATGCTTTCCAGAAATCCAGACAAGCTACAGCGGCTTGCCTCGCCTTGGGCTGGGAAGACGCCCCGTCCGCCCTGTGAGCTGAGGAAATTGAGGCGAATGTGCCCACTTCAAGAAGGAGGTGAAGGCCGAAGATCAGATGCTTCGATCACTGTGGGTTGCCATGGGCTGGAAATTCCATGAGCTTGGCAGATTTTCAGAAAAAACAGGCTAAGATTGAAGTGATTATTAAAGGGATTTTTAAAGGGCGAAACACACTTCCCAGTGTTTGTTGGTTTGGGTACTTTCTTCATAAAGGGTGTGTCTTGGAATAGGTTATACTTGCCAACAAAACGATACTTCCTTCATAGGGAGTCATGATTAACCAGTGGTTTTTCTACTATATCTTTGTATATGATTTACCAGCAAAGTCGTCCCGTGGTGTTCTCTTCACAAGCCACTCCCAGCAAGCCCCCACCGCACGCCCCCGTGGGGCACACGGAACTCTGGAGGACTGGCATTTGCCGAAAAAACTTCCGAACGCGTCGTGACTACTGCGCGGTCTGGAATAAAACTTGACCAAACTTCATGGTTAATAATGGTTAATAGTGATTAATGGTGATTAATAGTGATTAATGGTGATTTACCCTCTGGTAAACATACAAAAAGCTATATTAGGGATGATTTGCTGGGATAATGATGGGATAATACTGGGATATTGATGGATATACCCTCTGTTAATTTGTTACAGTTTGCTATTGTTAAAATGCCCATTAAGTTCGTTGATTTACCCAGCATTAATAGCATGGTGGATCTTTCCATAGTTATGTTCAGAGACCTTCTCTGAAATTGATGAATGGGTCCGCTTTACTATAAAAGGAACATTGGACCTTCAGCACATGGATTTATGAATTGAATTGAACCTTATTGGTTCTTACTTGATTAAATTGTTATATAAAACTTTTTTTCCCACTGATTGATTGGTTGACTCATAGAGGTTCCCCATTCAACAACAAATAGGTAGACGCTGGTAGATGATCAAAAATCGTATATTGTCCCTAAAAGGAAGATATTGCATCAGCAAGCATGGAGAACATGAAGTAAATACATGGGGCTGTCTCAAGATAGAGGATACCTCAATATATGCTAAACCATGAGATTCAACCGGGTGCCCTGTTTTACTCCAGGCCTAGATTCCGTTGCTTCTGCGCCGTAAAACAGGGGCATCCAGTGAACTGGATGAGCGCAACTGGGCGCAGGAAACGGTCATCGAACTGGATGAATCTGAGCAAATTGAACTGCTGGTTCGAAAGGTGACAAGGCCAAAATGAACTCGAAAAACATGTACTCGAATTGTGAATTGTGAAAAATCAAAAACAGCAATCAAGGGACTGCATGTTTGATTAGACTGCAATCGTTTCAGCTGCAGAAATGCTGTCAACCTGGTGCTTCATCACCGTCACGCTCGAAACGTGACGCTCGAAACTGGCCGTGTCTCACCCCAGGCTAAATCTCTAGAGACAGGGAAAGGACCACATCTGCTGCGACATGAAAGTTCAGCAACCATGGACAGGTGAATAGAAATGACGAGTTCACGTTAAGTCTCCACTGCAGCGGTGAACCATGCGGGAAGCAGCGAACTCGGCTGCTTAGTGCTGAGTCCTGCGACTACATGCGACTACCATGGCCGCCCATGGGGCTTTGGCTACGAGGATCGGAGAAGTTTTTTTTAAATGACTTTTTAACGCTTTAAAACCCTGCTTATGGTGTCGCATGTGGAATATTCATGAATATTATACTATAAAAGGGGTCCCTAGATAGGTAAGTTGGTCTATAAGTACAGTAGGTTGACTGGGGTTTATATGGATGTCTCTACAGTTGGAGGGGTTTATAAATCTGTAACTAGCAAAGGGCCCTTGCTGTGAGGGATGGATATGCATTTCATAATTGGGGGGTGGTCATGATGATTCCTATAGTTTTTATTTTTATTTTTTTGTTTTGGCGGGGGATCACGTACTTGTCAGTAGCTTCCCAGTGTAATCTAAAGCTCGAAGAAGCCCAGTTGTGTGCCCAAGATTGAGGATCAGCATTGGGTTTCCCGAAAATTGGAGGGTTCAACGGACTTCAAATCGTGGACCTTCAACCTCACTAGCAGCTCCATTCTGCGTCGTCAAACCATGGGGATTACTTGAAATGGGCAGAGACAATCATCTTAGGTCTATTTACGGCACCCCGAACAGGCACATAACTAAGATTCCCTGCAGGCCGTACACCATTAATCCATGCCTAGGCTGGGGGTTCAGATCCACAAAACAACCATGACTCGCAGTGAGGTAGATAGATAGTAGTAAGTAGTCAGATAGACAGATAGACAGCTGAATGGATGTATGGGTAGACGGATAAGATCATCAGATGAGATTCAATTAGATTGATAGGTCCAGTAGCCCCGAAACGGATGGAAAAATAACATCCAATGGAAATAGTGATAAATCGAACCTTTTCATACCTTTTCTATCTGGGTATGGATCAATACCTATAGATACATTTTTAGTGGGATGAACATCCATTTACCAGCTATTTTGGGGTTCACTAGGTACCAGGGTTTTGACCCATCCCCATCTATTTGGGGGTTACCAAAAAGCTAAATAGATACAGCCAGCCACCCTGGGGCCCAGCCTGTCCTGGGCGGTCACGTTCCGCTGAAACGGTGGCGCTGACCGAAAAGAACATATGATAACACAAGTGACAAGATGGGAAAATTAAGTTTTGAACCACTGGATTTAGTTTTTTCCCCCCTAAGTTTTGGACAAAGCCAGGATGGACTCAGATATGATTCTTGGGATGTCTAGGGCGCCGTTTTGACACATTCTTAGGGTCAAAATCTCAAATGTTATTTTTTCTGTATCAGGTCATTCAACAAGGGTGTTGGACTGGCAAATCTCGCAAATCTCAGGATTATCAGGAATTGCTCAATTGGGATTCATTTTCACCCACAGGCTTACTTAAGTTAAATGGTGTGGGTTTCAAATGGTTTCAATCTTACCATCCTTTCATTGTCCGAACAACAGCAGACTTGGACGATCGAGCTTTATCTGAACTCTACTGCGGAGTATTGCGAAGTGACCAGTCGGACTGGATCCCGGTCATTTGTAACTGGATGAAATAAACAAGAATCATCAAGAATCCAGTAGACAGATATTTCAACAATAGTATACTTCGTACCCTCTGGTAAACTAACATAGCGAACTGGAAAATCACCAAAAATTTGATGGGAAAATCAACTATTTCGACTGGGCCATGTTCAATAGCTATGTTAGTCATTATCAGAGGGTATATCCATCAATATCCCAGTATTATCCCAGCAAATCATCCCTTTTTTAAACCATATTAAACCATAGTATATATATATAAACCCATTAAACCTCCATAAACCCATATATTGACATATCGATAAAATCCATAGAGATCCGAACTGCCGCCGATTTCGGGGGCCCTTAATGCTCGGCCCAGTCCGAGAAAAACGTAAGCGGCCGAGTTGTGCGAGTTGACAGCACCCCGGAGGAGTTGGGAAAAGAAGGAAAGGTCTGGGTGGTTTCTCAACAGCGACAAGTGATACGAAATTTCCAGAAAAATGATAGGATTTTGTTTCACCACCAGATTTTTTTTCCCCACCTGCCAGGTGAGGGTTGTTAGATTTATCAGAGTTGTTCTTCTCCTCCTCGGCTAGCTGTCCTCCTTCTCCTCCTCCTCCTCCGCCTCCTCCTCTAGTTTCTCCTCGACCATGTCTGCATCAACTTCCACCTCCACTTCCGCCTTGCCAACTCTTCGCCAAGCTCTTTGCCAACTCTCTTCG
>Ga0126342_10011369_pt1 | contig 15903 bp, 13 predicted proteins | sample Cyp1metagenome_FD_92528 | JGI IMG/M metagenome (GOLD analysis project Ga0126342, IMG submission 92528) | Coral microbial communities from Lord Howe Island, Old Settlement Bay, Australia - Cyphastrea 1 metagenome | ecosystem: Host-associated > Invertebrates > Cnidaria > Coral ... | reverse complement strand
GCCCAGTTTTCGGAAGGTGGCAACGGCGGTCGGGCCCCACCCGCCGCCGCAGGCTTCAACCACCAGCGGGATGAACTGTAAGCCTTGTCCAGCACACAGCTGGTCAGTATTGTGGTGGGTCTTTTTGCGGATCTCGTAGTTCGCAGCTGCCGAAGCCCCATCTCCGCTTCTGGGCAAGGCGCGGTTTTTGAGCAGAGAACCAAGAGATCTGTGAAAGGGCTGGAAGCCAAAAGCATAAGAAGATGACCTGAACAAAGAAAGTCGATCCGATCAGCGGTGTGCCATGGGGAAGTGGATGAAAGGGTGTGCCATGCGGCTGGCGTATGTTCTAGCAAATGGCGTAGGATCACGCCAGGGCTCGTATTTGGTTTGATACTTGTGACATCCAAATGCAGTGGCATGCTTAGCCACCAGAAACATTCCTTCAGATTATTATTCAGACATATTTGGGATTCATGTGTGGAGAAGCGCCCACATGGTGTTTAACACCCGTGTATATATATACATATATATTTAAGATTGCGGGACAAAACTATGCACACGCGTCCTGATGGGGAGTTGGAAAATTTGGCAATAGAAAAGTGCACTGCCAGGGATCTAAAAATAACACTTCTACATAGTGCGTCCCATGGTGTTTTAGACCTGGTTGCATTGACTTGTTTGACTTCCTGGGGATTTCCAGCGTTTGATGAAACCAAAGGGTAAGTCTGGGCTGCTTGTGCTTTTCGCCTTGTCATCAAATTGGGATGGGAATGCGCTGGGAATATGATGGGAATATCATCGTTTTTTTTTCGAGCGAGTTGGATGAAAAAAAATATAGGAATTCAATACCATCCTTTTTTGGACATGATTTCACCCGCAAAAAATATAGTAATATAAGTGACAAATGATGGTTTCAGTCTGTATTTGGCGGGTTTGAAGACTGGGGTGCACCATAGCCCCATTTTACGGCAATTCCATTGGGAAAATAGTGGTTAATCATGGTTAATCAATGGATCATGGGGTAAAATATTTTCACATAAAGATGGTTCGACAATTATACCAACCAAACATGGGATATAACTCCATGAAGTTGATTTGTGCGGATATGCACATTATAATCAATCATCTACGAAAAAACATGAAGATGGCGATGAGAACATGATGATTAATATGGCCCTAATAATCCATTCCGTTTCTTTTCTGTATTCGCACAAGGTAAAGTCATTGGGGAACCTTGGGGTATGGTTTATTGTTCTGGATTTACCACAACAAGTGAATCCAAACCCCAAAGTGGTGGATTTTTTTTTAAATGCAGTTTGCCTAAAGGTGGATGGGATTCCAAATGGTTTACCATCATTTTGGAATGTTAACACTAAACATCATCAGACATTGAAATGACCCAGAAAGAATTTCACATAATTGCTTGATATTTTTTGATATTTTTGGGTCCTGTTAACTAAGCAAAATCCTCTTTGAGGTACCTCATTGTTGACCACAAAATGACCCGCATCATCACATGTCCAATTTTTGTTTACCTTATCCCATCAATTCTGGGCCGAAAAAAAGAGAAGCACTCAATGGATAGTGAAAAATCCATATTTCCGGGCCTAATAAATATCACATAAAACTTCCCGAAAGTTTCTGAGTTTCTGGATTGCGACTGTGCCAGGCTAACTCTCCCAACTATCCCCAATTCCAATGGCTTAGAACCTCATTTTCCCAAAAAATATCCATTGCATTCCATTGCTATTTGGGAGTATACTACTAATTTTCCCTTTTAATCCATGATGCCATGGCTGTTTGTACTAGACCTCTCAAGGGTTGAGATGACTGCAAGGTTTCCCGATAGTTTGGATTCTTTTTGGCACAATGATGAACATGATGTGCCCGACTGCTTTAAGACGGAGTCAAAGTTCAATTGAACTCCTGTCAACTTAAACTTCCACAAAAGTTGCTGCCCACACGCATGGGTATTTTACCCTGATTTACTTTAACCCCATTGGCCCATGTCTGTGCCTATCCTTAAACTCCCTGTTGAGGCCCCTAAAGTGCGCTCCTTCATGTCCAGTGTCAGGTGGGTCATGACCGGCCGGACACTGTGAGCAGACCATTTTTCCACATTTTCCACCAACCGGCAACTGGTGGACCGAGCTTTAAATGGCCAACTAGATTGGTCCCATGTTTTTTCTCTGAACCTTCAAACATCACTATCATCACTGCAATATCTCCTTTGCAAGGTCACCAACAATCCCCGTTGCTCCCCATTCTCCCGTTGAAATGACCTTGAATTCGTGGATGGATTTTAGGGACACAAAAAATGAGCCGCGAAGTCACTCCAGTTTCAGAAATGGTCACAGTCAGGTATACATAGAAAAATGAATATATATATATATATGATATAATATAAATATATATAATAATATATATAATATATATATAATATAATATATAAAATAATATATATAATATAAAATAGAATATAATATAATATAGAATCAATATAATATAATATAATATATAATATAAATTATATAATAGAATATATATATATTTTATAATTTATATATTATAATATATATAATATAGTATGTATATAATATAATGACATATAATATAGTATATATATAATATAGTATATATAATATAATATATATAATAATATATGTATTTAATATAATATATATATACAATAATATATATATATATAATATAATATATGTATAATATCATATATATAACATAATATATATATATATATATTAAATAATATAAATAATAAATATATTATCATTCAATTCTATTATTCTATTTCTATACGCATTTATCAAGGCCATTTTTGTCGGTAAATGTTAGGTGAGGTTTTTAGGTCTTGCGCCCGTGACGACAAGCCATGGCAGGTTCAGTCTTCTGGAAGTCCAAGACATGCTGCTTGCCTTGGGAGCCTTGGGAGGGACTTGCCATGGGCCCAACATGGAGTTCTGCACGTTTTGTGCAGTGAACAATGTGGTGAACTTTTTGTGGATAGATGTCACCGAAAAAACATCGTTAAAGCTATAGGCATAGGGGGTCCTATATCCTAACATGGGGGTTTATGACAAGTCTACACCATGATTGAAATCAGTAAGTCAGTTTCCAAGAGTTTTCCCAGATTTTCTTGGAGTCTGGCCCAAAATTTGGTGACAGGTTGCTGCAGATCAGTATGGGCAGCAGCAATTATGATGTGGCGTGCAAGTGGATCCAGGAGTCCGGTGGTTCGCAAGTTATTTAGTTGTGGCATTCTCTATGCAAATGCAGGGAAATGAGCATGATGATGATGATGATGATGATGGTGATGGTGATGACGATGACGATGATGATGGTGGTGGTGGTTGTGATGGTGGTGGTGGTTGTGATGGTGATGGTGAGGGTCACGTTGACGGTCACGACGATGATGATGATGATGATGATGATGATGGTGGTGATGGTGATGGTGACGGTGACGGTGACGATGTTGGTGACACTGATGATTATGATTGTGATGATGATGATGATGATGATGATGTTGGTGACACTGATGATTATGATTGTGATGATGATGATGATGATGATGAAGGTTGCGGTGCCGGTGACGGTGATTTTGGTGGTGGTGGTGGTGATGCTGATGCTGATGCTGATGCTGCTGATGGTGATGATGGTGATGCTGATGCTACTGATGGTGATGATGATGGTGATGCTGATGCTGCTGCTGCTGCTGCTGATGATGATGATGATGAGTATGCATATTTTATATTTACATTATGTGGGTACGGGTATGTTTTTTGTTGGATGGGTTCAAAGTCTTAAACGGCACAGAAGTAGAGGCACCTCGAATCATACCCCGAGTCTTACGCCCAAATATACACATCCAATCACATTAAATTTGAATTGATGAGGTAGGTTTGACGAGGCGTTATGAGGATGAACTGAGATGAACCGGCCCACCAAGCACCAGCGACTCAGCGACGAGCTCGGCTCTGAGTCCTAGCAAAGAATCATCTGGAATCCGTATCTGTAGTCCTATTGAAAGCACGTTGGGCTAGGTCATGGGTAGATATCCACACTTTTTCGCGTTTGCACATTCTTTGTGTGGCTCGGAACGACGAACACCAGCATTCACGAGCCGGAAAGATCTGGTTTGTCTCGCACGAATACCATGGTCAGAAGGTCAGAACTCAGGGCCATTTACATCCATTTACCATCCCAAAAAAGATAGAAATGTTTTTTTTTCTTCTCTCTCTCTCTCTTTCTGTATATATACGTATGTATATAATTAATTAATTATATATATATGCATAGTGAAAACTCATATATCTCTATCTTGGTAGGGGTAAGCTATATATAGCCACTTTAAGGCGAAACCTACCTGGCCAGGACAATGAAGCTATTTGGTCACAGTGGGTTCCCGTGGATACCAACTGCCAGGAAGGCTTCGGCATGGTGGATGCTTCAGATTCTCGGCCCAAGGATGATCGGTTTATCAAAAAAAAAAGTGGTAAAGAAACTCGATGTCAACAAAAAACCCGAATTTTCTTGGTAGCTTTGGATTGCATTTGGGTGAATCCCACAGATGGACAGTAGCGTGTAGGGTCATTTTGGGTCATTGGGTAGCAAAAGCGGCAGCTTTTATCTCCGATGAAGTTGGATTCCCATGGTGGGTGGACCATGGAAGAATGTGGCTGGGACTATCTCCCTGTCCGCAGCATCATCGGTGAAGACTGGACAGTCATGGCATGTTGATACCTCTGAAAAGCTGTGCAAAACTGTATCATAGCCATTTACCTTAGACATCCTTAGACTCTCCTGCGACCATCATGGACTTGTCAGACTGACATGGAAAAGCTGAGGGCCACTTCGTTGAGAACCGCAGCGATGCCGTGGCATGTAACATTTGCAGCGCTGGAACCTACTCGAAAGAGATCAAGGACGATGGCCTCGGTAAGACATTTCAATGTTCGCTCTGTCTGCCTGGATATAGTCACTTGGATCACTCACGAGTTTTTTTATGGCCCTTCACCACCTTCGTGTCGATGTAGATTTAACATGATTTATATGGGTATGGATCAATACCTATTAATACCATTTTTAATGGGATGAACATCCATTTACCAGCTATTTTGATGTTCACCAGGGGTACAAGGTTTTGACGCACTGCCATATAACAGTGTTGTAAGGAAACAGTGATGCCAAATCCGCTAATTTTTTCTTTGACCATAAATGGTGATGGAATGCTTTGAAATGCCCATCAGCAGATTTTTTTTCCGGTTGGCAGGGCATCAAAGATTGGCCATGTCAACCCATTGACCTTGCGGCAGAGAAGGACAGAGATTATGAATGGGTAAATCCACCGTATTTTTTGGGAAAATATGGGAAAACCATCTATTTTTTTTGGGGGAAAATGACAACATCACACCATTAATTATGGAAACATCGCCCCATGTCCAATTTATCATGGGAAGAATCATCCAGCAATGAAATTCAAGTGCCAGACGGACCAAGGTCAAGAGAACACCTATTCGACCAAATGCGAAGCTGGGCGATGGTTTCAGCCATGATCTGCCGAAAAAACTTGGGCTGTTTCTGGCCAAAACATGTAGTTTTGTTTCCTAAAATGTGTGTATCCCAAATCATGGAAATCATGATATAGACCATTTTAGATCATCTTACTGGTTGGTGGTTTGGAACATTTTTTATTGTCCATAATATATGGGATAATCCTTCCCATTGACGAACTCATATTTTTCAGAGGGGTAGGTCAACCACCAAGCAGTTTAGTATTGAATTCCATGGTGACTTGGGGATCACCCATTGAAAGCTCCAGAAATGGCTGCTGTGGCTGATTGGAAGGTCCTTCGATGGGTGGCTCAACCACCAGGATTGAATCGCTTTGACTTCCGAAAAGTTTATGTCTTTTGGAACCCAGAAGCAAAATGGTTGGATTTCCTCTGTCATCTGATTTTTCTCGGCCTGTCTAATCCACTTTGACACCTGGCTGGTTTGCTTCATGTGAGATCTCCCAAGTCTTCCTGGCCACAAGGAACCATGTGCGAGGGGCATGGTGAGTAACAAGTTTGGCAGCACATCGTGTGTTCCCTGTGGCGTGGGGGAGTATCAGCCTCTACAGGCAGGGAATGTTGCTCCATTAGTTGCTCTTGATGTTCCCTATGGAGAGAAGAAACAGATTAACCCATTAGATACTTGGATGTTTCGTGTTTCGTGTGGTTTCACAGACTGCTGAGCTACAAGAAGCTTTTTTCCTTGAAGATTTCATAGAAATTACTGGCCTCAGATATGGTCTCTCAGTTTGCAAACCCTCCAAACCATCGCCTTCATCGCAGATTTTGTGCATTTGGACTCCTGAGAAAAGCGAGCTATGCATGTCAGCTGGGTGTTGCAGAAACATGTGACTTGTATTTATCCGATCTCTCATTTTTTATTTTCAGGGATGGAACTAACATGAACTAACATGAACTAACCATTCCCATCATTTTTTCCTGGATGTGTTCTTATCTTGGTAGGCTTTTTTTTTCGGCTTCAGATTGACAAGCTTCGGTTGGACGTGGGTGTTCAGCCGCCAATATCATATCTGAAGATAATCCCATGGTATATCTCTAGTATGATTGGATGTCTTCATGTTTGACTATCCCTTTTGTCCCTATTTTAATCCCTCCAACGAAAAAATGGACTTATATGGACTTGCCAAAAAAATTGAGGGTTGGAAGACACCAAGCTGAATGGTCTAAAAATGGGTGATTCTCAGGATCTGTGTTAATTTCGGGGAATGGTACAAGCTGGTGCCCCCTAGCTATGGTTGTAGTTCGGCACTTGGTAGTTCGCCGATTGCAGGAATTGCAGGTGGGTAGTTCACCATCCATATCAAATATATTCAAATATCATAACTGGACATTTCCCCTTCTTACCCTACTGAATTCTATGGTTGTGTTGTGAACATTTCGCCACTGATGGGGTGAAGCATCAAGTAGCGCTAGCCGCCGTCGCGGGCAGGCGCAGCAAAGCTGTCTGGCCTGCAATCAGAGCCGCACCACTCAGCTCAGGGGGGCCACCAGCCCTCAGGATTTCATGGGAAACATCGAAACGAAGCATGCTGCGAACGCAAACTTCGAACGCAAGGGGGGTTTTTGGGAGTTGCTGGTGATGTTCAGGTGATGTTTTTGGAGATGTCTAAAGATGTCTAAAGATGTCTAAAGATGTCTAAAGATGTCTAAAGATGTCTTAAGATGTCAAAGGTTGAGCACATGTCATTTGCTGAAGCTCCATGGTTTCTTCGGTCGAAAAATGGTTCGACTCTAAAAAGATCTGCTTGGCTCGCAATTCTGGGGTGGAAAAATTACCAGCGTTTCTGTTCCCATTAAGACCTCCATGGGGGGATTTCCCCATTTTTGATGAAACCACAGGGGAAAACACATCATCATGATGGTCATCACTCTCATCGTTGTAAATCACGGTGCATATTTCTTTGTTTTAGAATGAACCAAACTTAATTATGATTCTAATTGGTAGTTTCTTTGCGAACAGCAACAGTAATCAGCATACTTGTCCAGTCATCAACGATTACTTGTGATAAATCAAGGACACCGGTTTTACCTAATCATCATATGTTGATGATTTCATTTTTTTCTAAAATTCAAGGTTTACATCATAAATGACCACATGAAAAACCTTGAACCTTTCCATGTGGTAAACCCCGGTGCAGCTCTGGCGGCAGGATTGCGTGTGCAAGATGGATTTCATTGAGGAAATCATGGAGGGATTCGGTAAAGCATCATGGGGATCTATGCGGATCTATGGGGATCTATGGGGATCTATGGATATATATGGGGATTATAATTACTATGTTAATCATGTATCAAACTATGATTCAGTATACTACATGATACCAGCTAATTTGATGGACATATATATATATGGATATATATATGGAACATATATGGGGATTATGATACAGTAACCATTACATTAACCCATAGTAACCCATCATTTTCACGGGATACCTGTTAGCCAACCATCTTTTTGGGGGGCTGCGGGGCCCGGAGGTATAACTTTCATGGTTCAACATCTCCAGCGTGGATCCAAAAAGTGTCTGTGGCTCCTTTTCCATGGTAGACCCCTTAGTCACTACCCTCTGGTTATTTAACATAGCCATGCAAAATGGCCCATTTATAGATGGTTTACCTAATAAAAATGGTGATTTTCCATGGCTATGTTAAATAACCAGATGGTACTGTTAAATTGCTACTTTGGGGGTATACCCCATGTTCAGACACACCCAAATCACTACATCAAATTGCTTCTATACCCCATCATGGTTGTTTTTATAAATGCCCCTATATCTGCATATCGAATGGGATTTATACCTAGATCGACATGTTCTTTTTTTTCATAGAATTGGTTGAAGGGAACAGTTACAGGAAACCCAGATCTTTATTTGATTATATTTGATGGTGAAAACAGGTAAAACCATGGTTTCCAGTAGTTTTTCCCCTAAAGCAATCCATTGATGCTCATTTTATTCGGACATTTGACAGGACATGGATCTTCAGTGCATCGCGTGTCGTGAAGGTGTTCTGTGCCCGCTGGGCAGCACGACGCTTGATCTGCTGGGTCCAGGAGGGTCAATTTCCCCATTGCTATGACTGCACATCCTACATCATTCTACTCCATATCCAGCAGCATTTCCCGAGAAAGCTTGGATGACTACCCATCTATTTTTTTGATGTAAAATGATTGCGGCGAATACGCATTTGGAACGAAATAGATGATATAATGATATAAAGCAGCTTTGCCCATTCCCAGGCATAGCATTCCAGAGAGGTGATCCATTGATCCATAGGCCATGCCACCAGTTGGAGGTTTCACGAACCGAAAAACTGGTGATTTCACAGGGCTGTCTGTTGGTGATGTTGGTGACGTCACATAGTCACATAGTCCCTTTCAACTTTCAACCAATACGGGTTGGTGGTTGGGAGAATTTTTTATTTTTCCATATATTGGGAACAATATTCCCAACTGACTTTCATATTTTTCAGAGGGGTTGAAACCACCAACCAGAATAGATTGGGGCGCGTAAGATGAATCATCAACATCCAGATGACACACGCATAGTTTCTCAAACCTGAAGCACATGTTGGTTAAAGCAACTAGATACACAACATCGTAATTCCCAAACTCATTGGCTAGGAAACCACGGAAAAATCATTGGGTTCCTGTCGCTGTCGCTTTCCTGCAGATTTTTCCCTTCCAACCCGCACTGGACACAAGGTGGTGCAACATAGTTAGAATCGCTAAGTTGGGCTTTACATAACTACAATTTCACCTTTGGGTTTATGATATACATAATGATACATACTATCATATATAATCCTGGTTGCAGTTTCCTCCCTAAAACCTTCGATTTTGTAGTGCCCGCTTGCACCCCTACTTTGCTACAAAATCAAGGACCATCGGCTGGCAAACACCCAAAAATCACCCATTTTGGGCTGCACCCCTGTCCGGTCCTGATTTTGTAGTCCATGGGGGCCCAAAGACTTTATGCTTTGGGAATGGGATTGATTTTGTTGAAAGAAGGCTGGCGACCTCCTAAGGTCTTTGATTCTGAAAAGGATAGTTCCCTGAAACCTCTGTTGTCCAACATGTATGGGTTTTTGATATTGTATAGGGAAGTCAGATGTGGAATTCAGATTCTTGATTCTGTAGTAATATCATTTCCATAAGACCGTTTTTCTTTGGATCCATCAGATCTTGATTCTGTAGTGGTGAGAGGTGAGAGGGGAGGACCTTGATTCTGTAAAGGATAGTTCCCCTGAAACCATTGTTGCCCAACATGTACTGTATGGGTTCTTGATTTTGTAGAGGGAAGTCAGATCTCTCCTGGAAACATGCTACAAAATCAAGAACCTTGTCACCAAAATTTGTGCAACTAATTTTTGAAGAAATTATGCTACAAAATCAAAGACAGGCACTTGGGACTTTGGCGGGACTTGTACAACTTGTAGACAAATTCATGCTACAAAATCAAGGACCAACAAGAAATCTCTGCAGAATCGACTCCAAAAAGAATCTCTACAGAATCAACCTGGACGTTTAAGTGATGATTTTTGATGCATCTAAAAGTTTTGATTCTGATTTTGTAGCACGTATGAATCTGCCTTGTCAGAATTTTCTACTGTGGAAGGTTCTTGATTTTGTAGAATGTAAGGCCCTACTCTGGAGAGCGGAGATTGATTTAGTAAAGAATTTTTAGGTACCTGACCTTGGGGGTCTTTACAGAATCAGGGATCCCAGCACCCCCCCCGAATTGCAAGGGGAATCATATATATATATTATATATGTATATAATTACATTTGACATATATATATATTATATATATATTATATATATATTATATATATATTATATATATATTATATGTAATAAAATATAATATAACATAATATAATATAATATAATATAATATAATATAATATAATGTAATGTAATATAATATAATATAATATAATATAATATATATATAATATATAATATATAATATATATATATATAATATGTACTGTAGTATTTCATGGGCTGAAGTTTACCAACTTAGCTGTCGTTTCTGGGGCACCTGGGTGAGGATGTCGAAGCTCTTGAACTCCAGCGGATCGACAGAAGAGCCGCGGATCCAGCTGGGCTACTCCAGCGAACCAACGGCACCGTTGGACACGTTCCTTGGCGGTTTTTTCCATGGGAATCCTGAGACCAAGATCTGGGATACTATGAGAGATTAGCATTATATATATATACACGTATGATATATACATATGATATATACAGCATATGATATATACATATGATAAATATACATATATATATATAGCCAGTCATAGGTCATATGGCCAGTAATAGGCCTGAGAACGGATGCCCAGGATGCCCACAACATCCCACAACACCGGCATAACACGATGATTTGGCAGTGAATTTCAGTGAGGTACCCGATTTTTAGACATGTTTTTCGAAACCAAATGACTGGGTGGGGTGATACCCTCTGGTAATTTAACATAGCTATTGAAAATGGCCATTTATAGTGAGTTTTCCCATTAAAAACTGTGATTTTCCATAGTTATGTTAGTTTACCAGAGGGTAAGCAGTGCCGTGCAAGTGGACCTTCTTTACTTCTAAGTGGATTTATCTTGTGATACCAGGAAGAAAGCCATGCAAGAATCTGTCGTTGCATACAGTAACAGATAGGGTCCGGGTGGTGTCACCACTTTTACCCAACAAATCATCAAAATGAATTCAAAAGAAAAACAATGACACAAAATCTAGAATGTGCTGTCATGTGGTATGTTTTCAGGATTTTATTGGTAGTTCCTACATAATTGTGGTCCTCAGAATTTTGGCTGCACCAACCATCACCTTTCTTCGAATAGAGCTTCTGGGGTCAGGGGACAGAATGACGGTGATGCGAAAGGAATTCCTCTCCTCTTCCAGGGTGGACCGTGGTGAATTCTTGGTGAATTTCTGGACATTTTAGGGAAATGGTATGGTAAACGGTAAACTGTTTCACCTCCCAAGTTTGTCTTTTCCAAAACGGAGAAATTTTATCGGACCGCACATTTGGGTTCTTCTTTCAGTGGATGCATTTAAGCCAGGGCCGTTCGGTTCACATCGAGTCTCTGGAAACCATTTGCTTCGATGTTCATGGTGAATCATCTTATTTTCCCCAGTGAAATGGCTTTCATCTGATTGGTGGTATTTTCCATCATATATGGGATATGGGATGTCATCCCAACCCCATTGACGAACTACTTTCATATTTTTCAGAGGGGTAGGGAAAAACCACCAACCAGCTATAAGTATATATACATCTTTTTCAGACGCCCCTGAAATCATGATGAATCCCCATCTGACACCTTCGTTTTGGCGATTCCCGTTTTGGGTAACACGATCCTGGAAAATTAATAGGAAACAATGACCAGTGTCTTGTAAGTTGTCATTTTAGAGCCAACCAAGCATGGATCTGTTTTTTTGGTCCATTCCATTTCATTCCCACATGTTTGGTAGGCGTGTATTCCCATCGCCCAAGTATTCCCATCATTCCCAAAGAAGCCCCAACAGTTTCAGTTTTTGTAACAGATTCGTGTGTAAATCCTCCAGATTTGGTGTATTTCCACCAACCCTAAGATGGAGCAGTTTGAAACCTGCATTCATACTAGACCACACGCGCAACATTTTGGCAGAGCATTTCTGTCTTTCTAGAACCCAGTACTGGGGTATGCCTGAAGATTTGGCACAGAAAAACGCCCGAAGGTTCATCATAGTTTACACCATGTATCAACCACATGGAGGCGGAACCCCAATCCTGTATTTGTCCATTAAATCTAGATGTATTGTTGGTTGAATATGTATTTTTCTTGGCGTCCCGGTGATCTTTCTATCTAGCTATCAATCTATCAATAGTTCATAAATTAGGATATCTATCTATCATATATCTTTATATATCGTTCATACATCAAACTCTCAGTTCATATATCTATGCATCTAACATTATCTAACTATATGGACTAGATCCCAATATCCCACCTGTCTTGATCTGTTTCTAGAGCCAGCTTGTTGGTTGAATTCCGACTTATATCCCGATTTTGAATGCTTTCAATACAGTAAGGAGCGCTGTGAGCCCATAAACACGGTGTGTTGCTGTGTTACCCTATCATTTTCGTACTTTTACCATCGTTTACCATGGTTTTTGAAGCCATTTGGAGAGTCTAGGTATAGAAATCCCCGTTTTGACGGGAACTTCCGCAGAACTCCCGGCAGAACTCCCGAGGTATCGCTGCCCGGACTGGGCGTGCCCCGGCGGCATGCCCGGCGCCTGCGGCAGTGGCCTGAAAGGAGCCACCTGCGGCGCTTGCCCGGAGAAGCAGTTCTTTGCAGAGGTGTGGATCGTGCACCATGAAAATTACTATTGAACATGGTGACTTTTAATCCTCAATAGTACTATGGTTCATCTATTATGAGGATTAATTAATAATGGTAATCCTCATATATTAATCATGCAAGGTGGTGCCCCCCCAGTTATAAGTTGAACATTGCTTTATAATCCCCATGAATACTATAGATAGTTCACCCCCTAATCAATAGATATGATATAACCCCCATGAATATCAACCCTAGTGAAATTGGACTTATAAACCAAAATAGCTAACTATGGGGCACCACCTTGTGTGGAGATGGAGATGGATCTACTTGGATCTACCGGTTATGTCAAAATAGCTATTGAAAATGGCAGAAATAGTGGATTTACCCATTGAAAATGGTGATTTTCAATGGTGGCTTAGTTCACCCAGATTCACATGCGATTTTTGGGCTGGGTTCATCCGATAATCCACTTAGAACTAGGGTGAACTGGGCCACTTACGATCCGTGGGATGAGCCAAGTCGTAATGGTAATGAATTCCACCAATAAACGGTGAAATAAGCATAGTAGAGGTTATATCCCAACTGGGGTTGGAATCCCCCTTCCCCAACTGTGCCCCCAATCATGTTTGTTACTTACCCTCTGGTCATAAAAAACATAGCTATGGAACATGGCCCATGTGGTTCAATGATTTCTGATTTGCATATCAAAAGTGAACAAATTTTCCATCGCTACGTCAAATAACCAGAGGGCATCCATTTATGATATCTGATATCCAATATTCATATTGATATTTATTGACATGTATATCGTGAAATTTAACATTACCTAGCCAGTTGCTAGATCGATTAATGGTAATGTGACAATATAGTAGCATATTATTGTATATAGCCGGTATTCAATTATCCATCTTGATTAATGGGATTTATCTAGCAAGTTATTGTCCAACCGATTATATGATAATAACCAATGACTAGATCAATTAATGGGATTTAATTGGATATTAAATTAAGTATTGATAATGGTAATATCTAATGTTCATATTGATGATGATATCTACTGATATGATATCCAACCCATTACTAGATTGATGAATTGGGATTTATTTTGCAGTTGTCAGTGCATTCCATTTTCAAACATCCAAGGCACTTTGATTTTCCAGAAGTTGGGCGTAACCGCTGCGAATTGTAGCTGCCCTTTTGTGGATCAATTCCAAACATTCAGGCTGAAAGGTAGAAAACAAAGGGATTGCGGTGCTGTGGGTAATTTCCGGATGTGCTCCGGTTCACCAGGTTATGAGCCCAAGGTGAAATCCAACCCTGCGCCGTGGAATCTTTGGTTGTTAGAAAAGGGCAACCCAACAAGAATTATGTTAAGTTGCTGACGGAGAGCTTTCCAGGGATCCACCAATATTTGGTGCAACAGAAGCGTTTTGTGCTTTTGGGAGAACAGACAAAACGCTTCTTACGTTTTTCGCAATCACATGAAAAGAAAAAACGCTTCTTTGGAAACCAGCTGCCTTCTTGCCACTTACAGCTTGGTGGAAACTTGGTGAGGTGAAACCTGGTGAAAACATTTTGAAAACTTGGTGAAAATCTGGTGAAAACCCGGGGAAAACCTGGTGAACACCTGGTGAAATTGCCAAAACCTGGTGAAAACTTGGTGAAATTCCCAAAACCTGGTGAAAACCTGGTGAAATTGATTGAAGAAGTGTTTTGCACCTTGAAATTTCACCAAAAGAAGCGTTTTTTTTTTGTGAAATTTATCCGTTTTGGCGGTGAAATTGAAGGCAAAACATGAACCTGGTGAAAACTTGGTGAAATTTCCAGAACCTGGTGAACTTTCGAAAGTTGGTGACAAATAGCTGAAATTTCCGAAACCTGGTGAAAACCTGGTGAAATTTTCAAAACCTTGTGAAGACCTGGTGAAATTTAGAAACTTGGTGAAAACCTGGTCAAATTTCCAAAAACCTGGTGAATGTTTAGGTGAAGTTCGAGCAATTTTCTCGACCTCAGGGATTTTCTGAAACCTGGTGAAAACCTGGTGAAAACCTGGTGAAATTCCGCAACCTCGGTGAACATGGCAATAATTTTCAAAGAAGCGTTTTGCTCTTTTGGGTCTTGGTGAAAAACGCTTATTGCAATCTGGACCCAAAATGGTTTAGTCAAAACGCTTCTTTGTCCTCCGTACCTAACCGCTAAGCAACTCAACAAAGAACTAGAGCAGGGAGTCAAAGAAATGGAAGATGCCCAAAGAGCATGGAAGCTGAGAATAGAGTAAGAGGCGAGGAGCCCATAGAAGATATACGTAGTCCTGATGGGGGAACAATAGACGGGTCTCAAAACCAAAGGGTTGAAAAAGAAGATGGAGAGGTAGATAAAAAATCACCCAATCCAGCTTTGGGTCAGTCCCGACCAGCTGTGCCGCCAACACCGCCACCTGCGCAACCACCTGAAAGCGTTCTGAAGAGGTGTATGGCATCAGCAAAGACATCAAAGGAGGTGTTAACTGAAGTCCAAGGACAGGAGGAGAGCAAGGGTGGGATGGGTAGCACACAAGGGTCATGTAGGGCTGTTGAAGAAGAAGTTTGATGAAGGAGACCCCAAATGATCCTCAAAAGACCCCCCAAGATGCGAAGAAACATGAATTCGACATGGGCTTCACACCACTGTTCACGCCAGAGAAAATCCAGCATATGACTCAGCCTCACATGCAAGCTCCTTGGCTGCATGGAGCCAGTTCCTCTGCATTCATTCCGCCAGTTCAGAGGCCTGGGTTCTTAGATGTGGATGAAAGAAGAAACAATGAGGACTTGAGAGAAAAAGAAAGGCAGATAGATGATGAACTGAGAAACAGAATGTTTCGACACGGCATGGTACTCGCTTGTGCACCTGAGAATCGTCTCGCTTGTGCACCTGAAAATCCTCTCGCTTATGCACCTGAGAATCTTCCACTTCTACCTCTACTTGCACCTCTCATTCTACTTCCACTT
>Ga0126342_10011368_pt1 | contig 15903 bp, 14 predicted proteins | sample Cyp1metagenome_FD_92528 | JGI IMG/M metagenome (GOLD analysis project Ga0126342, IMG submission 92528) | Coral microbial communities from Lord Howe Island, Old Settlement Bay, Australia - Cyphastrea 1 metagenome | ecosystem: Host-associated > Invertebrates > Cnidaria > Coral ... | reverse complement strand
CTGGAGCACTATTGGCTCCGCTACCAATGTTGGTAGCGGGCCGCACACCCCGAGCGGCCTTTTCGCTCCACATGGGCCAAAAGTCCCTGCGACATGTTCCACCCTTCGACCTGGCTCTGATCTATGCATGTCTGTCTGCCTGCCTGCCTGGCTGCCTGTCTGTTTGTCTGTCTGTCTGTGTCTGTGTCTCTGTTTGTGTATGTACGTATGTATGTGTGTGCATGCAGGCATGTATGTATGTGTGTGTGTGCATGTGTGTAAGTAAGTATGTGTGTGTATGTGTGTATGTGGGTATGTGTGTATGTGTGTATGTGTATATATGTGTGTGTGTCTGTATGTATGTATGTATGTATGTATGTATGTATGTATGTATGTATGTATGTATGTGTGTATGTATGTATGTATGTATGTATGTATGTCTTTATGCATATCTGTATGTTTGTTAACATTTATATTTACATACACATATATATATATGTATATATATATATGTATACATATGGTACCCCCTGCAAGACCCACCCGTTTCCATGTTTATCGTTAAGGGGTGAACATTTACAGTTCCGTCGAGAAAATACATGTTTTTCTATATGTATATGTTTTCATGACGGGTGAAAAAATCGTGAAGGACAGTGAGGGAACACTATTGTATGGTACCCTTTTACCTATAGTATATTTTTTGTGAACATAAATGAACAAATATAGTTTAAAACAGTACATATACATACACAGTTATATATTAATGTATATATATATATGTATACACATACACATAATACTTATATTATTATATTGTTCTTTCTTTCCAGCCATCTGACACCCCAAAGCCACTGGAGAGCCAAGAGAGGCAGAGAGGCAAACTTCGATGAGGGAACCTGTCTTGAAAACGTGTTTCCAAATTGCGATTTCCACCTGCATTTTGGAACATGAGTTTTCCTATCAGGAACACGCTAAGGAGGAGGACGAGGAGGAGGAGGAGAAGAAGAAGGAGGAGGAGAAGGAGGAGGAGAACAACTGTGATAAAATCTAACAACCCTCACCTGGCAGGTGGGGAATAATGAAACAAATGAATATCCATTTGGTGAGTACAAATTCAATGATAACATTGATGAAAAAAATGAAAGTACATTTGGAGTCTACAAATACAATGATAATATTGATGGAAAATGATAAAGGAAATGAAAATAAAATGATAAAATAGTTAAAATCATCTGTCCCTGCTAGAGGCTGAAAGATTTTTTATAAATCTGAACAAACAGGCAATATCATTTTGAAGTGAAATCGTTCCTGTAAAAACAAATGTTGTGCATTAAAAAAATGAGAGGGAGGCTGACCTTCTCAAAGGATTTATTGCATCTGACATATTGTATTTTCTGCAAGAATACTGCTACTTATTTAAGGAGATACCTTGTCTTCAAGGCAATGCATTTTGAAGAAGTTAAGTCTTTCCTTGCTATGGTCATACAAGAAAAACGAGAGAAAGGCTGAGCTCCACTAAAGGATGTAGTTCATCTTTCCACACTTATAGTTTTCTTGCAAGAATAGTGTTTTGCATTTAAGGGAATATCTTGTCTTCAAGGCATACTGTAATCTGTAAGGAGCATCTTTTTAACAACAAACTTTCTTTTTCAAGGAATGCTGCAATGTGAATCGACCATTGCACTTTTTCACAGCAATACTGAACCTTAATCACACACTGCATATTGTAGGAATCTGGTGTTTCGAAAGAAATACTGTATGATTGAACGAATTCTGACTAGTTTTCTGAAAGGAAGACTGCACTTTTCCAGAAAGGAACACTGCATGTTTAGAGGAAGGCTCTCTGTTTTGTAGGGGATACTGCGTCTTTTAAAAGGGCTCTCCTTGTTTAGTGTGTTCTTTACTTTTGTCTACTTTTTTCTACTGTTTGGAAAGATACCTTTAGCTGTGTGTATGTTATCCTTGTGGGGGTGTTCATCTGAAAAGGTGGATCTTGGGAGAGGGGGTAGCATATTCATATAAATATATATATATATAAATACATATTATATATATAACATTATATATATAATACATATTCATATACTATATATTGTAATTTATATTGTGTATATATATATATATGTTATTTCCATTTGTAGGCTCTTTGTCTCTTAGCATGAAGTTGCCTATGTAACAACATATGTAACAGATCCACCCTATCCCAGGATCATCCACCCAGGAGATCCGGCCTATCTCTCAAACATGTTTGATGAAACAAAGGCTCAAAACAACATGAAAGCCAATATAAATATGGCTATGAGTCAAAACCCTGGTACCTAGTGAACCCCAAAATAGCTGGTAAATGGATGTTCATCCCCCTAAAAATGGTATGTATAGGTATTGATCCACACCCATATGAAGCAATAACACTATGCCACTAAGTCACTATGTTTCTAACCATCAAAAGTAAGAATTCAACCATAGTTTTACTGTTAAAAATCAGCCTAGCTAAATGAACCCACCTTTCTATTGTTGAAGAGTAGGCGTATTCAACCATCAAACATGGGGATGAAAACAGCAAGCGTCCAAACACTACAGTGCTACAGCCATCAGGAACTTGACATGGCTCGATCCAAACGAGACAGTGGGCATCTACCTGACTGGACCTGACTCATTGATTTTCCACGCGAACATATACTTGTGAAATGACCTGTTGACAACCCCACTGACCTCCTCCACTTCACATCCCACAACTTCTCCCTGACCCGCTTCCTCAGAAAAGCGCTCGAAGGGTCCAGCTTTTCGCCAGCTCACGCCCACATCTGCATTCTTGTCCAGGTACAGCAAATCCTGGCCACTGGGGTTATGGGGTACCAAAGGAAGCACAAGGCTGATCATGTTGCGCACCCATCCAACTTTGGTTGATAGTTTTGAGCCAATTCCTGGTGGAGGATTAGCAAACAATGGATGCTAAACAGTATACCCGGTATAGCGGTAAATTTCAGCGCCACATGACCCCAAAATTGAGTCGATGAACATGCCAACATGACAACCATTCAGCGCATTTTCGGGGATGTTTGCCAGAGTACCAGGGTTTTGCTGGTTTGTAGGAATAGGCCAGTGATCCCAAGTTAGGTTCAATGGGGAGTCTATCCGACTTGCTCCCTATGGATTCTCACGGCAAGGATCATGAATCACACAGGTTCATCCCAGTGGTTTCATAGCCGGTTCCAGCCATGTCCTTGCATGGGTGTGGTGTGGCTCCAGTCATTGAGTACCCGGCTCTCACATGATTGGTGAAGTCACCATGTGGTCATAGACTTGTAGTTGCAACTACTCTGCATCTTGATCAGTTTCTGTCAAGTCACTGTTCAGGAACCTTAAACGCCTCGCCAACCGGTCGGTTTGCAGAACTGACACATGTCCCTCCATGTGTGGCAATTCCTGGCTACAAATCAACCCATTCGCCCGTCCTTCAATTAGGTTTCTCCCCATGTTTGTTGGCAAAACTCCCATGTTACTTGGGTGTTTACCCCGATTTCTGTTCAATCCTTTCAAAAGCCCTTTTTTCGCTCCAATGGTTAACCCCCCATCCTCATGTCTTTTCAGGTGCAAATCACACACCTGATCTAGATCTTTAGGAGCCTCCTGATCGTCAGGTCCTTTCAACTTCACAGCCTTGAGGAAGCTGAACCACCCCGTGGCTTGGTGAAATGGACGAACTCTCTACCACATTGCAAAGTGTTCTGGCACATCATATACTTGGAACATGTACAAGAATCAGAATTTCAGCCACCCAGGTAGAAAACCGCTTGATTCTACTGTTTGGTTGCCTAAAATTGGTGCGAGGGACTCAGCTTTGGAAGATCAGTGACTTGAAATCCACACCCCACAACAGTCGAATAATAAGGCGCTCTGGTAAATATGCACTATTCATTTTTGTACGGATCCGCAACTCCGTTGGGTGGGCCATGAAGCTCCTTGCAGGAACCACAATGGTTTTCATAACATTGCTGTCCTTAAGATTCCCATAACATCAGCAACCATTCAGCTCGTTTTGCTACCTATTTTCACAGGTATAGACCTGCGAAACCTTCAAGCTGGCTCAAACATATTCTATGAAGATTGCCAGTCTTAGATAGCTCCGCAACAAGCACTTCTTCATAGGATTGTGCTTCTTTCCCCTCTTTTGTGGTATCTATATACTGTCATCAAAACGACAAAAACTGTTGGAAGTCGCTCGACCGCTGGGAGCTTCCACCAGCACCGAATGCTTCAAGCGGAAGATCCACCTCAGATGTCAGAGACCCTTAAAATTCATTCAAATTGCTGATCTTGAGGATACCAAGGCAAGAAAAACGCATGGTTGGAAAGGTGTTGGGTTCCCAGCATAATCCACGTAATATCACATGTACATATGTGTCATATGTGCTCATCTTTGACACCACACGAATGAATTCATCATCCGAGAAATGATCAAACAAAACGACCTGGGCCCTTAATTTTACCAGTTCCAGTGAGGCAAAGAGGCCCAGGACCCCAGAAACCGAAGGATGAGCAGCAAGGAGCTAACCATATCTAGTATAAGTACAGTACTTATTATTGATCAATGAATCAGAAAAATTAAATTTATGTTTCCTAATCAGCTATTCACAGCGGGTATTTTCTGGTTTGGGAAACCCCTTAGACCCGTGAACCCCATGGCCGTCCATGAATTTTCACTGGCCATACTTGATTGGTTGTACCGCTAATCCCTGGTAATAATACCCTTCGCGTGCTGCTTGCGTAAGCCGCCAATTTTGACAAGGTGACAGGAAACCAACACTTTGTCGGTCATACATAATGACCACTATTTCTACTGATGACACATATACTCATTCCACTCTTCACTCATAAGTGTTGGTTATCAAAGGTACTTACCACATCTTACCACATCCATGTCAATAACTAAAGAGATAAATATTTTTGCGGTATCGGTATAATGTATATGACATAATATTATATATAATATATATATATATATATATATATATATATTGTATATTATATTATATATATATATTATATTATATATATATATATTATATTATATATATGTATAGATAGGTAACTATTAATATTCTATGTCCATACATCATTCTTAGTCATCAGTCGAAAATCCAGCATCGCATCGCCCTGAAAAACCAACCCTTCACCACCGCCGCAAATGGTTCTGCGAGGCACCCCCAAAGGCCTAAGTTGGCATGGCGGCAGTGCTCTTCAACCTGAGTTGCGCACAACGGAAAACCTTGAGGTTCCTTACAATTCACTGGGTCTATTCACTATGGTATGTATGTATGTATGTATGTATGTATGTATGCATGCATGCATGCATGTATGTACGTACGTACGTACGTATGTATGTATGCATGTGTGCATGTATGTGTGGGCATGTATGTGTGGGCATGTATGTGTGCACGTATGTGTGCACGTATGTGTGCACTCTCGAATGTTGATCCAATCATGCCATACAAGAGCAAATGGTTGATACATCTTGCCCGGTTTAAAGTGACTATTACATTCACTGGGTTGATTGAAGGGGAGATCTACCGGAATGCAACCATGGCCAAAGCTGGTTGGCAGCTGGATTCGCACTAGGTCTTGATCCCAATCCTTGGAAGTATTCGGTGAGTAGCCCAAAAACTGGGATGATCCTTGAAATTAGGGGGTTTGTCTGAAAATAGGGTATATTCCCAATTATAGCCATTTAATAGGGATAATGATCATTAACCATTGGGTTTAGGGGTACACTATTTTCAGACAAACCCAGGATGCCACAATCTTCAAATTTCTTGTCAGGTTGTCATAGGTTGTCACCCCAACATGGCAGTGTGTCAAAACCCTGGTACCCCTGTAGTTCACATCAAAATAGCTGGGATAAATGGATGTTTATCTAACCCCCTATATTAATGGTATTTTCATAGGTATTGATCCATAGCCATATATCCATTATTAACCATTATTAACCATTGGTATATCCCATGAATCACCATTTTTAATGGGATTCGTTGTGGATTCGTTGTGGATTGAAACCACCAACCGCCCACTAGGCTTCCCGCACGCGTGTGACACGCGGCATCGTGTCCGGCACGAAGGCTGAGGCAGGGCGTGGATACCCTCTGGTTATGTCAAAATAGCTATTGAAAATGGTGATTTATAGTGGATTTTCCCATGAAGAATTGTGATTTTCCATAGTTATGTTAGTTTACCAGAGGGGATAAGATATGAGGTCTGAATTGCCAGCTTAAAGCAATAAACAGAGGGATCCAAAGTAAGAACAACGAGGTGAAAAAATGTGAAAAATGCCCACAAGTAAGCAAAAGGGTGGAAAGAACCAAACACATGTCAACAGTATGAACAAGAATTTGGAATAATGGTGCCAGCCTCGAACTACACACTCATGGCTGGCCTTTGATGCCATTTCAACACTGGTAATTCTTATATAGTCTTGTATCGTTAAAAAAAACATAAAATATATGTCGATAGTTGATAGATGTTGATAGATTCTTATTGTATACATACATATGGTCAGGTGTTACATAATATGGCCAAAACGTAAATAGTGGCCGACAAGATTCCAGAATCTGACGGGTGGTTTAAATCAACCATGATTATGAGACATTGGATAACATAGGATACAACATGATACAACAAATACAGAATCAGCAAATGATGATACGTGATGATAGGTGCGGGAATTGGTCAACTGTCAGGCATTGAGACCTATCGAAAGCGAACCATCCACGCCTACCACGAAATATGCATACTTTTCCATCAAGGCCATCGCAAAATGAGTCAAGTGGCATCATCTTCTCCAGGCTATGGTTATGGAAAGCAAGAAACATGCAACACACAAGCAGATTAAACCTGGAACAGGTCGGATGATAAGAAAAAACACATGCTTTCACAGAGTCCCAGGATGGTCCGCGAATCCAGCTGTGCTGTTTGGGCCAGCTTTTAAGCTGGCCCAAGCGGTCATGTAAAGCTCTTAAGCAGTCTTAAGCAGTCTTAAGCTATTAACACCGTTGTTCTACTAGCTTAATAGTTTCACCGCTTCTTCTGATAGCTCAATCGCTTCAGCTTAATCGCTTGTTCTAATTGCTTAATGGCTTAATAGCGCATGATTTCACCACAAACATCCGCAAAATTCAGAAATATGTGGGTCAACTTCGGCGTTTTTGGTGGGTGATGTGGCAATCTTTCGACACCGATCAACGGAGGTCCCATCATTGTATGTGTACGCACCTGCCAGTAGCTTCTACCCCCACGTTTCGTGAACATCTAAGTTTGTGTGGTTTATATAAGATCATTGTAAGATCCCATGTTTCTGCATGACATGCGAGAGTTTTTGGGTTGATGAAATCCAGATTTACAGGGGCCTCTGCGATCCCCTTGCAAGGTACGCATCACCTCAGACCTGACCAGCTGACCAGCTCTTGGAATGGGATCAAATCAACCCCCAAAAAAAATAAACGATTTTAATATGGGAAAATGATGGAAAATGGATGAAAATGGCTTAATGGTCTTACAGAAAAAGACAAATCGGAACGGGTCAATAGTGTTGATCACCACAAATAAATGGGTATGGATGGGTTTAGATTAGAAATGAACAGTTTGGAGGGCCCATGGGTATCCGAATTTTGAGTGATACCCACATGATAAGACGTTTCAGGCCCAGGCAACCACCAATGTCGCTCATCTCGTACACCATCAGTTTCAAGGGTACTTCTTCTGTTTCCTGTCTCATATCCAAATAACCCTTTGAATTGGAATCTTATCGCTATGTCATGCTGGGCCAATATCAACACCCTGCTGAGAGGTTGACAGGTCTTTCGCATGAAAGGACCCACCTGAGCCATGGCCATCTGGAACCCTCCAACAAAGAAACAAGTTACTGTACTGTTCTCATTGGACTCACTGGTGGAAGATGAAACAACTTATTTTCTGCAGGCTGCAATAGTAAGACCCCATTCGAATAACCATTGTCACAAGCCAACCACTCCAGATGTCATGTTTTCTCGCAGCTTGTTTCTTGGAGGCATGCACTGCATTACTACCAAAAAAGAACAGGTGAATGCTGTTTTTTTCCTTCTTAGTTTCCACTGATGTAACCAACCTCTTCCGCCAACGCTTCCGCAAACCTTGCGCGGATGAAAACGTAGCTTCCGCGAGCTCATGTCTTCATATATCGCTTCCACGAGCTTACGCGTTGGTAGGTTTGGGTAATTTGCTTCCGCGACCTAGATGTAGAGGATGTTTTTCTATCTTATGGGAGTATTATTGTGTTTTTTTAAGCTTCCACGACACTTCCGCGAAACTTTCCTTCCGCGGTGCTTCCACACCCTTCCGCGCGTGCAGCCACACGCACGTACTCACCCTGTTATGACTCGACGAATACTACCGAAGACTAACGATAAAAAAAACGGCTGGCAGGTGGATTGTGTGTCTTTGTCTTTCAATACTTTATCACCACTCTTTGACCCCGAGGAGGGGTTTTGTGAATATCATCACATGCTCCAGCATGTTCAACCACAAACTTCGGATTCAAAAATATCCTTAGTGCTTTTTGCTAGGACATATGAAGACAAATGAAGACATATAAGACATATAAAGACATATAAAGACATGAATCATATGCAGATAAATATAAATCATGTAAGGTAATGTAATACAAATATCAGTTTAGGTACGGATATGGGTGACATCCCAGGGTTCCATTGGGCCCTCCCCAGCGCACTTGGGCCCCTCTGCTGGAGAGCTGTACAGCCCAGACATTCTGTGCCTGGCACAGGGTTCGACGGAAGTCTGTGAGCCTTTTGTAAAACTGAAATACCCGACATTCAGAATCTATGTCTAAAATTGTGTAGATATATCATGTATCAAATTGTTTATCGTTATATTTCATATAATCATCATGTGCATTTACCTGTACCTATACATTGTATCTCTCCCTGTGTGTGCACCTGTGGTTCATGCCATCAGGGCCGGCAGCACGCCATGAGATATTCCGCGTCATACAACAAGCTGCTGTAGGGAGGTACAGGGTCATTCTTCAGGGCTCCCAACACATTTCCTCTTACGCATCCCCCAAATTAATTGGGGGATCAATTATCCAAATCATTTAATTAACCAAATCATGTTTTAATCTGTATAGTGTATAACCACCAAAATGATGCTTCACTCTCCCACAATGGGAAAAAACTTGGTGAAACCGGCGCCCCTTTAGGTTGCTGCCCCGGTTTTCCATTCGCGCCTGAAGACGCTCGTGCCACCGTGCAGGTCGGAACAGTTGCAACGTCCCATCGCACCTGGTAACTGGATGTAACTGGGACGGTGGTTACTGAACCATCCTTGGGAAAATATGGGAAAAACACATAAATTCACCGTGTAAACCTTGACGTAGGTGGTATAGAGCGCTTCAAGAATATAAGTGGCATGAATGATACATCATCCAAATAGCACCATGTTCAGAGTCTGCCACCATCAAACATAGATCATTTCAGGAAATAAAAAACATCAAACACTGCTGGAAACGTGGATAGGGCTGTTCAAACCCCTGGTGCCCTATTGTCCACGTTATGGTTCAAAAATGAATGAACAGCCTGCTACCATCTTTTTGGATGTGAATAAATACCTTAGTTTGATGGCCTTTGGGTTTTGCTCCATATCAAATTGAAACCGAATCAAAGTAAAAATTGCCGCCAAAACGGATGATAGTCATGAGGAAGAGTCGTTTAAAAACACATCATCAACCCTGCGGTCTTGAGATATACCCAGGAGAGATCTTCTTATCATTATAAGCAAAATCAATCGGCAAAATCACCTTTATCATCATTTGTCTTATGCCAAAAAAATGGATCTGTCCAACCCCATTATATGCCTTTGTTGAGCCTGAGGAGAAAGATCTCGTCCTTCACAGCGGAATTCACGGCGGATTCCAAGCGGAGGAAACTCTGCGTTGTCGCGGAGAGGCCCGGGCCCAGTGGAAAGAACTCCTCCACCTGACGGCGCGCCCAGTGATCCCTGTGCAGGGATGTGCGGGACCCACGTAGTGATGAATATAAACTCTATATATACATATATGTTTGTGTGTGTATGTGTGTATGTATTATATTATATATATGATATATGTATATGTATTATATCTCATATTATATACATATATATATACATAATTGTATATAATATCATATGTGTATATATATATAGAGAGAGAGAGAGTCATGTATACATATATATATATAACTGGGGATATTCCATAGATAACTTGCGTCTACTCTGGTTTCTACCTACATGTTTACAATGCACATGACAGCGGTGGACAGAGTTGGATGGCCCTGGAAGTTGGATGAAGTTTGGTCGATGTTGAGTACCCTCTGGTAATTTAACGTAGCTATTGAAAATGGCCATTTGTAGTGAGTTTTCCCATTAAAAATGGTGATTTTCCATAGTTATGTTAGTTTACCAGAGGGTAATCTGATTGTGAACCACTATGGCCACTATGGTTGGGATATCACGAGCTATCGCCACATGACAATTTACTTGCTCATTCACAAGCTTGCGGCATGATCCAAGTGGTGAAATTCAAGAAAGGTCGTTGAATCCAGAGAACATGGGGAGAACATGGGTAGAACAGTATGCTGTAACTATATATACACATCTCATGGTTTGGATTGTGGACCTGATTTACAAAGAAAACGTGCCAACTTCAGGAATCATCTACGCATGTATCATGTTGTGAAGTTAGACCCTAACGTGAATAAAGTATAATAAAATGTTGCCAATTGCCAATCCAAGATCTTTAAGGTACGCAGTCATGTCCGAACCAGATTTTTTGAGAGGATGCATTCCAGAAGACGCGAAACAGGTCAGTTCACCAACCTGTCATCCCGTTCTAGAGATTGGTTGAGAGCGGCGGGGTTGTAATATCGGATTAGTCCAAGACCGCAATGATCATTGATCATTTGTCCATCCCCATAACAATATTATTATCATCAACCAACTTATATACCTGTCTGCTGCATGTCTGAAGAGCCCAATGGAAGTGCTGGTCCACATTGACATCCCTTTCACTGATCACTGTAACCTTCGCTGAGAAATGGTTGTGCGTCCCGAACTAGTGGGTAAACAATCGTCAATGATCATGATAGCTGGTGCAAACCCAACGTTTCATGGCATATCAGCATATCTCGATGTATGGTTCAACACCCATCTTGATAAATGATCATTATGCTGTTTATGCAGTAATGACCAGTTTTGGCAAATGGTGATAAGTCACAAACTTTGAATAAACCCATTTTGGAGGTTCCCGTTACCAACCATCATTCGGTTGGCCGTAAACCCATGAATACTTGTCTAAAATAATCTCCAAGCTTGTGGAGTAAAATACCGATCAAAGTGTTTAGGCAGTTTAATTTCTGACGCGTCAAGCATCGATTCCTCACGCCTTGTCAAAGGTCATGATGAGCCACCCGCAGCCCAGCCAACTCCATTGCTGACTGTGCTGATCTAAGAGTTGCAGTGGGGATGGGTGCGTACCGTCCATACCTATGGTCTTCCATGCCGGGGATGTAACGTCCAGCTATACAACATCAATTTTAAGTCTGAAAAACCAGGGAGAACTGAACTATACCCTAATTGGAAGGAGATGACACCCTGCGAAATTCAACGACTGAACCCGTCCCAAGATGGACGATTGGAACATCATCAAACCCAAGACCATGTTGTCAGGGTTCGATCTCAGTGTTCAGATGGTTTCAGGGAGGTCAACCAATGCAAAGCACCCGAAATGACCCAGCAATTTGGGAATGGCTCACAAAAGTGTGCCAATGGACCCAAGAAATTGGCCATTCTGAGCATAATCCGCCGATTGTGGGAGTCAACAATTTTGAGCGAGCATGTGTATGTACAGAAGAATCGTGTTTTTGTTGGATCTTGCAAACCAGAAGTTGCATTACCCCTTTCACCGGTTGAATCTGCTAAAATCTGGATGTTGTGGAATGAAATTCTCAGTTCACATTTTCGTCGGTTAACCCCACCGTTCGTCAGTTGAATGCAACTCTCACTCGTTTGGTCTGATTTAATCCCGGTGTTTGTTGGGTGAAATCTCCAAAGTTTGTGAACATTTCGCTGCAGATGATATTGCCCACATGCCCAGATGAATTTTGTCTCAAAATCTCCCATGTGCCAACAGCAATGGCAATCCTGTCACTGATCATCCAACGGCTGGGGCCATTTTCCACTCAACGGGCAATCGCATGGCTGCCCACCGTCGAGGCTAGTGCAAACAGATCAAGGTGAGCCAAATGGCCCAAAAGTTGTGCCCATGCGCTCGATTGAACCAACGAATAGCGGAGCTGCCTTCAACAGAAATGGGGATTGAACCAAGTCGGATATCGGGAGTCTTTCTGGGGAAACCATTTGTTGGACTGCATCAGATGGCTTTTGGGCCACCTAGGCTCCCCTGGCACCATGGCCCCCTGAACTCAGCAAAGCTAGAAGTCATGGAACAAAACTCGTGCAGCGACATGGGGATGGGTCAAACTTGGTATTGCTCATTGTAGATACCTCCAAGAGAAGTGATTTTTTTGGTGGGATGTCAAATAGGAGATACATGGAGATACTCAACCCTTCAACTTTGCTCCAATTATCTCTAATTGAACCCCTCAAGCTGCCAAAGTGACTCTTACCCAGTTGAGTGCCACAAAATAAGTGGATATGGTTGAACCACCAAATTGGAAAATATATAGGACAAACAACATAGGTCAACAAGTATTTTAACGGAGCTGATCCAACTTTAAATCTTGGGCAACTTTGACCCATCCATATTGGGCTTGTCTCAAACTGGATACCCCAAAAATCCAAGGATGTATCATCAATCCCCCCATTAAGATTGCGCTTGGGGCATCACGTTTGGACAACTACCATAGATGTGGAGTTTGCCCACCATTTTTTCTGATCCTTTTCCGAGAGAAACCATGGGTCATCTATGATACCCTAGGGCCCTAGGGTAAATCTCAAAAAATCACTGACTCGACCCATCTCCATGTTCTTTGTAAACAGATTTGGCCCTGCAGCCGGAGCTTCTGACTACAATATCCCCCCGTCTATTATGTGTGTATATATATATGTATTATATAACTTCAAACCATAAACCAGATTCTCAAGCGGGATTGGCATGATAGGCCAAAATTAAGAAGGACTCTTCGCACAGAAATTCAACAGTGGCATCTTGTCTGCATTCCGTTTCATAGTTGAATTTTGGGGGTCGGGACTGCGAGGACCTTGCAACTTGTGTCAATCAAATCACACACAGAAGCACGAGGCTGCACAGCCGTTGGGGAGCAGCTACTGATTTTCAGCTCTCTTAGTTTTAGTATAGACCAAAATTCAGCTGCGCAGAAGCTTTGAACTTGGAAGACATAGACGTTCAATGACTCTCAAACATAGGTCTAGCTCAAAATTGGCAACCTCCAACATTTCATTGTTCATTCATACTGATTGTTCACATATAACCAAACCTTCTGCTGCGGCGGAGAAGACATCAGATTCCTCACAAAGCAGTGAAAGAAAAGGAGCCTAGTTGCTGGTTTCAAACATCAAAAGATGACTTGGCTAGGTCCTCCATGGCTAACTTTAGATTCCCTCAAAAGGTTACATGATTCTCAGTGGGATATCAAAAAATAACCATTTGTTTGCCATCAAAATGGCTAGAAAATCACCCAGAATCACCCACCTTTCACCTGGCAGCCGCAATTCGCCAACGGTCAACGGTACCGCCACAACAATGGTTAACAAACCCAGAAGTATGGCTTCAGGAGGGGTTTGATGGCCCCTTAACAAGGCCTTATTTGTTGGAGTGCTTGTCCGATGGCAATTTCCGATTAGATAACATGACAGCATCCCCATGTTTGATTCTGGTGAAAGTCCCTCTGCTTCTGGCATCTTCACTGCATGCCTCAGCTTCTCGCCCAGGCATCCACGACCTGCGATCGGGGTTACATGGTTTGTTTATGTTTGTTTTAAGCAACAAATTCATGGGTCATCTCAGATACCCTGCAAACAAATCTGAAAAAAAAGCTGGGTACTATAATATCAGTGAGTTCATGCACAGTAAACATATGAAACAAAATTCATTTATCTTCAGCCTGGGATTCCATCTAATTTTGGACAGTCAAAAATTTGGTCCAATTCCCCAGTTTGGTTGATGTTGCTAGGTGGGATATATTACCATGCTTTGTCAAACCGTCCACTTGGGTAAACTGGTAACTGTATGTCACTGCAGATCATCGTCCATTGCAAGGGGTGAGAAAATGAACATAAAACCAGCCACCGGCTTCGATATGTTCGATTGAAACCAACCGAGTCATATTTCCAGTTTCCAAGGCAACCCAATTCCAGAACTTCGGCCAGCAAATAAAACAAGTATTGCAGATGCGGATGGCTAAAACTTGGCAGTAGAACTTGTCCTATCTATTTCCATCTATAGGCGGCTTTCCCATTGAAAAACATAAATCCATGGCCAGCCAGGTTTGCTTTCTGGGGAACATGTCAAACCGGTGTGAGACGCCATTTGATGTTTCTCTCCTGGTTTCCTTTCGGACCACGCTGTAGTAGTTTCTGAAATCCCATGTTTGCTACCTGAAGTTCAGATTCCAGGCAGATTCCGTGTTGCGTTAGAAACTCCAATCTGAATCTCTGTCGGATGAATTCACTATCCTTTTTTCTTAATTCGCATAAATGTTGACGTTAACTTCATTACCCTGTGGTAAACTAACATGGCTATAGAAAATCACCATCTTTAATAGGTAAATCAACTATAAATCAACTATAAATGGGCCATTTTCAATAGCTATTTTGACATAACCAGAGGGTATCATCATCATGAATCACCATTAATCACCATTAAATCACCATTTTCCTATGGTTTTCCCTATGGTTTTCCTAGGGTAGCTATGTCACTTTGAAATTTCAGCCATGAGATCATGTCAAATGCGCCCGGACCTCTGTGGTGGGCGCCGAGTTCACCGGATCCAAATCACGACTGAGGCGAGGTCCAACATGTGGTGAGTACCCACTGGTAAACTAACATGGCTATAGAAAATCACCATTTATAATAGGTAAATCAACTGTAAAGGACATGTTCAATAGCTATTTTGACATAACCAGAGGGTATGGTATGGTACTCTTGGCCAATGACTTTCCCAATAAAGACGAGTTTTACCATTGTCGATTAGGGCACAGGATTCATGGCGATTTCCCAGCAAGATAAGGGGCTGACCCTGTGACCCTAGAAAGAAGCCCCACCAGAAGTAACCTCTCAGTATGATCATTCCCATCCAGGAATGTCCTATCCATTCACCAGTTTCAAGGATCATTTCAGCCCCGGTCCCTGGATATGGGTATTTAATCCAACAAACTTCCAATATCTGTGGTCCCAAGCCTTGTACCCTGGTTTTCACACAAGAAACAAGTTGTTTACGGATGTTCGAGTATGGCGGCAACCGGCGAACCGGGCCGTGAACCGGCAAACTGTAGCCGTACGGCTGCCCCCCTCCACGGTTCCACGGTTCCACGGCTCAGCCGTGAGCCGTGCGGCCACGGCTGGGCTCCACGGTTCCACGGCTCAGCCGTGGATTCGTGGAGCGCAGCCGTGGCGGCTCAGCCGTGGAACCGTGGAGCCCAGCCGTAGCCGCACGGTTCCACGGCTGAGAATCATGATATTTGCGTATATACTTAAATATACATATAACTATAAATATATGATATATATATATAACAAAGATATACTACTACTACTACTACTACTACTACTACTACTACTACTACTACTACTACTACTACTACTACTACTACTACTACTACTACTACTACTACTACTACTACTACTACTACTACTACTAT
>Ga0126342_10011367_pt1 | contig 15903 bp, 7 predicted proteins | sample Cyp1metagenome_FD_92528 | JGI IMG/M metagenome (GOLD analysis project Ga0126342, IMG submission 92528) | Coral microbial communities from Lord Howe Island, Old Settlement Bay, Australia - Cyphastrea 1 metagenome | ecosystem: Host-associated > Invertebrates > Cnidaria > Coral ... | reverse complement strand
GCATCTGCATCTTCTTTCTTCTTACTCTTTCTCTTCTGATCTTCTCTCTTCTAATCTTCCTCTTCTCTCTGCCTCTGCCCTGCTCTGCTTTTCATCTGTCCATATTGTCGGAAGTTTGACTTCAAAACTTCCTTCGATAATTAACAATATATTATATTTCTGAAGGGACTTCTGATTACACAGTAGCAGGAACGTGCCATTTTGCAGCGTTTAGAGAGCATTTGGACTTGTCTTTATCGTCTACCCGGCAGTGGTTTCCAGTACAAACCTACCAATGAAGAAATACAATTTGTCAATTTCGTCTATTTGTCTATTTCCCCCAAAAAAACATAAAGTATGATGCTACCAATCATCCAGAATCCCATAGAATCCTTCCTGCATGCAGATTGCTCCGTACTTCTCCTGAACTACTCACCATTCCCAATGAAGGAATCGGAGTCAACGTCTTCACCCTGCACGACAACAATTGCTGGCGATCATGGTGGGCAGGTATCCTAATAGATCCTAAGAGGATAACAAGGTGACCCTGTCCTATGCGTGTTCAGCCCCTTAACCTGTCGCTTTATTTTGTGAAGTCCTGTGATAAATGCTGTATTCCTAGCCCTAACCTTCACCAGTAGGGTCACCTTTGTGAGGAGTTCTCGTGTGGTTGGGAATCTCTAAGTAGCTCCTTCGCTCCCTATGTAATAGATTATTGTATATGAAGACCTATAGCTCCAAACGGCTCCCTCCCAACCACTGGAAAATCCCATTAATATATACTATTAATCTCCCATAAATGTCCCATTAAATCCCTTTGATATCACCATATGTGGGTTTCCAACAGTTTCCATAAATGGGGTGACCCCCAAATCATCCATGAAATAATCCATTTTACAGTATAGAATCGGAGTTTCCATCATTTTACAGTATAGAATCATGGTTTTTCTCCATAAAATCAACCATCTATTGGGGTATCTGCAGTATCCCCATGACTTAGCCAGTCCCCCTGGGGGCCCCTGGGACTTCGCCGACCCTCCAGGCGTTTTCGCACTTCTTCCACCACACAGGGTAGGACGACTCCGGCCTGTCCTGCACCAAAAATGTCGGGTGGACAACATCGGAGTTAAGCCACACAAAACGGGAATATGTTGGGAATATGTTGCAAGGTGGTGCCCCATAGTTAGCTAAGTTGGTTTATAAGTCACATAACTATGGTTTATGGCAGATATAACTATAGTTAATGGGCTTTATAAACCCACTTATAACTGGGGGGCACCATCCTGTGGGAATATATTGAATTAAACAGAAATGATCAGAAATTGGTGAACAATTGCGACTGAATTCCTAAATGTAGATGGGAATAATGAGGAATATAGTAGTGGTTGGATGGGCATGTAATTGGATATAAGGGGGCATGTATACGCATTATACATATGTATATTATTATATATATATAGAACACCTAGGCAAAGCATTCCCCAACAGCCCCAACTGGCCCGAATCCAAATTGTGAAAATATGTGTTTGTTTTATGTAGTGATTTGTTGCCAAGATCTAGTCACTGCATAGTGCATGCATGGTTGGCAAGTGGGTCAGTTCACCCGGTACATCCGCGATGCCAAATACGAGTCTACATATAGGAAATTATAGAATAACTACATTTAAATATACGAACTGGTATTTCATACTACCTCTGGGGCCTTGCGGTCTGGCCCGCCCTCCTAATATTTAAATGTTGTTACCGAACAATTATATAATATATAACAATTATATTATATATATATATGTACAATATATATATGGGGTACAATTGCATCTGTATGTCTGTCGGTCCGTCTGTACGTACCTACGCATGAGTGTATGTATTCACGTGTATGACATGTGTCAAACAGAACAGACGTGATATTGAACCATTCCTTCCGCAACCATCGGTGGTTTGTACTGTATATCGTTTTGCTGACTTTGTGAGGCCAGCTGACTCCATGGAAAAAAAACATCACCTTCATTCTCTTCATCATCACAATCATCATAGTTGTATTCAAACCATATCTTTGTCATAGCTATAGATTGACATGGTTATGATATGTTAGTCACATATCATATAATCAAAAATATGTGGATCAAACATTACAGTAATCGTAATGGGGTGTTACAGCTTGAGTAATGTTACATAACAAATATAGTAGAATCAAATGTTAATCAACACATAATTAGCAAGTGGTAACATTAACTGTAACATGCAATTATAACCATCATAATCAGCGTCCTCAACACCATGATAACTCACATCTCAATAATAATTCAAACATCTACCATCACAGTTGTTGTTACCTCTGGAAATTTAAGATCGCTATTGAAACTGGCCCATAGAAATAGTTGATTTTGCTATTAAAATTGTGATTTTCCATATTCAAAGTATCACAGATTAGCAGAGCAGTAGCCATTTCCATCAGATTTCCCATGATTTTTGTTGCGCTTTCCATCTACCCAAACGGGTAGTTACTTTCCATCAGATGTGGAATTTTTAGATGAACATGGCCCCTGTTTCCCTAGTAGGGATGACCATCTTCTCCGATCAGTCCTTGTAGGAAGATGTCGGCCTGAAAGCAAAGCAACGCCCGGTGGTTTTTTATGGGAGTAAATGGGATTTCATTGAGATGTGTTTCTGGGATTTTGGGATTCATTAGTAGGATTTAATGGCATTTCATGGGATATGATTGGATGTGAATGGGATATTGATGGGGTATTAATAGGATTTAGTGGCATTTGATGGGATTTAATGGGATTGAACAATGGTTTAGTGGGGATGTAACGGGATATGCTGAGATACAATGAGATATACAACCAACAATATGATGCGATATTCCGCCATGTAAACATTTATCGCTGTGGATATGTGGGAGTCAACCAACAAAAAACATGTAGCCTCCAGTTATCTTAGGAAAGTCGACTGGAAAAGGAACAAAACTACGCCATTGAAGCCCTCAATTGGGCCATAGCATATCAATACCTTTGGGCACGGCACTGCAGGACATAAAGGACACGTTTGGGTATCCTGGGATATCTATGCTTATTATGCATGCAATATAAATATATATAGACATTATATATCATATATATAATACACATTATATATACATTATATATATATATATTTATAAAAATATATATAAATATAAATATACATATGTATACATGCCAACTAACACTTTTCTCTGACAATCAGCTCAAAGTGGACAATTGGGTGGAAACTGGCCCAAATGAGAGGAAACCAAACAATCCTGATGGAACCTGGTTTTGAATTGTTTTTTAAGGTTTTGGTGTGTCTGTGTGAGGTCCTTTGCGTCCATTGATTCAGCAACAGATCTTGGCTTTCACCCTGGGAACCTATTGCGCCCTGTCAGCCAGAAAGCAAACATGATTAGGGTTGCAAATCCTTAGAAGCCCTAAATGAATGCAAGCCCAAGCTCTCAACCACTTTTTGACCCCTGGACTACTGCACAACTAGCTCAACCTTGCCTGCATGGCTAAAATCAACATTCAACCTGGAAAAATCTGCAAACCATTGGCGGGACTCCCCGGATCATAATTTTCCTAGGTTTGAGTCTAGCAGCACGTACAGGTGCTCGATGCGATTTCGTTTTTTGTGGGGGGGTCCTTACCTTTTCTGAGAGGTCTTTACCACATCTCCCTGTCATGTTTTTCCAACTTAGAAGTTTCATGGAGTTTCATGGCTTCCCATAGAAGAGATATATACATACATTGCTGCTTTGGTTTTGGAAGGACATGTTCTGGTGAATATAAGGCAAAATTACAGGATGTCAATGGGTTTTCCCACGCATTGTTTGACCACAGCCAGTCCCGATGTTGTCCATTTTGAAGAGACTTGTCCAAATTGAACAACGTGGCAGGATTTTCTTGACAACAAGCATGTTGCCAAAAAAAGTCACGTCTGGAAGATCCACATGTGAATGTAAAAAAAACATGTATACATATTGTATATATACATATATATGTGTATGTACACAGACATGCATGTCTGTCTCTACATCTACGTGTACATACGAGAACCATTCATCCCTAAAACACTAATCACAAGATTGCTCAAATCATATGCCACACCCGTGACTTCAACCATAACCGCCTCCCGCCCGTTTTTCGAGTGTCCGACAGAGGAAGCACCAGAGTCGTCCATGTTGAGAATGATCAGCCTTCAAAACGCGATGGAAAACGGGGGCTGAGATGCCCTGTCGTTCACTTTGGGGAGAGTTGGGGTCATGAAAATAGATATGATAGCATTTTTTATAATGGGGTTAACAGGGATCAACAATGGTTAATAATGATTGGCAATTGTGAATCATTGTTCTTAACCGGTACAAACATGGTGAATCCCCCCATATCTTGGGATATAACCCCTATGACAGCGTTATATATATATAGTTATATATACGTCTACTGCAATTATAATGGAACTGTACCCTCAAGTGGAAGGGCTTCAACATGCAGAATCTATTGATATCAGTTGTTGTGATACTTCAAAAACAATGCACAAACAAAGTTTCATGACAACCAGTTTTGAGTGTGTTTTGTTTCCAGCCAAAATTGATTTGGTATTGCCTCACAGGTCAAGTCCCAGATATCCTGCCAACATTTGTTTGTTTTTCTTTCAGCTGGAGAGTATATAGTCCCACCTTGCAAACAATTTATATAACCGATTTAGCGGTGTCCACCTACCTTTCACCAGTCAGTTTCCCATCATATGATATGGTCAAATGATCCATCCTACCAATGTGAACATGATCAAGTCCCAGTCTGTCAGTGAAGACCCGAATTTTGGATGGTTAAGCCCGGTTAAGCCCCTGCTGTTTGGGTAACAATGGTCCCCACAAAAAATGCCGAACGGTCTCTCCAGTATGCTGCTGATAATATGTACTTCGTAATCCAGGTCAGATTATTTTCTGGGTTGCTATAATGCATATGGGCAATCCCAGAAACTCAAGATTCAGGGAAAAACATCAACAAAATTGGGAAGATACCATTGCTTACCACACCTTTGTACAAGGAAATGTGTGGCGAGTTTCGGGGCATTGCTTAAAGGGAAATTATATGAAATTATGTATATGCACCGCTATGACACAACCTTCAACAGGGGTACTGTATCACTATTGGGGAAGGTCCCATAGCTTACTGGGTCACAGGGGTATCACTGTTTGGGAAGGTTTCATCGCTTACCTCCGGTTTGTACAATTTCAGAATATCAATGTCCATCCCTTACATGTTTCCTATTGCCGGAGTTTTTCTGGTGGTTCAAATTGATCAAGTCCAACTTTAGCTTCACTCAACACAGATAAAACCATGTACTGTAAAACAAACATTTTGGACAATTTGGGATGGTTAGACACCCAACTTGTTCGATGCTTCATCCAGTCACCCTATTCCAAGCCGGCAGCTATTTCTCCAAGCCACGTGCCAAAGCGCCACTTCACAAGGCCGGGGACCATGTTGGCAGGTGCCACCTGACAGGGAAGAGGTGCGACAGCAATAGGCTACAGTGACCCTTGAATGCGACATATTACAGTAATCGGGATATGAACGGATTTGACAATGGTTACTAACGGCTTATATCCAACTAACAATGGTCATTACTGGTTTGTTTTTGTGCTAGTTGGGAATACAATGGTGTCTATTAAGCAACTGTTTCAGACTACTATGCACAAATTGCAGTTATCAATGTCAAACGTGGACTGCCGGTATGGTGGGACATGTTTCAGTGGAGGAAGCGCATGTTTACACGTGCCAAATGGGTCAGCTAGCTTAAGAAGGTCATACAGTCCAGATTTTTTAATCTTTAGACAGGTCCACGTTTGGGTACCAGCTGAAATTGAAATCCTAGGGCACCGACGAATACCCCCCAGAAAAACGATGCACACACATGGCTATTCGTTAGATACCCTATGAAAACACGCGTATATAATCTAAATGACCACTAAACTCTTCTTACTGGTGCTTAGCAGGGAACGAGGGAATGATCCATAATCACTATCAATAATAATCCCATTCCCCCATTCCCATCCATTCCCTACTAAGCACCACTAAACTCTTCAACTACCAAGCAACGTGACTACTATTCGCAGCAGGAATGTTCGGCACATGTTCCGATGCCAAGACACAGTCAATCCAGTGCCGACCACAAGACAGACCGGCGAACCAAGGACCTTAAGACACACGGGGACATACCCAGCAAGCAGTCATTGGATTGTAGAATAGACAACATAGCTATATAACCAATATGTACTGGATATCTCGTGACACACACACACATATATATATGTATATAATACATCCCATAGGATCCATGTATGGTATATATGCTAACATTTGGGGTATATTGATGGTAAATGTTACCATATGTAGCATACATGGATCCTATGGGTACATGTACATGTACATAGCACATACATGTGTAAACTATATATAATTACAACATATATTTATAAAGAATAATGTATAATCACATATATATATATATATATATCAATATCAGTATTCAATCTCGGTGGCCAGCAAACATGGACATAGAAGCAGCAAGGATACACACGTAACCAGCAAACACGCACAACCATGGGATACGACCAACCATGACCAGCAAACATGGATTTACAACTGATGAACAACTAAGACTAACAATGAATGAAAACATACTAATGTCAATCCAGATTTCATAAACCACTAGTCTATGAAGTAGAGGGGTCCCCCAAAGAGTGCTTACCAATCCTGTGTTTACACCACAAATGAGTGCTGTACTAAAGGTGCCTTAGTCAAGTTACAAGGCGATACAAGGTTTTGCCATGGGGATCCCAAACATAATGAGTATATAAATCCACGTAAAAATGGATTGATGACCATCCCCTATGGCAAAATAACCGATGTAATTTAACCATGGGGATGAGCAATGTTCGAAACCCTCTGTCATCCCTTCATGTGGTTGGTTAACAGGAATTCCCACAATGGGTAAAGATAGCCAATATGTTGAGTAGTTTTCAACCTAACATATAACCAATCAACCAGGGTTTTAGCCATACATGGGTCCCATCACACCGGCCGCCATTGTTGTCCTAGCCAAGCAACTGCCTGCCACGAAGCAGCCAGTGCGCCGGCGGGCAACGGCTCTCCAAACATCCTGAGCTTGCGTCTTGGTGGTTGATCCAAATACCCGTGAAGATAATCAGATAATCCACGGAAATGATCTACAAATGGTGGGTTCTCCTAATATTTCTGTTAGCAAACACTGGATCATTTCAACAAACATCAACTGGCAGTTGACCAGTTGACCATCCAACTACGGGGAACATGATGGCCCTCCGTACAACGGGAGATATCATCGGAACTCATCGCCCTTATTTACGATCAACAACTATAAGCATTGAAGCAACAAATATGGGGAAATAAAGTAAATAAAGCACCACTGATTCATTAAATTAACATGTATAGGGCAATCTATTGCAGCTCTCAACAAGGGAAAATTGAACTATGTGAACCAACAAGAATGGTGGCATTTGACTGCACAAATCAGGATATATCACTTTCAACTGATGGTTGGTTGATGGTTTGCTTGGGGGGAACAGACTACCTGGTTCAATGTTGACTCAACCAGTCAACTTGAAGCTGGAAGATCTCGAAGCCTCATTTTGAAGATTCCCGCAAAATCTTTCATGGGGCGGTCATCATATGGAGGTTTCCTAAAATGGAGGATCCCCAAAGCCATAGGTTTCAATACTAAAATTGTCTAATTTTGCATGATTTGGGGGTACCCCCACTTTAGGAACCCACCATATACACATCCCTTGGGATGGTGCACCGTGCTTCATATCCAAGTGGAAAATGTGGTATCACAGCGATAGCCAATCCCCATGATTAAACCCGCTACTCAACCTAGGAGCAGTCCAGCGAATAATCAAGTTTATATTATTCACATGCTAAATACACAATTACGAGTAAGTTGTTTATATATATATATATATATAAATACTGTACGGTAACTACATTTAAATATACAGATTTTTAAATATACGAACGGGTATTTTAGACTACCTCCGGGAAGGTTTTCCTTGGCCCGCCCAGCCAATTTAAACATACGGAATCCGATTCATTTAAACATACTGCAACTACATTTGAATATACGAACTGATATTTCATACTATGTACCTCCCTGGCCTCGTCTGGCCCGCCCTCCATATATTTAAATGTCGTTACCGAAAATTAAATGAAAATATATATAGTTGGGTTGCCCCATGAAGCTCAGTATCTACCCCCAAAATTTAACATCTTCAATCTTCCACTAATTAACTTAAGTTCGAGGTACCATGACTGAGTCCATGTTCAACCCCAAAGCTAGGATTCAAATCTTTGGTCTCTGGAATCATGTGAAGTTTTCACTGCAGACTTCAGTGTCCGAAGCAGGGATTCAAATGAATCCCACTGGATTTCAGATGGACATGAGCCAAAACGATGTTGGTTTTCACATGTGTTCACATCAAACATAGTTGTTATGGGTAAAAAATCCCTCATTGACATTACGGACCAGTGTTAAGGTCCGTAATGACCCACACAATCTTCCTCAATATATGTATATAATATAATTATAATATATCATAGTCTCCGTTTATTGCTGGATATTCCTTCATTCATGATGGGTTAAACAAAACCCAACCATAATTCGATGGCTACATCCCAGCCACGTCGGGGGTGTTGTTTGATCTCGTTCGCCAAGGATCGTAATGTCTGGCTTCAGCACGCCGTTGGTTTCTTGATGTCTTGGCACCCAACCATCCTGAACTCCACTCGGATGCCGATCAAGGAAACCCTTGGATTATGTGGGCATCCAAACCCTCTACTCCACAATACCGAATCGGCAGTGTAGGTTGCGTTGGTAGATTCAATGATAGTGCCCAATTTTGATTTCTGATTAGTTTTGGTGGCTTTTGGTCAAAATCCATTACCATGGCCCTGCTGGGCTGGGGCTTCCAATACACGTGCTAGGCAAAAGGACTTCTGGAATAATAGCAATTGCCGCTAGAAGTACAAGAAGCGAGTGGAACTAGAACCTGTCTTGCTATATCCTCCGAGGTGCATCTGCAATATTGCTAGTAGCTGGCCGCATCTGGCCGCATTTGTCGAACTACCAGAAGCACAGGGAGGAAGAAGTGTAGCAGTGCTAGCAGCAGAAGCGAAGCAGTAGCAGCAGCTCCTGGGAGGAAGAAGAATAGTGGCAGCAGCAGCAGCAGCAGCAGCACTAGCAGCACTAGCAGCACTAGCAGCACTACAGGCCTAGCAGCGGCGGCGGCAGCAGCGGTAGCAGCGGTAGCAACGGTAGCCAAGGTAGCAAAGGTAGTAGCAGTATGAAGACCAGAAGCAGTATCACTACCAGGAGAAGCATTAGGACCAGCATCAGTCTTTGTTCATTCAACGAAAAAGCGGTATGGATGATCACGATTGATCACGGGTCTTCATCATGCTGTATCATAATGTATGTGGGATCGTCTATGGGCCCGGGGCCTTGATCCATACCTTGCATTTTGACTCGTACCCATAACCACTATATCCTTACATATGTCCACTATCTACCACTAAAATGGGGTCGTTCTTTCACCGCTGGAGCGCAGCCCTGCCGTGCAGTGGCAAGAGTCCCTGGTGATGTCGCTCCGCAAGGTACTATCCGGTTTACCTTCACGCGCTGCAACCCACTGACCTTAGGATGTGGCCCGTGTCAGCAGTATGGCGACAAAAGAATAGATTTAAACTATATTAGTCAAACACAGCCATTGGAAAATTCCTGAACTAAATGGAAGTTCTAACTGGGAAAATCATCTATAAATGGTTTGTATTTGGTTTTACCATCCGGTAAAGTAACATCAATCAACAATGAGGACATTGTGTCATGAGGTCCGGACACAGATATGGATTGCTCATGCTGAGACGGGGTGGGGAGGAACCACTGTTAGTGTGTGGAGAGATAAGCCGACTTTGACCTGAAACGTTTGTTGGTGAACCCCTTATATAGTTTGTGTGCTTATACTCATTCAGGCATCAGGAAAGTCAGTCTTCCAGCGATCGGATTTCATTGGTTTCAAGAGGTGTCATCAATAAATCATGTGTTCGGCTATGAATGGGGTAAAAGGAGTAAACTAGTAAACAGAGTCAAGAATTGCCGTAAAATGAGGATCATCCTGCATTTTTGAGACAACACCAAATACACATTTTACATCATTTTACATCATTTTACCATGGGGTAATTAAAGTCACATCTGCAAAAAATCCCATCCAAAATCCCATGGGTTTCCCTGGGAAAATGATCACCATGTGCACACGAATCTATGGTATGATAAGAACCATATAATATGTTATTCTAGCTGCTGTTTTGTCGACAAAAATAGTGCTTCTTGTTTGAATATGTTTGAATTATTATGAGTTTATACAGTTTATATTATAAAAAAATCAAACAGGAATGGATTTCAATTAGCTACAGTTTCTCTTGTTTCAATTATTAGAAAATTGAATATACTTAGAGCCATCAATGGGTCCAAAAGAAACTGCCATCATCAACCATCATTGCCATCATCCCCAGTGCGACCATCACCAAAGAGCGTAGAATCTCGGCTTGCTGCACCTCCAAAGATATGGCTCCCATATTGGTGAGAAAATATGAAGTATCTATTGATCAAATATGTTTGACAAGGTAATGTAAGGTATGCATATGATTAAGTATACTACCAACTATAGAGTATCTAAAATATGTTAATTAAGATACGAAGCACATATGAGGATCTATCATGTCATGATAATGTTCGTTACATATTGATACATATTGCATATGTCTTATCAATATTAATTACGTAGGTTTTCAGGTAGGAGCCTTGGACATATTAAATATGGAAATATAATGAAATATATGCAACGAAACTTGTTTTTTGTTTTTTTACTGAGCACATATACATACATAGTTTCTATATCGGGGGAGGATACCCAAACAATGCAACATTCAAATAATTTACTTACTCCAAAACATAAACAGGTGCTGTCAAACAGGTGCCGTCCCGCTCTCAAACCTGATTCTACCGACTGCTAAATCTGGTTCATAACCCAGCACAAAAAAAGTGAGGGACTTGTGATACAAGGATTAGCCTGATGGATTGTCGCAGCAAGGAATATCTTTGCCTGTTCCTCTAGCGGCAGCGCAAATGGACATCTTTATGAAGATGGTTTCTGGCAATTGAAATCTCTGCACTTTTAGCAGCCATGGTGATCTGCCATCCAATGAGAATACGAAAATCAATAGCCATGAAACCAAAATCAATGTGTTACGAAAATCTGATTTTTGAACATGGCAGTTGCTGGTTTTACATGTATCTAAAATATCTGATCATATGCCACATCATATCCTATTGTAGTCATTGGTTCAATCCACATATTTGATGCTTGAACTACCATGTTTCACCATGTTTCACATCCCATAGGACCACCATTTTTGCTACTTGCCACCCAGAACACCATTATTTCCGTTGACCCAGTCGTGGCCTTTTTTCGAGTTTCAATGCACCGTGCCTCGGTCAACATGGGGCTGGTAATGCCCCCAAATTCGTGGGAGGGTTCTGCGGATTCTACATGAGTTAACTAAAAAAAAGTGGATGGTTGGGAAATCCTGCAACCTTTGATGGTTGAAACATGTTGAAACCCTATGGGATAAGCCACATATATGTATACTGCTGGATTTCGCAACCCAGAGTGCGGATCCTTTGGGGTCATTGATCTCCAGCATGAAAAAGCTTCCCAGTGGATATCACGAATCTATGTCGGAGAGTTACCAAATGTCTGCATAAAACATGATACAACATGATACAACATGATACAACATGATACAACATGATACAACATGATACAACATGATATAACATGATATAACATGATACAACATGATACAACATGATACAAAAATGATACAACATGATACAACATGATACAACATGATACAACATGATACAACATGATACAACATGATACAACATGATACAACATGATACAACATGATACAACATGATACAACATGATATAACATGATATAACATGATATAACATGATATAACATGATATAACATGATATAACATGATATGTCTGCCACAAACGGTTAAATAATGATTTCTATCCTCTTCGTGCCTGATTATATAGTGAGCCTTTCGGGGATCTATGCAAACGGTCCCGGGCATGTGGCGCATGTGGATCTATGCATATCAAAATGTGTAGCTAAAATAAACACATAATAAATAAACAAAATACACAATAGATAACTGAACAATATTTATTTATAATTTATTGAAAATAAATAAACGAACAAAATAAATACTATTCAATATCAAACAAAATAGTCGAAGACAAAATTGAGGCAATACTATATATAGGTTACTAACTTTGGGGGTGATACCATGATACCACGACACTATCTCATACTATATCACTAACCAAAGACTTTGTTATAGTTGCTAATTAAAAAAAAACAAAAAAAACATTTTCTGCTGGAAAGGATGATAGGTTCAGGCAATACCTAAAGTGGAAATCAAGCGACCTGGAAGGATTTCTGTTGCAACTTTCAAGTGATTGACCCGCCAAACTATGCCACAGCATGGTGGATTCCTTGGTACCTCAGCCCAACCACAACATGCCGCAGCACCGTAGCCATCGTCCCATGGATTTCGATGACTTGCTTGGAACCAGCTCGCTGATGAAGCGAATCGATGTTCCTTGGAACTGGCACCGTCTTGGGGGCACTGAATTGGTACTGGATATGGGCCTCTCTACCGGGATAAAGAAACCCAGTGCCTCCGATCTGTCGAAAAAATGTTCACAAAGCTTCGCAGGTGTCCTGACTGTTCAACAACAATCTTATATAATATACATACATAATCATACATACTATATATATATATTCTTAAAGGTGCTGAATGAAAGTCTTTTGAAGTTGCAACTTGAAGTCTCAAGATGTCTCAACCCTTCTGGGCCAAGGCGCTGTGTAATGACCTGGGCTCCGCGGCGCCTTCTTGGAGTTTCATATGGGTCCACGGGGAACCAGAACAAGGAAAGGTGTGTACATGTATACGCATATAATCACAAGTATATATTTATATATGTAAGATGAATAGTGACAGAAAAAAAAGAAAACATAGAAAGAAATATAGATAGAAAAATAATAGATAGAAAGGGGAAAAACACCTGTATAGATAGATGGATAGATAGATAGATAGATAGCTAGATAGCTAGATAGCTAGATAGCTAGATATCATGGCTAGATAGCTAGATAGATAGATATATAGAGATATAGATAGATAGATAGATCGATAGATAGATTAGATAATTAGAAAGATAGATAGATAGATAGATAGTTAGATAGATAGAAAGAAAGAAAGATAGATAGATAGATACATAGATAGATAGATAGATAGATAGGATAAGCTAGGATAAGATAGGATAAGATAAGATAGGATAAGACAAGATAGGATCAGACAAGATAGGATAATATAAGATAGGATAATATAAGATAAGACAAGATAATACAAGATAAGATTAGATTAGATAAGAAAAGATAATATAGGATAATATAAGATATGATAAGATAAGATGGGATAAGATACGTAGATAAGATTAGATAAAATAATATACGATTAGACTAGATTAGATTAGAATAGATTAGATTAGATTAGATAAATAGATAGATAAATAGATAGATTGGATATATAGATTAGATAGATAGACAAGATAAAATAGATAAGATAGATAGGATAAATCAGATAGATAGGATAGATAAGATAGATAGGATAGATTAGATTAGATTAGATTAGATGAGATGAGATTAGATGAGATAGATTGATAGATTGATAGATTGATAGATTGATAGATTGATAGATAGATAGATAGATAGATAGATAGATATAAAATGAAAAATAAGGACATTAATAACAAAAAATGAAATAACAAAACAATAGGTAGATCGCTCGGTTAAATAACACATAGATAGATAAGTAGATAAATAGACCATGTACATATGTATATATAAATATATTTATATAATATATGTTTGTGTGTGTGTACATACATATCCAATGTGAAGGTGACCTATGAAAAATATCAAGACTGCCATCCCGTTCTACTGCTTGGTTGAGAGGTATCCCTATTGTGGGTGGGCAATAGTAATCCCCAATAAGCCAGGCGATCTAACTCCACAATAACATACAACAAGCATTCAACAGGGATATTTTTTTATATGTTGTAATGTGAGTTTAGGATCAAATGAGTAGCCGAAGTTCTTTGTCTGACATCACTGTTTGTATCTTTTTGTGATTTCTTGGTGCCTGTTCCAGGTTTTGCTACAGCCAACCCAGGTTTTGCTACAGCCAACCCTGAAGAGTTGTCCTAAACATCCCAAACTTCAGGGTCTCACCCTGACTGCTTATCATACCATATCAGCTCCCCACAGCCGGTCATGAAAACCTTGGTTTCCCCAATCACTTAGTGACTTACCCACCATTTCTTGCAAGGTCGCTTCGGGATTCCTTAACAATAAGACTATGCAGGATGAGCATTTTTCATTGGTGTCAAAACCATCCACCAAATGTGGGTAAGTAGGGGGGAACCGGGGGGATAGAAGTGGACATATAACCAACCTATAACTTTCATGGGGATTGTCTGCCTTACTTGTAGACTTCCAAACACAGTGTGGCCTTTGAGGTTCTTAATCAGACATTAAAAAGTCGGCGCGCAATAGCCCGATCTATCTCACCAACCAAAAATGTAGCCAATCCTGCAACAAGAACGCATCAAACAAACACAGGGTATCGTCTACATATATATATATATACACATACATATACATATATATATATATATACGTATTACGTATATATAATTACATATATTTATCAATCCTTCAAACAAGAAACAACAATCAAAAACGACTGTAACATTAAATAACTACCCGTCACCAATCACTACTACATGTTCCCGGATTAATCCCAATTCGTAATGAGAATTAAACGCCAGAAACTCATTGGCCAACCCACCAGGCCCAAAAACAATGTCTGAAAAAGGGGGATAACTCTAAAATGCATCTTTATTTCATTAGGGAAAACGATGACACACCACAAATTTTAGGGAAAACAACCCTCTGTGCAAGGTTTACCTGGCTATCATGTTTCACAGTTCACACAACAAAGTTGACCCCCCAAATGGAGGGTGGCCGCATTGTTCATAATGGGGGACCATAGAAACGAACACTGAACAATTCCCAGTAGATTCCCCCAGCTCGATGGTGGATTCATCAGCAAATCCGAGTCGGTTTGATTCTTTGACCCTCTGCCCCGAAAAAAAAAGAAACTTACCACTATAATGAAACCATCCCAGTCTGGTTTGCCAACCATGAAAAGTTACTTTTTCTATCCCAGTCATAACTGGTTGACATGTCCAACATGTCCCAGCTGCAGTGTGTAACTTCCCCATCTCCTGTAGCTCCACCAGGGCTTTGTGGGCCGCATTGGGTTCGGCTTCTTTCAAGCCATCCTGGGACGAGGTCGTGGAAGCGACCAGGACCAGGGGATTTTAAGGTGAATGGTGGCTGTGTACATCGCAACAAAAACATTACATATACATAGTCTACCTGGTGTAAATTATATACATATGTGTTTTGCATTTATGTTTATATTCATATGTGTATGTATAGTGTATAGATGTTACATATTTATATGTATGTATATATATATAATCTCGACCCCCTATTAATAAAGGTCCCCCTAATAAAAAGAATGCCGGCGCTCGGGACCATTTTTTTTAATTGTTTTTCCATTCCGCCTATTGAAAACCAATACTACATGAGCCGAGAAT
>Ga0126342_10011366_pt1 | contig 15903 bp, 20 predicted proteins | sample Cyp1metagenome_FD_92528 | JGI IMG/M metagenome (GOLD analysis project Ga0126342, IMG submission 92528) | Coral microbial communities from Lord Howe Island, Old Settlement Bay, Australia - Cyphastrea 1 metagenome | ecosystem: Host-associated > Invertebrates > Cnidaria > Coral ... | reverse complement strand
GGGTTTCTGAGAGGTTCAGGTAGTAGATGGTAGTGTTACAGGCAGTTTTGGTTTTCTTCACAGCAAGCTTAGGCTTTTGATGGCTTTTGCCTCAGTGTTTGGCATCTCCTTCTTTTGAAGCAGAACCGCTTTTCTGCCTCCGTGCTGGGAAAACGGAGAGTCCACAGAGATGGTTGCCTGCACTGAACTCCTTGCATGGTTTGTTTGGAGGGCAGATTCAGAACACAGGATCCTGCACTCACACACACAAAGACATTGGAGACACGGGTTTGCGTGTATGTGTCTTTAAGATTGTTTAAGGAGTGTCCAGAAGGTGCAAGAGAACCTGTGGCAAAGGGAGTGAAAAAACAGTATCTAGATGACAAATGACAAACTAAAATCACCCGAGGGACAGCATGCTCCAATTCCAAGGTCAAGGGTCCACATTGCCCAGAGCCGTGGGCCTCATGCAGTGGTGAATAAGGCAAGTTTCTGGGTCCGGGCGAAAACTGTGCAGGGCAAACCTGCTACAGTAACCTGTTGGGTAGGCGTTCAATGATTCTAGACAGACTAGTGTGACATATGTATGTAGCATATGTGCCGACGGCAGCGTGTTGTTGCCTGGGAACGGGCTCTGTCAAGTGTTTTGAGCTTTGCTTTTTTTTCTCTGGCTGCAGCCGTTTCAACTCCCTTGAGTTTGGTAGAGTCGGATCGCTTTAGCAACTGTCAGAGGCTCGACCCAGGGTGTGAAGATGAAAAATGGTTCGCCTTCACGGGAACGGACCCTGCTTCTTCGACCATTCGCTCATGAATTCAGTCAGAGATTCTTGATGATTCTAAAGGTGAAAGTGCTTCATTTCCTTTGCGCGTGCTTAAAAGCTGCAAACCACAAGAACCACTGGCCAAGCTGGCACTTTTCAAGCTGGCAAGGTGGTCGTACCCTAGAAATTCGAGAATTCTTAGCTGCCCGTTGCAGAAAACTATGGGAGGGAAGGTCCCGAGTCGAGTAGGCCGAAAGAGAGCTGTTCTTGATAGCTTTCATTACCCTGTCCTGTCCTTTCCTTTCCTTTCCTTTCCTTTCTGTACCTTCAAGCATATGTTCCATCATGTTCCATCATATTCCACCGTCCTTTTATTTACTTTCTATTTTCCAAAGCCGGGCGTCATGTTACAGCGAACAGACCAACAGTGACCGACAGTGACAAACAGTGACCAACAGTGACCAACAGTGACCAACAGTTTGTTCCAGGTCATGGGCTGTGGAGCATCCAGTGCAAAGCCAGCAGAGGCCAAGGAGGCTGCTAAGGAAGAAGTACAGGAGGCCCTTCGATGTGGAGCTGGCCTTGAACTGTTGGATGAGAATGTTGCACCAGGTGGCAGTGCCACTGATAGGTTGATAGGCTTTTTCATAGCTTAGTTCTATGGCTTTGGGCTGGCCATTCTTTTGGGAAACTTGCTTTTTCAGTGGCGCCATCTACTGACATTTCTGAACGAATCTTTTGATTCTAGATGCTCAATGGGCTGAATTCCAAAATGTGCAGTGCAGAAATGGACAAGACAGGGGCAAGTACGGTACAAGCGGACCCTGTGATGGCATGCGAGGTGAAGGCACCTTTGGTGAGCATTGATGAGAGCAAGTTTACCAGCATTTTCAAGAAAGGAGGTGCCCTCCTTCAACGTGGTCCACCTTGCAGTTTTTGGGGTCGTTGTGATAGTGACCAGTTGGGATCTATTATATAAAATAAGTAAGGCTACCGCCCTGGTGCCGCCGACCCCCCTTTATGGGGGGCATGGCAGTGGAAAGAAAGCAATTTCGCATCTAGAATGGTCTTGTTGCGGGGCGCCTGCATGCCATGCCTGCCCATCATGCGGCACGGTCGTTCAATCAACGCTTGCATCAGGGCAAATCCGCGTAAAGATGCGTAAAGCACAAATCGTGGAAAGCGTGAAGAATTTCTGAACGATTTCCGAAAGATGCAAAAGCAAGTCGCCAGCTCAGAAAAAGCACCTGTGCTCGAACAGTGCGGCAGTGACGGGCGGAAGGCGGCACGCCCCTGCCCGGTCTGAAGGCCTAACATCGCTTTCTGAAAATGGATCCAAAACGATTTCAGAAGCAGCCGCGCCATTTGCTCGCTTTGAAACGCCGGTTCCAAGGCCAGCCAAAAGTTCAAAAACTGCCGCCAGCCCCGGGAAAGCACTTTTCGCCACGCTTTAACAGCATGGCAGTGAAGGACGGAAGGCTTCTCGAAGGGCAGCTTGATCGTGGCCGATTTGCTCGCTTCGAAACGTCTATAGAACAAGGTTCGAAGGCCAGCCAAAAAGCTCAAAAAAACGGAGAAAGCACCTTCGCCACGCTTTAACAGCATGGCAATGAAGGACGGAAGGGCTTCGCGATTCAGGTCGCCTTTTAACGGTCGAAGGAGAATGCCAAGAGCAGCCGCCAGCTCGGGAAAAAGCACCCTTCGCCACGCTTTAACAGCATGGCAGTGAAGCCGCTAGGTCGTGACCCATTTGCTCGCTTTGAAACGCTTCTAGAACGAGGTTCAAAGGCCAGCCAAAAGGCTCAAAAACGCACGTTTTGCCACACCGAAACGGTATGGCACTGCGGGACAGATCGTGCCTTCGAAGGGCAGCTAGTCGTGGTGCCGTCAGCTCCTGAACTGCTTCGCGCCGCTGCCCGGTCGGACGGCATCAGGTGGGCTTCTGAACGGCCAAAGAAGAACGCCAAGAGCAGCCGCCAGCTCGGGAAAAAGCACCCTTCGCCGCACTTTAACAGCATGGCAGTGAAGGACGGAAGGCTTCTCGAAGGGCAGCTTGATCGTGGCCGATTTGCTCGCTTCGAAACGTCTATAGAACAAGGTTCGAAGGCCAGCCAAAAAGCTCAAAAAACGGAGAAAGCACCTTCGCCACGCTTTAACAGCATGGCAATGAAGGACGGAAGGGCTTCGCGATTCAGGTCGCCTTTTAACGGTCGAAGGAGAATACCCTTCGCCACGCTTTAACAGCATGGCCGTGAAGGACTGAAGGCGGCCGCTAGGTCGTGGCCCATTTACTCGCTTTGAAACGCCTATAGGGCAAGGTTCAAAGGCCAGCCAAAGGGCTCAAACACGTACGTTTTGCCACGCCGAAACAGCATGGCACTGCGGGACAGATCGTGCCTTCGAAGGGCAGCTGGTCGTGGCGCCGTCAGCTCCTGAACTGCCTGCCAGCGAAGGAGAACAGGCCGCTGCTGATGCTTCGCTGTCTCGGGCGCCCCCCCTCCAAGTGCAACGGCAGGGGTCGGCGGATGGATATATTATAATGAAGTATAATGAACATATGCACGGTTTATGTATGTATGTAATGTCATGTCATGTCATGTAATGTATTGTAATGTAATGTATTGTCATGTAAGTAATGTATGTATGTATGTATATATGTATAGTATATGTATACATATATATATATATTATATGTATATATATATATATATATTATATTTATATGTATATATATACATTGTTTGTTTATACTTGTACATATTTGTATATATATATACACATACACACATATGTATATATACTATAGATCAGTTTGTATGTCTTATTCTGCTTCATGGGATCCCCGCATGCTTTGCAGCCAAGATTTGACAGTCCTCATCCTCGCCCAGGTGCGCAGAGTGGCGCGTGGATCAGCGACAAGCTCTACGCCGGGCTGCCCACCTTATGGGGGTTTTCCTAAGTCATGGGGGTACAGTGGGGGTACCCCGCCACCCCGATAGCTGGATGGTTTATTAAGTAAAATCCGAAAATAACATGGATGATTTGGGGGTGTTTCCCTATGGATTGGAAACTTCCATATGTGACTTTAGCCTGGGTGATGAAGACTTTGTGAACTGGGCCATATGGCACCCCCGGGGTTTTAGTTGAACAAGCGTGCAGGGAAGGCCGACACGTTCATATACTGTATTGACACCCTTGGAAACTGAAAGATGACGGGTAGGTCTCCAACGGACTGGGTGAACCCCCTGGGATGGTAATCCTCATCTCAGAAGCTAAGAACACAAGCGATCGTTTTTGGGAGACCCTAAGGACCCCCACATGGCTGGTATTTTTCATATGTTCAGAAGGAAAACCAATGTATATATTCATATTTGGCATGGCAGTAATTTGTTGAATGAAAAAGGTTTGTGGCTAGTCCAACCTCAAAGTGGTTGCATCTTCAGTTTTTTGCTCATTGTCGTCCTTGCCCAAACCTGGGGGCGGGGTATGCCAGTTTGAAATCCATCAAAGGCTTGCGGTGAATCTTAAGGGTTCAAACACTTTATGAACCTGCCCATAGCACTATGTTGCATCGGTTTGCAGGCCTGCCCTTGGCCTATGCCTTGACACTCAGGTCTATGTTCTGGGTGACAACGATGTAGAAGAACATCCCGTGGAGGTTCTGGACATCAACACAATGTCGCTTGGCGACATCTTGGTCCCCAGTTAGTTGAGGATTGTTCTACAAAGATAAAACATGATAAAACGAATCAGAGGATAAAGGAATCAATACTAATCAAGTGCATTTGGCCAGCTATGAATCATTATGATCATCAAGATGTTCAGGTGCATTGTCCACCGCTCCGCCAATATTCCATTGCCCAGGACAGCCACACAGGTGGCCACCTTCACAGGAAAGGACTGGCCCAGTACCGCCGCCACTGCGGATGGATCGATGTATCTCGGATCTGTTCCCCAAAGAGGCCGAATGATCAATGCCTGTCACTTTTCTACGGCGATGATGTTTGATGAATTTTGATGTTTGATGTCAAATCCAGCTCCGGAATTTGCTGCGACTATGCCGTGTCCGAATTTGTCATCAAGAGAGAAATAGATGAGAGAGAGAGAGGGAGATAGAAGCTCCTTGTCAGCATCAGAGTACAATGAGAGATTGGTCTCAGACATGCACACACACAAAGGGTAAGCCACTAGAACATGTGACCCAAGGGATAAAGGCAAAAGAGATAAAGGCTGGAGCGGCCAGCAAAGGTATGCCTTGGCAGCAGGGCCTGTGCTAAAGATCTTCAAGAGTTCCGACCATTCAGATGCTCGTCGACCTCAGCGGAGAAGCCGGACTTTTCAACGGCCATGGTGAATTGTTGGTACAGATCCCGCACAAATTTTGCACATACCGGTTTGGCTACACTTGCTGAACCAAGGGAATGTTGAACAGGGATCCTGTCCAACGTTTCCTTCAATGTTTTGACCGGATGTGATACCAAGGCACATCACATGGCACAAAGTTTGGTTTCAGCCTCTCCTATCCAGTTCTTTGTGCTTCTCTGCTGTTGAGGAAGTATGCTCCATCACCACACCATCACCTCACTATGTGCCTGGGACAATCGCCATGGAACGCGGGTGCGTGGATCATGACGAAATGGAGGTTTTCCAAAATGGGGGTACCCGAAAACCATGGATTTCAATACTAACATATCTAAAGTGGTTTAGTTCTAGATGATTTGGCGGTACCCAGATTCTAGGAACCCCCAAATAACCATATTTCCCACACCATGGGCGTAGTTTACACGGGAATTTCCGTGCACCTTGACATTGAGGATTTTTCTTTCATGGGAACATCTCCATCTGATCTTCGCGTGAATGATGCAACTCATTTCCCCGGTCACTGCTTCAGCAGTCTTTGCAACCCTGAAAGATCCAAACAATTGCCCAATTGCCACTGCAACTGCGCTGTCAGTGTGAAATGACAGCAAAACGGGGGTCAACATGGCAACCTCGTCTCTAAGCGTTGTATACCAGAACAAATATGAACAAATGGTGGCAATATGCGGCAACAAATATGAAAAAGACAGGATCACGTGTGACTGACCTGGGGAGACAAAGTATGAAGGTACATCCCAAGTGCGCTTTGCATTGACTCTAGCTACAACTTTGACATGGACACTCCTCAAGTGTATAACCATTGGCATAGGAACACATAGGATCCTAACCCCCACCTCAGCTCCCTTCCCACCCCAAAAAGTAAGTCGATGACGATGCTACCGCGGCGCCACTTCTTGGAGACGGTGACCGCGTTCCACCTATCAAAACATAATCACATGAACATGACATGTAAACATGTACGACACAAGAACAGAAAACCTCCCCAAAAGACCCAAAAGCCTGTTTGGCACACTACCGTCTATGTCTCTGTGCATCTTTGTGCCAACTACTGGGTTCTAGGTATGCCCGAGACATCCCGAGACATCCGGAGACGTCCCTTCTCCACTTGGCAGTGGTGTAGTGGTGTCGTCCTGTCCCATGCTTTCCAATAAGTTCAGAGAGGGAGCAGAAATTTATAGCCCGGAATCATGACGGTTTTCAGATCTCACATCTGGATACATCTGGATGATCGTTTTGTCACGTGTCCAGTCTTGTGACTCAGGGCGACAGAAGTCAGAGTCCGCAAATGACATTAGCTTAGTCATCTGCTTAGTCAATCTAAATTTATTTTTGTTCAAGATTTTGAGGTGACAGCATGTTAGTCAGCAGGCCCCTCCTTCTGTTTGTCCCCACTCCTTGCAAAGAAGGTCTCCCAGCTGGCCTTCAGTCCAGATGGAAAGAAGATCGCGTGTGAAGGGGACAGGTTGGGTTTGTCGAGTGATTGTGTGACATTTTTTTGAATCTGACTCCGGTCATATGTGGCCATGGGTCTGAAATCCGGACATGTTCATCCCCCGAAAATATGTCACAGCTTTTGATCCAATCCCAGATAGCTCAGGGCTCAGGGTCTTGGAAGCTTGACGAACCATCCACATTTTGGTGCCCAACTTGACAGATACTCATACTGACTTGATGATGTGAATCCAACAGTCACCGTGTTTACACACATATGTGTGCACATACATACACATACATTTGCACGCAAATACATAGTTAATAGTAGTATACATAGATACAGAGTATATTTATTTGTCATACTGGTTGGATCTGGTCAATGTTCGCCATTGTGTTTGCTGCTTGATCCAAGCTGATTTCACCTGGAAGGTGCAAGAGCTGGGTCTATTCAGTACCTGAGGGCGCCGAACTCTTGGCCCTTGAAGGAGACATCTGGAGAAGATGAAAGATCAAGATCCAGCACACCATTGGGATGATTTATTGAGATATCTTGAAACTGAAGATGAATAGGATGAATTGGGATAATTTAAGGGTAAAAATTGTGTGTTCCTCGACATTTTCCATTCAACGAATCCGATGCAATATAGTGAGAACAAACGGTTGCTTTTACCATTGCAGCTCATGCCAACTTTTGTTGGTACCCCTCCCTCCCCGCATATGGTTCTGGAATTTCTTGAACTTTGACGCATTGCTTTCAGCAAGCATGTGTTTGTAACATCGCTCCCTATTCTTTTTATACCTTTGACAAAGGCATCCAGTGTGGCGTTGATTTTGAAAAATGTGCAGCCATCGGAAGAAGGAAAGACATGGAAAGACCACAAAGGCACCTGAGAAAGATGAATCGAAGAAGCCCCAGACGCCAGGTTTCAGTCCCGGGGATATCGTAAATCCATGACTCATTCAATGAGCAGGAAGCCAAAATTCAGACTGTCTTGACACGAAAAGTGAAAGTGATGGTGACCGGAGATGCCAAAGGAGATTTGAAGGAATTTCCATTCGAAAAATGCGATTGAAGGCATCAGCAGGAGAAGAAAAGGACAAGACATATGGCAAACGCAAGGCCGATGATAATAAGGAAGATGAAGGTACAGCCAAAAAGAGCTAAGCATCTTTTCGGAGATGGCGCAGACTTGCCCTAGAAAGACAGAGCACGGACAAAAAGAATGCTCTCAACGCATGTGTATGTGCTCGATGCCGGTTTGAAACAATTTGATGCTTAATATTTTACTAAGTACTATTTGCTATAGAGAAATTGGAATAGGTTAATATTCTCTCTTCATATAAAAGAACTTTGTACCCCCTTGATCCCACCGAACCTACCGAAGGGGCAGACCTACAGTATCCACTGCAGGAGAGAAGACAACGGACTACGGAATGAAGCCACTATGGTGGGACAACGACCCACGGCCCCGTTACATGGGGAGCGGGCTGGGAATTATTCTGCATTCCGTAGCCTGGTAGGCATACCCAGCTATCAAGCGTGAGAAGTGAGAAGGGTTTGCAAAATTTTGCAAGCACAGAGGCACAGAATGCTTTTTTTTTCTCCTTCATCTTTTTGAATCTTTTTGCTCGGGTCTAATGGCCACAGTTTGTCACAAGTACTGTTCTGTTTGGCATTTGGCCATGACCCAGCGGCGCTGCCAAGGACACGTTGTTCTCCTTCCATAAGTGGTTTCTGTACGCCCACACGGTGAGTACCAAGGCTCTCATCACCAAATTTGAAGTTCCAAAAGGACTGGCTTGTGCTGATAGGCCAGGCATTGTAAGAAGGTCCCTGATTGACGTGAACAGTGATGTTTTCACGTTCAAAACAGGGCGACCGGTGAGCTGAATGGTGGGTATGAAATGCTGCGCGCGCATTCATATCTCTATATATATATATGTGTGTGTGTTATTGAGCAAGTGCGGGTGCCGCCTGCAGCGGCGGGGCTTTTTCTTGAGCCATAAGTGCCACCGTTTGATTTGTGGCGTGTCATCCTTGTGCAAAAGAAGTCTATGCTAATCTGCACATGACGAAAAAACTTGTTACACTTCTCGGTTCCAGTGTCAAAAGGCTTTTGCCTTCCACACTCCCCCTTGCCGTAATACGGCAACCCGAGAAAATTCCATGGCCTGCATTAGGCCCCAAAAAAGCCCTCTCAGACGTCGTAGACCTCGTCGAAGAACAACTTCGGGTCATTTGGTGGCATGTCCTCCGTAGAGCTCATCACGGAGTAGCTGCCATCGGTGATCTCTGACTCCGACTCCCCCGCCTGGCCGTTGTCTTCTTCGTCACCAGGGACTTCGGAAGCTGGAGCATCAGGACAAACTCCATGCAGGAAATCATAGGTCTCGGTCTGGGACATCTGACCGCATCGACGTCTGATTGATATCGCCCACAGGTTCTGAGGACGACCTCAAACTCTTTGGTGGGAGAGGGGCCTGCAATGCCCTCAACATCGCAGTGCGAGCTGTTTCACCCTCTCTGATGGAAATCGTAGGTCCATCCGCCCATCTGTTCGGCCGTGGTTTTGGCCGCATCAAAACCGTGCTCCCTTTCGGGAAGGCTGAGTTCACGAAGGGCTCTTCCAACGTGGGCAACATTGGATCCACGCTGTACCCTTCTGCCTGTTTCACCTCCTTTGATGCACTTGAACTGGTACAGGGCGAAGTAGACCTCCCAGCCATCGCCGTCGCTTTCGCCATCACCCGAAGTACATCAACCGGATCTTCTTTTGGAAGCCCATCATACGAAGTCACCGAGCCCGTAACGCCGGCAGATCCCGCCACCGACCAACTTCCATCTGAAGTCATAGAAGGTGCCGACCCCCTTGACGTCAACGGTCCCGCATGCCCTTCAGCTTGGATAACTCCCAGCGCCACACGCCCCCTTTCCAATGCAGTCACCTGTCCCCTTCTCTGACTGCTCGAAGAAGCGCCTGCTTGTACTGGAGGTCTCCATGGTTTTTCTTGCGCAGGAGGATCCCACTGAACGACGTCCGGATGAAGTCTTGGAACTTCTGAAGAAGATGCACCTGCCTGCGTCGACTCCTTCAACCGGAAAAAAGTTCAACCCCTCCATTGACCATGAACAGGCGGGTCTGGGGCAACATTCCCAACTCCCCATTCATCATGCTGTATATTTTTTGTCCAACCATGGGCACCGCTCCACCAGATCACACTAGTTCTCCCAGGTTCCAGATCGCATGTCCTCACTGGGCAAGATTGGCGGACAGGATGAAACTTCCGAGACCGCCAGCTTCGGTGGACCCTGACAATCCATCCTCCACTCATCTGGGCCCATAGATCTTCATTAGCTGCGCGCGGAGGTTGGTCAAACTCCACTGCATCCCATGGCCCATGGCATCGGCGCGGGTGGATCAACCCTCACAGCGCAGACGTGGACGGGAACCCGTTGGGCTACAGTTGACTGAAGTGGTTCATGTACCCTCACTCCAGGATCTGACACAGGTTCATGTCCCCTTGTGCCACAAGCTACCTTGGTCCAAGGTCGTCACTACCGTCAACCCTATGATGGCGGCAAGCACTGCACCAGCAACTTTGGCTGTAACCCTACCTTCTGTACAACTACTAGGCTCTGCAGCACCAAGTTCATCCAAGCGGTACATGCCCATGAAGTTGTAGAACTTCGTCCATGAAGGCATCGACGTCACTGCCTTCGTCAAAAGATCGGAAGCCAATTGAGCACCAGGAACATGTCGGCTTTTCCACAAGCCCCACTTCATCCTTTCTCTGAGAACAAAACTTCGAAGACGGAAGTGTCTTGTCCGCCATGGTCCGTCTGGGCTTTCCAGTAACCGAAGACCTGATTGATTGTCCCCATAGAGCACCTTGTCGCCCTCTTCCGAAAGCTTGTTGCCCTCTAGGATGTCCAAAACAGAAGATACTGATTCACCTAGGTTCATCGCATCCGTGTACCCCAAGAGCTCTGACTCCGATGTCGACAGAGTCCCAAAAGCTTGCTGCTTTGACTCCCATTGGATGGGACATCCTCAGTACATGGCTATCAGTCCTTGGTGGCCACGACCGCCAGCTGGACCAAAGGATGCATCAGAACGCACTTCCAGCCCCAACATCGACCTGGAAAATGCCAGCTCTGAGTCCTCTCCATGTCCACCTTCACAAAGACCATAGTGAAGCACCATGTCATACGTGGATTTGAGGTACCCCAGCATGTGCTCCCCATAGCGGCAAACTCGACGAGGTGGATGGTCACCATTCTACCCATCCAAGAAACTCCAAAACTTAAGTCAGGACGTGTGCGGCAAGACAACCATAGTAGCTCGCCCACAATGCCTTGAGCCCCCCGCACATCTTGAATGCTGACCTCGCCCTCAGGCTCTTCATCCAAAACTCCAGGGAAAGGCATACTTTTGCAGATCACTCCAGGATGCCGAGAAATAAGATCTTGAGCATAGGACTTCTGGCCCAACAAAAACTCATCTCCTCTCTTGGACAACTCAAACCCACAAAACTTGATCCAACTCCCTTCCTTCACAACTTCTGGAGCTGAACACTTCCATTCCACCTGAATGCGGTTCAGCAAGGATTCCACAACTTCCGGCTCCCCACGACTGCCATGTCGTCCACATAGAGCGCCAGGAATCCCAGTGCTGCTTCATCGTCAGGACCACCAACCGTCATCAGGTTCGGCTCAGGCGTAGCCAAAAGTTGTAGCTTGCGACCATTGCAGTCCCACTGCAACATCTTCAAAACATCATGTCTGTAAGAGGTCCAATTCGAAGGACTGGAAGTAAGCCCATACATCGCATTTTCCACTTCCCACCATTCCTCCGGACCAACAATTCTGGCTTCTTGAAAGGATCTTGGGCGGCCGCATCGTCAGCAGCTTCGTGTCCGCTTCTCGCCGTGGTGCAAGTAGGAAAGCGGTCTTCACTTCCACTGTTGCGCACTGCCACTTTTTCGCTCCAGTTTTTCTCAACAACGCTCGAAGCAGAACTCCATCTGCTCCCCCGGCATAGTTGGCAAAGAGTGAATCTCCAGGCCCACCAGGAAGACCTTCTGCAGCAAATTGGCCATCGGGGTTCTTCGCCTCGATGCGGTTGCCACAAATGACTATCCGGGCCCGACGTTTTCCATGAGGAGCTTTCACAGTAGGTACCAACATAGCTGGCGCCACCTCCATCTGATCATACCGAGGGTCCTTTTGAAGCTCCTTCTCCGTTGTGACCTTCAAAGCCCCAGTGATCTCCGTCAAGGACTTGTACTCGTCCAACAACGGTTGCTTCCAGAGCTCCAGCTCTTTTCGAACCTCCTGCAAAGGCACCGTATACGTCTGCAAAACTGTGCTGGGTGGATCTCCTGCAGCTTGGTTGACTGACGCTTCTGGTGCCTTTTTCTCCATTGAGTTCTGCACCAGTGAAGCCAACCGATGTCCCTCCAAGACCTTGTGTTGCTGCTCCAGATCCTTTTCTCTCCTCAGGACGTCTTCCATGAGAAGCTCCAGCCATTGACCTTGTTCTCGACCTTCATCTCCACCGGTAGCAACATGCCTCAGCTCGTTCACCCACAGTGTCTTTAATGCCCAATGTTCTTGCAGCTCTTCTTCATGAACCGCTTCAGCTTCTTCCCAAGAGCATGTTGGCATTGTAGCACGCGACACCTGATTATTAAAGCCCAAACCAGTTGATGAAGTTGTTGAAAAACATTTTTTTTGGCCAGCCCGCATTGCATGAAGGGCTGGCACATCGTCAGGCTCATCTCCCCAAAAGCGGGACAACATTGCCATATTCGTCCAGAACACCATCGGCTGGACCATCATCCAAAAATCTTCAGGGCGACCACCTCCCCCAGAACCAGCATCTCCCCCAGAGCCACGAGCTTGTTCTCCACGGTCAAGAGCTGTTCCTGTTCGAGGTAGTAGATGTCCATCAGGGTGTTGTTGTGGAAGTGGTACCTTGGGCAACTCAGGGTCCGGCGGTTGCTTTGACCACATCCGGGTCAACTTCAACTAGTTCCATGACCGCACGGTCTGCTCCAGGGTCCGTCTTGATCACCAGCTTCGAATGCTGCAGTTGTGACCCTTCCATGCGCACATACCCCGTACTCATCAATGGTGAAGGTCCCATCAACGTCATCGTCCGGAATGCCGGTACCAATGGTCCTTGGCCAAGTCGATGCCACCTTTTTGTCTTCACCGTGACCTTCGACCCGATGGGAAGCAATGGCTTCGTTGGCACACCCAGCGACGGCAACTGACTTTTCAAGCGCTCCTGCCCCACATAGCGAGCAATGCCCTCACTAAGACCACTTTCTCTCACCAGCATTCTCAAACGTTTTTTCACCTGTTGAACCTCACTTTCTATGCGACCGTTACTGGGTCCTTCATCTCCTCCTGTCATCGTCTGCCAGACCACCATCTTCCGGCACCAAGCTTGGAACTGTTGTGACAAGAAGGCGGTTTCCCTGTCTGTATGAATTCTTAATGGTGCCACGCCCATCGCCCGGTAGCGGCAGTAGAGCTTCGAAGCTTGACATGGTCCAACCATTTTTGATTCAGGGCCTCGACCTCCTCCTCTGACACCATTTCTGCTGGCTCATCGTCCACAACATCCAACTTAGGCAGGTTGGTGTCCCCAGCGTCTTCCAAAGCATCTTTTGGCTCTTCCTTTTCTTTCTCCATCGTGATGCGTAGAATGGCAACTGTGGCAACCATCATGTATTTCGCCTTGGGTGGGATTCCATTTCCAGGAGCCAAACCCACTGGCATGGGACCCGCAATGTCCAAGGACAGACAATAGCTCGCTCGATCACCAGGAGTTCGTCGGTGATGTCCATCTGAGCCCATCATCTCCAAACATCTGCGGCAATCCCTTCTGTAGGGTCGATGTTGCATCGCCACATGTTTTTTCCATGCCGCTGTATCCATCTTTTTCATGTCAGCCTGCTCCCTGTTCACCTCCTGCTTATCCAGGTTGTGTCGGAGCCGAAGCGCTTCAACAATAGCTGCAACAAGTCCTGGAGACCATTCTGCCCAAGACCTTGAAGTTGCATGCGGCTGTCCAGATCTCCAGACACTTCATCTGTTGACCCACCGCCTCTAAGACCATCTAATTCAGGAAGTCCAGAAAAGTTTGACGAAAAAACTTGTTACACTTGTCGGTTCCAGTGTCAAAAAGCTTTTGCCTTCCACAATTATATATATATATATATACACATACATTTACTGTAATTATATACATACATATGCATACATATATATATATATGTACATAATATCTACATACATATCTATACTTATTTATCATGGGGGTTTGTGCGCGCACAATGGACATGTGGAACGCGTTGAACACGCAATCAGATTTTTGTAGCACATGCGCAGCGACGCATCATCTACGTGAATCAGAACCCGTGGGTGATGGGGTGCTTTCACGGACACATGACATGCCAGATAAAATCAAACAACTCGCATAGACAGACACACTAGATAAGCACGCACACCTTTGTACTTCATACATGGTGTTCTCTTCCTCTTTGATATGAGTTCCGAGCTTCTCCCTGAACCGAAGACGAAACGATTGTCTCACTGACTCACTGACATCCCTGACATCCCTGCACCAGGAGAGTTCGTAGCCTCTGGAGCGTGAAGTCCCAGCTGGGGATGGGCATGGCCAGTATTGCTAATATTGCTCAGCCACGACAGCACGAGCAAATCTCTTGGTCACAAACTTTCTTCATCAGGCTGCTGTGCAACTGTCGTGCTGGCTGCGGGCTAGGAGACTAGTAAATAGTGGATACTTTGGACTCTGGACATTCTTGGACGCAGCTGCGAAGGGGTCTCTCCTTGCTTCAACCGTCCTTAGCTTTGGTTTGCTGGCTGATGCTTCCCTAGGTCCATATCACAAAGAGCAAGAAGATCTACGTTTCGAACGACAACGGCTACTTGAAAAAATAAGAACATCATGTGTGTGTGTGTGTGTTGATTCCTCACCTAGAAGCTTGTGAGGACACACCCAAAAAAGGGACCAAAGTGAGATCAATCAGGGTCTTGGACGATTTCTTTGCTTCTTTCCTAGCGGCCATTGACCCGGGAATTCTGCAAGCCATCGGATTGGGTGTCAAACAAGTTTTGGCCCTGAACCTGCAGCGCCCCAGACGAACTGACACGGAAATAGATGTCAAAGGTCTATATTTTGTACATCTTACGTCATCTTACATAATCTTACATCATCTTGAATCATGATACGAACGCTGGAGCCATTTGCTGCAGCAAGTCTCTACCGCCCTTGGCCGTTTGTTTCTTCAGCCAGCGAGCTGAACCATCTCAGGAGTGTTGCACGAGTTGACCTATGACGGGATGCAGTTTGTGATCAAGCAGCTTGCCATCCATCGGACATCTGCTCTTTCCTAGATGTCCTAGCACCATCGTATAGTGATATTAGTGAATATTAGTGATTCATTGGTGGTTGCGCACATCATTGGTGAGTTGATCTTGAGTTGATGTTAGTTCTACTACTCATTACCATTGTATCATTTAGCTGTCCAGTAGCTGAAGAAATGCAATTTCACCTTAGGAGAACTGGGAAAGTTGGAATACTACTTCAAGTCGTTCTCTTCAGCTACCGATTCCTAGGGAAAGCTACGAACGATTCAGCGACAGCATTGGGCCCAGCAACATGCAGGCAATTTGCGGGCATGCTCTTGGGACACAGTGGGTTTCCTTTTGGGTTCCTGGTCTGGTTGGGATTGCGCATCGTCGAGACTTTGAAGTCGCCGTTGTGCCCGTTTGAAGCGGAACTGATGGCCAGGGTTTCAAATCTGCGGGAGCTGGGGGAGCGTTCCAGCTTGAGTTGGCCCACAATCCTCATTGAGCCTCAAGGGTGCAATTTGGTTGAGCGGAACTCTGTGTGCAAAAGCATCTTGAGATTGCACGAGATTTCATGTGGCACCTGCTTGAGTTGATTTCAAGCATATTTTCGGCCGAAAAACGGTTGGCAACTGGCCTCCGGGAATTCCCATAGCTCCCAGCTCTCTTGGCCTTAAAACCCGGTTGCAACGTACCGTACCTGCCACGAATAGTTCCTATGTGGAATTGTACCCCAATTTTAGGGGACAGTCATGGACAGTCTACTTGAATTGAAGGTTCAGAAAGTCTCAGTTTTTTCTTGGTTAACTCCCCATTGTTGATCTCTTGATTGCGGACGGACATATGAGCAAGGGTCAAAAGACGCTATGAAAGGCTTCCATTACGATCCGCCATCACTACTCAAAATATGTGATTTACTGCGTGTAGCGATAGGGGGCCTTATGTAGCGATACCTCTTTTTAG